>OGFM01000022.1_pt1 | contig 127640 bp, 126 predicted proteins | sample 1570871 | NCBI WGS metagenome assembly OGFM01 (sample SAMEA2581957, study PRJEB24529) | metagenome | biome: Human gut stool | place: China | collected 2011
CCCCGTCATCCGCTCCAACTAAGACAGTACAGAAATTGTGCTGTCTTTTCTTTTTTTGTACAATCTCGTAGGGGCGGATATTATCCGCCCGCAAGTAAGCACACAAATTTTGTGATAAATCGAATTATCTAAAAAACACATAGTGAAATATCATTGTAACTTATCGTTGAAATATAATAGAAATGAGTTAGATAGGAATATATGGAAAGAAAAATAAAATGGTTTGTGTTTGAACATTATGTCGGATACACGATAACAGACCTGCTGATGAAATATTTTACAGTTTTTTCTGTTGGATTTATAGTAGCTCCATTAGTTCAAATGACGGAAATGGGCAGTTATGATTCTATTAACCTTACGGATAAAGGTATAATCCCCCTTATGATTGTTTTAGGTGTTTTTGCAACAGTATTTTCAATTTTCTTTACAATAATGTTTGTAATCAATAAAAAGTGGTCATTGCTGGCAATTCGCTTGTTAGAGGGCGTTTTTGTAACAATATGCTCATTTTTGATTTCCGTCTTGGAATGGAATGGTGAGCAAATTATAGTAAGAAATATTGCCGTGCTGATATTAAGCTTTGCATTGTGCCTGTTATGCGGATTTTTATACTTTCTATATTTGATTAAGAAATATATTCCAAATATAAAAGTAGGAGAAAATAACGAATCAAGCAAAAGTATGATGTTTGTTGCACCTGCATTGATAATGGCAATGAGACCAATTTTGTTGTCATTGGATTTTGTCCCTGTACTGCAATTTTTTGCATTTGTGTTTTCATGTGTGTCGATTATCATGACAGTAGAATGGGGAACTCGTGCATATCTCGCAAAACTCTATAACCTTAAATAATTATACAGTTGTTGATTTGCTAAATATTTAATACAAGATAGAACATTTGCGGTAAGGATGCCGGAAAAACTCAAAAGTGTGATTTACATTTAAAAAATTTTGCAAATAAAAAATTAAAAAAACTGCAAAAACGGTATTGACAATCGACTGATTTTATAGTATTATATTACCTGTCGCTGAGATGTAATCGAAATTCGACAGAACTTCGATGAGCGATATAGGCATGTGGGAGCATAGCTCAGCTGGGAGAGCATCTGCCTTACAAGCAGAGGGTCACAGGTTCGAGCCCTGTTGTTCCCACCACATTTGGCCCGGTAGTTCAGTTGGTTAGAACGCTAGCCTGTCACGCTAGAGGTCGACGGTTCGAACCCGTTCCGGGTCGCCAATTTTTGCCTCTGTAGCTCAGTCGGTAGAGCAGGGGACTGAAAATCCCCGTGTCGGTGGTTCGATTCCGCCCGGAGGCACCAATAAAATGCGGATGTAGCTCATCTGGTAGAGCGCCACCTTGCCAAGGTGGAGGTAGCGGGTTCGAGCCCCGTCATCCGCTCCATTGAATCAGTACGGTTGATGTACTGATTTTTTTATTTTACAGAATTTTTTGACAAATAAGGGGCTGTTTTTTAACAGCCCCTTTGATTGTTGTGTAGTTAATTATAGTGTTCCGAATAATGATGTGCCTTGTCAAGAAGCATATCCTTAACCTTCATCAGCCTTGTACGACTGCTGCGGTCATTTTCTTCAAGTTTCATCGAAATATACTTGATTGTTTCCTGATATCTCGGAATCATAACATGCTCAAGCGAATTAACACGGCGGCGTGTCTTTTCAATTTCTGCCGACATAAGCTCACAGCTTTTTTCAATTTCAGCAAGCCTTATCAGGTCGGGCAAAAGCTCGTTGAGCGACATAACCGCATCATCAAGTTCAAACGAAGTAAACGCAAAACCGTAGGGAAAAATATCACCCTCGTTGCTTGTTCGTGTGCTTGATGAAAACTGCGGAATATCAACGCTCATAACATTTTTTGAAGAAAGTTCAAGGTCAATTCTCTGCTTCGGTGACATCAATGAGGCGTCCAGAGCCTCTTTTGACATAACCGCACTTGCGTTCACAAAGTGGTTGTTGCACTCTGCAAGCTCTTTTTCAATCTTCTCACGAAGCTCCTTGTTTTCTCTTACAAGGTCAAGAAATCGGCGCATCAGTTCGTCACGCTTGTCTTTTAACATTTTATGACCACGGGTAGCTGTCGCAAGCTGTTTTCTCAGCTTTGTCAACTGCATACGGGTGGGATTAACATTCATAACTGCCATTAGCAAACACCTTCAATGCGATTATTCTTTACCGTAAAACTCGTCAAGCATATCGTCCTTAATTCGTTTAAGTTCACTTCTGGGAAGAATATGCAAAAGCTTCCAGCCGATGTCAAGTGTTTCTTCAATTGAACGGTTTGCGTCATAACCCTGTGAAACATACTCACGCTCAAATGCCTCGGCAAATTCAGCGTACTTTTTATCCATATCGGTAAGAGCCGCCTCACCGAGAATTATCATAAGCTCTCTTGCATCTTTACCTCTTGCATAAGCGGCAAAAAGCTGGTTCATGGTTGCGGCGTGGTCTTTACGGGTTCTGTCGGGACCGATACCCTTGTCTTTAAGTCTTGAAAGTGACGGAAGAACATCAATCGGAGGAGTAATTCCCTTTCTGTAAAGCTCACGGGATAGGATAATCTGACCTTCTGTAATGTAGCCTGTAAGGTCAGGAATCGGGTGCGTCTTGTCATCTTCGGGCATTGTAAGAATCGGAATAAGAGTGATTGAACCCTCTTTGCCTTTAAGTCTGCCGGCTCTTTCATACAATGTTGCAAGGTCTGTGTACATATAACCCGGATAGCCTCGTCTGCCCGGAACTTCTTTTCTTGCGGCAGAAACCTCACGGAGTGCATCGGCATAGTTTGTGATGTCGGTCATAATAACGAGAACGTGCATTCCTCTGTCAAATGCAAGATATTCAGCCGCCGTGAGTGCCATTTTAGGAGTTGCAATACGCTCAATGGCAGGATCGTTTGCAAGGTTTACAAACATTACGGTTCTGTCAATAGCGCCTGTTTCTTTAAACGACTGAACAAAGTAGTCGGATTCTTCAAATGTAATACCCATTGCGGCAAATACAACGGCAAACTGCTCGTCCTTGCCTCTTACAGCCGCCTGTCTTGCAATCTGAGCGGCAAGCTGGGCATGGGGCAGACCCGATGCTGAGAAGATAGGCAGCTTCTGCCCTCTAACAAGTGTGTTAAGTCCGTCAATTGCTGAAATACCTGTCTGAATAAATTCCTGCGGATAGTTTCTTGCGGCAGGGTTCATAGGTGTTCCGTTGATGTCAAGTCTTTTTTCGGGAATAAGAGCAGGACCGCCGTCAATCGGATTTCCAAGACCGTCAAATACTCGTGAAAGCATATCGGGAGATACGGGAAGTTCCATTGAACGACCTAAAAATCTTACCTTTGAATTTGCAAGGTTAATGCCTGCGGCTGATTCAAAAAGCTGAACAAGTGCGTTTGAGCCGTCAACCTCAAGAACCTTGCAACGGCGTGTTTCACCGTTCGGAAGTTCAATTTCGCCGAGTTCGTCATATGTTACGCCCTCAACATCACTTGCCATCATAAGAGGACCTGCAACCTCTCGTATTGTGCGGTATTCCTTTGGCATCAGTCCTCACTCCTTTCAAGTACATCCTTAATTTCCGAATCAAGCAGAGCCTTGATTGACTCAAACTCGTCCCGAACCTTATCCTCGGGTACATATTTATATCTTCCTATGCGTTCACGAACAGGAAGGTTGACAAGCATTTCAATGTCTGCACCGTTTGCAAGAGCCTCTTTTGCTTTGTCATAGTAAGCAAGAATTGCTCGCATCATAAGCACCTGTTTGCCGAGAGATGTGTATGTGTCTGTCGGGTCAAATGCGTTTTGGTGCAGATAATCCTCACGGATTGAACGGGAGGTTTCAAGCTTAAGTCTGTCGGGTGCGGAAAGTGCGTCCATACCGACAAGGTTTACAATTTCCTGAAGCTCGCTTTCTTCCTGTAATAATGTCATAAGTTTGCCACGAAGCTCCATAAAGTCGGGAGCGGCATTCTTTGAGAACCAATCTGCAAGTCGGTCTGTATAAAGCGAATAACTTGTCAGCCAATTAATTGCAGGGAAGTGTCGTTTGTAAGCAAGGTTTGCGTCAAGTCCCCAGAATACCTTAACGATTCTGAGTGTTGCCTGTGATACAGGCTCTGAAATATCACCGCCAGGAGGTGATACAGCACCGATAACCGAGAGTGCGCCTTCCGTGTCCTCACTGCCGTTTACGATAACACGGCCTGCTCTTTCATAGAACTGTGCAAGTCGGCTGCCGAGGTATGCGGGATAACCTTCTTCACCCGGCATTTCTTCAAGACGGCCGGACATTTCACGGAGAGCCTCTGCCCAGCGGGATGTTGAGTCAGCCATAAGTGCAACCGTGTAACCCATATCACGGAAATACTCGGCAATAGTAATGCCTGTGTAGATAGATGCCTCACGGGCGGCAACAGGCATATCGGATGTGTTTGCAATAAGCACGGTTCTCTCCATAAGAGAGTTGCCTGTGCGTGGGTCTTTAAGTTCGGGGAACTCGTTAAGAACATCGGTCATCTCGTTGCCACGCTCACCGCAACCGATATATACGATAATATCGGCAGCCGCCCACTTTGCAAGCTGATGCTGAACAACAGTTTTGCCCGAACCGAACGGTCCCGGGACTGCGGCTACACCGCCCTTTGCAAGCGGAAAGAGTGTGTCGATAGGTCTTTGACCTGTGGTAAGAAGAATGTCGGGGGAGAGCTTTCTTTTGTACGGTCTGCCCACACGAACAGGCCATTTTGTACACATATTAATCTCTGCATTGCCCTTGTCTGTTTTGAGAACGGCAACCGTTTCGTCAATTGTAAAATCGCCCTCGCTGATGCTTTCAACAACACCGCCTGTTTTGTTCGGAACAAGAATCCTGTGAAGAACAGCGTGTGTTTCCTGAACAGTACCGAGTGTGTCGCCTGCCGCAACTGTGTCGCCCTTTTTAACAAGGGGAGTAAAGTGCCACTTCTTTTTGTGATCAAGTGACGGAACATCAACACCTCTTTTGAGGTTTGTGCCGGCAACCTTCATAATCTCGTTAAGCGGTCGCTGAATACCGTCATAAATTGAACCGATAAGTCCCGGACCGAGTTCAACGGAAAGCGGAGCGCCTGTGGATTCAACAATCTCACCGGGTCCGAGTCCCGAAGTTTCTTCATATACCTGAATTGATGCCCTGTCACCGTGCATCTCAATTATTTCACCGATAAGTCGCTGACTGCTTACACGCACAACATCGAACATATCGGCATCACGCATACCCTCGGCAATTACCAGAGGACCTGCTACCTTAGTTATAATTCCAGATTTCAAATTCTTACACCTCAATCATTGAAGATAATATCCGAACCGACTGCCTTTTCAACAAATGACGACAGCCTTTTTATGCCGATTCCCGTATTGCCTTTTACACCGGGGATAGGAATAACGGCAGGAATGAGCCTTTCTTCATATCTTTTTCGCTCTTTTTCAACAAGTCCGAACATTTCCTCGGTAATAAAAATTACCGCATAGTTGTCACCGTCAGCAATCTTTCTGAAAAGATGCGGTGCGTTTTCGTTGTCATCACACGGATAAATGTCCATGCCGATTGCCGCAAAGCCCTTTATGCTTTCGCTGTCGCCGATAACGGCAATATTTTTAGCCATAAACTTCACGCAACCTTTCTTTTACGGTTTCATAATTTGTCTTGGTGCGGATTCCGCTTGCAATAATGTGAATAACTTTTTTCTCTGTTTCACTTGCAATCAGATAGCCCGTAATCGGATCTGCACCGTCATCGCTTCTTTTGCATTTTTCTTTTGCAAGGCTCATAAGCCTGTTGTCAACAAATTTTTCAAATGCCGACGGAGAAGCCTTGTACTCTTCAACAGCCTTGTTACAGCCGTATGCCGAGATTTTTGACAGCACATCAAGCGTTGGTTCAAGTCCCTTTACGCTTGCCTCAATAACCCTTGAACGGGGGAAGTCCTGCACATCACAGATTGCAATTTCAAGAAAATCCCTGTCGCAATCGGCTTTTGCACCTCTTATGGCTGTCTTTACATTATTATAAAATACTGTAGCTTTAAAATATTCGGACATAAATTCGCTGTCGGATTTTTCAGATGTTTTCAGAACAAGCTCCATAAAAGCTCTGTCAAGAACCGCATCGCTGAGTCTTGCGTCACCTGTGTGTGCAAGAATTTCATATGCCTTGTCACAAGGTGCGGAAAGTTCTTCACCCAAAAGTGAAAACTTTCTGTTCTCAACCGCCTGTTTAAGCGTTTCTTCAGAGAAAGTACACGGCTTTACCAAAAGCTGTGAATACGGTCTGTTTGAAAGCGTTCCCTTTAAAACAGCTTTAAGGTTGTGAAGGTCGTTAAGATAGAAGAACGGTTTGAATATTGCAAAATCGGGTGCGGTTCTTTTGAGATATTCCCACACATTTTCGCTGTGTGATTTCAAAATATCTTCAATGTCAGCACCCTCACCGTAACCCTTGTCCGAGAGGTATCTGCAAAGCTCGTTCACATTTTCACAACCGAGCATATGCTCAATGTCGCTGTTTGCAAACAGATTTTTTTCTTTAGCACGGACGGAGCCGATGGAAAATTCATAAGATAATGCCATCATATTCCTCCCTATGCCTTAAAAAGTTCCTGATTTATAAAATCCTCGATAGCGTCACGCTTCTCGGACAATATTGCCGAGAAGTCCATGTTTTCTTCAATGTCACCGCATTTAAGAATAAATCCGCTTTCAATGTCACACGGCGTTTTTGAAAGCTCTGCTTTTACACCGCATTTTTCAAGCCTTGCAAGAAAATTCTTCGGAAGTCGGTTCATATCCTTTTCATTCAAAAGCACAACACCGCTCATTCCGTTTAACTTTTTTGCAAATGTGTAAATCAGTTCAAAGTAATCTTCATCAGGAAGATTTTTCATTTTATTAAGAATTTCACTGTATGTCTTGTCAATTTCCTCACGCCTTCTCTTTAGGAAAGCGTTGCGTGTTTCAAGGTCGCAACGGCTCTTTGAAGCCGCCTGCATCTGCTTGACCTTTGACTGTGCCCTGTCGGCAATTTCGGCAGAAATCTTGTCGGCATCAAGCTTTGCCTGTGCCATAATCTGTGCGCATTTTTCATCGGTTTCAGCACCTATTTTGCTGATTCTTTCGTCACAGTCAAGACTTATGCGATTTAAAATTTTATCACCGCTGCTCAAAGTGATTCCACCTTTCTTTCATAATTTTCGTTAGTCCGTTATCAGATGTTAAGGTTTGGAACTGTGATAACAACGAGAAGTGAAACGATGAATGAAAGGAGAGCGTAAATCTCAACGAGAGTTACGGAAACCATTGCCTTTGAGAAGTTTGAATCGTCCTTTGCACTGAGTGCAATACCCGAAACGGCTGCCTTTCCCTGCGCAAAACCTGAAATCATACCGCCGATACCGATAGCAAGCGATGCTGCAAAGTACGCAAGTCCCTGTCCGATTGTCGGAGCTGTGCCGCCGAGAACGCCGCCGCTTACGAGAATAAGGAAGCCTACGATAAATCCGTAAAGTCCCTGAGTACCCGGGAGAAGTGTGAGAACGAGCATTTTACCGAATTTTGATGAGTCCTCGGAAAGAACTCCCATAGCTGCCTGTGCGGCAGAGCCTACACCTCGAGCAGAACCTACGCCTGCAAGTGCTGTTGCTATTGATGCTCCTAAAAGTGCGAAAAATATTCCATTCATTTTGATTTGTCCTCCTGAATTTTAATATATTTACTGTTGAGCTTGAACGGCTTAAACTGTTTGCCGCCGCCCTCATAGAATTTTCCAAACATTTCAACATACTGAAGTCGCATTGTGTGAACATATGAACCGAGTGCGTTGAGTCCGATGTTGATTGCGTGTCCGATGATGAACACAATAATGAGTAAGATAATTCCGAACCAGCTCTTGCCGAACATGGTTGAAAGCATATTGAATACCTGAGCCATAACTCCCGTTGTAAGTCCGAGAGCAAGAAGTCTTGAATAGCTCAGAAGGTCACTGATGTAACCTGTGATGTCATAGAGAGAGGCAAGTCCGCCGATGACTTTGCCGAATCCCTTTTTGTTTCTGCCCTGTGTGAGAACAAGACCGATTGCGCAGAAAATCGCAATGCCTGCTCCGACATAGACGAGTGTCTGACCAAACGCCATACCTGCCGCCAAAACGGCAAATCCGATAAGCATAAGCATCCAAAGTCCTGTGTCAAAGAACGCTCCGCCGTAATCCTTCTGCCTGAGGCAAACATAGAATTTGCAGCCCATACCGACAAGAATGTGTACAAGACCGAATGCTATTGAAATAATCATCAGCATAAGTGCGTCCTTTTGCGGATCAATTGTCGGCCACGGGAAGATTTGTTTCATCGTAATGTCTGCACCCGTAAAGTAGTTGTAAAGGGTTGCGGGGGCATCTCCGAAGAAACTTGCAAAAACAAGTCCCCAGAAAAATGTTGAAACACCGCAGTATTGGAACAGCTTCAAGGTGTTTCGCATTTCCTTGTCAGGCTTGAACAGCTTTATTGCAAGTCCTGTTCCTATTACCATTAACAGTCCGTAGCCTGCATCCGAGAACATCATTCCGAAGAAGAAGTAGAAGAAGAATGCAAGCAACGGCGTTGGATCAATATCGTCATGCGACGGGGGAGAGTACATATTTACAATGCTCTCTGCCGGTGCTGCAAAGCGACTGTTCTTTAGCTTTACAGGAGCTTTTTCCTCGTCAGCATCGCCGAATTCAACATAGCATACAGAAACTCTTTCGCAAAGCCTTTCAAGCTTTTCACAGTCCTCCTCGGGAATGTAACCCGAAATAACAAAAACATTCCGTGAATGCTGAAGTTCACCGATTACGCTGTATTTATCGGCTCTGATTCTGAAATAATCCTGTGTGTCTTTAATATCTTTTCGCCTGTCTGCAAAGGAAATGATTTCCTTTTTTGCATTTTCCGTGTCGTCTTCAAGCTTGTGACTTCTTTCAACAAGCTTTTTTGATTCCGCCAAAGGGGTAAGGCTTGAGTTCGTAACAGGTTTTGCAAAACCGATATCACGCAGAGCATTTTCTGCAAGCTCCTTTTGGGCAATCGGTGCAAAAAGTACAATGCAGGTAAGCCCCTCGTTTGCAAATTGAATTTCAAAATCAAATTCAAGCTTCGGAGAAGCCTCGGCAAGTGCCTCTGAAAGCGATACCTCGTTGTACTCCTTTTGAATTGAGCCTATGAAAACAGCCGTTGTTTTTGTGTCCTTTGCATTAAGCGGAATGTCAAGATTCTTCCACGGCTCAAGCTGTGCAAGAGCGGTTTTTATGCGAATCCGTTCCGCCGCATTATCGGCAATCTGTTTGTTAAGCTCACAAATTCTGTTGCACACATCAATAACTTCGCCTGCATTTGATGCGATAACTCCGATTTCATCGGGATCAATCTCCCGCCGTCCGCAAAATGCGGAAAGCATACTTTTCTTTTCGGGAGAGTTGCTGTCGAGAATTTTCAGAGCGTTTTCACTGAGAGTAACATTTCGCTCGAAAATCTGAATTTGTGAGGTCATATCAATCTTGCCGAAACCTTTTCTGCAGGTTTCGGTCTTTTCAATCTGAACCAAACCCGAATCCTGCAAATGTTCAAGAAGTCGCTTTCTGTCCTGTCTTAGGGCAATAATCCGAACCGACTTCATTTTAAGTTTTGCCAATTTCTATCACCACGCTTCTTTCATTGCAACCGTTTTAAAGAGAGAGCCTTTGTATAGCCCCGTCAATAACACGCTTGCGGTTTTTGTCTGCAGTCCGAGAGAGAATGTCGCACTCAAGATTTGCCTTTTCAGAGGCGTTCTCAAGCTCTTTTTTGCTCTCTTTTGCAGTCTTTTCAAAAAGCATATCGGCATCCTTCTGTGCCTTTTCCTTTGCCGAAAGCACAACCTGTTTGGCATCTGCCTTTGTCTGTTCAACCCTTTCTGCTGATTCTGCTCGTGCATTTGCCTCACGCTGTCTGCAATCCTCTTCGGCATTGTAAATGGCATCCAGCATATCTTTTGCCATTGTTATCCTCCTTTGTTAAAAAATTGCATAAAAATATTTTTGAAGAATACACTATTTTGTTTATTCTATTCCTAGATTGTAGCACAATTATTTTAAAAAAGCAATCAACATACATTAAAGTTTGCCCAGTTTTTTATCATTTTCTTCCCTGTGACCGCATTTGTGAGTGGTTTTACAGCATTAATTTGCGATAAAAGAAAAAACACCGCATAATACGGTGTTTAAAAAATTAACTTGCTTATTATCTTGCTTACTATCTTGCTTACTGACTTGCTTATTATCTTGCGTGTTGTGGGTAAAACAGCGATATTTTAGTCTGTAAAACAGAAGAAAGCCATCCCGAAAAAATTCGGAGCGGCTTTCAAAGCTACGGTTATTCGGCAGGCGTCCCATTCTCCTGCATCTCTCAAGGATTCCCGTTGTCAAGCTATCGGCGTGTGGACGGGGACGAAATCTTCCACCTCGAATAACTTCTAAATTTATTCTAACATTATTTTAATAAAATTAAATTGCAAATAAATCAAGGTTGAAATCCGATGCGAAAAGTTGTATTATGTGATGGTAATAACAAGATGGTAATATGCATGGAGGATTGTGTATTTATGAAAGAAATCAAGACAAATGTAATGAGAATTTTAGACAAAGAAAAGGTTGAATATACTCACCACGAATATCCCCACGGCAAGGATGCCGTTGACGGAGTAACGGTTGCAACGCTTATGAATCAGAATCCCGATTATGTGTTCAAAACTCTTGTAACAAAGGGCATGGGCAGAGATTATTATGTTTTCGTAGTTCCTGTTGACCATGAGCTTGACCTTAAAAAATGTGCCAAGAGCGTAGGTGAAAAGTCGGTTGAGATGATTCCCGTAAAGGACATTACAAAGGTCACGGGTTATGTGCGTGGAGGCTGTTCACCTCTCGGAATGAAAAAGCAGTTCAAGACAACCTTCCACATTACAGCAGAGTCAATTCCGAAAATCATTGTCAGCGCAGGAAAAATCGGATATCAAATTGACCTGAAGCCCGAGGATTTAATCCGCCTTACAAACGGTCAATGTGCCGATATTATTAAAAATTAAAAGGTGTATTGCATTGGATATTGTTGACAAAAATATAGACAACGGAAATGCTTTTGACTGGGGCAGAGTGTCAGCCGAATATGCAAAATATCGTGATATTTATCCGCAAAAATTTTATGATCAAATTGTTGACAGAGGGCTTTGTGTAAAAGGTCAGAAAATTCTTGATATTGGCACCGGAACAGGAGTTATTCCGAGAAATATGTATCGCTATGGCGGAGAGTGGGTTGGTACAGATATTTCAAAAGAGCAAGTTGGTCAGGCTCGTTTATTATCAAAAGGTATGAATATAAAATATTTTACTGTAGCAACAGAGAATATAAATTTTCCTGATGAATCGTTTGATGTTATCACAGCTTGTCAGTGCTTTTGGTATTTTGACCACCAAAAGATTATGCCTGAACTTTACAGAATGTTAAAGCCAAATGGCAGGTTGTTAATTCTTTATATGGCTTGGTTACCGTATGAAGATGAGATAGCAGGGCAGAGTGAAAAACTTGTATTGAAATACAGTCCCGATTGGAGCGGTGCAGGAGAAACTATTCATCCGATAAATATTCCGAAATGTTATGAAGAAAAGTTTGATTTGATTTATCACAACGAATATCCGCTCAAGGTATATTTTACAAGAGAGTCATGGAACGGCAGAATGAAGGCTTGCCGTGGTGTAGGTGCGTCACTCTCAAAAGGAAAAATTGAATTGTGGGAGAATGAACATAAAAATTTACTCTTAAAAATTGCACCGCCTGAATTTGATGTGTTGCATTATGCCGCAATTGCTGAATTAAAAGTAAAGAAATAATAACACCCCCGACTAAACTGTTTGGTAAAGTCGGGGGTGTATTTTATTAATATGATTTATTCGTCAATAAATTCAAGGTCTTCGTCACTTACTTTTTTGAGTTCTTTTTTATTGAACAAATCGTAAATAACGGGAACGATGTAGAGCGTCATAAATGTTGCGTAGAGCAGACCGCCGATGCAGACAATTGCAATAGGCTGCATCATTTCTGCACCTGTGCCTATGCCGAGAGCCATAACAACAAGACCGAGAACGGTTGTGAGTGCGGTTATGAGGATAGGACGCATACGGGTTTTGCCTGCCTCAACAATTGACTCAATTCTCTCCTTGCCCTCAATACGAAGTCTGTTGATGTAGTCAACAAGCACGATACCGTTGTTTACAATTATACCGCAGAGCATTACAAAACCGACAAGCGATACAACGCTGATGTCAAATCCTGTGATTAAAAGTGCGAGGAAGCCGCCCGTGAACGCAAGCGGAATTGTAAACATAATAATGAACGGTGATTTAAGACTCTGGAACTGTGCAACCATAATGAGATAGATGAGAATAATGCCGAGCAGAAGCATAAGCATAAGCTGTGAAACTGCCTCCATTGTCATTTCGTCTGTACCTGCATAGTCGATTGAACAGCTTTTCGGGAGCTTATAATCGTTCATTGCGGATTTTACATTGTTTGAAACAGATGTAAGCGTGTAGCCGTTCTTGACTTCGGCGCTGATTGTAAGATAACGCTTTTGATTTTCACGGCTGATTTTATCCATAGTTTCCGACTTTGAAATATCCGAAACAGAGGAGAGTTTAACTGTCTTTTCGTTACCGCTTGAATCCTTGTAGGTAATGTCAATGTCACGGAGATTTTTCGGAGTAACGGTTTCGCTGTCGTCCTTTACAACCACAACATTCATATCATTGCCGTCATCATTCGTAAGAGTGGCAGCGTTTTTTTCTGTTGAAATTGCAGCGGCAACCTGCTGATAAACCTGTGCAACGGTAAGTCCCTTTTCAGCGGCTTTTGACTTGTCAACAGTAACCTTGATTTCGGGAGAAACAGCACCGATGCCGTTGTCAACCGATGCAACGCCTTTAACCTTTTCAAGTGTCTTTCCGATATCCTCGGCAGTGCTTTTGAGTGTGTCAAGGTCGTCACCGTAGAGCGTAATCTGAACGGAACCGTCACCCATAAGGCTTGACATTGAACTTGAAGAGCCGCCGCTTACGGCAGCCTCACCGTCAAGGCTTTCAAGATCCTTTTCAATCTTCTTTGAAATCTCACCGCTCTGTTTTGTGAAATCATCCTTGAGAACGGCATATGCCATAAGTGAGCCGGCATCATTTGACGATGAACCGCCTGTAAGTCCCATAAGGCTTGACGAGTTGCCCGCCATAACGCCAACGGTTTCAAACTGGTCATATTTTGAAAGCAAATCGTTGAGCTTTTCGCCCTCTTTAACTGTTTCTTCAAAGGTTGCGTTATCGTCAAGCTTCAATGATACCTGAATCTGTGTACTGCTCATATCGGGCATAAAGCTGAAACCTCTCATCAGACAAAGACCTGCACTTGTAAAGAGAAGTGCAACTGCAACGAGAATTGCAGGAACTTTGTGCTTTAATACGAAACGAAGTGAGCGTTCATATGCCTTTTTGATTTTTCCGTCCTTCGGAGCGGAGTTAGGTTTCATCTTGCGGAGCATTCTCTGTCCCATGGCGGGAACAAGTGTCAGCGCAACAATAAGGCTTGCAAGAAGTGAATATGTAACCGTGAGTGCAAGGTCAACAAACAGCTGACGGGTGATGCCTTCAACAAATACAATCGGCAGGAACACGCATACTGTGGTGAGAGTTGACGCTGTAATTGCGCCGGCAACCTGTCTTGCACCGTTAAGTGCCGCCTTAATCGGCGAAACACCCATACTTCTCAGTCGGTAGATATTTTCGATAACAACAACCGAGTTGTCAACAAGCATACCGACTCCTATCGCAAGTCCTGACAGCGAAATCATATTGAGTGTTACACCGCTGAAATACATGAGGACAATTGCAAACACAACGCTTATCGGAATTGAGCAGGCAACAATGAGCGTCGGTTTGATATCTCTGAGAAATAAGAAAAGTATGATAATTGCAAGAACCGCACCCATAAGGAGGTTCTGCAAAACGCTGTTGATTACAAGATTAATGTAGTCGCCCTCATTATAAAGGTTTGTAAAGTGAAGTCCGTCAACCTCTTTTGAAAGCGAATCAAGCTTTGCGTTAATGTTTTCGCAAACGGTAGAAGATGCTGTGTTACTTGACTTTGAAAAGCTCAATACAATACCGGGGTTGCCGTTGATTCTTGCAAAGGTTTCGTCGGAATTATCGGCAACAAAAACATCTGCAACATCTTTAAGATGAATAACTCCTATTCCGTCAATTCCTGTGTCAAAAAGCACAAGCGACTTCATCTCTTTTTCATCATTCACCTTGTCGCCGACACGAACCATGAATTTATTGTTATCGTCATCGGTAACATAGCCTGCCGGCATTGAAAAGTTTTGTGCCGTTAGAATTGAAGAAATGGTATCAAGTGTGACCGTGTTGCTCACATCAGCCTTGCTTTTTGCCTCTTTCTTTTTATCTGCAAGTTCTTTTTCGGATGTTTCAATCTGCTTTTCTGCACTTGAAAGCTGTGTAAGTGCGCTGTTGAGTTCACTCTGTTTTGAAGTGAGAGTTGACATGGCAGAGGACATTTTGAAGTCCGCACTTGACTGTTGATGTGAAATGAGGGCAAGAGCGGAATCAACCGAAATCGATTTATCGTCAAGTCCCGAAATTGCGTTATCAAGCTGTGCAATACCCGAGTTGATTTGTGAGATTTTCTCCGACATTTCACTTAATGCAGAATTGATTGCATCTCCCGAGGTTCCGAGCTTTTTGAGTGAGCTTTCAACATTTTGAATTGCCTCTGCACTTTTGTTAATGGAATTCTGAACTGTCTGCATTGTTTTAGCGATATCGGGAGCTTTAATTCCGTAAGGCTCAAGCGCCTTGTTAAGCTCGTCAATCTGCTGTTGAAGTGCCTTGTATTCCTCGCTGTCGGGTAGTGCGTCATTCATTTTCCGAACAATTTCCTGATACTGTTCGTTGAATTTTGAAAGCTGTTCAAGCTTTTGTGTAAGCTGTGACTGTTCGGAAGTCAGCTCATCATAGGTAGTTTTCAGTTCAAGCAAACCTTGATAAGCGGTTTCAAGCAAGGTCTTTGTTGAAGTGAGGCTTGCCTTTCGGTCAAGCAACTGCATCTTTGCCGACAAAAGCTGTGTTTTACCGCTTTCAGCCTTGTTCTGTGCATCGGCAAGCTGTTTTGAAACAGCCTCCTGCTGTGAGTTGATTTGCTCAATTGAAGATGAAACAGTACCCTGACCGTCCTTGGCTTTGCCGATATTATCCTGCAATTCCTTTTTAGCCTTGGCAATTTTGTCCTCCGCATCACCGAATTGATTATCGAGCGCAGCAGAAATCTTCTTATTAAGCTTGTCAAGCTTATCCTGTGAAAGTACGACATTTTCCTGTTCCGTAACAATGCCCTTGTCAGAAACAGAGGCAACACCGTCAATGCCTTCAAGTTCATTCAAAAGTTCGTTTGTGACATAATCCGAAAGCTCTGTCTGCGACTTGCCTTCAAAGTCAACCGCCGTCATTGCAACGGGGAGAATATTCGGGTTGATTTTGATGAGGTACGGTGTTCCGACTCCGTCAGGCCAATTGCCCTTGATTGTGTCAAGGCTTGAACGCATATCAACAGTTGCACTGTCCATATTTGTGCCGTCCTCAAATTCAATCATCAAAAGTGAATAGTTGTCCGATGAGGTAGAGGTGATTTCCTTAACACCGTCAATTGCCGACATCGACTGTTCAAGAGGCTTTGAAACCGTTGTTTCAACCGCCTCGGGCGTCTGACCTGCGTAGGTGGTCATGATAACGGCATAGGGAAAGTCCATATTCGGTAAAAGGTCGGGCGTCATCTTGAAAAATGACACTATACCGAGAACCAGAACAAGTACAACCGCAACCAATACCGTCATCGGTTTTTTTACGCTGATTTTAGATAACATTGATTACTCCTTTGTTTGTGCTTTTTATCTATGAGTATATTTCATATCAAATGCAATTTCTACCAACTTAGGTTTACATTTTCTGTTGAAATAGGCCGCAACCGGTTGCATGAATATTAAACTTAATCTGCAATTGCACCTGTTTTGATAATTTCAAGTTTTCTGTGATACTCCCTGTGAACCTCGTCAAAAGGTTTTCCTATTACAAAAACATTGAACACGGCATTCTTCAGCACCTGAGTGAGAATCTGTGAAAGACACTTCACATCTTCATCTGAAGTATATTTAAGGTTACTTCTGTCAAAATTGTTTGTAACGCTGACAAGCTCTGCAACGCCCTTGAAACGGTTGATAAAATATTCCGAAACAAGACTGTCATTTGCCTTTATATTTTTGATGAGATTCTTCATAATGATACTTTGTTTTGCATCCTTTGAACATTCGCATAGAATTTCAAAAAGCAAATCATAAGTTACAAATATGTCGCCGTGAGTGCGAGAGATAACCTCTGTGGCTTTTTTAAGCGAAAAGTTGATAAATGAGCGTGTCATAACCTCCACAAGGTCAACCTTATCGTCAAAGTATTGATAAAAACTGCCTCTCGAAATGTTTGCGTTCTTTATAATATTGTTTATGCTGACTCTCTCTCCCGACGAACCGGCAAATTCATTGAATATTGCGTCCGTGATTCTCTGACGCTTTTCTTCGGGAAGATTATAAAAGGTGCTTTTTATCATAAAAAATCCTCCAAAATAAATGTGACAGGCAGTCATATGACAACCTGTCACAATTTTAACATCGTTTATTTATTGTGTCAATTAAATGTGTTTTAGATTTTGCACATATACGATCAAAAATCTTTGTGCATATTAACAACAAAATTAAGCTTTGCCTTTGAATTTTTCAAAAAGTCCTTTGCATCCGCTGTAAATATCGTTGTATGCCTGCTCAAAATCACCGCTGTACCACGGATCCGATACATCACGATTCATACCTGCAAAGCTCATCATCTTGCAAACCTTTCCGTCTTTGTCATCGCCGAAAATTCGCATAGTGTTTCTGATATTATTAGAGTCCATGCAGATGAAATAATCGTACTTGTCATAGTCGGATTTTTTGAGCTGAACAGCCCTCTTGCCGTCACAACCGATTCCGTGTTTTGCAAGCTCACGCTTAGCCGGCGGATAAACAGGATTCCCAATCCCGTTCCATATCTCCTCCGTACTCGTAGCAGATGATTTAATCACAAACCTGTCAGCAATCTCGCCCTTCTTAACCATGTCCCTAAATATAAACTCCGCCATAGGCGACCGACAAATATTCCCATGGCACACAAACATTATCTTAATCAAAGTACATTCCTCCCGATTTGCCGTAATATACCGTGATTTGCAAGGCGAAATGAGTATAACAGGAATGGATATCACTTTTAAAATTTCCTCTAAACACGCAAATCAAGGCAAAATGTGGCATATTAGATTTTTCAAAAGTAGTCAAATAGTAGTCAGTTAAGGGGGTGCAGACTACTTTCAAAATCAACCGTATAACGATAACTTTTGAGTAGGGGGGTGCAAAATGGATTTTTAGTTATTATAATTCTTGTTAAGAACTATAATTTGCCAATTTAAGCTATCGTTAATGAGGTTTAAAATATGATTATATTATAGCATAAAATCTTTTTAGCCACAACAAAAATGCATTACACCGTAATGATGTGAGTGCATTTTTAATAATCATATTTTTAACAATGCAATTGTTGTGAAAGTATTATCTTCACAACTTACTGTGAAATCGCCTGAATATGATTCTGTAATATTTTTTAGGATTTCAATACCAAGTCCTTTATGATTTGGCTTTGTGGATTGTAAATTATCAATGTTATCAGGAATATTATGGTCGCAGTAATTGATGCATTTTACTACAAAGTTATTATCTTTAATTTGCGATGAAAGAATAATAAATACTTTGCTTTTATCGTTAGAGCTAACACAAGACTCTATTGCGTTGTCAATTATGTTGGTAAACAATCTACAGAGATCTGTGTTTTTAATATTGATGTTATTTGGAACATTCAAGTTACTTGAAAACTCAATATGATTTGCTTTTATGGCGTCATATTTGTTAATCATAATAATATTGACTAATTCATTGTCACAGAATTTTCTGATTTTGTTGTTCTCAAGAGTTTCGGTCAAATCTTGGATAATTGCGTTTGCTCGTTCACTATTATTATCATCGTTATCATTAACCATAGCTTTTACAACTGTAATCATATTACTGATATCGTGATTCATTTTTCTTGTTTCGGCAATACTTACTTTCATTTTGTTGTAGTATTCAAGTTCTAGTTCGTTCTTTAAATTAGAAAGTTCGAGCGCCTCTTTTAAATCGTGATTTTCAGAATTTACAAGCAAAACTTTGTAAAGTGCGATGTCACATATAACCATACATATTATTGTCGCCATAACAAAAATCCAAAGTATAATATTTGCACTTGTCAGTTCAAAATTGTTATTGTTATATACAGAAATGGCAATTGCCGAACTGCACATAAGCTGTGAAACAATGATAATATCAAATTGCCACATTCTTGATGAATAATTTTTGTGCTTAAGATTTTTATCAAAAATTTTTTTGCATATTAAAAGTAAAATCCAAAGAACAAGAATAGCTACAACATTGCTGAGTACATTTGCCACTTTATCGTCACGCAATGAAAATCCCATAAAAGTAAATAACGCCATAACCGAAAGTTCTGTTATACACATTGAAGCAAGGAACAGAACATAGGCTATTGTTTTCTGAGAGATTTTATCGCTGAAACAAGTGAAAAATGTTACGGCAATCACTCCGAATAAAATAATAGGTTTAAATGGATTAGCATTAAATTCCTCGTTTATTCTGGATAAAAAAGAAATAATCATTGAAAAGACAAAGAACATCCCCATTATAATTTTGTAAATAGGTTTGTCCTTTTTTAATGTAAGCAGTTGCAGTGGATACTGAAGAAAAGTAGCAGTTGTAATTAAGTCTAATATAGTTGCAAAAACAAGTAACATTGTTTATCCTCCGAAATTAATAAGATATAAATTTTTGGCATCTTTAGCGTAAGAGTCGCTTATCGGAATAATAGCTCCGCTTGTCAAAGTAAATTGCCCTGATTGAAAAGATGCAATATAATTTGCGTTTACAATATAGCTCTGGTGACATCTTGCAAAATATTCAGGCAACTCCTTTGGAAAATCAGAAAGTTTTTTGTAGCAACGATAGGTTTTGTCATTGGTGATAATTTCACAAACTCGTTTAGAACTCTGTATGTACAGAATATCGTCAATAGTAATAAGATATTCCTTGAAGTCATAAGAAATTTTAAGCTTTGTCGTCTTTTTCTTATATTCATTTTCAGCCTGTTTAATGAAAAAGTTCAGAATGTTGTACTGAATCGGTTTTTCAAGAAATCCCTGTGGAGCAATATGCTCGTAAATATTTTCATAATAAACATTGCCGTAGCCGGTTATGAAAATAGTTTTTATATTTGGCTGGATTTTTTGAATATCTTCCGCAAGTAAAATTCCGTTGTCATCTTTGAGAACAATGTCAATAATCAACAAATCAATATTTCCTGAATGAATTATATTCAGAGCCTCTTCTCTGTTAATAGAAACAAATACTTCGTGCTTAAACTTATTTTTTATGTATTTCGCAATGCTATTTGCAATTGATAAATCATCATCACAAACCAATATGTTCATATCCTATTCCCCCTAATTAGCCCATATTGTGAAAATTTCACTTAAAACTTATGCAATCAGTATATCATAATTTGTTTAAAAATCAAAGATTTTATTTACTTTTGTAGAATTATGTAAAAAATAGGCGAGCTTATGTAACTTTTCGGGATAGTAAAACAATTGGTAGTATTGTATAATTATTTTATTGAATGTGATGTATTTGCCAAAAATAACTATGTTAGAATTCTTTGGCATATACAGCAAAAAGCTTTTATATCTGCATATTTTTTATTTTGAAAATTTGATATCTGAAAAAATTATGAGGTGTTAGATGTATTGGAATTATTAAAAAAGATATTGATAAGTGCTCTACTGTCGGCATACATTGCAGTATTTATTACAGCGTGTACAGATAAAGAGGTTTCTCATGCCCAAAGTAAAATAAGTGGAGAGAGTGTCGAAACTACTGCTGCAGATAGAGAAATATCGGCAGAGGATTATTTGAAAAGCAAAATTGTTCCTAAATATCGGATGTTGGATTCTAAAATAAGTTTAGAATCCAACGCGGATTTAAAAACTAAAACGGTATATTTTAATTGCGATAAATTTAAAAATATACTCGTGGGTTGGATTATAGCGGATTTAAATAATGACGATGTCGATGATATATTTACTGTAACAGTAGAAAAAGATTATTCGGATTACGAAAACACAAAAACATACGATACAATAAAACTTCATTATGCTTCCTACATTGCAGGAAATGGCAGTTTTAAGAAAAACTCAGATATATCTAGAAAGCTTTTTATAACATATTTAAGATTGCCAAAACATTCAGAAATAGAGTATCACTTTGCAATAGTGCCTGATACTAACGGTAAATCAATTATCATAAGGTCGTCAGAGTTTAAGGATGATTCCGAAATATACAGTACATCAAATCCACCGTATTATTCTGTTGAAGACAGTCTTGGAAATATAAATGTATTTTTTGAAATTGAAAGATATAAAGAAAACGATTATGACAGTCCCTTCGGAATACAGTTTTCATGTGATCATATAAGTGCTATGCCGGAGGCTGAAAGCATTAGTTATTTTGATATAAGTAATGGAGAAAGTCTTTATTTTAACGGAGTAACTCAGGTTTCAATTGATTCTGACTCACCGCAACCAAGATTATATTCTGAAAAGAAAGGGAAATTTTCATCTGAAAAGGATGCCCTCAACAGTATTAATAAGAATCTTGACAGTTATGGGTTAAGTCGTTATAACTTAAAACCGTTTTCGTGGGATTCCAAAGAAAGTAATTTACTTATTGTTAATGAGGATAATAATATTTCGTGTTCCTTTAAAATTGTTGGAAATTCTGATAGTAATTCAAAAAATGGATTGTGTTACATAGAACCAAACGGCAGTAATAAGTAAGAATGCATTATATGTTCTTTTGTTAAGCAATTTGAATTAGGTGATATATGTCATAATATCTGATAATTTACTTATTATTGGTTATTGGATACTTGACATTGATTTATTAATTTACATTAGGAGTAGGAAAATAAAAATGGCATTATTTGATCAATTAGGAAAAAAACTTGCACAAACGGGACAATCTGCTGTTAAAAAGACAAAAGATATGGCAGAAGTGGCAAAAATCAATTCAATGATTTCTGATGAAGAAAAAAGCATAAACAATAACTATTATCAGATAGGTAAGCTTTATGTGTCTATGCATGGTAATGATTGTGAAGATGATTTCAAAGGTATGCTTGAATCTATTCGTCAGTCAGAAAAGAAAATTGTTGAATATAAAGAGCAGGTTCAATTAATTAAAGGCGTTGTCAGATGCGAGAAATGTGGTGGAGAAGTATCCATAAATTCTGCTTTTTGTAACTCGTGCGGTGCACCTATGCCTAAACGAGTACCTGTTCAGACATATGATGAAGATACAATAAAATGTGATAAATGCGGAAAGTATGTAAAAAAGGGAATGCGTTTCTGCACATCTTGTGGTAATCCAATGCCGCAGGATGAAGAAAAAACAGTTGTTGAGAGCGGTGAACAACAACTTCAGTCATATAAAAAGTGTCCGAATTGCGGATACACATCAAATGATTCAGAAGTGTTCTTTTGCAATAACTGCGGAACTAAAATGATTGATGTTCAGAACGATAGTAATGATTTGGCGACACCCGAAGAAGTTGTCCAGACATTTGAAAAGGCAAAAACTTGTCCAAACTGCGGTTTTGAAACGGCTGATGAAAGTATTGACTTTTGTACCGAATGTGGCACCAAATTAATATTAAAGTAATAAATTAAGGAGAGATTAAAATGCAGAAAACAAAATTAGGAATATCAGTTGGATTATTGGGTGCGGCGGTCTATTTTTCAGGATTGTTTAATGGTTTACTGTTGATAATGATCATGGTGGGATATGTTCTTTTGGTCGAAGATAATGAATGGCTCAGAAGAACAAGCGTTAAGGCGGCAGTTCTTTATATTATTTTCGCCCTTGTATCATCAATTGTTGGTCTGATACCCGATTTTATAACATTGATAAGCAGTTTTTGTGAAATATTCGGTGGTTCTTTTGCTATTCCGTTTATATCCTCAATTGTAGGATTTATCATTGGAGCTCTTGATTTTGTAAAAGCCGTATTGTTTATTATATTAGGACTTAAATCACTTAATCAGGGAACAATTGTTATGCCTATGATTGACAATTTAATAAATAAGTATATGTAATTACTTAGAAGGGGGATGGTATGCACTATCCCCTTTTATAGATTTTTGTGTATGGGAGAGTTGAAAAATGTCAAAATTTTGCGGAAAATGTGGTTCGAAACTTGATGAGATTACAGGATTCTGTCCGCAATGTGATAAGGAAACAATTATTCAGAAAGAAATTAATAAAAATAGAAAAAAGGCAAAACATAAGTCAATAATCAGGATTTCTATAATAGTTGTTGCAGTAGTGTTTGTAGCAGCAATAGCTTTTTTTTCGTTGGATTATTTTGATGTGATTCCAACCCAGATAAGTGAATCATTAGGAATAAAATCATCCGGATCGTTCAATATTGAATCTGACAAAGCTTTTGTATTCACTTCTGATGATAAAGAAAATGTTGTTAATTTTTATTGTGAGCCGGAAATCAAATTTTCATCTTTGAAATTATACTGCGAAAATTCCGATACACATTTATCTGATTTTTCAGATAACGACAAGGATAATAAAGAAAATTTTTTTGTTGCGTCTGCAAATATCAAAGAAAATACAAATAAAACATTAAAATACCATGCAGTATTAAAAGATGGATTAAGATATTATGTGTCAAATACCATTGAAATACAAGTAAAAGATGATTGGAGTGATGATGAGCTATCAGCAATGGATAATGCTGACAAAGAAATACAGACATTGTTAAGTGATAAGAATTTTAAGAATAAGTCAATTGAACAAAGAGCGGAAGAAGTTGAAAGACTTCTGAAAAAATTATCTTCAGAAGAAAACGGTTCGTTAATTTTACAGGATTCAATTACATTTGACGAAGGCTCAAAAATATACTCCTATTTATACTCAAACGGTTGTATGGGATGCGTAAGTGTTGAAATGAATGACAACAGTAACGGAATGATTAACGGCGGTGTGGCTGATACTTCTGTGAAAAACACATTGACAACTTCAAATATAAAAAATAAAACAAGCAAAGAAAAGGCCGAAAACAGCGGAGATAATGTGAATGCTGTCATTATGTACGATTGGTATAAAGATAATGACGCAATACTTGATTTCTACAAAGACTATCAGAACAAATGGACATCTGATGGAATGAAAACAGATTTAGCTGTTAATCCAACAGTAGAACAGTACAAGACGCAGCTTTCAGGAAAACAGCTTGTTTTAATTGCCGCACACGGAGACAGGGTAAAAAGTTCATTAAACACATATTCCATAATTTGTACATATGAGGAATGTACGAAAGAAAAAGACAAGAGTTACAAATTTGATTTGAACCAGCACAATATTATTCGTAGAAACTATGTTGACGGAACGGTTTATTGCATTTCTCCAAATTTCTTTTCAACATATTACGGAGACGGTAGCCTTAAGAATTCCATAGTATTGATTGACAGCTGTTTAGCTTTCGGTGAAAATGAAGAAATTGATTATGACCTGGCAAGCAGTATTCCCGATGCAGGTGCAGTAGTTGGTTTCCATAATTCGGTGAACATTTTCAGAGAGCATAATGCTGATAAAACAAACAAGGTAAAACATACCATAAAAGGTTACGGTCCATTGTTTATGGAGAATATTGTTAAGAGTTTGATGACTTCAAAGACAATCGGTCAGTCATTTGAAAATGCAAAAAATCTTCTTGGTGAAACCCAGTATGAATATTTTCAGACTTATTACGAAAAAGCTGATGATGAAGACGATAAAGAAGTGTATCCGTTAATTATCGGCAATTCTGAAACCAAGTTATCTGTATCTGCAAACAAACACGATTATGTGGCCAATAATTACCTTGTTATGGCAGACGATAAGTACATCTGCTCTGACGGCAACGCTATTTATTACAAAAATACAATGTTTGAAAGTGGTAAAAAAATAGTTGATCAGACAAATTCAGGTCACCTTATGTCTGACGGAAATACAGTTTATTTCTCTGTTACAAATACATGTGATGCAGATGGTAATAAAAAAGAAATGTATTTAACAAACGGAAACGGTAGTCAGATATATTATCAGGATGATATTTATTCAGTAAATATTGACGGAAGTAATTTGGAAAAAGTGTTCAGTGCAGATCACGAAATATTTTTTGTTGGCTATTACAAGGATTGCATTTATTATGTTGATCAGGCTTTTGAAAACGGTACTTTACAGAAGTATGATACAAAAAGCAAATCTAAAAGTGAACTTGCAGGAGCAGAAAATGCGTACCGCTTAGGTAATAAAATTTATTATTCTACAGACATTGTGTCGCAGAATGTAGAATTAATTAAAAATAATACCGTAAATGCTATGGACCTTGACACAGAAAAAATCACTCAGGTTGCCACGGAAAGTACACTGAATGGCAGTGTTTTAGCCGATGATAAGCTGCATTTTATTTCATTTAAGTATAAATATGATGCCAAATCCAATAAAAGTAAAGTCTATGATCAGTATATTTATACGATAGATAAAAACGGAACAGTTAAGAACTCGAATAAAGTTCCTGACGCTACTTTGCCGGCTACTATTGTTGGCGAAAATACTGTAATATATACTGATTCCGTCGATTTGAGTAATAAAAAGTACTATATATATAATCTCGAAAACGGTAAAAAAGCGCAGATTGACAGTAAAGATTTTACATTTATGTCATTCCCAATTGATTTGGTAAATTCGAATGATGTTTACTATGTGGGCTTTTTGGGCAATCCAAGCGTTAATTCCAATCTCGTAGGAGTTGGAAAAGTGACAGAAAACGGTAGTACTCCGTGTGAAATAGACGGTAGCGAGTATGTGAATATTGAAACCATTAGATATTGTTTTGTTGACGGAGTATTTATAGATGGTAATTTTAAGTACTATGAACTTGATTGATGTATATTAATTTGTATTATGAACGGAGAAATATAAATGTCTAAATTTTGTGGTAGATGCGGTTCTTTGCTGGATGCAAACGGAAAATGTTCTGTTTGTATTGATAATCATGTAGTAAAAGAAAAAACAAGGTAGTCAAAAACAAGCGTAAGCTGTTACTATTTGTTATGATTACCGCTTTAGCTCTTGCAATCTGCGGATTCGTTTGTTTTAAAATAGTTGACTTTTCGGCTTTATTTGCTTCAGGTGGAGAGAAATCATTTTGTGAATCAACTAACCAAAAGTTATTTTTCAAGAATAATGGAAACAGTTATTATGCTGGTGGAGCGTGCTTGGTCAGAATTGAAAACAATAATTCGGTTATACCCGTAAAATATATAGATGAAAATGACCAAAATGATACTGATCTTAAAATCGTAAGCTTGAATGAAAACTCTTTTACTTATGATGGTACAAATATTTTTGCAATAATTGAGGATGGTGGTGTAGGCATACTTTATAAATTTACATTTAAGAATAAAGACGAATTAGTACGAGAGGAATTATTGGATAAAGATGTTTTTAAACAAAGTGTTTTATATGATGAACAAAAAGGTGGAATTGATATTTACGCAGGGAAACTGATAAATTTGCATTCCTACGGAGATTATATATATTTCAATTATGTACCCTCGATTATTTTGTCTGGTAATTATAATTATTTTTATCGCATAGGGAAAATTAGCAAAAATGGCTCTGCATTAGAATTAATTGAGGATGAAATAGTTTCTGATTATACAATAAAAAATGATTTGATTTATTTTTATAATAACGGTTATCATTTCTCCGGAGATAAAGAAAACAATCGATATACAATTGATCGTAACGAAGCTGGAATATATAAAATGAAGTGCGATGGCAGCCATAAGGTAAAGCTTTTGGACGATTTTTATGAATGTTATGGTTCATATACATATGCCAATGCTGCCATTTATAATAATCTTTGCGGTGATATGAGTGTATATGATGATTATCTCTATTTTATTGATTATAGAAAAGAAGGAAAAAGCAGAGTTTGCAGAATTAAGACCGATGGTTCTGATTTTGAATATTTAACTGAAAGCGGGGCGTACAATTATACGATAGATGTAGAAAATGACACATTGTACTATATTATAGGTGAATATGGGCAGAGCGGTGCTGATTCTATAACTATAAATAAAATCTATCTCGATAACAGAGATGAAAATGAAATTTTGACAACAGAAGATTATGTATATAAAATATCCGCTTATGATAATTGTGTTTATTTTACGGGTTCGTATAAAATAGGGGACAAAAAGGAAAAAGCAAAAAAGTCAGGTATGATATATGATTCGGCTTTATCTCAATTTAAAAATATATACGGTTACACAGAGATTGAGTGGAAGAAAAATAAAGTTGGTATTCCAATAAAGCAAATTAATGGTCCTTATTTTGATTTAAGAAATCAGAAAAATGATAAAACAGGAGGGTGAAAAATGCCTAAATTTTGTGGTAAGTGTGGTTCTGCATTGAATGACAATGGTTTTTGTCCTAAATGTGATTCAGATAAAATTGCAGAAAGTAATGAAAATATGGTTGATATTTCTTTTGGCGGTAATGATGAAGTTGCCAAAAATGTTGATTATGGTGTACAAAACGGAACGCCGGGTATTTCTAAAAAAGAAATAAAGGCTAAAGAAAAGGCAGAGAAAGCGACTTTAAAAGTAAAAAGGAAATGCACTCAAAAAACAGACAAAATTATTGCCAAAGCTAATCAGAAAGCCGGAAAAAAGTCAGAAAAATCTGCGGCAAAAATAATGGTAAAGACCGAAAATAAGGTTAAAACTGTTGCGGATAAATATAATCAAAAAGCTGAGGCAAAGGCAGAAAAAGTAACGAGAAAGGTAATGCGATTAACAGGTCAGAAAATTAAGTGGTTTATAATTAAATTCGTGATAATTCTTTTAGCTGTTGCTATTTTGTTGAGCGCCATAACCGGGGTGTTAGTATATTTTAATGTGGTCGAAATACCGTTTGTATCCAATATTTTTTACAGCTTTGGAATTACGAATAATTATGGAGAAATTTCTGTTTATGAATATTTGAATTATAATATCGTTTCAAATAGTTCAGAAGGAAATAAGATAAGTGCAAAAGCTTATTACAACAAATACTCAGAAATATTATCAGAAACAAATTTGAATGATTCTTCAAATGTACTGACAGAGAGTGATGCTTTTAAAACATTTCAAAGTTATGGTTTTACTGATTGTATTATCATGACAGAGTATTCTCAAACAGGGGATTTTGTCGGGACATCTACTGATATTGAGCCCTTTTCTGAAACAAAACATCCAGTATATAAATCTTGTTATGTTGATATTAACGGTGACATTTGGGATTTATATCTTATAAATGATGTATTGATGGCAGAACCTGTATCTTTTAATTATGAAAATAATTTTAGTTTGGTAATATCTAACTCTGATAGTTTAATGAGCTATGATGACGAAACAAATACTTTTTATCAGACAAATCCCAAAAGTTCGGTTATAAAGGTTAAAACTTTGTCTGAATTCAATCCTGCGAATCTTCAGAAATTGGTAGCAGAGGAGGGGGCTAATTGAAACGAATAATGAAATCATTTGTATCTTTGCTTTTGGTTATTTGCATATTAAGTAGCTTGAACATAACGGTAACTGCTGAGAATATGAATGATCAAGGCAATTCTTCATTTGCGTACGATAATGTAACGCTATATGTGGCTGATTGTATAATGAATGGCATTATAGGAAAAAATGGTAAATCTGACTGCATTCCTATGATGTCATTGGCACTTATGCATAAATATACTTACAAAAACATATCCGAAGCTTTAATTGGTGATGATTTACTTGTATTTACCAGTGGATTTTGGAAAAATCTCAGAAATATTTTAAGCGGAGACTTGGTTAAGACAGCTAATTGGCAAAAGGATTTATATGTATTAATTATAATGGATTATCTTAATTTCTCTGTAAAAAGCGATGAGTATAGTGATAATTTTGAAAAGAAAACTTTTGAAATTACAGAGGATATTGTAAAAAATGTATTTGATTATGCTAACACAGAGTATCTTGATAATGTTGACAAACTAATTAAAGAACAATCGTTATCAGATGCTATTGAGTTTTCAAATAAGTATGGATTTATAAATGAGATTAACCAGTATTATACACTTGTAGGTGATATAGAAAAAATCTCCGATTCAGCTGTTGAATACTATAAAAATCTTTCTAAAGCTATTGCTATTAAAGAAACAGATGAAAAAAGAATAAAATTTCTTGAACAGATGAAGAAAGCGGGAAACGATAACGAGTATTTTGTTGATGCGGTAGATGAAGTGATTAAAGTTTACAAATCGTCATATGCAAACATTGCTTTTTCAGAAAGTAAGCAGGTAATGCTCGAGTTTGGTGTCAAGGAATGTTTTTCTAAGTTAAAAGATTTAAATTCTGATTTAAAGATTATCATTGACGGCCTTAATATTTATTCAGCAGGCCTTGATTGGCTTTTCAACAGCGATGATGTGTCAGATAATAATTTTAAATTGATGCTATTATATACCATAGGATCTTATGCTTCAGATTCAGTCCGTTCATTGCGCGATTCTTATGAGGTTGACCGTTCGGAAGAAAATGCTTCAGCTCTTATTGAGGGTTATATGGAGTATCTGGAATACGAACGATATGCAACAGATAATACATATGGTTTTGTTTCATCAATACTTTTTGATGGAGTTGCAAATAAAATTAAAAATATTTTTTCGAATAAGAACAAGACTACATATGATGATTTTAAGGGATATTTAAATTATGATGAAAGTTTTGCTAAAAATCTTGAAGAACTGGTAAATGCTTGTTATAAAATATATTTTAATATTACCGGATTTGACAATGATATTTTTGATGACAACGATAATTCATACGACGACAACTCAGAAAATGTTTCAACAAAAATTCCTACTGATGCACTTGAATGTAACGGACATTATTATTATATTTATTCCGATGTTTGTGACACTTGGGAAGATGCAGAATCTTATTGTGAATCATTAGGCGGGTATCTTTCTATAATAGAAAATAATGATGAAAATGCTAACCTATATGATTATATGAAAAAACAAGGATATGATAACGCATATTTCGGTTTGACAGATTCAAAAAACGAAGGAGAATGGTTGACAGTTAACGGAGAACAACCAAAATTTACTAATTGGAGCGATGGAGAACCAAACAATGAAGGTGGTAATGAAAATTATGCTATGTTTTATCATAAATCACCTGCCTACAAATGGAATGATGGTAATTTTGGAAACGGAACAAATGGAGATGATAAAACATTTATTTGTGAATGGGATGAAAAATCCGTTGAAAAGAACCAAAATAACACTTCCTCCGAACGGGATATTGTCTTGGTTCTAGATACTTCAGGAAGTATGGACGGAACACCGATTGATGAAACTAAAAAAGCCGCAAATAAATTTGTTGATACAATTCTTGAAAATGATGCAAACATAGGCATAGTGAGTTATAGCAATGATGCCGATGTTAAGTCAAATTTTACCAAAAGTAAAAATTCTCTTGAAAATGTAATAAATAACTTAAATACATCAGGTTCAACAAATATGGAAGCAGGGTTGCGTTCTGCCGACAATATGCTTGAGCAAAGTCAGGCTAAAAAGAAAATAATTGTTCTTATGAGTGACGGTTTACCTAACGAAGGTTTAGAGGGAGATGAACTTGTTTCATACGCAAATGAGTTGAAAGAAAAAGGTGTATATATCTATACACTTGGATTTTTTGAAAGTGTTGATGATAAAACAGCTCCTCAAAGTTTGTTAGAAAGAATAGCAAATGATGGTTGTCACTATGAGGTGTCAGATGCTGACAGTTTAGTATTTTTCTTTGGTGACATAGCTGACCAGATAAACGGACAGAAATATATATATGTGCGTATAGCCTGTCCTGTTGAGGTGTCTGTTCAATATAACGGAGAAACGCTGAACTCATCGGATAATGAACTGAACACGAGAACTTCATTTGGTACATTGACATTTGAAGAAACTAATTCATCCGTAAGTACAAGCGAGTATGATTCTCAAAACGAATTAAGCGACGAGAAATCTGATAAAGTGAAAATTTTAAGATTGAAAGAGGGAGATGATTATGATGTAAAGATAGAAGGAACAGGCAGAGGCAGAATGGATTACAGTATTGGCTTTATGGATGAAAACGGGGAATATACCGATTTCAGAAAGTTTAAGAATATCAGAATTACCGGAAGTACAGAAATAGATACAGTAGCCAATGTATCGGACCATACCGTTTTGAATGTAGATGAAGACGGTGACGGAAAATATGATGTTGTTTATAGAGCAGCTGCAAACAGTAATGGTGAAATAGTCGACTATTCATATATTTGGTATATAGTAATTTCAGGTGTTTCTGTGATAGCGCTTATAATTATTGTATTTGTGGTTATAAGAAAAAAGCGTAAATTCAAAAATAAAATTAATTAAGAGAGGATAATGACAAATGTCTAAGTTTTGTGGAAATTGCGGAAAACCAATGGATGATGACGCACTTGTGTGTGGTAATTGCGGAACTCCATATTCAGGAGAAACTGAGGTGAAAGGATCAAAGCCTGTGAAAATTTCCGGAGTAAACACTATGGCTCCGGAAAAAAAGAAAAAAATAAAACTGATAGTTAAGTTGAGTGCTTTAGGTGTAGCTATTATTATAGTTGCCGTGATTGCAATTAATATTATATCATCTTTTACAGGATACAAAGGTGCTGTTAATACAGCCTTCAATGCTTTTAAAAATTATGATATTAACACACTTGTATCTATGACCAGCGATATTGCTTATAACGGAATGGATTCAAATAAAATAGAGGAGTCTATTTCCAAGGATGTTTCGGCTACACTTGATTCTTATGAATCTGTTGCAGGTCATGATATGAGCATCAGCTATGATATAACCGATTCTTATAAGCTTTCCGACCGTAAATATCAGGAGTTTTTAAAGTATGTTGAACAATCCTATAATTATGATTCAAGTGATATTTCTGAAGTTGTTAAGGTTGAGTTGAATATAAAAACAAAGGGTTCATTAGGAGAATCTAATTATCCTGTGAATGATCTCTATCTGATAAAAGAAAGAGGTAATTGGTACATATATAAAGGTTATGTTGGAAACTATTATTGATAGGAGTAGTTTAAATGAGATGCCCTAAATGCGGAACAGAAAATGCTGCAGACATGAATTTTTGCAAAAAATGCGGAAATCGGTTAGTAGCCTCAGATAAAAATACAGAAACTCAAAAAGGTAAGTCAAAAAAATGGTTGTGGATAATATTAATTCTGGTATTTGTGCTGATTATTTCAGGTGTAGTGTATTTTGTGTTCTTCAGATATAATAATGCACCTGAAAAAAACGAGAACTGGATAACACGAAATTCTGTATCACAAACTACAACTATTGAAAGCACTACTATTGTTCCAACTACCATAACCGAATCTATCACACAGGGTATGTTGCAGATAGTTATCCCTGATGTTGTCGGATTGGATATTAATGATGCAAAGAGCAGTCTGACAAATATCGGATTAAAGTGTGACATTAAGTACGATTCAAGTCGTTCTGTTCCAAAAGATTATGTAGTAAGTCAATTCCCGGTTTCAGGAAGAGAAACCAATAAAGGTGAAACGATAATACTATATGTATCAAAGGGGAATGAAGAAGAAAGTACAGTAAGTTACACAAAGGTCAATAGTAATTCCATGTATTTCAACTCGATTACAGCATCATCAACATTGTCACCGGAGGGCGATTTTAGTTATGGTGCCGAGAATCTCAGGTACAATGACAGTACATGTTGGTGTGAAGGAGTTACCGGAATGGGTAATGGCGAATATATTACTTTTTCAAGCAATGAATTACAAAGCGTATCGGGAATACAAATAATAAATGGATATGCAAAAAGTACCACTTCGTATTACGATAATAGTCGAGTGAAGAAAATTCAGTTTGAATTTTCTGACGGTTCTTTAGTTACAAAAGATATTTCTGATTCTGATACCTTACAAAAAGTGTCATTCGGAAAAACTATTAATACTACATACATAAAAATGACTATTCTTGATACATATTCCGGTGACTTATACGATGATACATGTATTTCTTATATCAGGCCGTACTGAGGTATAAAGGACATTGTAAATGAATCATTGTTATAATCCAAAATAGAACCTATCAAAGCAATAAAAACGACACCGACAGGGAGTTTATTACTCAAACCTGTCGGTGTTGTTCTTTTGTGCAACGAAACCCCCGATTGTATCGGGGATTCAAAAAAAGCTTTAGCGATAATGAAAAAAATAACTCCTCCTATTATAATAGAAATGCGGTCTGGCAACTGCAAAGTAACAGAAGGAGATCATAAAATGCATGACAATAATAGTTTAGCACATAACACTTGGAATTGCAAATACCATCCCTTAAAATTCATGTTTTCAACAAATGACAGAAAATCTTCCTCGCTCACAGGCTCGTTCTGGCTGTTGTAAATTTTAAGAAGTTTGCCGATTTCGATAACTCCGTAAAGATTTGCCGCAGTCGCAAAATATCTGTATAAAAGGTCTAGTGTTTCCTTTGAAAGTGTGCATTCTGAAATTTTTATGTGTCTACCTCAAATTATATCGTACTCTGACTTATATTGTCAGTTTATCATAATTAATCCCACATTTCAACAAGTCTGTGAACAATTTCAGATACTTGCCAGATTATTAACTTCTGAAAGACAGCTGCAGAGTGGTTTAGCACTGTGTATGTGCAAGCTTTCAGGTTGCCGTGCAGAGGACTGTTGCACAGTAAATATAGCGGATTATATAGTGCCTTTTCACCTAAAATAAGCCATAGATTTCTCGTTCTGCTTTGCGATGTTTTATTATATTTTGTGACAAATTTTGCACAAAATAACCAAAATAGACTATATTTGATTATCACTTTAGTGAAAATAAATCATATCTATGGCAAAAATCTTGCGTAATTATTCCTATATTTCGTTAAAAAGCACTTTTTTTCAATTGTTTTTTCCATATTCTCCTCTTTTATTGCTTATTGATGCTTTCTGTGGTATAATTTTATAGATGTATTGCGTAAGTTGGTTTTGGGTTGAGGAGTATTAAATATGAAAGACAGAAAAATGTCGTTTTATAACAGAATTGTGAAAAGAATGCTTGATATTATCTGTTCACTTGCAGCGATAGTGTGTCTGTCAGTACTTTACCTTCCGATATGTGCCATAATAAAATGCACGAGCGAAGGTCCTGTTTTTTTTAGGCAGAAAAGAATAGGAAAAAACAAAAAATATTTCAATATTCTGAAATTCCGCACAATGAGAATTGATACTCCCAAGGATTGTCCTACACATCTTCTTAAAAATCCTGAACAGTATATAACTAAGGTGGGTGCGTTTTTAAGAAAGACAAGTCTTGACGAATTGCCTCAGATTTTTAATATTTTTAAGGGCGATATGTCGGTTATCGGTCCAAGACCTGCACTTTGGAATCAGGATGATTTGATTTCTGAAAGAGATGAGTACGGTATAAATGATTTAAAACCCGGCTTGACGGGTTGGGCGCAGATTAACGGCAGAGATGAGCTTCCTATTCCTGAAAAAGTTCAGATGGATAAGATTTATCGTGATAATGTCAGTTTTGTCTTTGATGTAAAATGTCTTTTTATGACAGTTGTGAGTGTGTTTAAACATGATGGTGTAGTTGAGGGCGGAACAGGAGCAATTGCAGATGAAGAATAATCGTAAAAAAGTTATGATTCTTACTAATCATTCTTATATGCTGTATCGTTTCAGAAAAGAATTGATTGAAGAACTTATGAAAAATTATGATGTTGTTCTTAGTATGCCTTTTGTAGGACATCACGAGGATTTCATCAATATGGGATTGCGTTGTATTGAAACTAAGATGGAGCGCAGAGGGGTTAATCCGATTCACGATTTTTCACTTATGAAATTTTATAAAAAAATATTACAGGAAGAAAACCCTGATTTGGTAATTACATACTCTATCAAACCAAATGTTTACGGTGGATTGATGTGTGAAAAGTTAAATATTCCGTTTTATGCGAATGTTCAGGGATTAGGAACGGCATTTCAAAAGCCCGGACTTGCTCAGTTTGCGACAGTTCTTTATAAAACAGCCTTTAAAAAGGTAAAAACGGTATTTTTTGAAAATCAGGTTAATGCAGATGAATTTGTCAATAGAAAGATTATTTCTGTTGAGAAAGAAACTATTTTGAACGGCGCAGGAATCAATCTTGAAATTTATGAGTACAAGCCTTACCCAAAAAGTGATCCGCCGCATTTTTTGTATCTTGGCAGAATTATGAAGGAAAAGGGCATGGATGAATTGTTTTCTGCGGCTGAGAAGCTTCACGATGACGGCTATAAATTTGTACTTGACCTTGTAGGCTTTTTTGAAGATGAATACAAGGAAAGAGTTGAGTTACTTGAAAGTAAGGGCGTTGTAAAATTCCATGGATTTCAGGAAGAACCAAGACCTTACTATGCGACCGCCGATTGTGTTGTAATGCCAAGCTATCACGAGGGTATGAGTAATGTAAATCTCGAAGCTTCGGCAACAGGCAGACCTGTCATTACCACCGATATTCCGGGATGCAGAGAGTCGGTGGAAAATGAATATACAGGCTGGCTTTGTGAACCTAAAAGCGTTGACAGCCTGTATGAAAAAATGAAAGCTTTTCTTGAAACAGATATTTCAAAACGAGAAGTTATGGGTAAATATGCCCGACAAAAAATGGTGGACGAATTTGATAAAAAAATCGTTGTAAACGATACAGTAAAGGCTTTAGGCTTGTAATTAATATAGATTTTTCAGGTGTGATTTAATGATAATTTACTGGTCCATGATACTTTGGACTTTTTTGATATATATTTTGTATGATATCACTCATAAAGAAGAGATAGCGCTTACCGATTATAATTTACAACAGGGAATACAAAGAAGAGTTCCGTGGGCGTATGCTTTTTTAGTTTTCGGTTATTTCATATTTTGGGCATCAATGAGGCACTATGTTGCCGATACAACCGCATATGTTGCAGCTTTTAATAACTATTCAACAAACTTTTCGGAAGAGTTTTCAAAATTGAATTGGGATCCATGGTCTTCCGAGGGCAAGGGAGTTCTCTTTAATGCATACAGCATTTTCTTTAAGTATTTTATCTCAGATAATTACACGCTTTGGCTGAGTTCAATTGCGATTTTCTCAGGTGTGTGTGTAATGATAACATTGAGAAAATATTGCATGAATGCAGATTTCTTTTTGGCTTCGTTTTTGTTTTTGGCATTCCTGTGTTATTCGGGTTATATGCTCAACGGAATGAGACAGTTTATTTGTGTTGCCGTGTCATTTTTGTGCTGCGATTTTATTATTACCGGCAAGTTTTTTAAATTCTTGACTATGGTAGCAATTTTGATATTTATCCATTCCACGGCAATTTTCTTAATACCGATTTACATTATTGCCAGGTTAAAACCTTGGAGCAAGTCGGTTTGGCTTTTTATTTTTGCAATGGTATTGATTACTGTTTTTGCCGAGCCGTTTTTTGGCAAGGTTGATGAATTTGCTCAAGGCACATCTTATGAAAATGATATAAGTACATATTTTGAAGAAGATGACGGCGTTAATCCGTTGAGAGTTTTATTCTATGCCGTTCCACCGATTGTAGCTTTTGCTTATCGGGAAAAGTTAAGCAAATATTACGAAAAAATGCCTGTGCTTTCTTTGTGTGTAAACTTGTCAGTATGTACGGCATCAATTTATCTTGTAGGTATGGTTACCAGCGGTATCTTTATCGGTAGGCTTCCGATTTACAGTGAATTATACGATTTAATTTTGATTCCTGTTTTGTTAAGGATATGCTTTAATGAAAATAATAGGAAATATGTCTATTTGGGATATGTTGCAGTTTTATTGCTCTATTATTATTTAACAGGACCGACATATTACCATAGCGATTACTTTGGTGGATTTTAATTATTTGATTTAGGGGTTAATAATTTGAATGTTTTAAGAATATTACATATTGTAACATACATGGGGCGTGGCGGTCTTGAAACTATGATTATGAATTATTACAGAAACATAGACCGTACTAAAATTCAATTTGATTTTCTTGTACATCGTCAGGAAAAGGCTGATTATGATGATGAGATATTATCTTTAGGCGGACATATTTATCATATGCCTATGCTGAATCCCTTTTCTAAGGCTTATTTTAATGCGCTTGATGACTTCTTTGATAATCATAAGTACGATATTGTGCATTCACATTTGGATTGCATGAGTGCATATCCTTTGAAAATTGCACAAGAACATGGCGTTAAGGTGAGAATTGCACATTCGCATAATAAAAGCCAAGACAAAAATTTAAAGTATCCGATTAAGCTTCTTTCAAAACATTTAATTCCTAAGTACGCTACGCATTTTTTTTCTTGCGGTAAAGAGGCAGGAGATTGGATGTTTGGCGGAAATGCGTATACTGTCTTAAATAATGCAATTGACGCTGAAAAATATCGGTATGACTGTCAAATAAGAAATCAAGTGCGTGACGAACTGAAAATCAGTAAATCTGATTTTGCAATCGGACATGTCGGAAGGTTTAATCCTCAAAAGAATCATCCGTTTTTGATTGATGTTTTTAAGAGTGTACATGATAAAAACAGAAATTCCAAACTGCTTCTTGTAGGAACAGGTAACGGACAGAGTAATATAAGAGAAAAAGTTGATAATCTTGGTTTATCGGATTCCGTGATTTTTTTAGGTAATAGGGGAGATGTGAATAGAATACTACAGGCAATGGATGCCTTTTTGTTTCCGTCTTTGTATGAAGGATTAGGTATTGCAGCACTGGAAGCGCAGGCTGCAGGATTGCCGTGTATCATTTCTGACAGTGTTCCGTCTGAATGCAGAGTTACAGACCTTGCAGAGCCGTTAGATTTAAACTTGCCGATTGATGAGTGGGCAGATGTTGTCTTAGAAAAACAAGGTGCGATTAGAAAAAACACGATAGATGATATAAAAAAATCAGGTTTTGATGTTAAACAGAATGTTGTAAAACTTGAAGAATTTTATTTAAATTCGGTTGAGGAATAATAGTTATGCAGACTTTAACAGTGTTTACACCTGCTTATAATAGGGCACATACAATAGGTCGTACATATAAATCTTTGTGTTCCCAAAAATGCAAAGATTTCGTGTGGCTTATAGTTGATGACGGTTCAACTGATAATACGGCTGAATTAGTAAAAGACTGGATGTCAAAAGATAACGGCTTCGAAATTCAGTACATATATAAAGAAAACGGCGGTATGCATACCGCACACAATGTTGCGTATAGAAATATACATACCGAACTCAATACTTGTATAGATTCTGATGACGCTTTATCTGAGAACGCTGTTGAAAAAATTATAAACAAATGGAATCAGGTTAAAAGCAGGGGTTATGCAGGTATTATTGCACTCGATGCCAATATGAATACGGGAAAGGTTATAGGAAACGGCTTTCCGAAAGATATGACAGAAACCACATTGTCGGGTTATTATGCGTCAGGTGGTTCAGGTGATAAGAAGCTTATATATCGTACTGATATTATTAATTCAGTTCCTGAGTATCCGGTATTTGATAATGAAAAATATCTTGCACTTGCATATAAATATAAGTTGATAGATCAGAAGTATAAACTTGCTGTTTTAAATGAAGTAGTGTGCGATGTAGAATACCAGGAAGACGGTAATTCGCACATTATGTATAAGCAGTACATGAAATGCCCAAAGAGCTTTGCCTTCTGGAGAAAGATATGTATGCAATATCCTGATTCTAATAAAAGATTATTGGTGGATTGTGTGCATTATGTTGCCGACAGTATAATAGCAAAGAATAAACATTATATCAAAGAGTCACCCAGAAAAATGCTTACAGTTTTGGCTACACCACCGGGATTATTATTGTCGTTATTTTTTCGTATGAAAATGGATAGTTTAATGGAAGTGAAGTAGATTATTATGACAAAAGTTTTATTTCTTATACCTAATCTTGCACACGGTGGGGCTGAAAAAGTTTTGGTTAATCTCGCCAATAATATGGATAAAACAAAATTTGATGTAACAGTTCAAACTTTGTTTGATGTAGGCGTTAATCGACAGTATCTTAACTCTGATGTAAAATATATCGGCGGTTTCAAGAGAATGCCTCGTGGCAATACATATGTGATGAAACTTTTTTCTCCTGAAAAACTGTATAAACATTTTATCAGAGACAACTATGACATAATCGTTTCTTACCTTGAAGGTCCTACCGCACGAATTGTAAGCGGTTGCACTAACCAAAATACAAAGCTTGTTAGCTGGATTCACATAGAACAGCATACAAAAGAGCTTGCTTCCAAGAGCTTTAGAAGCTATAAAGAAGCATTAGATTGCTATTCAAAGTTTGACAGGACTGTTTGTGTATCTGACACTGTAAAAGATGATTTTGAATCAATTTTTGATACTAAGAAACCTGTTGAAGTTTTGTATAATACAAATGAATCAGAAAAAATAAAAAAACTTTCCAATGAGAAATTTGATGATGTTGATTTTAGCAAGGACACAATTAATATTATCTCGGTTGCAAAAATTGTACCTTCAAAGGGTTATGACAGGTTAATGAAGATACATAAAAAGCTTATTGAAAAAAATATAAAAAATCATATTTATATTCTCGGAATAGGCGAAGAAAAGGAAAAATACGAAAAGTATTTGACAGAAAATAATCTTACCGATACTTTTACATTTTTAGGTTACAGGGATAATCCGTATAAATATGTTAAAAAAGCAGATTTGTATGTTTGTTCTTCGAGAAGAGAGGGCTTCAGTACGGCCGTTACAGAAGCATTGATTGTCGGTACTCCCGTTGTTAGCACAAATTGTAGTGGTGCGTACGAATTATTAGGCGAAAACAATGAGTACGGTATCGTAACAGAAAATAATGAAGATGCACTTTATGAGGGCATCAAGAAAATGCTGACAACGCCTGATTTGCTTGAAGCTTATGCCGCAAAAGCAAAAGAGTGTGGTAAAGCTTTCAGTACCGAAAAAACAGTAAAAGCTGTTGAAGAAATGTTATTAAGTATTTAAGGAATCAATAAACATGATATATGGTTTTTATTTCAGATTTTATGGAAAATTTCACAATAGTGTATTTAGCAGTGTTTTAGCAAAACTTGCATATATGCTGTATTGTTGTGTGTTTTTTCTTAAAAAACTCAGGCATAAAAGAGTCAGCGTGGATGTAAACATTGACGATGCGAGAAATATAGTGAATGGCATTCATCCACGATTAGATAGTCATCCCGTGTATGAAAATAAACCTATTGACGACAATATTGATTTGTCAATTGTAGTTCCTATTTACAATTATGTAGATATAATTGAATCCAATATTGATTCGATTCTCAACCAGAAAACCGAATACAATTATCAGTTGATAATTGTAGATGATGGTTCGACTGACGGTGCCGCTGATGTTTTGAAAAAATATGCTGATAATCCAAATGTTAAGCTTATTTTCCAGAAAAATGCCGGTATTGGTGCTGCAAGAAATACGGGTATGAATAACGCTGATGGAAAATATCTTATGTTTGTTGATTGCGATGACATTGTTCATGACGATATGGTTGAAACTCTTATGAATAAGGTATACAGTGGAAATTATGATATGGTGATGTGTGCCCATAATTTATCAAAAGAATGCAACGGTGCTATTTATGAGATCGTTCCGAATGTCTATCCAAAATATAACCTTATTGGTTATAAAAACGGCGATGAAATAATGAATCTGCCAGGTTTGCCATGGTGTAAGGTGTATAAGAGGGAAATTTGGAATAATGTTAGATTTTTCCCGGGATATTGGTACGAAGATACGATTATTCAGTTTTTAATCTTCATGCAGTGTAAAAACTATGCTTATATTCCAAAGATAGAATATGAGTACAAATGGTATGAGAAAAATTTTTCTCATACACAAGGCAATTCTGCAAATCCAAAGTCAATTGATACATACTGGTTATTGATAGAGATATTAGAACAATACAAGAAAAATAATATGCCTGTGGATGACAGATTATACACTTTGGTTTTGCGACACATTAGTACATATTACTATGGTTCTGTTAAAAATTTGGACAGCAAAGTTGTTGAGGCTTTATTTGTTTTGGCAAAAGACCTTTATTCAGAGTACAAGCCTAATCACAAAGTCAAACTTCCGTTTATGCTAAGACAGGTTGAAAAGTCATTTGATAATAATGACATAGAACTTTGGAAATTAGCAAGTTGTTATCAGTGAGGAAAATTATGAATAAAATATCTTTGATAACTGTATTCAACAATCAATCAATGGTTGATGAAATGATAAATAGTGCTAAAAGACAGAATGATGCCGACACAGAATTTATCATGATAGATAACCGTAATAATAAATTCAATTCGGCAGCAGCGGCACTAAATTATGGAGTGGAAAAAGCTTCCGGAGATGTTCTTGTCTTTTTGCATCAGGATATTGAGTTTCTTTCGGATGATGTTTTGAAAAAAATTTATAATTTTGCGATGAACAATAAAAATGTAATTTTTGGTGCAGCAGGTGTCCTTTCAAAAGCGGAGGAAAAATCAGGTGCTATTCTTGCAAATTTTTATCACGGAAATGATAAAAGTAAATATGATACAATTGACAAACCAACAAAGTGCTTCACACTTGATGAATGCCTTATTGCCTGTTGCAAAGATATTATGGCAAAGGTAAGGTTTGATGAAAGAGTTTGTGACGGTTGGCATCTTTATGGGGCAGATTTATGTCTTTCTGCAAATCTCGAAAACGATTTATCTGTCATGGCTGTGCCAATGAATATTTGGCATAAATCAAATGGAAATGCTGACAAAAGCTATATGATTACGCAAGATAGGCTTGCTAAGAAATATAAGGGAAAGTACAGCGTAATTAATACAACAAATGGATATGCGTATACAAACGGTGTAAAGCGAGCATTACTTAATTTATACAGAAAAATAAAGTATAGGGGTGTTTGAGGTAATTATGAATCCTGTAATATCAGTTATAGTACCTACATACAACTCAGAAAAAACTATAGAAAGATGTTTGCTCAGTATATTGAAACAGACATATGAAAATCTCGAAGTAATTGTAGTAAATGACGGTTCTTCCGATTCAACAGAAACAATATGTGAGAAAATGGCAAGTTGTGATTCAAGATTAAAGGTAATTACCATAAAAAACGGTGGTGTATCTCATGCAAGAAATATTGGCATTGATAACGCAAAGGGTGATTTTATAACATTTGTTGATTCAGATGATTACATTGATAAAGAGATGTACAAAAACCTTATTGATTTGTTCGATACGAATGTAGATATTGTGCATTGCAGTTATAAAAATGTTGATGAGTTAGGAAATATCTTGTCTGTTGTCGGTTCTAAAAGTAAGCAGATAAAAATGAATCATGACGAAGGTATGGAATGCCTGCTTGCCGGAAAATACTTTGCAGGTGGTTTGTGGAATAAAATATACCGAGCAAAATTGTTTACTAATGTCAGATTAAAAGAAGATATTAAATTTAATGAAGATGTTCTGGCAAACTATTACCTTTTTGATAATGCAAATAATACTGTATATTCTGATGAACCGTTTTACAATTATGTTGCTTGCGATGATAGTTCAACCCATTCTGCTAATGCGTTGATTTCTCGCAAACAAGGGTACGAAGTTGCAAGGATTATGTTACAGAAATCTATGAATAAACCATACTGTGAATTTGCTAAAATCAGGTATTTGGGAAATTTGCTTAGTCTATATGGTACATATAGAACTTCTTTAAATAAAGTTGAAAAATCAGGGTATGAAAATTTGTTTTCTGAAATAAAGTCTTTTAAAGATGAGGGATATTATCAAGGAAAAAGAGATAAAGTTTTAATTTTCATGTACAGATATATGCCACATTTCTATTTGATAACATACAAAATATACGATAAAATAAGAGTAAAAAAGTTAGATCCGGAGCAGTAATATGAACCCGCTGATAAGTGTAATAGTACCGATTTATAATGTTGAAAAATACCTTGCAAGATGTGTTGATAGTATTGTAAATCAGACATATAAAAATCTTGAAATAATCCTTGTTGATGACGGTTCACCTGACCGTTGTCCTCAGATGTGTGATGATTATGCCGAAAAAGACAGCCGAATCAAGGTTGTTCATAAAAATAACGGTGGACTTTCCGATGCCAGAAATACAGGAATAGCTGTTGCTACAGGAGAGTATATCAGCTTTATTGACAGCGATGATTATGTGTCTGATGACTTTTTTGAATGTCTGTTGGATGTTATGAACAAAGAAAACAGCGATATTGCTGAGTGCAGTGTTGTAAAATTCTATGAGGATAACCGTTTTGATGAGTTTAGCGATGATTTATCGGTAAAAACATACGATACTCAGGACGCAATGTCTGCGTTGATTGCGGAAAATCCGTTTCATCAGCATGTCTGGAACAAGCTTTATAAAACAGAACTTGTCAAAGATATTCCATATGCTGTCGGTAAGCTGAATGAGGATGAATTCTGGACTTATCAGGTATTTGGCAGAGCAAACAAGGTTGCAAGGCTCAATAAAACTATGTATTATTATTTTCAGAGAAGCAGTAGCATTATGGGTGTTGGCTATAATATTCGCAGATTAGATGCACTTGAGGGCAAGGCTAATCGGCAAAAATATATTGAGAACAATTTTCCTGACCTCAGTATGCAAGCAAAGATTGATTTGTATGGTTCATGTATGTTTGCCTATCAGTCTGTGTTGAAATTTATGTCAGGTGCAGATAAGAAAAAGGCTCTCAGCATAATAAAAAAGTATAAAAAGAATTGTAATTTGTCTTTTGATGAAATTAAGTTAGCAGACAAAAGTTCAAGAAAATATTTTTATTTAGCAAAGTGTAATTTTGGTTTCTGTTGCAAATTTAGAGCAATCAGTGGAATAGGATTTTGATTATGTGTGTAATTAGCGTCATAGTGCCTGTCTACAAAGTTGAAAATGTTTTAAATTATTGTATTGACAGCATTTTAAATCAAACATATAAAAATTTTGAGCTTATCCTTGTTGATGACGGTTCGCCTGACAACAGCGGAAAAATTTGTGATGAATATACCAAAAAAGATAATCGAATAAAAGTTATACATAAAGAAAACGGTGGCGTATCTTCAGCAAGAAATTGTGGTATTGATGTTGCAAAGGGTAAATATATATGTTTTGTAGACAGTGATGACACATTACAGAGCACATATCTTTCTGAATTATTGAGCCAAATGAGAAACGACATTCATTTTGCTCTTTGTTGTTACAATAAAGTTTATGCGGATAAGAGAATTGAAAAAAATTTAATTGAGAATCAATCGGAATACTTTTCTTTTAATAAAAATGACATAATGACAATTAATAAATTTGTCATTATGTCACAGCCTTGGAACAAGATTTTCGATAGGTCAATTATCGAAGAATATAACATAAGGATGGATGAAAATCTTTCTCTTGGAGAGGACATGCTTTTTGTTTATCAATACTTATCACACATTATTGATGAGCAATTTGCGGTTGTAAATAAACCACTATATGATTATACTATTGCAAACGATGGTTCATTATTAACAAAATACAGAGAAAATTTATTTGATGAAGTGAATTTATTAAATAATAAAATGTATAAGATTGTAGAGTCGTTGCATTTATCGTCGAGAGAAATTGATGCATTCTATGATTCATGTTTTTTCAGATATGAGAATGTATTGAGAAATAATATGAGAAGTCAATTATCTTTACATAAAAGATTGAAAATCAATCGTTCTGTGTTAGGCAGTAAGGAATTTAAATATTACTTAAACAGAGTTTCAGACAAATTGAACATAATTTATATGGTGTTCTATGGTGCTAAAATGTATTTGCCTATTTATATTTTTGAACGTATATTTTAACGTTGGTGAAATGTAATGATAAAAACAAAAAAAGATTTAAAAAAGTTTATTTATGAGGATAATGGATATTTGAATGATATACGAGATAAAAAAGGCAGATTTTTTATGAAACTGGTTCATGATGAAGAGTATATGATTTGTAAATATCTCAAGTATCTTCGTAAACAAGAATATTATATCAACACATCAGGCGGAAATAAAATGAAAAGTGTTATGGCTTTGTATTATGAAAGGAAAAAGCATAATTTAGGTAATAAGTTAGGTTTTTACATTGGCCCAAATTGTTTTGACAGTGGATTGACTATATACCATCATGGTTCAATAATTGTAAATCCCGATGCTAAGATAGGTAAAAATTGTAAATTACACGGAAATAATTGTATTGGCAATAAAGGAAATTCTTCTGAAACACCAATAATTGGCGATGATGTTGATATTGGTTTTGGCGCAGTAATTATAGGTGATGTCAGTTTGGCAAACGGAGTTACAGTTGGAGCTAATGCTGTTGTTACAAAATCTGTCAATAAGGAAAAATCTGTTTTGGTCGGAGTTCCTGCTCAAATTAAAAGTTAGTTAGTAGTTTTATTTTGAAAAAGCAAAATAGCTTTTCGCATAGATGTTATTTATATAGTATTGAAATATTAAAGCATTATGTTATGAGAGGTAAAGTAATTGAGCAAAATATTGATATACAAATGGATAAATATTGTCAGCCAGACTAACTATAAAGATTTGCATGATAGTATTGACAGATGGTTTGGCGGTGTGTGTCCTAATTTTGGTAATAAGTTATGTGGTATCAAGGGCTAATTTCGGAAATTTCAACTGATGATAATGAGATTACATACTATGATCAGAAAATGAAACAGGAAGAAATTAACAAGAAATTTGATATGGTTATTTACCCGATGGCAAATATCTTTTCAAAAGAATTTTCAACTTACCTTGATGAATTGAGTAATTTTTTTTGAAAAAATAAAGATACCTGTTTTTATAATTTCTTGTGGTGTTCAGGCGGACAGCTATGAGGATTTGAATGATTTGGTTAAGTCAACTGGAAATGTTTCAAAAAGATTTATTTCTACTATTTACAAAACAGGTGGACAATTTGCACTAAGGGGTTGGTTTACCGCTGAATTTTTTAAAAAATTAGGATTTGACAATCCTGCTGTAGTCGGCTGTCCCTCACTTTATCAGTTGGGCAGAAATTTAAAAATTACAAAAAAAGAAGTTGACTTATCTCATTTTAAACCATCCTTTAACGGTAAATTTGACGTTATTAAAGATTATTTGAATCGATTTGATAATTCAGTTTTTTATGACCAGGACCATTTTTATGATTATCTATATAATCCGAATTACTATTCTGGAAATTCCATAAAAAGAGACTGCTTAAAATTTTTGAAGTCCAGTCCATATAGTTTGGACATTGCAAAATTGATTGTAAATGATAGACTTAAGTTAATTGCTGATATGTGGGATTGGCAAAATAGTTTTTACAGTGAAAATATTAATTTTTCATTCGGTTCAAGAATACATGGAAATGTCATTTCGTTGCTTTCTGGAATTCCTGCAGTTGTTGTAGGATTTGATTCAAGAACAAGAGAAATGGCTGAATTTTATAACATTCCTTGTGTTGGTTCTTTTGATGAAGTTAAACCGCAAAGCTTGTATAAATTTTATGAAAATCTTGATTTCTCAAACTTTAATAAAAAATTTGATGCACTATACAATGATTTTGAAATTTTTCTTATAAAGAATAATATCGTAAAAAAGATTAGTACTAACAACCCTTATATGAACAGGGATATTTCAAGTTTTGAAGATCCGTGTAAGTTTGTTTGTGAATACAACAAACAAATTGTTGAAAAGGTTGATTCAGAAAAAACGTTAAATAAATTGATATGTGTATTCATTAAAGGTTATAGAAAAATAAGGAGATAAAATGAAGAAAAAAGTAAATCAACTTAGAATTGGTGTGTTATTAAGTTATGTTAATTTAGGATTAGGAAACTTGATTCCGATATTTTACACACCTATAATGCTTTCTCTTCTTGGACAGAGTGAGTATGGATTGTATAAATTAGCTAGTAGTTTTACAAGCTATTTGACTTTGATTTCTTTTGGTCTTGGTTCAGCAATTACAAGATATTTAATTAAGTCAAGAGAACAAGAAGGCAAAGAAGCCGAGCAGAGAATACTTGGTTTATTTACAAGAATCTTTCAAGTAATCTCAATAGCAGCTTTTGTTGTTGGAACGGCACTTGTTTTTTCTATAGATATATTTTATTATGCATCACTTTCGAGTGATGAATTGTCAAGAATGAAAATTCTTGTATTTTTGATAGTATGTAATACTGCATTAAGTTTTTTGATGACACCGCAGGTTTCTGTTGTTACTGCTCATGAAAAATTTGTTTTTTTACAATCAATGAATATAGCCTCTACATGTGTAATGCCAATCATAAATCTTGTTGTGTTGTTCATTGGCTTTGCATCTATAGGAATGACTGTATCAAGTTTGGTAGTAAATATAATAATCAGGCTTTGCTATTATATTTACATGAGAAAAGTATTGAATCTTAAGGCAGACTATAAGAAACCACCTAAGCATCTGCTGAAAGAAATTCTTCTTTTTTCGTTTTGGATATTTGTTGCGAATGTTGTCGGTCAGTTGTATAATTCAACTGATGTTGTAATGATAGGAGCTATACCCGTCTTGGCTACTGTGGGGGTAGCAGTTTATAATGTTGGCGGTGTATTCAACGGAATAGTATTTAGTTTAACCACAGCAGTTTCTAATTTATTGGCGCCTAGAACTCAAAAAATGGTTTTTTCAGGTGCTACAAACGATGAATTGACGGATTTGGCAATAAGAATGGGTCGAATTCAATGTTACATAATTACACTGTTAGTAACCGGATTTATTTCTTTTGGACAACCGTTTATTAGTTTTTATGTTGGCTTAGGCTATGAAGATGCGTATTGGGTAGCGGTGTTAATGATGATACCAAATATGATTCCGCTTGTACAGAGCGTATGCTTGAGCGTTATTATTGCACAAAATAAGCATCGGTTTCGATCTATAGTATACCTTGGTATAGCTATAGGAAATGTAATCGGAACTTGGCTTTTAATGCATATTATGGGTATCATAGGTGCGGCTTTAATGACCGGTATAGCTTTGATTATCGGTCAGGGATTTGTTATGAATTGGTATTATTGGAAGAAAACTGGTTTAGACATGATCCGATTTTGGAAAAGTGTGGGAAAAATTTATGTTTTACCGATTATAATGTGTTGCATAACTTTAGTTGTTTCTCATTTTATTAATTTCTATAATATTTTTGCTTTATTAGTAGGCATAATAATTTATACTGTCTTATATGTTGTTCTTAATTGGCTTTTTATTATGAATGATTATGAAAAAGATATTTTTAGAACACCGTTAAAAAGACTTATGAATAAAAGGAGAAAATAAAATATGAACTTGTACAACTCTTTTTTAGCACGACGTCAAGGTTTTATAATAAAAAATTTTTATAAGACAAGGTACGGAAAAAGTTTGAGAGAATTAAAAGATATTCATAAAAATAAAAGATGTTTTATCGTGGCAAATGGTCCAAGTCTGCAGGCACAAGATTTAGATTTTCTTGAGAATAATAATGAGATAACATTTGGAATGAATAGAATATTCAAAATGTTTAATAAAACTAATTGGCGACCTACATATTATGTTTGTGAAGATATAAATATATTTAACGAATGTACCGATAAAATTAATAACATTAATTCAAAAATTAAATTTGTTCCTATAAACTTACATTTTTATAATGATATAAATATTGATGGGGCATATTATTTTAAAGCAAATTATGATAGAAATATGGATTATCCGCATAGTTTTTCTACTCAAATTGACCATCAGTTGGATTCCAGAGGAACAGTTACATTTATATGTATTAACATTGCTGCTTATATGGGTTTTAAAGAAATATATTTAATAGGTGTTGACCATAATTATAAAGTGACTATTAATGAAACCGGAGAAACTGTTGTTGACAATGATGCCAAGGATTATTTTTGTGATGATTATGACGATGATATAAAGGATGTTGTGGTACATGATATGGGTCAGAATACACGTGCTTATCGCGATGCTAAAGCTGCATGTGAAGAATTAGGAATTCATATCTACAATGCTACCAGAGGAGGTAAACTTGAGGTTTTTGAAAGAGTTGATTTTGATAGTATAAAAAGGGGATTGTAAATGTTTCTGATAACAAAAATAATTGATTGCTTTTATAATTTTGATTTAATTAAAAGGAAAAAATACCGCAGAGAAAATTTAGAAAAACATAATATATTGGAGGAGAAATTTATTTCCAACAAAAACAAACCTATTTATTACATAATTAGATATGAAGATGGTATGTCTTGCGGATGGACTGTTTGGGAAAGGGTTGTATTATTTGGTTGTATATATGCTGTTTCTCATAAAATGATACCTGTTGTTGATATGAAAACTACTAAGAATATATATTTAGAGGACGATGAAGTGGGTAAAGTTAATGTTTGGGACAAATATTATTTGCAACCTTTTGATGTTACTTTAGATGAGGCACTTCAAAGCAATAATTATATTTTAGCTGATCCCTCTCAGAATTGGTTTGTGTATCTTAGAATGGGAAGAAAATGTAATAACAATGATTATTTAAGAGAGCAGTATTCTAAGTATATAAAGTTAAATAAAAATACAATTAATATTTGTGAAGACAATTATGCACGTATTGTTTCTGATAATAATTCTAAGTTATTAGGTGTTTGTTTGCGTGGGACAGATTATCTTTTGTATCATCATCCAATGCAGCCTCAGGTTGAGGTTGTTGTAAAAGAAGCAAAAAAATATTTTAAATTGTTAAATTGTGATTATTATTATATAGCGACAGAGGATTATGCTTTGCTTAAATCTTTTGAAAAATATTTGCCGAAAGAAAAAATAATCACTTATAATGCAGGAAATGTAAGACAGGTTGATGGATTGATTGGCGAGCAAATAAGAAAGGATAAATCTGCCAATGATGCAGCGCTTGATTATTTAACTACATTGTATATTCTTAACAAATGTTCAGTATTGATAGGAGGAAAATGTGGGGCAACCATAGTTGCTTCATATAGGAAAAATCCACCATATGAGTATGTTAATATAATAGACACGCATAAGTCATATTGATATTATGGAAGGAAATGTATTATGAAGGTCGTAGCTTTTTTACCGATTAAATTAAATTCTCAGAGATTGCCACATAAAAATATTTTGCCAATTGCAGGACATCCTTTATGTTGGCATCTTCCAAATACTCTTGTAAAAGTACAGGAAATTGATGAAGTTTACGTTTATTGCAGTGATTCTTCAGTAAAAGAATATTTACCCGAACAAGTAAAATTTAAACAAAGAAGCAAAGAATTAGATGGCGATTTAGTAAAGGGATTTGACATCTATAAAAACTTTATTGCAGAAATTGATGCCGATATATATGTTTTAGCGCATACAACATCACCATTTATAAAGCAAGAATCAATTGAAAATGCATTAAATCATGTAATTTCTGGGAATAATGATTCTGCGTTTTCTGCGGAGCGTATTCAAACATTTGCTTGGTATGATGGCAAGCCAATAAATTACGATTTGGAGAACGTACCAAGAACTCAAGATATGAATCCGATTTGGGTAGAGACCAGTGCTTTTTTTATTTTTAAAAAAGAGATATTTACAAAATATAACCGTCGTATAGGTTTTACCCCGTATATACAAGAGGTATCCGGCGTGGAAGCTGTTGATATTGACGAAAAAAAAGATTATGATTTGGCATGTAAATTAGCTGAAATTGAGGAGATTGGGTAATGATGTTGTTTAAATTAATTGCCGGCCCGTGTGCAATTGAATCTGAAGAAATGGCTATGGATATTGCCGAAAAAATGAAAGCAATAACTGATAAATTGAGGATAGATTACACTTTTAAAGGCTCATTCGATAAGGCTAACAGAACATCAATTCACAGCAAAAGAGGACTTGGAATTGATGAAGGGTTGAGAATACTTCAGAAAGTTAAGAATACATATAACATCCCTGTTGCAACCGATATCCACGAATCGTGGCAGGCGGAACCCGTTGGTAAAGTGGTTGATATTGTTCAGATTCCTGCATTCCTTTGCAGACAGACTGATTTATTGATTGCTGCCGCAAAAACAGGTAAGTGTATTAATATCAAAAAAGCTCAATTTCTTGCACCGTGGGATATGAAAAACTGTCTGCAGAAGGTAGTTGAAAGCGGTAACAGTAATGTTATGTTATGTGAGAGAGGCACAAGCTTTGGTTATAATACACTTGTTGTTGATATGACAGGCCTTGTTGAAATGAAGAAGTTTGGATATCCCGTTATTTTTGATGCAACACATTCTGTTCAAAAGCCCGGCGGCAAGGGTGATGCAACGGGCGGCAATCGTGAATATGTTGAATACCTTGCCAAGGCTGCAATTGCAGTTGGTGTTGACGGATTATTTATGGAAACTCATCAGAATCCCGATGAAGCTTGGTCAGACGGTCCCAATATGGTAAAACTTGATGATATGGAAGAATTGTTGACAAAACTTGTAAAAGTATATGAGGCGGTGCACTAAAATGCCTGAAATTAATATAACCGAAGAGGGCAAAAAACTTTTTGATGTTGAAATAGCTGCAATGGAAACTGTTAAAAATGCCCTTGATGAGAGATTTGAAAAAATAGTAAGGCTGATTTGTGATTGTAAAGGCAAGGTCGTAATCACGGGAATGGGTAAGCCCGGACATATCGGAACAAAAATTGCCGCTACAATGGCAAGCCTCGGTACACCGTCGTTTTTCCTTCACCCCGCAGAAGCTCAGCATGGCGACTTGGGTATGCTTGATAAGGACGATGTTGTAATTGCAATTTCTTTTTCCGGGGAGAGTGAAGAGGTTACAAAACTTATTCCGAGTTTAAAACTCATCGGAGCAACACTTGTCGGCATATCCGGAAATCCTGACAGTACTCTTATTACACACAGTGATTATTCGTTTGTGTTCCCACCTATTAAAGAGGCATGTGCATTAAATCTTGCTCCTACATCGAGCACAACTGTCGCACTTGCATTTGGTGATGCATTGGCTGTGTGTGCGTCAAAAATTTACGGCTTTAATGAGCAAAATTTTGCATTATTTCATCCTGCAGGTTCACTCGGCAAAAAGCTTGTTACTAAAGTTGCCGATCTTATGAAAACAGGGGAAGATAACTCTGTTGTAAGTACAAATACTCAGCTTAAAGATGCAATTGTCGTTATGAGTAAAAAAGCATTGGGTATTGTATGCGTTGTTGAAAATGATAGGCTTGTGGGCGTATTTACAGACGGCGATTTAAGAAGAGCACTTTCAAAAGAAATTGATGTATACAATATTGTTATTGACGAACTTATGATTAGAACACCGATTACGGTTTCTTCAAATTTGCTTGCGGTCGAAGCATTAAAACTTATGAATGACAGGAATATATCGGCTCTTCCGGTTGTGGATGACGGTAAACTTGTCGGTACTATAAGAATTAATGATATTACCGGAATGGGAATTGTATTATGATTGAAAATATAAAAATGCTTGTTATGGATGTTGACGGAACGCTTACCGACGGTAAAATTTATTACGGTAATGACGGTGAACTGTTTAAGGCATTTGATGTTCGTGACGGGTATCGCCTTGTAAAATGCGAAGAATACGGAATCATTACAGCAATTATAACGGGCAAAACCTCAAAAATTGTTGAGGGCAGAGCAAGAGATTTAAAAATAAAAGAAGTACATCAGGGTGTAAGCAACAAAATTGAAGTTCTCAAAACCTTGATAGAAAAATATAATCTTGATAAATCACAGGTTGCCTATATCGGTGACGATGTGAATGATATTGAATGTATGCAGTATTGCGGTTTCTCTGCCTGCCCTGCAGACGCAATTGATGAAGTGAAAAATACAGTCGATTATGTTTGTAAAAATATAGGCGGCCACGGTGCAGTCAGAGAATTGATTGATAGGATAATTTAAATAATAAGGATTGTATGTGGTGATTCTATGAAAGGTATAATTTTAGCCGGTGGGTCGGGGACTCGACTTTACCCACTGACAAAGGTAACATCTAAACAGCTGTTGCCGATATATGATAAGCCGATGATTTATTATCCCATGTCGGTGCTTATGAATGCGGGAATCCGTGATATTCTTATCATATCGACTCCGCAGGATACACCCCTCATGGTGAGGGTTTGAATATTCGTGACTGGCTTTATGTTGAGGACCATTGCAAAGCATGGATACGACGGAATCGGAATTGATATTGCCGACAGTTATTCGGGAGTTAGAAATATTTACTGATGCCGAGGCAATTGGCTACACAGTTGACGGCACACCGCTTAATCTTTCCGATAAAGATAAAAAGTGGTTGGGTTTGAAAGATACTTTTAAATTTTGATTCTTTCTTGCTGTTGGTTAATAGAGACATTCAAAGGAGATATATATGTTAAATAGAGTGAATTTAAATTATGTTTTTCCCAATAAAGCTAAATCAATAGCTAAAGTTACAGAAAATTTTATTAAAAAAGATTCTGAAATTGTAAAGATATTTAAAAGTGCAACTATATTGCCTGTATATGATTTTCACGATATGCATGGTAATGGCGGTGTTATCAATAGTGAGGGTAATTATGTTGAGATGTCATCACAAAAAAACAGAGTTAGCGGTTCATATGAATATAATAAATCTGATTGTAAATTTGAAAATAAAAAGGTAGTATATTGTGGGTTCTTTTACAGATGTTGGGGGCACTTTATAACAGAAGTTGTATCAAAATTATGGTATGCATTAAAAAGAGATAATTCAATTGATCAGTATATTTTTATAACGGAGAAAGGCAGTAATGCAAAATTTAATGGTAACTATTTAGAATTCTTACGATTACTCGGCATAGAGGATAAAGTGGTTATTATAAATCAACCTACTGTATATGCTGAGGTTGTGATTCCTGAAGATGGTTTTGTTTATGACGAATATTTTACAAATAGCTATTTAGATATGTATCAATACATTATAAAAAAAGGTTTAAAAGAGTTTAAAGGCAAGACATACGAAAAATTATATTTCTCAAAAAATAAAATTATTTCTAGTATTGAATCTAATTTGAATTTAAAATTCATTGATAAATATTTTGAAACTAATGGTTTTAAGGTTATTTATCCGGAACAACTTACATTGGTAGAAACAATTGGTTTAATGCAAAATGCAAAATATTTTTGTGGTATATCAAGTTCACTAGCTCATAATCAAATTTTTGGTCATGCAAATCAGACAATGATATCCATTGAAAAGCAAGCTTTTTACACACCTTACCAAATATTTGTTACTAATATAACAGGATGTAATGTAGTGTATATTGATGCATTTAGACATATTTTTCCTGTTAATTCTGGGGGCCCATTTTTGTATGATTATACTGATTATTTAGATGAATTTGCAAAAGATTTCGGCCTTTCTCGCTCAAAACCAATGTCTAGGCATAAATACAGAAGAATGTTCAGGAAATATATGATATTTTATTTTGATTTGAATAATGTATTGCCACCTGATTGGATGTACAGACAATACATAATTGATATGAGCAGAGATGCGTATAATGATACGATAAGAAACGGCAAAATATTTCATATGTCATTATATAATAGAGCGAAGATGAAATTAAGAAAAATTTTATTCAATTTATTTGGCACATATTAATATGGGTTAAAAGTAATTGTTTGTTGAGTGTATAAAAATATAATGCAATGTAAATTTGGTTGGAAAACAATAGTATAGATTTTATATGTCGTATAGACTGAAAGCTTTAATGTGTGTTTCAATATAAAATTAATTTTAAAAGGTGTATTTTATGGGATTGCTTTGTACAGTAAAACAATATATTTTATACAAGAATAAAGTTAATAGATTTAAAAATAATTGGAGAGAAAAAAATCAACATAATTTTACAACAATAAATGAAATTATTCCCGATGTAGTTTCAGTGGGAAATGGAACATACGGGAATATAGATATTCGATGGTTTTGTAACAAAAATGAAAGTTTGGAAATTGGAAATTTTTGCTCAATTGCTGAGGGTGTTACTTTTTTAACAGGAGGAAATCATTATTTAGACAGGTTGTCTTCATTCCCATTTGACGCTTATTATAATACTGGATATAGTAATCTTGCTCCTACAAAGGGGAAAATTATTATACATGATGATGTGTGGATTGGTTGGGGTGCAACTATACTGAGTGGGGTTACTATTGGTCAAGGTGCGGTAATCGCTGCTAAAAGTATTGTTACAAAAGATGTTCCACCATATGCATTATATGCTGGTAATAGGATCGCAAAATATCGTTTTGATGAAGAAACTATTAATAAATTGTTGAAATTTGATTATTCTAAGTTAACTAAAGAAGATATTGAAAAGAATCATAATGTATTGTTTTCGAAAATTGATGATTCTTTTTTTGAATCAGATTTCTACAAAAGTCATATTAAATAATTATGTATTTAATTCTCAATAGAAGTATTTATTAACATCAAATTATAAATATAAAAACATATTGCTTTATAATGAATTTAATGGACTCTATTTAGTAACAAAATCCTAGATTCAAGAGTTTACAAAAAATTTAATGACAATAAAAATGTGATCTGGTTACTACATGAAAGCAAAGATATGTCATTGAAATTTATTATATACAAGTTGGAATTGATCTTATATTTTTGCACCAGAATACAAAAGAAGAATATTTTATGGAGAACATAGGGCAGAAATAGGAAAAATATTAAGAGAACTGTGTGATTGGAAAGGTGTACATATAATAGAGGCAGAAGTATGTCCCGATTATATACATATGTTTGTAGAAATACCACCAAAAATGTGTGCGTCAAGTTTTATGTTTTTTAAAAAGAAAAAAGCAGTATAATGATACGCCAAAAGCATGGAAATCTAAAGTAAAAATATAGAAACAGATCGTTTTGGTGTATAGGTTATTATGTAGATACAGCAGGGAGAAATGAAAAAAGATATAGAACAGTATATAAAGAATCAACTACACGTGGATATGGCAAATGGTGCCAAGTGGTTGGAATAATCTGTTAACGGGTAGCAAGTAATATATGCAAGTGTCAGACCTCAATGCATCTTAGATGCTGTTTGTAGCATAGTTTTTAAGGTGTTAAAGAAAATAAATACAAAACTCCCCATAGATTTCATTGCGAAGTCTATGGGGAGTCTTTTTGTGAATTATTGGTTACTTCTTCTTTTTCAATTCATTTTTGAAGCATTTTTTATCGAATGAGGGGTTGAAGGCGTAGAAGTTCTTTTCGTTGAGTTTATCGGTTAAGAGGCGGAGGTTTTCGCCGAAGCGTTGATAGTGAACGACCTCACGAGCACGCAGAAAGCGAATCGGATCTTTTACATCGTAGTCATCGCAGAATCTGAGGATGTTATCGTAGGTTGTTCGGGCTTTTTGCTCAGCCGCCATACTTTCGTGCAGGTCGGTTATCGGATCGCCTTTAACCTGCATTGATGCAGCTGTATAGGGAAAACCTGCTGCCGCCTGTGGGAAAATTCCGGTTGTGTGGTCAACAAAATAGTCACCGAATCCCTGTTCCTTGATTTCATCCTCGGTGAGGTCTTTCGTCAGTTGATAAACTATTGCACCAATCATTTCAAGATGATTAAGTTCCTCTGTGCCTATGTCGGTGAGAGTGCCCTTGAGTTCGGGCAATGGCATTGCAAATCGTTGGCTCAGATATCGTAATGACGCACCCAACTCACCATCCGGACCGCCGTATGGCAGAATGTTACTTATTTTGACTGAGAAATATGTTGAGATGGGAGGCTTTGCGGTCAAATATTATTCTTTTTGTAATTATGGATAGTAAGTCGTTTTGCGTTTTTAAGGGATAATTTTCTTTAATCGAGAAAGCATCATTAATTAAATTGTTCTTTATGAGAATATTGATTGCTTTAATTACAATTTTTTCAATCTTTTCAATTCTTACGCTGTGCGATGAATGGCAGTTGCCGTGAATGTAGGCGGAGCATTGGAGAAAATTATTTTTAATCGGAACGAGGGTTGAGTTGCAGTTTGAACACTTGACAAGATTTTGAATAAGGTGTCTGATTTCGGTTTGTTTATGGGAATGTTCACTATTTATTATTCCTTGCAAGAATAATATTTGCCTTGTTTGTTCAAAAATTACTTCATCAACAATCGGTTCGTGAGTGCCGTTTGAAATTATCAAATTTTCGTTATAGAAATCTCTGCCCGTTTTGCAGATTGGATTCCATCTGATTTTGCCGATGTAAATGGGATTTTGCAGAATATATTCAACGGCACGGCAATCCCAGCGGTTGCCCTTGGCGGTTCTGATTTCTGATAAATTCAAGTTGTCACAAATCATATTTATATCTTTATTATTCAAAAAATCAGCAAAAATTTTACTGACAATCCGGGCTTTTTCATCGTCAACCACAAGTCTTCCGTCTGTCACTTTATAGCCAAAGGGTGCAATGCTGACGATGCCGCCACGCTCGGCTTTTTCGGTCATTCCTCGCCTTACCTCACCCGAAAGCCGAATCGAATAGTATTCGTCCGACCATTCGATAATGCGTTCAATCAGCTTTCCGAAGGGACCGTCATCAACGGGTTCGGATACGCTGATGACTTCAATTCCGTTTTTTCTCAACAGCGATTTATAGAAAATGCTTTCCTCCTGATTGCGGGCGAATCGTGAAAATTTCCAGACAAGTACGGCTGAAAACAGGGGAGGCTTTTGCTTTGCAAGGCTTATCATTCGGTTAAATTCAGGTCGCTTGTCGGCATATCTTCCCGAAATTCCGTTGTCACGAAAAATGAAATCATCGTCAATCAGATAGCCTTTTTCATCGGCAAATTTTCTGATGATTTTCAACTGGCTTGACGGTGAAAGCTCAGTTTGATTTTCGGTTGACACCCTTATATATGCTGCCGCAAAGTGATTTTTATTGTGATTTCCCGACAAATTAATCACCTCTTAAAGAATAATTCTTTTATGCAATAATATGCCTGCGGTTGGAAGAAAATTCTTCGGCAAATTTCTCGAAAACACTTTACTTTGCTAACGCACTAATGTATAATATACAGAGATTGTTTTGCAAGGTGATTTGCAGAACATAGGTAGAGAGTATATCAGATTACGGAGGAATAATTATGAAAAAGAAAAAGTTACTTTCTGTACTTCTTGCAGGTGCAATGTCAGCATCAATTTTTGTAGGTTGCGGTTCTTCTGCAACGGACTGGGATTATATCTCAAACAAGGGAGAGCTTGTTATCGGTGTTACATATTTTGAGCCGATGAACTACCTTGATGCAGACGGCAAGCTTACAGGTTTTGAAACTGAGTTTGCAGAGGCAGTTTGCGAGAAAATGGGCGTTACTCCAAAGTTCCAGAAAATTGACTGGGATTCAAAAGAGGTTGAGCTTAACTCAAAGACAATCGACTGCATCTGGAACGGTCTTACAATTGATGACGACAGAAAGACAACAATGGATATTTCAACTCCTTATATGGAAAACAAGCAGGTTATGGTTGCAAAATCTGATGTTGCAGACAAAATCAAGTCAGCAGATGACCTCAAGGATAAGACAGTAGTTGCAGAGAAGAAGTCAGCAGGTGAAACTGTTGCTCAGACAGACGAGTTCTTCTCAAGTGCAAAGTATGTTTCAGTTGATGCACAGGCTAAGGCTCTTCTCGAGGTTAAGTCAGGCACAGCAGATGTTGCGGTTATCGACTATGTAATGTCAATCGGTACACTCAAGAGCGGTTCTGACTACGCTGACCTCAAGGTTGTTGACGGCAAGGACTTTTCACCTGAGCAGTACGGTATTGCACTTCGTAAGGACAGCCCCGAAACACTCAAAAAGCTTAACGATGCTATTCAGGCAGTTGCCGATGACGGCACACTTGATAAGATTGCTGAGAAGTACAGCCTTCAGGATCTTCTTCTTGTAAAAAAGAAATAATTTAATTAAAATAAGCTTGTACATACAGGGCGGACTATGTTCGCCCGTTGTGCTTTTTATTGATTATAAATTTACAGGTTCAAATTTGTAAGCCTTTTGATATATTCAAAACTGAAAATACTTGGATAGAGTGGTATATAAAATGGATCAATTTTTTAATGTAAGCGGTCAGTTGCTTGAGGGATTCGGCGAAAACTGTATAATTTTCATTGTAACCCTGCTTGCGGCAATTCCGCTCGGACTTATTATCTCAATGGGTTCAATGTCAAAATTCAAGCCGTTAAAATGGCTGACAAAAACATTTGTGTGGATAATCAGAGGTACTCCGCTGATGCTCCAGCTTTTCGTAGTGTTCTATGTTCCGCCGCTTGTGTCAAACGGCAGTGTGACATTTGCACGAATGAATGCCGCACTTATTGCATTTATAATCAATTATGCCGCATATTTTTCTGAAATCTTCCGTGGCGGTATCGAGTCTGTTCCAAAGGGACAGTACGAGGCAGGTCAGGTGCTCGGCATGACAAAGGGTCAGATTTTCTTTAAGGTTGTGCTTTTGCAGGTTGTAAAGAAAATTACTGCACCCATGGGCAACGAAATTATTACTCTTGTAAAGGATACTTCGCTTTCAAGCGTTATCGCCATTCCGGAAATTCTTATGAGAGCAAAGGACTTCTCAATGCAGGGACTCATCTGGCCGCTTTTCTATTCGGCAGTATTCTTCCTCGCATTCTGCGGAATTCTTACCTTGCTTTTCTCATTTATCGAGAAAAAGCTTGATTACTACAAGGGTTAAGGGGGAAAGGTTATGTCTTTGTTAAATGTTGAAAACATCCGTAAAAGCTACGGCAAAACAGAGGTTTTGAAAGATATCAGCTTTTCTCTTGAAAAGGGCGAGGTGCTTGCGATTATCGGTTCATCAGGTTCTGGCAAGACTACGCTGTTAAGATGTCTTAATTTTCTTGAAACTCCGGGCAACGGCAAGATTTCCGTCAATGACAAGGTGCTTTTTGACAGCAATGACAGCTCTGCAAAGAGCGACAGCGAAATCAGAAAAAGACGACTTCATTTCGGACTTGTGTTCCAGTCATTTAACCTGTTTCCGCAATATACGGTTATCGAGAATATTATGCTTGCTCCAAAGCTTGCCGCAAAGGAGCAGATAAAGCAGACAGGCGAATATATGGGCGCAAAAAGCTATAAAGAGGCTCTTGAAATTATCAAGAGTAATGCAAAGTCTTTGCTTGAAAGGGTAGGACTTTCCGAAAAGAGCGAGTCATATCCTTGTAATCTCAGCGGCGGTCAGCAACAGCGTGTTGCAATTGCAAGAGCGCTTGCACTCAATCCCGATGTGCTCTGCTTCGACGAGCCTACCTCCGCACTTGATCCCGAACTCACGGGTGAGGTGCTTAATGTTATCCGCAGTCTTAAAACCTCCGACAGCACAATGATTGTTGTAACTCACGAAATTGAGTTTGCAAGAGATGTTGCCGACAAGATCATTTTTATGGCTGACGGTGTAATTGCCGAAGAAGGCACTCCCGAACAGGTAATCAACAATCCGCAAAATCCAAGAACCCAGGCGTTTTTGTCAAGGTTCAACTGATAACTGAATATTAGGTGATGAAAGCACTCGAAAGGGTGCTTTTTTACATATTTTTACAAATAACCTTGAAAAGTTTATGCCATTGTGCTATAATAATCGTGTCGTTCACTGACGAAGGCACAAAGCCTGAAAAAATGAGAAATCCCGATAGGGAAAACGGAGGAAAAACAAATGAAAAGAATTTTCACAATCAGCGTTGCGGCTGTTATGGCACTTCTTATGGTGCTTTCACTTACAGCTTGCGGTAATTCAACACTCGGCTATTACAAGCTTACAAGTGCAGAAGCAAGCGGTATGAGCTTTGACAGCAGTACTCTTGCCGCTGTCGGTATGGACAAAGGCTACATTCTTCTTAAAGAAGACGGCAAGGCTAAGCTTTCTGCAGCCGGTCAGGAGCAGGAGCTCACATACGATGACAAGAACTTTACAGCAGGGAGCGAGAGCATTCCATACACACTCAAAGACGGTGTTATTACAATGGAAAAAGATGGTACAAAGCTCGTTTTCACATTTGACGCTAACTTCAAGCCCGAATCTTCTGATTCAGAATCATCAAAGTAATAAAACTTAACGGTGCAAAAATTTCGGCAGTCCAAATCGGACTGCCGTTTTTGTATATCCAACCCAAAAAACAAGGGCAGCGGAATTCCGTTGCCCTCAATTTATATAGGATTTTATCAGTCTGAAAGACACTCGTCAAGCGCATCAACAATTGCGTGCCTGTCCATATGCTGACCGATGAATACAAGCTTGATTTCTCTGTCGCCGTATTTTTCGTCCCACTTTTCAGCCATATCCGGATACTCTGCAAGATAGAGCTTCTGCTGTTTCTTTGGGAATGCGGCAAGCCACTTGCCCTGTTCCGTAGCAGTAATCTGAACACCTGCCTGCTCAAATACATAAACATCTTCTCTCTTGTCATCAAACCAGAGAACACCCTTTGCACGGACTACGCTCTTTGGCCAGTTCTCAACAAACTGCTGGAGCTTGTCCTGATTGAAAGGACGAATGCGGTGGTAAACAAATGAACCGATGCCGTACTCCTCTTCACCGTCCTCATGATCGTGGTCGTGGTGACAGCAATGGCCGTGTTCGTGGTCGCAATGAGAGTGGTCAAGGCCGTCCTCATCATGGTCATGGTTGTGATGCTCATGTTCGTCATGGTCTTCATCATGGTGGTGATGGTGGTGATGATGACCGTGACGGTCTGTATCCTCGTCATCTTCATCCTTATCATAAATCTGAGCCCAACCTGCGGATGCGGCTGTTTCTTCAAAATTAAAGCACTTTGTATCGAGAATATCCTTAACTTCAACCTTGCCGAACTGTGATTCAATAATTCGTGCCTTTGGCTGAAGCGTCTTAATCATAGCCTTAACTCTCTTGAGCTGTTCCTCTGTTACCTTGTCAACCTTGTTGAGGATGATTGTTGAACAGAACTCAATTTGCTGGATAAGAAGGCTTTCAACATCCTCTTCGTCAACATCTTCCTTGAGGAGATCATCACCGCAGCCGAATTCTGTTGCCATACGGAGTGCGTCAACAACTGTAACAATGTTGTCAAGACGGACAAGCTCGGGCATATTGTTTTCCTTATCGCCCTCAAGAACCGAGATTGACTGTGCAATCGGAAGGGGTTCGCAAATACCGCTTGCCTCAATGAGAATGTAGTCAAACTTGCCTGACTTTACAAGGTCTGTAATCTGGTTGATAAGGTCAACGCTCAAAGTACAGCAGATACAGCCGTTTGTAAGCGGAACAAGGTTTGTATCTTTCTGAGTAACAACGCCTGCCTTTTGAATAAGCTCTGCGTCAATGTTTACTTCACCGATATCGTTTACGATAACGGCACACTTGTAGCCCTCCTGATTGCCGAGGACATGGTTGATAAGAGTAGTTTTGCCTGCACCGAGATAACCTGTAAGAAGCGTTACGGGAACAGGAAGCTTAATATTAGCCATATATTTCATTTCCTTTCGTTGAATTGTGCTTATTAATGCGGATCACCGCTGTCCTTAAATATAACACTTTGCAAAATTATTGTCAATACAAAGTACGGAGTGCGGTCAATACGAACAGCTGATTATTGCTGTACATTTTGTGTTTTTTGTATAATCACCTTTTATTTATTTCGGTTTTATGTTACAATAGTCAAAAGTAATTTTACGGAGATAGATTATGATTGTACTTGCATCTGCTTCACCACGAAGAAAAGAGCTTTTAAGTTTTATAACAACCGATTTTAAAATTGTTCCCGCAGACATTGACGAAACGGTTGAGAACAATGTTCCGCTTGAAAAGCGTCCCGAATATCTTGCCGCCAAAAAGGCATTGCATATTTCAAAAAACGGATATGAAAAAAATATTGTAATCGGTTGTGACACGGGAGTTTTTGTTGACGGCAAAATGCTCGGCAAACCTAAGAACAGGGAAGATGCCGAGAATATGTTAAAACTGCTTTCGGGCAGACAGCACAAGGTTATCACGGGTTGTTGTATCGTCAAAAACGGTGTTGCAAAATCATTTTCCAATGTAACGCTTGTTGAATTTTTTGAACTTTCCGATTCGGAAATAGAGGAGTACATTGCAACGGGCGAGCCTTTTGACAAGGCAGGTGCATACGGAATACAGGGCAAAGGTTCTCTGCTTGTAAAGAAGATTGACGGCGACTATTTTAATGTTGTCGGACTTCCCGTAAGTGAATTAAACAGGATTTTGAAAAAGGAGTATTCATATGAATGATAATATAAATAAAACAGTCAATGAAATTCTCGAAAGCTATTCAAAGCATGAACAGACTTGCAGACTTTCGGAGGATAACATTATCAATAAATCTGTGCTTATTCAGGTGCTTGAAGAAATCCGCAAGCTGTTGTTTCCGGGCTACTTTGACAAGAACAGAGTAAGAGAAGAATACATCGGCTATATTGTAGGCGACAGAATAGAATTTATTCAGTACAACCTTAAAAAGCAGATTGCAAAGGCTTTAAAGGGTTGCGAAAAGTGCAACGACCTTTCATATGACGAGGTTATGGAAAAGTCAGAAAAGCTGGTTTATGAGTTCCTTTCACAGATTCCGATGATTCGTGACTACCTTGCAACAGATGTTGTTGCGGCCTTTAACGGCGATCCTGCCGCATACAGTACGGATGAAATCATTCTCTGCTACCCAGGATTTTTTGCAATCACGGTTTACAGAGTGGCACATGAATTGTGGAAGCTTAAAATCCCGATGATTCCGAGAGTGCTTTCGGAGTACGCACACGGGCTTACAGGAATTGACATTCACCCGGGTGCGACAATCGGCAAGTATTTCTTCATCGACCACGGCACAGGCATCGTAATCGGTGAAACAACCGAGATAGGCGAGAATGTAAAAATCTATCAGGGTGTAACCCTCGGTGCGTTGTCAACAAGAAAGGGTCAGCAGCTTAAAGGTGTTAAAAGACATCCTACTATCCGTGATAATGTTACAATCTATTCGGGTACAACTATCCTCGGCGGTGAAACCGTAATCGGCAAGGGCGCAACAATCGGCGGTAATGCCTTTATCGTGAACTCAATTACTGAGGGTATGAAAGTAAGCATCAAAAACCCCGAACTCCAGTTCAGTCCCGACCTTTCGAAAAATAATTAGGATAAGTATTGGTATTGGATGATTTAAGTTTACGCTTTAATGGAAAATTGAATGCGGATTTGCAACCGTTGAATACATAGTCAAGGAAAAATCTCCGTACAACTTGCAAAGAAAATTTTATCGGATTGCTGAATTCGGAGTTGATGAAAACTTCCGCAGAATGGGTGTTGCAACAAAGCTGATAAATTTCTGCAAACAAGAGGCTAAGAACAGAGGCTTTGACAGGCTTGAGCTTGATGTGTGGGAATTTAACGAGGGTGCAATGAAGTTTTACGATTTCGTAGGATTCAAAACCTACAGAGAATACAAGGAAATGAATATTTAAACCGAAAAAATCCGTATGAAGATTGCTCCATACGGATTTTATTTTGTGTATCAAATTTTATTTATCGCCATTTAAAGGTGACGAGTCCGTAAACATAGATAAATGCGATAGCTGTAGGAACTACATATTTGAAAATCGGTTTCATCCACGAACGCACTTTCATACCGATGCCCATGTTGGCTTCTTTAATGAAGTTATCCCAACCCCAGCCGAACTTGTTGCAACAGAACAGAGCAAGCACAAGAGAACCGAGAGGAAGAACATTTGTGGAAACAATGAAGTCCCAAAAATCAAGCCATGTTGTACCCTCTGCAAACGGCTGAAAATGAAGAACGCTGAATCCGAGAGCCGTTGTGAGTGCAAGCACAAACACTACAATTCCGCAAATAAGACTGCCTTTTATTCTTGACCAGCCTGTCAAATCACGAATCATTGCAAGAATATTTTCGCAAACACCCAAAACGGTTGACATTGCCGCAAACACCATAAACAGGAAGAAGAGCGAACCCCATATTCTTCCGCCGGGCATATTGTTGAATACGGTTGCCATTGTGTCAAACAAAAGGTTCGGACCTGAATTAACTTCAAGGTTGTAAGTAAAGCAGGCAGGGAAGATGATTATGCCTGCAAGCAGAGCTACGAGTGTGTCAAGAGAGATAACATTGATTGCCTCGCCCATAAGTGAATGGTCTTTGCCAATATAACTTCCGAAAATAGCCATACCGCCCATACCTGTTGACAGCGAGAAAAATGCCTGATTCATCGCACCCACAACAACATCACCGTTGATTTTTGAAAAGTCGGGTTTGAGGTAAAATGTCATACCCTCACCCGAACCGCTCAAAAACAGACTGTGGATTGCAAGCACAATCATAAGTGCAAGCAAAGCAATCATCATATATTTTGTTATCCTCTCAAGTCCGCCCTGAATGTTGAACGAGAGTATAACAAAGGCGATAACAACCGTTATCATCATAAAAATAACATTGACTGACGGATTTGCAATCATTGTGGTAAATCCGAGGTCACGGTTGTTACCCGTCAGAAAATTTATGAAGTAGTAAATTATCCAACCGCAAACAACTGTGTAAAAAGCCATAATTGCAAGGTTGCCCACAAGGCATGCCCAACCGAAACCGCCCCATTTTTGCTTTGGCTTTTCAAGTTTGCGGTACATTTTAATCGGACTTGTCTGTGCCGCTCTGCCCACCGAAAATTCCATTATCAAACACGGAATTCCCAAAACAATAAGACAGATGATGTACACAAGCATAAAACTTCCGCCACCGTATTGTCCGCACATCCACGGAAACTTCCACACATTTCCGCAACCGATTGCACAGCCTGCCGAAAGCATTATAAAGCCGAGTCGGCTTCCTAATTTTTCACGATTCACAACACAAGTCCTCCTGCCGAATTATTTTATCTACACAATATTTTTTTGTCATAAATACTGCTCATTTGTTTATTTTGCAATACAAAGAGTAGTATAGCAAATAAAATACCATTTGTAAAATTGATAAAACTGTGCTATAATAACGAAGATATCGTTCGTATAAAAGAGGATTTAGTTATGGATACCAATGTGCTTAAAACCTTTGTAGCTGTGTGCGAATATTCGGGATTTTCTGCTGCAGCGGAAAAGCTCGGCTATACCCAGTCAACCGTTTCATCACAGATAAAACAGTTGGAAAGCGAGCTTAACACGGTGCTTTTTGACCGCTTTTACCACAGAATCAGCCTGACTTCCGACGGCATAACGGTTCTGCAACACGCAAGAGAAATTCTTGAATCTCACGAAAAGATGCTTGAAGATTTGCGTACCCCCGAAACAATTGAGGGCAACATTCGCCTTGCAATGTCAAGTTCTGTCTGCAACCGATTTTTTAAAGATGATTTTCTTGAGTTCAGAAAGCATTTTCCTAATATTCACCTTGTCGTTGTCGAAAGCGGTACAGAGCAGATGTTTGATATGTTACGCAAAAATGAGGTTGATTTGATTTTTACGCTTGACAGCCACATTTATGATTCGGAATTTATAATTTGTGCAGAGCATGAGGAAAAGGTTCACTTCTTTGCATCAGTTGACAATCCACTTTTGAATAAAGAAAATATTTCGCTAAAAGAATTATGCACCGAGGATTTTGTACTGACCGAAAGTAATATGAGCTACAGAAAATTGCTCAACAATGAACTTGCCACACAATCGCTTGAAATTCACCCTGTTTTGGAAATAGGAAACCCTCTGCAAATTTGTTCTCTAATCAGAAACAGCAAAATGATCTCGTTCTTGCCTGATTTCATCACGGAGGATTACTACAATTCGGGAGAGATAAAACATCTTCCCGTCAACGATTGTGATGTTTCGGTGTGGACGCAGTTGCTTATCCACAAAAACAAGTGGAAATCTCCTGCGCTTAATGCGTTTATTGATTTTTATCGGGATGTTATACGAAAATAAAAAGTATCACATTTTGCCTTACGCACCGCCGTATTGCGTTATGATAATCTTGGCAAGCTTTGCGTTCGGCTTTTTGATATTGACGGGGTACTGTAACTTTTTTTCATAGACAAACATCAGCAATCCTCCTCGTTTTCCCACGGCCACGGTCCCTTTATCCAGCTCCACATATTGGTGCTTGTCATACTCTTTTTCAAAGGACCGAATTTTTCTTCATATTCTTCAACAAGCGGTTTCAATTTTTCTTTGAAACCGTTCATTTTTTGTATCATTGCCGTATCGTGCGGATGAGTGTCAAGATAAATCTGAAGGTCAAGTGCGGCAAATTCGTAGGTTGAAATTTTCTTTAAAAGAATTTCTCTTTCAGTCAAGTCCCTCACCGCATTTCTTTCCGTAGAATGGTTTGTTGAGAACGGGGAACATTGTGCCCGACTCAAGCCCCTGCAACGGGCTGTAGGTTGGGGAGTCGAACTGCTGAAAGGGAACATATGCCATAGCCTCGCTCGTTCTCTTTGGCAGACTCGGTATTCCGTACTGCTGAGAAATAATTTCTTTAATATCCAATTTAATTCTCCTTTTTGTTCAAACTTATGAACATTGCTGTTCATTCTCATAATATGCCCGTTTCAAGCTTGTGTTTACATAATAAAAAAACAGAGCCGACAGCAATGCCGTCAGCCCTGATACAGAGGTTTTACCGTGAATATCCGATTAAATGTTAATTAACCTTTTTGGCAGAATTTGAAGTAACCTTTGCAATGATTGCAAAAACTACGCAAAGCACAATTCCGATTGCCGAAACGATGCCTACAAGAGTGAAGTTTGTGTTTGAAATGAGTGAAAAATCAAGCACACCGCTGTCGGGGTTCTGAAGTGACGCAAAAACTGCAACAGCGTCAACAATTACGGCAACCATAAGTGAAAGAATTGAAATTGATGCCGTAACAGTTTCTGTAAGGTTCTTTTCAATTTTCTTTGCAACGCTGATTTTTTCACTTCTGAAGTTAAGACAGCCGAAAAGCCAGAATACAGCCGCCGCATTGATTATTGTTTCGGGAATCATATATGTAGCGTTGTAGCTGAGTGAATAGAGAAGTCCGTCGGTTGACGGGATTGAAACACCTGCCCATACGGTACAGCCCGAAATTACATGACAGATATATCTCAAAGCACAAACTCCTACCGTGCCTGTTACGGCAGCGGCAGACGGATTGCTGACCTTGTTTCTGAGAAAGCCTGCAAGGCCGATAACCGTGAATGCAATTACATAGTCGAAGAGAATGATTGTTACGGCTGCCAAGAATGAAGTTGCGTATGAAAGGTTTGAAGCTCCCTGAATAAGCTGAATAATGCTGAATACAAATCCCGAAAGCAATCCCCATTTTACACCGTGACGATATGAGATAATTACAATCGGAACAATGCTGAATGCGGTAACACTGCCGCCGTAGGGAAGTTCAAGGATTTTTACAAAGCTTAAAACTGCCGCAAGTGCAATCATAATTGCACATTCGCACATAACAAGTGCATTTTTCTTATTGTTCGTTTTCATTAAAACTACTCCTTAAATAAAATTCTTTCGGAGAAAAAACACAACAAAAAAGGAGTATGCCAAAAAGACATACTCCAAGTGCGCACACTTCAAGCTTGATATGTCCCTTCGTTGGCATTATCCAAATCAGGTTGACGGTCGAAATCGAATTTCCTCTCAGCCGGTAACAGCTCCCGTTTTGTATGTGATTATTCTCACTATGATTACGAATATTACACATCTTTAGGTTGTGTAATATTTACACTACAATTATAAACTGTATTTGACAATTTGTAAAGCCTTTTGTGTGCAATGTTACAGATAATCGCATATTAATTGACAAACACTTTGCTTTTGTGATAATATGTATCCTGTAATTTTGCGGTTTATTGCCGAATGGCAGTATATTTTGCAATAATTGACAAACTAATTGAAGAAGGTTTTTTTATGGACAGCAGATTTAATTCACCGGCTGAAATTGCGTCGCTGGTGTCAAAATCAGGTGTAACAAAATCAATGCTTTCTCTGCCGAAAATGATTTTGCTCGGACTTATGGCAGGCGCATTTATCGCATTCGGCGGTGCGGCAAGTGATGTTGCAATGCACGGAGTTGCCGATGTGGGGCTTGCAAGAGTGGTTGCAGGCGTAATCTTCCCCGTGGGACTTATGCTTGTTGTGTTTACGGGAAGTGAACTCTTTACAGGTAACTGCCTTATGATTATTCCGACACTTGAAAAGAAAATCAAGCCTGTTTCAATGATAAAGAATCTTGTTACAGTTTATATTTCAAATTTTGTCGGTGCAATGATTATTGATTTGCTGATATTTTTTTCGGGACAGCTCAATTATTCAAACGGCGGACTCGGTGCTTTTACAATCAAGGTTGCACTTGCCAAAACAACAATCAATCCTGCAACGGCAATTATCAGCGGCATACTTTGTAACATTCTCGTGTGCCTTGCAATCGTTATGGCAACAGGCGCAACAGACGCAATAGGTAAGATTTTCGGTGTATTTTTCCCGATTTGCGCATTTGTAGTCTGCGGATTTGAACACTGTGTTGCAAATATGTTCTATATTCCGATAGGTGTTATGGCGGCAATGAACCCCGAATATGTTGCAAAAGCTCAGGAGCTTTACGGTATTACGGCACAGCAATGTCAGAATCTTGCAAATCTTTCGGGTTGTGAATCTCTGCTGTTCGTTACAATCGGCAACATAATCGGCGGTATGATTTTTGTAGGACTTCCGCTCTATTTTGCCTATATTCGCAAAAAGAAAAGTGCTTAAAATACATAAACATAAATAATTCATGAGAGCAGTCATTTTGACTGCTCGTTTTCTTTTTAGTGCAAATTATTTAAAAGTATGTTATAATAAGCCTTACAAAACAAAAACGGAGGATATAATGGATTATTCACAGATTCTTTCACAGCAGTTTAATATTAAAGAGGAGTATGCAAAGAACATCATCACATTGCTTGATGACGGCAACACTATTCCTTTTATTGCACGATACAGAAAGGAAATGCACGGTTCAATGGATGACCAGTTGATTCGTGAATTTGCCGAAAAGCTTGAATATTTAAGAGGACTTGACAAGCGCAGAGATGAAATCCGTTCACTCATTGACGCACAGGAAAAGCTTACCGATGAAATCAACCTTGCACTTGACAAGGCTGTCACACTCAGCGAACTTGAAGATATTTACCGCCCGTACCGTCCAAAGAGAAAGACAAGGGCGTCAATTGCAAAGGAAAAGGGACTTGAACCGCTTGCTAACGATATTTTAAAGCAGGAAAAAGGCTTTGATCCGTCAAAGTCGGCAGTTGATTATATTGACGAAGAAAAGGGAGTTACCTCCGTTGAAGATGCAATTCAGGGTGCAATGGATATCATTGCAGAGCTTGTGTCGGATAATGCGGAAATCCGTAAGAGAATAAGAAATCTTACAAACGCAAACGGTGTGCTTGTGTCTGTTGCAACAGATGAAGAAAAGGACAGCGTTTACAAAAATTATTATGACTACAAAGAGCCTGTTAAGAAGATTGCAGGTCACAGAGTGCTTGCCGTGAATCGTGGCGAAAAAGAGGGATTCCTCAAAGTCAGCGTTGAAACCGATAGCGAAAAACCGCTTAATTCAATTTTCAGAGCAATGATTACAGACAAAAATCAGCTTTGTTCAGACATTATCCGTGAGGCTTGCACAGATGCTTATCAGCGACTTATTTATCCCTCAATTGAGCGTGAGGTCAGAAACGACCTTACAGATGTCGCCGCTGAAAATGCTATGAAGGTTTTTGCTGTAAACCTCAAGCAGCTGCTTATGCAGCCGCCTGTAAAGGGCAAAACCGTGCTTGCACTTGATCCGGGATATCGCACAGGTTGTAAGACTGCCGTTGTTGACAGCACAGGCAAGGTGCTTGATACAACCGTAATTTATCCTACACATTCAGACAAAAAAATTCAGGAGTCAAAGCAGACCTTGCTCCGCCTCATCAAAAAGTACCATGTCGATATTATTTCAATCGGCAACGGTACTGCAAGCAAAGAAACCGAGATGTTCACAGCCGAAACAATCAAAGAGGCTGACCACCCGGTTTATTATATGGTAGTCAGCGAGGCAGGTGCATCGGTTTATTCGGCATCAAAGCTTGCCGCAACAGAACTTCCCGACCTTGACCTCACACTCAGAAGTGCCGTGTCAATTGCAAGACGACTTCAGGATCCTCTTGCAGAGCTTGTTAAGATTGAGCCTAAGGCAATCGGTGTCGGTCAGTATCAGCACGATATGCCGCAGAAAAAACTCGGCGAAACACTTGACGGTGTTGTAGAGGACTGCGTAAACTCGGTTGGTGCAGATCTTAATACGGCATCGCCTGCACTTTTGTCGAGAGTGTCTGGACTTAACGCAACCGTGTGCAAGAATATTGTTGCTTACCGTGAAGAAAACGGTGCGTTCTCATCAAGAGCAGAACTCAAGAAAGTTCCGAAACTCGGACCTAAAGCGTTTGAACAGTGTGCAGGATTTTTGCGTGTTCCCGAAAGCAGAAATCCGCTTGATAACACAGGCGTTCACCCCGAAAGCTACAAGAGTGCAAAAGAACTTTTAGGACTTCTTGAATATTCTGACAAAGAAATAAAATCAGGCAACTTCTCCGATATTCAGCAGAGAGTAAAGGCAAAGGGAACAAAGTCACTTGCCGATGTTCTCGGAATCGGACTTCCAACCCTTGACGATATTGTAAAGGAACTTTCCAAACCGGGAAGAGATCCCCGTGACGAACTGCCGGCACCAATGCTCAGAAGTGATATTCTCGACATCAAGGATTTGAAAGAGGGAATGGAGCTTAAAGGCACGGTCAGAAACGTAATCGACTTCGGCGCATTTGTCGATATCGGTGTTCATCAGGACGGACTTGTTCACATTTCGCAGATTTGCGATAAGTACATCAAGCACCCGAGCGAAGTTCTCAAAGTCGGTGATGTTGTAAATGTAAAGGTTCTTTCAGTTGATCCCGAAAAGAACAGAATTTCTCTCACAATGAAATTTTAATGCGAATAAAGCAAAAAGACACTTCTATTGTTCCGCAAATCACCTTTGCATTATTCCGCAACCGTTGATATTGTTCCGATAAAGTTTTTTGGTTGTAAAAAAATCTAAATTTATAAAACAGGAGAAAAATATGTGCTTTATATGTGACAGAATTGAGATGATAAAGAACGGTTCAAATCCCTATTTTGTAAAGGAGCTTGAAACGGGTTATGTTGTTATAGGCGATAATCAGCATTTTTACGGATACACGCTGTTCCTATATAAAGATCACAATAAGACGGAATTGTTTCAATTAGAAATTCCCGAACGCAATAAGTTTTTAGAAGAAATGTCAATTGTTGCAGAGGCAGTTTCAAATGCTTTCGGTGCTGAAAAGATGAATTATGAACTGCTTGGAAATGGAGAAGCACATTTGCATTGGCATCTCTATCCGAGAAGAAATGGCGATATTGAAAACTACGGTAACAACGGTGCAGGTCCTGTATGGTGGTATCCCATGGAGAAAATGTATAGTGAGAGTAATAAACCGTCTGACAAAGACCTTATAAAAATGAAAAATCTGCTTTTAAATGAGCTTGGAAAACTTATATAAAAAGATATTTTTGCAAGAGTGTTGTGACAAAGTTCGGGCAATAGTTTTATAGAGAACAAGGTGTGCTTATGAAAAAGGCGGTTGCGATAATTTGTGCTATTATTATTTTTGCGTTTTATTTAAGCGTGTCGAATTGTTGAATCAATCGAAAAGTGTATCGCCTTATTGAAAGCAGTTGAGTAAAAACAAAGGCTGACGATTTCTCGTCAGCCTTTTGTGTGTAATATTCGGTAATTATTCAGCCTTTTACTGCATATGATTTTCAAGGTGATTTTTCAATGCGGCAAAGGTTTCGTCGCTGATAATGTGTTCCATTTTGCAGGCATCCGCAGCGGCAGTTTCGGGATTAACTCCGAGCATAACAAAGAGCTTTGAAAGAACGGTGTGTCTTTCATATGTTTTTTCTGCAATTTCCCTGCCGAGGTCGGTGAGAATAAGCGAGCCGTCATCGCCGACTTTAAGATATCCGCCCTCTTTGAGAAGACCAACCGCACGGCTTACGCTCGGCTTTGAATATCCCATTTCTTCACATACATCAATTGATCTTATATAATTGCTCTTTTTTGAAAGAACATATATTGTTTCAAGGTACATTTCACCTGATTCTTTTAATTGCATAGTTTGCACTCCTTTACATTGTCTAATCATATCATAATATGAACAAAAAATCAATAAAATTAATTGTGCTTTCAACAATTATGAAAAAACGATTTACCGAAATCAACAAAAATAATATCCGAATTACAGGAGTGAAATATTCAATTTGCCAAAATTCAAAATAAAATAAAATTTTTTCGCAAGCCTATTGACATATTTCGAGTTTTATAGTACCATATAATCGGTTAGCGAGAGCTAACCTTTGATTAACAAATATTGTTAGTATCTGCTAACTTAAAGGAGATTGATTTTATGATGCCTTTGATGTTTGCTAACACAGGTGAAACCAATATTATAAAGAAAGTCGGAGGTTCTCCCGAGGTTAAAAAACACCTTGAAAATCTCGGTTTTGTTGCCGGCGGAGAGGTTACCGTTATTTCGTCACTCGGCGGAAATGTTATTGTTAATGTAAAGGAAACACGAGTTGCAATCAGCGAAGAGATGGCTCGTAAAATTATGATTTAATTATAATTGTAAATGAACACACAGCGGAGTTGTTCCGAGAGGTGTTTTTTATACGGCTTTATGCTGAAATTAAGACGGAGGAAACTGTTATGAAAACTTTAAAACAGGCAAAAGTAGGTGAAACCGTAAAGGTTGTTAAGCTTCACGGTGAAGGTGCTGTTAAACGCAGAATTATGGATATGGGCATCACAAAGGGTGTTGAAATTTACATCAGAAAAGTTGCTCCGCTCGGAGATCCGATTGAAATTACTGTAAGAAATTATGAGCTTTCGCTCAGAAAAGCCGATGCTGAAATGATTGAGGTTGAGTAATTCGGACTTGCAAATTCTACGGGAGAAATCCCGTATTTTTATAAAATTACGGTTAGCTTTTGCTAATCTAAGAGAGGATAACTGATATATGGAAATTAAAATTGCTCTTGCAGGTAACCCTAACTGCGGTAAGACAACTTTGTTTAACGCACTCACGGGTTCTAACCAGTTTGTCGGTAACTGGCCCGGCGTAACTGTTGAGAAAAAAGAGGGTAAGCTCAAAAAGCACAAGGATGTTACAATCATGGACTTGCCCGGTATCTATTCACTTTCGCCTTATACTCTTGAAGAGGTTGTTGCCCGTAACTATCTTGTTGGCGAACGCCCCGATGCGATTCTTAACATCATTGACGGTACTAACCTTGAAAGAAACCTTTATCTCACAACACAGCTTACGGAACTCGGCATCCCTGTTGTTGTGGCAATCAATATGATTGACCTCGTTAAGAAGAACGGCGATTCAATCAACATTGATGAGCTTTCAAGACAGCTTGGCTGTAAGGTTGTGGAAATTTCGGCTCTTAAAGGCACAGGCATTATGGAAGCTGCCGAGGCCGCAATCAAAGCCGCAGGCTCAACAAAGACAGTTCCAATGCACAGCTTTAACGGTGTTGTTGAACACGCAATCGCTCACATTGAAGAGGCGGCTGTTCACAATATGCCAGAGGAACAGCAGCGTTGGTACGCTATCAAGATTTTTGAGCGTGACGACAAGGTTCTTGCAAAGCTTGACATTCCGCAGAATGTTATTGACCACATTGAAAAAGATATTCAGGCGGCTGAAAAAGAGCTTGATGATGACGCAGAGAGTATCATCACCAATGAGAGATACATCTACATTGCCTCGATTATCAAGAGCTGTTATAAGAAGAAAAACAAGGGTAAGCTTACAACATCGGACAAGATTGATAAGGTTGTAACCAACCGTTGGCTCGGTCTTCCGATTTTTGCGGTTATTATGTTCCTTGTTTACTACATCTCAATGCAGACAGTAGGTACTGCCGCAACGGACTGGGCAAATGACGGTCTTTTCGGTGACGGCTGGCACCTTTTCGGTATCGGTTCATCACAGGCTGCCGAGGCTGAAGAAACCTACGGCGATTCAGATGCAATTATCGAGGCGTTCAATGCTCAGTACGGTAATGACGACATTGCAGAAGCGATTGACCTTGAATCTGAAAATTATTCCGAAGATGCCGCTAAGGCCGCTCTTACAGAGCTCGTAAATCTCACACCTTCAGACGCAAGTGTTACATATTCTGTTCAGGATGAAGAAACTCTTGAAATTACAGAAACTCCCGATACTAAGAAATCTGCTCTTGAAGAGGCTGTTTCAAACTACCTCAACACAGATTATAAAGAGGGTTACGGCGCTCCCGATGCCGCAACATACGGAATCTGGGTTCCCGGTATTCCTGTTCTTATCGGCAACGGACTTGATGCAATCAACTGTGCAGACTGGCTCAACGGCCTTATTCTTGACGGTATCGTAGCCGGCGTAGGTGCGGTTCTCGGCTTTGTTCCGCAGATGCTTGTACTCTTCATTCTCCTTGCTTTCCTCGAAAGCTGCGGTTATATGGCTCGTATCGCATTCGTACTCGACCGTATCTTCCGTAAATTCGGTCTTTCGGGTAAGTCATTTATCCCAATGCTTGTCGGCACAGGTTGCGGCGTTCCGGGTATCATGGCTTCCCGTACAATCGAGAATGAGCGTGACCGCCGTATGACTATTATGACAACAACATTCATTCCCTGCGGTGCTAAACAGCCGTTCATCGCTATGATTGCAGGCGCTATCTTCGGCGGTTCACCGTGGATTGCAACATCGGCTTACTTCATTGGTATGGCTGCAATCGTAGTTTCGGGCATTATGCTTAAAAAGACAAAGATGTTCTCAGGCGATCCCGCTCCGTTTGTAATGGAGCTTCCGGCTTATCATCTTCCGACAGTAGGCAACCTTCTCCGTTCAATGTGGGAGCGTGGCTGGTCATTCATCAAGAAAGCCGGCACAATTATTCTCCTTTCAACAATCCTTGTTTGGTTCACAACATACTTCGGATTTGTTGACGGTACATTCCGTATGCTCGGTGAGGACGAAATCGGAAACTCAATTCTTGCCGCAATCGGTAACGGTCTTGCATGGATTTTTGCACCGCTCGGCTGGGGCAACTGGCAGGCAACCGTTGCATCTATCACAGGTCTTGTTGCTAAGGAAAACATCGTTGGTACAATGGGTATCCTTTATCCGGGCGGATGGACAGAAATCGGTGCCGCATTCACAGGACTCAGCGGTTTCTCGTTCCTTCTCTTCAACCTCCTCTGTGCTCCTTGCTTTGCCGCTATGGGTGCTATCAAGAGAGAGATGAACAACATCAAGTGGTTCTGGTTCGCAGTCGGTTATCAGTGTGTATTTGCTTATGTAATTGCATTTATGGTATTCCAGTTCGGTTCAATCTTTGCAGGCGGTCTTAATGTAATCGGTCTTATCTTTGCCGTTGCAGTATTTGCATTTATGATTTATATGCTCGTAAGACCTTACAAAGAGGCTACAACTCTTAAAGTTAAGCCGGCTAAGAAGTAATAAATTTATTGATTAACAATGGGAGGAATAAATATGTTGGAATGGTTAGCGGCTAATATCGGCACAATCATTGTTGCATTAATTGTTATTGCCGTGATTGCTTTTGTGGTTGCCCGTATGGTAAAAGACAAAAAAGAGGGCAAATCCTCCTGCGGTGCAAACTGTGCGCACTGTGCGTGTCACGGTGACTGCCATAATCATAAGTAAATGTTTTGTAGGGGGTACAGCTAAAAAGCTGTACCCCTTCTTGTTTGTTATTGAAATTATGAATTTGGTGTTGAAGAAATTATATGAGTAATGTGTATTCGGTACGATTCTGAATCGTAAAAAATAACGAGAGGTGATACGAAATGTATCTTGAAATCAAAAATATTCACAAATTCTTCGGCACAGGTGAGAACAGAACAGAGGTTCTCAAAGGCATAAACTGCAATATTGAAAAGGGCAGTATCTGTGTTTTGCTCGGTCCGTCAGGTTCGGGCAAATCAACACTTCTTAACATTATCGGTGGTATTGAAACTGCCGAGGAGGGCAGTATCTCAATCAACGGCGATACAATTGAAAATATGAACGAAAAACAGCTTTCACTCTACAGAAGAAAGCACCTCGGTTATGTTTTTCAGTCCTACAACCTCATTCCAAACCTTACTGTAAGGGAAAACATTGAAGTGGGTGCATATCTCAGCGACAATCCCCTGAATGTTGACGATTTGATGAAAACGCTCGGACTTTATGAACACAGAAACAAAATCCCGAATCAGCTTTCGGGCGGTCAACAGCAGAGAACATCAATCGGCAGAGCAATCGTGAAAAATCCCGACTTGCTTTTGTGCGATGAACCTACGGGTGCTCTTGACTACAAAACTTCAAAAGAAATTCTCAAGCTGATTGAAGATGTAAATAAAAAGTACGGTAACACCGTTATACTTGTGACTCACAATGACGCTATTAAAAATATGGCAGACAGAGTTATAAAACTCCGTGACGGTCAGATAAGACACGATATTGTTAATACGGAAAAAACTCCGGCACAAGAGCTTGACTGGTAGGAGGTGCGTTATGAGAAATCCTCTTACAAAACGAATACCCAGAGAAATAAAAAACGATTTGGGAAAGTACATTGCACTTTTCCTCTTTTTGATTTTAAGCATAGGTTTTATTTCAGGCTTTCTTGTCGCAGGCGACAGCATGAAATCCGCCTTTGACAATTCTTTTGAAAAGTACAATGTTGAGGACGGTCACTTTTGTCTTGCCGCAGAAATTGACGACAAAACAAAAGAAAATGTTGAAAACCTCGGAGTTAAGCTTTACAAGAATTTTTATAAGAACGAAGAAATCAAGAACGGACATACCTTGAGATTGTACAGGAATCGTGACGATTTCAACAAGATTTCTGTTTTTGAGGGCATTCTACCCGAAAATAACGGCGAAATTGCAATTGACAGACTTTATGCGGCTAATAACGATATCAAGATAGGTGACAAGATAAAGGTTGCCGACAAGGATATGACAGTTTCCGCAACGGTTGCATTCTCTGATTACACATCTCTTTTTAAGAACAACACCGATATGATGTTTGATGCGAAGAAGTTTTCGGTTGCTGTTGTTACAGATTCCGATTTTAACAAAATTGCCGATGACAACTACACTTACTGCTATTCGTGGATTGACAATGACAAAAATCTTTCCGACAGCAAGAAAAATGACCTGGGCGATGATGTGAAGGAAGAGCTTGCAAAGACAGGAATGCTCACAGATTTTGTAAAGCGTGCCGATAATCAGGCTATTATGTTCAGCGGTGACGATATCGGCAGTGACAAAACTATGATGCTTACATTGCTCTATGTGCTTATTGTTGTATTCGGATTTATATTTGCAATTACAAGCCGTGATACCATTGAGCAGGAGGCGTCCGTAATCGGAACTTTGAGAGCCTCCGGTTACACAAGGGGAGAGCTTACAAGACATTATCTTATTGTTCCCACACTTGTAACGCTTGTTGCGGCTGTAATAGGCAATATTCTCGGTTATACGGCTATGAAAAATGTTGTGATGAATATGTATTATCACAGCTACAGTCTGCCGCCTTATCAGACCTTGTGGAACGGTGATGCGTTCATACTCACAACGGTGATTCCGTGTATCATAATTACACTTATCAATCTGTTTGTAATTGCAAAGGCATTGAGGTTGCCTCCGCTCCAGTTCCTCAGACACGACTTCCATATGAAGAAAAAGAAAAAGGCGGCAAAGCTTCCGAATTTCAGATTTCTTACCCGTTTCCGTCTGAGAATTATTCTCCAGAACATTCCGTCATACATAATTATGGTGTTCGGAATTATGTTTGCAGGTCTGCTGTTATTCTTTGGACTTGCACTCAATCCGTTGCTTGAAAACTACAAAACAGAAGTTGTAAACAATATGATTTGCGATTATCAGTATGTTCTGAAAGCTCCTGTTGAAACAAGTAATGATGCGGCTGAAAAGTTCTGTATGACAACGCTTTACGAGTCAAATGACGAAGAAATTTCAGCCTACGAAATTGAGGAAGATTCGGAGTATCTTTCAAAGGTTAATGTTCCTAAAAAGAAAAATGAAGCTGTCGCATCACAGGGATATCTTGAGAAATACAGCCTTAAAGTAGGCGACATGGTTACTTTAAAGGATAAGTACGGCGAGAATAAATACACATTCAAAATTGTCGGCAGTTACTACTATCCTGCGTCGCTTTGTGTGTTTATGACAAACGATAACTTTAACGATGTTTTCGATAAGGATGACGGATATTTTACAGGCTATTTCAGCAACGAAAAACTTAAAGATATTGACGACAAGTACATTGCAACAACAATCACTCAGAAAGACCTTACAACCGTAACGGATCAGCTTGACGATTCAATGGGTATGTCGTTCACACTTCTTGTAGGTTTTTCGGTTCTAATTTACATTATCCTTATGTATTTGCTTTCAAAGCTTGTTATCGAAAAGAACGAGCAGAATATTTCAATGCTGAAAATTCTCGGCTATTCAAACAGAGAGGCGAGCAAGCTGTATAACCGTGCAACAACGGTTGTGACAATAGGTGCAATCCTTGTGAGTGTTCCGCTGATATACTATGTTTTTGCAGGTTTGTACCACTACTTTATGTTTGAAATGAAGGGTTGGTTACCATATGTTGTACCGTGGTATGTATTTGTTGAAATGGCAGTAATCGGCATTATCTGCTATGCAATTATATACTTTATTCTTCAAAAGAAAATTAATAAAATCAAACTCTCACAGGCTTTAAAGAGTGACGATTAAAACCTAAAAAATAAAAGGAGAGATAAATATGGAGTATGTTTTTTACGGGTTGCTTGCCGTGGCATTCATTGCGTTTGTGGTTCTCGTAATCAGAAGTTACAAGAAGAAACTTGCAAGCGGATGTTGCGGTGCAAGTGACGAAAGCGTTAAGAAAAAAAAGGTTGCCGATAAGGATAAGTCACATTATCCCTATGAAAAAACTCTTGTTGTTGACGGAATGGTCTGTAAAAACTGTTCCGCAAGAGTAGAAAACGCACTCAATTCAATTGACGGTGTGTGGGCGGAAGCCGATGTTTCTTCCGGCAGGGTTACGGTCAGAATGAAAAGAGAAATTGAGGATAAAGTCCTCAAAAAGACAGTTAACGATATAGGCGCGTACACCGTTATGAAGGTGGAATAAGGTCTTTTAGGAGAAGAGAGGCAACCTTATGGCAGTATTGCAGAAAATTGACAATCCATACGGTATGATACAGACTGTTGAACACTGCGAATTGTTCAGCATATACCGTTCACAGGACAGCACGGGCGATTGCGAGGTCACCGTGTATCCTGTGTTTTCAGGCATTGAGCTTGTGTATTACGATGTACATATGCAAAGTTGTGACATTAATCTTGCAAAGGGAAGAGAAATGCTCATCATCACGCATTGTCAGGAGGGCAGAATTGAGTTTGAATACAAAAACGGTGAATATCTTTACCTTGCGTCGGGTGATTTGTCGATACAGAAGAATACGGAGAACATCCGACACAGATATTGTCCGCTGAGCCACTACCACGGTGTGTCGGTTGCAATTGATATGAACCGTGTGCCAAGGTGTTTTTCGTGTATTCTTGACGATGTTTTTGTCAGCCCCGAAGAGCTTGAAATGAAATTCTGTTCCGAAAAGCCGTACTCAATTATGCGTGAAAATATCAGCATTGAGCATATTTTTTCGGAACTCTATTCCGTTCCCGAAAATATCCGAAAGGGTTATCACAAGGTTAAGGTGCTTGAACTTCTTTTGTTTTTGAGCGGTCTTGAATACAAGGGTGAGAGTGAGGAAAGACGGTATTTTTCACGCTCACAGGTTACCGCCGCAAAAGAGGCAAAAAAATATCTGCTCGCTCACCTTGACGAGCATATAACAATTACAGAGCTTGCCGATATGCTCGGCATCTCTTCAACTTCTCTTAAAATTTGCTTTAAGGGTGTCTACGGCGACACGATTAACGGCTACATAACGAACTGTAAAATGCAAAAAGCCGCCTCTCTTTTGAAAAACACCGACAAAAGTGTTCTTGAAATTGCGGGAATTGTCGGCTACAACAACGGCAGTAAGTTTGCGGGTGCTTTCAGAAGGGTGATGAACAAATCGCCGAACGAGTACAGAAAATCGCTTGTCTGAACAGAGCCTTATATGTCCGTAAAGAGCAGTAAAAAGACTTTGTAAGGTGCTATAATAACATTGTCGAAAAGATACGCCTATATTCTTTTCTGACGGACTGCGGAAATATCCGCAGAATATTTGATGATTACTTTGCCGGGTAATTATTCATAATATCTCTTCTCCTTTCAGGGACAGCGTTTGCTGTCCCTAAAATTTTGCAAAAATTACCTGTCCGTTTGGAGCATAAAAAACCCTTTGAGAGCTGATAATAATATTGACCGATGGTATATTATTAACTGTAAGATAAAGACAACAAACAAGTCTTGCTTATGGAATTAAGTTAGCAAAGGCTAACTATGAAACAATTATCGGATAATCACTGTGGTGTATTTATTCAATTCTATTCAAATCATTCATTCAATTATTTAGAGGAAAAGATGTCAGAAGATTTAATTATCAAGCATTGTTCCCCAACGCTTGCAGGAATAAAAACGGCTAACCTTTTTAACTGTCCGTACTCATCACGGCTTGAGTGCGAATGTGATGTGAGAAAGCTGAATAAAATGTTCTGCAAAAAGGGAATAAAAGTTCTGCCACTGAAGTTCAGCAACGGAAAGGCTTTAATCTATATTTTTCGCCCGTCCAGGCTTGCTGTTGATTTGTCCGATGAATATGCGTGCAGGCTGCTTGAATCGCAGGGGTATCATTCACACGATGCCGCACGCTGTATAAGGGAGCTTCGCCACCGACTTAAAGACTCAACAGAGTTCCCACACGAAATCGGACTGTTCCTCGGTTATCCTCCCGAAGATGTCCGTGGCTTTATTCTTCATAAAGGAAATTGCTGTAAATATTCAGGTTGCTGGAAGGTTTACGGTAATGAAGAAAAAGCAGCCAAAGAGTTCGCCAAATTTAAAAAATGTTCTGACATCTATTACTCTAAGTGGTTACAGGGCACACCTATTCAGAAACTGACGGTTGCGTGTAACTGACTTAAAGTGTAATCAAGTACAAAAACTGAAAGGTGAGTATATAATATGAGTAAAGTAGCAGTAGTATTCTGGAGCGGTACAGGTAACACAGAGCAGATGGCGGAAGCCGTTGCCGAGGGTGCAAAGTCCGCAGGCGCAGAAGTTACTCTTGCAAATGTAAACGATTTTGATTCTTCATCGGTTGCCGATTTTGACGGCATTGCATTCGGTTGTCCTGCAATGGGTGCGGAGGTTCTTGAGGACAGCGAGTTTGAGCCTGTTTTCAATGAATGTGAAAGTGCATTAAACGGCAAAAGCATTGCCCTCTTCGGTTCATACGGCTGGGGTGACGGCGAATGGATGAGAAACTGGGAGGACACCTGTAAGTGTGACGGTGCAAACCTTGTTTGCGAAAGCGTTATCTGTAACGATGCTCCCGATGACGACGCCCTTGAGGCTTGCAAAAAGCTTGGCGCATCACTTGCTTAACTTAGGCTGTAAGTATTCAATTAGTTAATACCAATTTCATAATTTCATAGAAACGCCTGTTTGCATTCGTAAGCAGGTGTTTTTATTTGTTCATCATTAATATTTTATATTCTGCTTGCGAATTATGAATAAGACTTAAAAAAATCCTGCAAAAATTCCCTTTGTTTATTCTAAAAAAACTTGATTTTAAAGCCTTGTTGTATTAAAATAAGCAATGGATACATATAGAAAAGGAAGTAATTGGTATGCTTACATTAGACAAAATCTATCACGCATCATATGTTTTGAAGGATGTTATCAGACAGACTAATATTGTTCAGGCAAGGGGTATTTGTGATGATTGTGATGTTTATCTCAAACCCGAAAATCTTCAGATTACAGGTTCATTCAAGGTAAGAGGTTCAGGTTACAAGATTTCTCAGCTTACCGAAGAAGAAAAGGCAAGAGGTGTTATTGCCTGTTCTGCAGGCAACCACGCTCAGGGTGTTGCACTTGCCGCTACAAAGTATGGCATCAAGTCGCTTATCTGTCTGCCTGACGGCGCACCTATTTCAAAGGTTGAGGCTACTAAGAACTACGGAGCCGAGGTTTGTATGGTTCCGGGTGTTTATGATGACGCTTATAACGAGGCTTTAAGACTTCGTGATGAAAAGAACTATACATTCATTCACCCGTTTGACGATGAAAATGTAATTGCAGGTCAGGGTACAATCGGTATTGAAATTATGAACGAAATGCCCGATGTTGACGCTGTTGTATGTGCAATCGGCGGCGGCGGACTTATTTCGGGTGTTGCCTGTGCAATCAAGAGCCTTAATCCTAACATTAAGGTTTACGGTGTTCAGGCAGAGGGCGCTCCTTCAATGGTTGAGTCAATCAAGAACGGCGAGCCTGTTCATCTTGACAGCGTTTCTACAATTGCCGACGGTATTCAGGTTAAAGAACCGGGTGAGCATACATTTGAATATGTTAAGAAGTACGTTGACGATATCGTAACGGTAAGTGATGACGAAATTTCATCTGCAATTCTTAAGCTTATTGAGTCACAGAAGATGATTGCCGAGGGCGCAGGTGCAGCTCCTTTGGCTGCTGTAATGTTCAACAAGCTCCCCGTTAAGGGCAAGAAGGTTGTATGCGTTGTATCAGGCGGTAACATTGATGTTACAATTCTTTCAAGAGTTATCAAGCGTGGACTCCTTATGACAGGCAGACAGCAGACTTTCTGTGTTGAACTTCAGGATAAGCCGGGTCAGCTTGTTGCCGTTTCAAATATCATTGCAGAAAAAGGTGCAAATGTAATTTCTATCCACCACGAAAGAGGCGGAGAGGGTACGGATGTAAACGGTTGTTATCTCCGTGTTGTTCTTGAAACAAGAGATTTTGCTCAGATTAAAGAAATTCGTGATGCACTTGTTGATGCAGGCTTTAAGCTTGTTTAATCAGTAATTTTTAATATATTGACAGGAGGTCATTATAATGGAAAAGGTTTATACTAAAAATGCTCCCGATGCTATCGGTCCGTATTCACAGGCTGTAAAGGTAAACGGTCTTGTTTTTACATCGGGTCAGATTGCAATTAACCCTGCAACAGGCAATGTTGAGGCTGCAACAATTGAGGCTCAGACAGAACAGGTTTGCACAAACCTTAAAAATGTTCTTGAGGCATCGGGCAGCTCACTTGAAAAGGCTGTTAAGACAGTTTGTTTCTTAAAAAATATGGAAGATTTCGGTGCTTTCAACGAGGTTTACGGCAAGTATTTCACATCAAAGCCGGCAAGAAGCTGTGTTGCAGTAAAACAGCTTCCAAAGGATGTCCTTGTTGAGGTTGAGGTTATTGCAGAAGTTTAATTCCAATTAAGAATTAAAAATAATATCCGTATAGAAATTACAATCCCGATTAACCGTAAAAAGTTAATCGGGATTTTTGCGTTAATTATGAATACCACAATCCGGTAGGGGCGTTCATCGGACGCCCGCACGGCGAGCCGCCGTATCCAATTCGTGCAGATAGTTTGTAATGCTCACAAAAACATATCATGCCCGAGCGTAGCATTGTAATTGTTTGTACAATTTATCAACAATATTTTTAAATAAAAAAATCGGGAACAAGAATTTGCGTTTGTACACAAACCTTATTCCCGAAATTATCGAAAAATTTAATTTTATCAGCCGACAGCCTTTAAAAGCTCGTCAACCTTATTTGTCTTTTCCCATTCAACACCGAGTTCTTCTCTGCCCATATGACCGTAAGCGGCAAGTGGGAGATACTTTGTTTCCGTGAGCTTGAGCTGTCTGATTATAGACTGCGGACGGCAGTCAAATACCTTTTCAACAGCGTTTGCCAGTTCTTCGTTTGAATATTTTGATGTGCCGAATGTGTCAACCATAATTGAAACAGGCTTTGCAACACCGATTGCATATGCAAGCTGAATTTCGCACTTCTTGGCAAGCTTGGCGGCAACAATGTTCTTTGCAATATATCTTGAGTAGTAAGCGGCACTGCGGTCAACCTTTGTCGGATCTTTACCGCTGAATGCACCGCCGCCGTGACGAGAAAATCCGCCGTAGGTATCAACAATAATCTTTCTGCCTGTAAGACCTGAGTCGCCGACCGGACCGCCGATTACAAATCTGCCTGTCGGGTTTACGAAAATCTTTGTGTTCTCATTCATAAGCTCAGCAGGGATAATCGGTTTGATAACATACTCGATGAGGTCTTTTCTAATCTGCTCAAGTGTAACATCTTCATCATGCTGTGTTGAAATTACAACTGTGTCAATGCCGACAATCTTGTCATCGTCATATTCAACAGTAACCTGAGTCTTGCCGTCGGGACGGAGATATGAAAGAGTGCCGTCTTTTCTTACCTTTGTAAGCTGTTTTGCAAGCTTGTGGGCAAGAGAAATAGGCATCGGCATAAGTTCGGGTGTTTCATCACACGCATAGCCGAACATCATGCCCTGATCACCTGCACCAATCTGATTGTCGGTATCGCTTTCGCCGTCTTTAAGCTCAAGGCTTTCGTTTACGCCCATTGCAATGTCGGGTGACTGTGCGTCAATTGATGTGAGAACCGCACAGGTGTTGCCGTCAAAACCGCACTTCGGATCGTTGTAGCCAATGTTGTTTACAACCTTTCTTGCAACATCTGCGATGTCAACATAGCAATCGGTCGAAATTTCACCCATAACATGAATCATGCCTGTTGTAGCCGTAACCTCACAGGCAACATGAGCGTTTTTATCCTGAGAGAGGATTTCGTCAAGAACTGCGTCGGAAATCTGGTCACACACTTTGTCGGGATGACCTTCCGTTACAGACTCGGATGTAAATAAATGTTTAGCCATTTAGAAAACTCCTTCCAAAAAAATAAGCACCGTTCATCCGAAAGGTGCTGTGTTTACTCATCTTTCGGTAAATACCGCAGGATTTGGCACCTTGCATACGCAGGTTGCCGGACTTCACAGGGCCTGTCCCCTCAGTCACTCTTGATAAGATCATTCTTATTCAATTCTATAAATAGATTATACAGTATCTTTCGACAAATTTCAAGATTAATTTGCAATTTTAAAAAGGTAAAAATAGTAAATATTTCAGCCGTTTGGATTGAAAATTTTAACTTATAGTGCTAAAATTAACCCGAGGTGACTGAAAATGAGTATTACCGTGAGAGAATACGGGGAAAATGATATTAATGGTATGATTTCCGTATGGAATGAAGTTGTAAGGGACGGAGTTGCCTTTCCGCAGACTGAAGAACTTGATTTTGAAAGCGGAAAAAAGTTTTTTGCAGAGCAAACTTGTTGTCCCGTTGCCACCGATGAAAACGGTGAGATTCTCGGAATGTATATTCTTCATCCGAATAATGTCGGCAGATGCGGTCATATTTGTAATGCAAGCTATGCGGTTTCCTCATCGTCAAGGGGACAAGGTGTCGGTAGAATGCTTGTGTCGGATTGCCTTGAGCGTGCTAAAAAATACGGCTTCAAAATCTTGCAGTTTAACGCTGTTGTGAGAACCAACAAACCTGCAAGAAGACTTTATGAAAGCCTTGGCTTTGTAGGCTTGGGAGTTATTCCGAAAGGCTTTTTGATGAAAGGCGGTCACTATGAGGACATCTGTCCTTATTATAAAGAACTTTAAAATTTCAATTTAATCAGGAGGACAAGAGATATGATTATTGATTTTAAACATATGGAAGAACAGATTTTGCCGAATTTTAAAGGCGGAGAAAAGGCATATGCCGTAAAGAAATTCACGGATGACAGAAATATGATTATGTACGGTCGCCTTGAAAGCGGTGCGTCAATCGGACTTCACACTCACGAGGGCAACTGCGAAATGTTTTACATCATTGAGGGAACAGGCAAGGTGCTTATGGACGGAGAGTATGAAAGGGTTGAAGCAGGCATGTGCCACTATTGCCCGAAAGGTCATACACACAGCCTTATTAATGACAGCGATTCCGACCTTGTATTCTTTGCTGTTGTTGCAGAGCAGAAGTAATTTTATTTTCGGTTTATGATTTCCGATTATTCTCTGTTGTATCTTAAATCCCTATACAAAAACTAAAACAGGGGTGATTACGGTGAACAGAACTGCTGAAAAACTCGGCGAAAAGTGGGATTTGCCGCTCGGCTTTACAATGGCACTCGGCGAAAATCCCGACGCTATGCTTGCCTTTGCAAGTATGCCGAAAAAGCACCGTGAAAGCTGCATTGACAGGGCGAGAAACGCAAATTCCCGTTGTGAAATGCAGAGAATAGTATCGGATATAGCACAAAAATCTTTTAATGATTTTATTGGTTAACAAAAAAGCAACGGAGCAAAAACTTCGTTGCTTTTAAATTGCTTTCTGCTATTCGTCTGCACTTTTATAAAAATCTCTTTTACCGATAAGCTCGCTTGCATTTCTCCAACGAACTTTCTTTGAACAGATGACCGTGCCTTTATAATTGTGTATGTCATCTTCCTTTACATCACCATTATCGCACCAATAAATAAGACCGTCTTTTACGAAAAATGATGCGTCCAATATTTCACAGGTGTAGTCCGGATTTACGGGATACATGCTTATATATTCAAGTTCGGAAAATTCAAGTTCAAGTGCGGAAATATCCTCAAATTGTCGCTGAATAAGAACTGTTAATGTACGCTTTGTGTTTACGGGCGACATTGACAGATTCGTTTCGACATAAGCACCGCTTGAATATTTTATTTCTTTTATGCAACTGTCGTGAAATCCGATAATTTCTTTCATGAAATTGTCAATTTCATGCTGTGTACGAAGTTCTTTCCACATACATATCAACCCACAATAATAGAATATGTAAATAATTATACAATATTCCGACCTTTAATTATATCGGTAAACTGTACAATCATTTTATGTCTGCTTTGTTGATAAAGCCAAAAATGCCCCCCGACAAACCAAAACTGCCACGGCAATGCACGAGGCGGGACATATGATTAAGAAAACCAACCCGACCGATTGCGGAATTTTGTTGTAAAAATATTGACTTTCTATTATATGTACGCTATAATGTACATATAATGATATAGGAGGTGCGATTGTGATTAATACTAATGTAACTAATTTCAGAAAACAAATTTTTGAATTGATTGATCAGACTGTAAAGTATAATGAACCTATAAACATCAGCACCAAAAGCGGAAATGCTGTGCTTATAAGTGAAGAAGATTATAATAATCTTGTTGAAACAATGTATCTTAATTCAATTCCCGGTATGAGTGAAAAATTAAAGGACGGAATTGAAACTCCGCTTGAGGAGTGTGAAGAATTTGAGTGGTAATTATAAGCTGATGATTACAAAATCAGCCAAAAAGGATAAGGAGAGAATCAAGCAGTATCCTGCATTAAAGCGTAATGTGCAGAATTTGCTTGAACTTATCAGCGAAAATCCTTTTCAAAATCCACCGCCTTATGAACGGCTTATCGGAAATTTGAAACAATGCTATTTACGCAGAATAAATTCTCAGCATAGACTTGTCTATATGGTTTATGAGGAAGAAAAAATCGTAAAAATAATCTCCATGTGGTCACATTATGAGTTTTAACAGAAAATCAGTTTATAAATATGAAAAGACACCTTCAATGTGAGGTGTCTTTTTTTGCATCTTGCAAACTGTACCTATAAAAATTCTGAAAATTGTACATACAAATAATGACAGTGGTGTTGTATAATGACAACATCACAAGATAAATGTTGAACTGTTCAGAAATTTTAAGGCGTGGTATGATGACAAAAAAAGCTGTATTAATCAATGATCTCTCAGGGCTTGGCAAGTGTTCGCTGACGGCGGCAATCTCTGTTTTGTCCGTAATGGGCATTCAGGCGTGTCCTATGCCGACAGCCGTTTTGACAAGTCAGACGGGATTTGAAAGCTTTTACTGTAACGATTGCACTGATAAGCTTGATTATTACACAAGTGAATGGAAAAAACTCGGCTTTCAGCCTGACGGAATCTATACGGGTTTCCTTTCAAGCGAAAAGCAGGTGGACAAAATTCTTTCATTTATAGACAGCTTTGAAACCGACAACACGCTTGTACTTGTGGATCCGGTTCTCGGTGACGGCGGAAGAACCTACAGTCTTTATACCGAAACTCTCGGCAAAAAGATGAAAAAACTCGTTTCTGTTGCCGATGTAATCACCCCGAACCTTACCGAATGTTGTATTCTGTGCGATACCGACTATTCAGAACTGATTAAAAATGCCGATTCTCCCGATTTTCTCGATACGGTTGCAGAGCTTGCCAAAAAGCTTTTGAAACTCTACAAGGTGAAAACCGTGATTGTTACAGGCATTGAGCATAAAATTTCCGATGAGGTTACAAAGATTAACAATCTTATTGCAGCCGATGATGAGGTGTTTTGTGTCAGCTGTGAAAAGACGGGCGGAAGCTATTCGGGTACGGGCGACTTGTTTGCCTCGGTTGTCTTTTCGGGACTGCTCCGTGGTGACAGCCTGAAAGATACCGTAAATCTGGCGGTAAAATTCATACAGACCTCTCTTTGTGAAACCGTTAAACTCGGTATTCATCGCAATGAGGGTATTGAATTTGAAAAACATTTAAAAATGCTTTTGTGAGGAAATTACTATGACTGCTAAAACTGTTTCAAAAACCGATTCAAAATATAATGTAAAGCTGATTGCAATTACGGCAATGTGTGCGGCTCTTATTACCGTTACAACTGCTTTTATCAAGATTCCGTCACCGCTTGGATACTCTCATGCAGGCGACTCTATGATTTATCTCGCCGCAAGTATTCTTCCCGGACCTTTCGGAATTATCGCATCATCAATCGGCGGCGCTCTTGCCGACCTTATTTCGGGTTATCCGCATTGGGCAATCCCAACAGCTATCATCAAGGCTGTCAACGCAGTTCCGTTTGTGCTTTGCAGAATGGCAATGAAAAAGCGTGGCAAAGATGAAAAAATCATCAGTCCGTCATCACTTCTTATGCTCATTCCAACAACAATCGTTACAATCGGCGGTTACTTTATTGCAAACGGTCTTATGTATGACTTTGGTGCCGCAATTGCGGAACTTCCCACTTGCTGGTTGCAGCCCGGTGTAGGAGCATTAATCTACATTGTTGTAGGCATCGGTCTTGACAAAATCAATTTCAAGAAAAAACTCTCGCTTTAATGTGAGTTTCAATAAGGAGAAGAAAACATAATGGCAGATATTCTTTATGTGTACAAAACATCTATCTATGCTAATCTGACGAACAAATGCCCTTGCAGATGCACATTCTGTATCCGCAACAATACCGATTCGGTCGGCAGTGCAGATACACTCTGGCACAAGCATGATCCGAGTATGGAGGATATTAAAAAGGCTGTTGATGATTTTGATTTCACAGGCTACAAGGAGCTTGTATTCTGTGGCTACGGCGAACCGACTTCGGCTCTTGATAATATGCTTGAAACCGCAAAATATGTAAGGGAAAAGCACCCCGACATCAAACTCAGACTCAACACAAACGGTCTTTCTGACAGAATCAACAACAAGCCCACAGCTGAGTTGATTTCAAAGTATATTGATTCTGTTTCAATCAGCCTCAATACCTGTTCATCGGAAAAGTATGACGAAGTTTGCCGTCCTGTTTTTGACCATGCGTATGAGTCAATGCTCAAATTTGCAGAGGATGCAAAGAAATATTTTGAACATACGCAGTTTTCAATCGTAGATACAATCCCCGAGGAGGACATCAAGGCTTGTCAGAAAATTGCCGATGACAGGGGAATTTATCTCAAAATCAGAAAATATTCCGCTTAATCGTTAATTTTAATTTTTCATTTCATTTTATATTTCAGAAGTAAAGCCGACTTGTTGTTATGACAGGTCGGTTTTATTTTTATTCGGTATGTCATCCACAACTGTCATATAGGACAATTTCACTTTCAAATGATTCTATTCTTAAAGCTGTATATCCACCGCCTTGACGGAGGTAATTTTAATTGCTATAATTTACTTTAGACGGGGGTGGTGTTTTGAAAAAGACAAGGCTGTTGAAAATTGTCCTCAAACGGACGGGTGCAATTAAGCTTTTGTGCAGTTATGTTATCGTGTTTTTTGCGGTGAGTGTTGCAATATGGATTTTTGAGCCGAACATAACTCGGCTTTTTGACAGCATATGGTACTGTTTCAGCGTTGCCACAACAATAGGTCTCGGAGATGTGCTTGCAACAACGCTTGTCGGCAGAGTGCTTTCAATCTTTCTTTCGATATGTTCAATTCTTATCATTGCGGTAGTTCCGGGCGTAATCACAAGCTACTATGTCGAAAGCACAAAACTTCGTGCTGATGAAAGCAGTGCAAAGTTTCTTGATGATCTTGAGCGCCTTCCCGAACTTTCAAAAGAAGAACTTGTCGAGCTTTCCGAAAAGGTGAAAAAGTTCAATCGTAAAAAGTAAATTTAATAAATGCGGACATAAAAAATCCCGACAGTATCAAAAACATACTGTCGGGATTTTGCTTTTAAAGAAATATATTAACTTATTTTATGAATCCCTGAACAATCAAAATCAGTACAAGAACAGGGAGTACATACTTGAAATACGGCTTTAAAGCCTTTGAAAATTTAATGCCTTTACCGGTGTTACACTCATCAAGGTAGTTGTCAAATCCCCAACCGAATTTTGTAACGCAGAAGAGGAGATACACAAGCGAACCTACAGGAAGAAGGATATTGCTTACGAGAAAATCTTCCATACCGAGAACATTCTGACCGAAAATTTGGAAACCGCTCCAAATGTTGAAACCGAACACACATGGCAAACTTGCGATAAGAATGATGATTGTGTTGATAAGAACAGACTTCTTTCTGCTGATGCCGAACATATCAATCCAGAACGAAATGATGTTTTCAAACACGGCAATGATTGTTGAGAAGCACGCAAAAGTCATAAACAGGAAGAACAGAGTACCCCAAATTCTTCCGCCGGCCATATTTACGAACACATTCGGAAGTGTTACGAAAATCAGAGCAGGGCCTTGGTCGGGCTGAACACCGTATGAAAAACAAGCGGGGAAGATGATAAGCCCTGCCATAATTGCAACAAATGTGTCAAGTGCGCAAATTTTGATTGACTCACTCGGCAGAGTGTGGTCTTTTGACATATAACTGCCGAAAATTTCCATTGCCGCAATGCCAAGACTGAGTGTGAAGAATGCCTGATTCATAGCGGATGAAATAACATTGCCAAGTCCGATTTCATTCACCTTGTCCAAATCGGGAATAAGGTAAAAGCTGAGTCCCTCACCTGCACCCGAAAGGAATAAGCTGTTGCCTGCGAGTACAAGAATGAGTATGAGCAACACAATCATCATAACTTTGCTGACTTTTTCAATGCCCTTTTGAATACCTCTGCTGCAAACAAGGAATCCGAGGACGGTGATAATCGCCATCCAAATTACCATTTCAAGCGGATTTGACTGCAATTCGTTGAATACTCCGCCAACTTGCTCCGAGGTCATTCCACTTTCAAATGAACCCGTCGCAAATTTGTAGAAGTAGCTCGTCATCCAACCCGAAACCGTGGTGTAGTACATCATCAAAAGATAGCATCCGAGCATACAGAACCAGCCGTGAATGTGCCACTTGCTCTTTGGCTTTTCAAGTTTTTTGTAGCCGAGAACAGCACTTTTTCTGCTCGCTCTTCCGACTGCAAGTTCCATTGTCAAAACAGGAACTCCCATAAGAACGAGGAAGATTAGGTACAAAAGTACAAATAGCCCGCCGCCGTTCTGTCCTGCAACATACGGAAATCGCCACACATTGCCGATTCCGATAGCGCAACCCGCACTTACAAGGATAAACCCAAGTCGGGATTTAAAATTTTCTCTTTCCATAAACGAATTCTCTCCTATAAAAACAGACCTTTTAATTATACAAAAAATTCACACATTTGTCAAGATGTTCTGTTTTTAATAAATGAAGAATTTTCGCAAAAAAACCGCATAAATAAGCCGTTTTTTAGAGCAGAGGGTAGATAATGGGACAGTGGTTTATGGTATAATATTATTAAAGAAAAGGAAAGGAAAAACCTAATTAAAAGGGCAATAACAATAATTGCTACTAAGTTAATAAAAGGCGGAAATTATTATGTTAATGAATTGTAAAAGAAAGATCCACGAAAAGCTTGTGTTTGAAAACGCACCGCAAAATCCCGAAGCAATCAAGGGTATCCGTGCATACCTTTTGGCGCTGCTTTCCTATGCAACGATGTCGAAGAGATGTGAAAACGCTGACTTTGATTTGCATATTGATATTGAAGGCGATGAAACGCTTTTTGAAACCGAAGACGAAAGTGCGGGCGAGATAATCCAGAAGCTCGGTAATCACGGCGGATTCACAATTGACATCACCTGCAGCGGAAAATTTGTGAATATCGGCAACTGTTCCGATGAGGAATTTATCACGGTGGCGTGTTTTCCCGACAAAGTTCCAAGCATTTTTGATTGCCTTGAAAATTCGGGAGAAAAGGACTTCAAGTACGGAAAAATAGCTTATTTTGACGGCATTGATTTGTGGTTATCTCAGTACATTGACGATAAAACCTGTATGGACAATGTTTTTGATTTTGGCGACATTGTTGAGAAAAAGGACTTCGCAATTTCAAATTTGTGGAATAGTGAAATGTTTCTTGTTATCGCATTTGATTTTGAAAAGTATCACGATGAAGCTGAGGAAATCAAGAATATAATCGGAAGATATATTTATGTTGATGATGAAAAAGCATTTAAAAAGTGCCGCAAAAAGTGGGATGAGGAAATGATAATCGGAATTGACGGTGTGCAGTGGATTCCCGAAAATGTGGGAGAAATCGTTGCATTTACCGATGATATCAACGAAATGCTTGCTCGCCTTGACAAGGATGAAGATGTAGGAATTGAATCGTATGGACTTTTCTGCAATATGGACGAGTTCTTCTCGGCGCAGATTTATGCAGACAATGAGGAACATTGCTTTAAAGTTGTTGCGGTTCAGTCCGTAGTATGAAAAAAGGGGCTGTCGCAAATTTTACTCATTTGCGACAGCCCCAATTTTTTGCTATTTTGTTAGAGTTAAAAAGTGAAAATTCAAAAATTAAAACTCAATTGCATCTGTGAAATCGTCAGCTTCATCTTCCGGCTCGTCAAAATAATCAGTATCGTCAGAATTGCTTTCGTCTTCGGGAATGTCAATCATATCGAACTCGTCATATGTAACAGCCTTGTTGAGCTTGAAGAAATTTGTCTGGCAGAAGTAACGGCAGACACGGATGTAGTTGAGAAATTCGGGAGTTTCATTCTCATAGTCCTCGGCAGAAACACCCTCTTTGATGATAAGCAGCATCTCGACAATCTGCGAATTACTGATAAAGAAGTTGTTATGCTCCTCAAAGATGATGAAAATATCGTCATCGTCAAGGTCATACTTTTCGCAGGCATAAAGTGCTTCGCTCTTTGAATTCCTCACAACTCTGTAAATCTCAAAATCAATCATATCAGGCTCATCACAATCAATGTTGCCCATAACGCAGAGTTCAAGAAAAGTCTTGCTCATAACAGCCTTGTCGGTTAGTTCAAGGTCAAAGTGCTTTTCAAGCGAAATGATAAGCTCGTCCTGTGACTTTACACCCGGTATGATGAGTGGCTTGTATCGTTTGATGAGTTTGTTTTTATAAAATTCCGAATTTTCATACTTTAATGAAAGATTAGCGGCAATGTTGTCAAATATATTCATCGTTATCTCCTTAAAAAACAAGTGGTTTTTATGTTTACAAGTAAATTATAATCGAATTTAAGGATAAAATCAATATGCTTTTTGAATATAATGCCCAAACAGATTTATAAATTCGCAGTTTTCATTTATAATCTTAATGTAGAATGACAAACTTGTAGGGGCGGATATCATCCGCCAGCCTTGATGCTATCATATGTTTCTTCTGAATGTTTTGATATGATAAAAATTGTGTATTCGTAATATTGAAGTGAAATATATGGTAAGCAGAAAACGGTAAGGAGGAGAGTTATGAGCTTGTTTGATAAAATGAAAAAACATCAGCCCCCTGAAAAACCGAATGACGGCGAATTTAAAAGCGATGTAAACACGATTCTGCACGGTACAAGCGTTCAGAACAGAAAAGAAATGTGCGAGCTTGAATACATGAAGGCAAGACGGCTTTTGAAAAATCCGACCGTTGAAACCGTTGCCCGTGCTAAAAATATAATGAATACCCTTGCAACCGATTTCGATTATCTTCCTGCCGTATTGTGGATGGCTGAATTTTCCGTGAACGGTGTCAAAAATCCCGAACAGGCGGCTATGTGGTACAAAAAAGCCGCAGACCTTGGCAGTGCGAATGGAGCGTCCAAAATTGCAGATATTCTTATGGACGGCAGAGGTGTTACCCGCAATCCGAAACTTGCAATGGAGTATTATAAAATTGCCGCCGATAACGGCATAGCGTCAGCGTCATTCGCATTGGGTGAATATTATGCCAAAACAGGCAATAGGGAAGAAGCCGTAAAAGCCTATGAAAAAGCCGTCAAAGGCGGATATAAAGATGCCGAAAAAAAGCTTGCCAAATTGAAGAAAAAGTTTTGATTCTAATATAATTCTGTATTAGAATAATTGTGTATTGGTAAACGCAGTTAAATTGAAAATTAAAAATGGAAAGTTGAAAATTATGGTCGGGTATATGGATTGCAAAATGAAAATCCGTGTTGCCCGACCATATTATATATAAAAGTATATGCGTGTCAGTAGGGGCGTTCATCGGACGCCCGCAAGTAACGGTGCAAACATTATGAAAAAGCAAAGCATATAAATGAAACAAAGTAGTTGTCATTTTGTAGGGGAGAACCGTGTTCTCCCAATCGTGTGCAATGCACACGATTGCACGCATTGCGTGCAAATTTGAATACACGGTTTTCATCATATTAAAAAATATGTGTTTAAACAAGTTCTGCCATTAAGGCAGGCGCCCAATGAGCGCCCCAACAAGTTTACATTAAAATATGCAAAAAGAAAAGGTACTCATTTTCGAGTACCTTTTAATGTGGAGCGGATGATTACTTTGTGGTACGGAAGTTGCCAATCTCGTCTTTGTCTAAAGCGTTTGGGCTTAACTTGGATCAACGCTACGCCCTAAAAACAGTTCACTGAACTGTTTTCTAAACGGGCTTTCGATTCCCATCTGATTGTTTTATTTTTTAATTTTTGCAAAAAGAAAAGGTACTCATTTTTGAGTACCTTTTAATGTGGAGCGGATGATGGGAATCGAACCCACACGATCAGCTTGGAAGGCTGAAGTTCTACCACTAAACTACATCCGCTTATCTGCAACATTGTCATTATATCACGCAGTTTAGTATATGTCAAGAATTTTTTTGTTGTGAAATATACAGGGGCATTCGATGAACACCCCTGATGAATTTAATTAACATATTATCTCACAAATTTGAACTTGTTTCAAATCGTTTTCGCAATTGTTTTAACGCTTTGGTTTCGATGCGGCTGACATAAGAACGGGATATGCCTAACATTTTGGCAACACTTTTTTGAGTCATGGCTTCCTTGCCGTCAAGACCGTACCTCAGTACAATAATCTTCTGCTCACGCTCGTTAAGTTCCTCTCTTATGAACTGACCGAGCTTTTTTGAATTAAGCTTCAAATCAAGATTGTCGATGATATTATCGTCAACTGACATAATATCAAGAAGGGTGAGAGGGTTGCCGTCCTTGTCGGTATCAATTGTTTCGTTTAAAGAAATATCCTGTGCACTTTTCTTTGCATTTCTGAAATGCATAAGAATTTCGTTTTCAATGCATCTGCTCGCATAAGAACTTAATTTTATGTTTTTGTTCATGTCAAATGTGTTGATTGCCTTTATCAGACCGATTGTGCCGATTGATACAAGGTCATCCTGTTCGCTTTGTGTTCCGTAATATTTCTTTATTATGTGTGCAACAAGTCGCAAATTGTGTTCAACGAGCATATTTCTTGCCGCAATATCGCCGTTTGCACTTTTTTCAAGACATTCACGCTCTTGCTTTTCTGTTAAGGGTTTCGGAAACGAACCGCCTCCGCAAACATGAAGAATGAAAAAACATATATATTGTCCTAAAAATCCGAGTAACTCAATCATAACAGCACCCCTTAAACTAAAATTTATCGTTATATAATCTTATTCGTGAAATGTTCAATAATTGCCTGTACCTGATTTTCCTCAAAAACTTCACAGAACAATCAAAAACTTGATTTTTGCAATGAATTTGTATAATATACCACTTGAAATTTTGGCAAGAATAAACTACAATTTAGCTATGTCGTGTTTCGACAAAATATTTTAGGGGGGCTTTCTTTTGGAAAAGATTTTCAAACTGAAAGAAAACGGCACTAATGTCAAAACCGAGATTATTGCCGGCATTACAACATTCCTTGCAATGGCTTACATACTCGCTGTAAACCCGAGTATTCTTCAAGATGCAGGAATGAACAAAGATGCAGTCTTTGCAGCAACAGCCGTATCGGCTGCTTTCGCAACACTCATCATGGCATTTTATGCCAACTATCCTGTAGTTCTTGCTTCCGGTATGGGACTGAATGCATACTTTGCATACACAGTTGTTCCGCAGCTTGCAGAGCAGGGTATCACAAATCCATGGCAGGTAGCTTTGACAGCCATCCTTGTTGAGGGTATTATTTTTATTATCCTCTCAATCTTCAAATTCCGTGAAACACTTGTAAACAAGGTTCCTCAGAACCTCAAGTACGGTATTTCGGCAGGTATCGGTCTTTTTATCACAATTGTAGGTCTTAAGGGCGCAGGCGTTATCACAACAGACGCTTACTATGACGGCAAGGCTGTTCAGTCATCAACTCTCGTTAAGCTCGGTGATGTTGGTTCTGCTCCGGTGGTTCTTGCACTTGTCGGTATCCTCATTGTTGCTACACTCTGGCACTACAGAGTTAAAGGCTCAATCCTTATCGGTATCCTTGCAACATGGGTTCTCGGCATCATTGCACAGCTTTGCGGTTGGTATCAGGGTACATCGCTCATTCCTGATTTTGTAAACTACTCTGTATTTGGACCTATCCAGAATATGGCAACAGAAACTTTCTTCAAGTTCGATTTCGGTTATGTTGCACAGCATGCGCTTAACTTTGCCGTTATCGTATTTGCATTCCTCTTTGTTGACCTCTTCGATACAGTAGGTACACTTATCGGTGTTGCTCAGGAGGGCAATCTCCTCAATGAAAAGGGCGAACTTCCCCGTGTAGGCCGTGCTCTTATGTCTGACGCACTCGGTACATGCCTTGGTGCTTGCCTCGGTACATCAACAGTAACATCTTATGTTGAGTCAACAACAGGTGTTGCAGAGGGCGGCAGAACAGGTCTTACAGCTCTTAGTTCTGCAATTCTCTTTATCCTTGCTATTCCGCTTTATCCGATTTTCCTTGCTATTCCTTCATTTGCAACAGCTCCTGCACTCGTATTTGTAGGTCTTCTTATGATTAAGAATGTTACAAAGATGGATTTTGAATCAGACATTGCCGATACAGTCGGCGGTTTTGTAGCAATCATCTTTATGCCGTTTGCATATTCAATTGCAACAGGTATCATGTTCGGTATCCTTACTTGGGTTATTCTCAAGATTGTTACAGGCAAAATCAAAGAAATTCATCCTATTATGTGGGTTGCGTTTGCTTTGTTTGCAGTAAGAATTGTAACAATGATTTGCGGTGTATCGTCGTAACTTCATATATAAACTCTGCGGGGGCGTTTTTCGCTCCCGCTTTTTGTGTTTTCTTACAAGTTAAATAGGTTATTGTTGTGCAACAGGCTCATTGACATATACAGCCGTTTATGATATGCTTTAATCATATTATTAATATATGAATAGGGTGGTTAATTTGAAAATTTCAACAAAGGGCAGGTATGCGCTCCGACTTATGGTTGACCTTGCTCAGTGTAAACAAGGGGAAAATGTAGCCCTAAAGGAGGTTGCCGCCCGTCAGGGAATATCGCTTAAATACCTTGAACAGATTATTACCGTACTTACAAAGGCAGGTTATGTGCTCAGCGCAAGAGGTTCAAACGGAGGATATCGTCTTGCTCATGAACCCGAATATTATACTGTCGGTATGATTTTAAGACTTACCGAGGGCAGTCTTGCACCCGTGGCTTGCCTTGAGGGTAATGAAAATACCTGTGATCGTCGTGAACAATGTTCAACGCTTTTTGTGTGGGAGAAACTCCAAAAGGCTATTGACGATGTTGTTGACAACATTACTCTTGCCGACATTATTGCAAATTCGGCAGATAACTATGTAATTTAATATAATATGAAAGCATCCTTTACGGGTGCTTTTGTTGTTTACACAGCAATTTGGTAGGTATTGCGGTGTTTTTCTGTTTGCAAATGATGCTTTTGAATGTTAGTTTTAAAAAATCAGAAAAATTCTCAACTTGACTGCTTAACGGTCGGAATTAGAAAAATGGCTTGAATATCGGCTTTTTCGACCTTTTCAATAATCAAAACCCAGAAAGCCTACTAAACCAATAGGAAAGATAAGAAAAAATTTCAAAAAACCTATTGACAAATAAAAAATCTGTGGTATGATATAGACAATCCAATTAAAACCCACCAATCAAATAGGAAATATGGGAAAGGTGATCCAAATGAAAAATCTCAGATTCAAACGATGTTGCAGTAATGCACGAATGTGATACGGGACACATCAAATTCGCAACATAACTTCTGAAATTAAAATTAAAATGAAATGAGGACATTAAAATGAGTAAATTAAGCGAAAGAAATCTTAAATTTGAAACAAAACAGCTTCACATCGGTCAGGAAACAGCAGACCCTGTAACAGATGCAAGAGCAGTTCCGATTTATGCAACTACCTCTTATGTATTCCACAACAGTCAGCACGCTGCAGACCGCTTTGCACTCAAAGATGCAGGTAACATCTACGGCAGACTTACAAACCCAACAGAGGATGTTTTTGAAAAGAGAATTGCAGCTCTTGAGGGCGGCACAGCAGCTCTTGCAGTTGCATCAGGTGCAGCGGCAGTTTCATATGCACTTCAGGCTCTTGCAAAAGCAGGCGACAACATCGTAGCCGCAAAGACAATCTACGGCGGCACATACAACTGGCTTGAGCATACATTCTCAGAGTACGGTGTAACAACAAAGTTCGTTGATCCTGACGAAGAAAACGCATTTGAAAATGCAATTGACGAAAACACAAAGGCTGTTTTCATTGAATCACTCGGTAACCCCAATTCAAATATTATTGATATTGAAGAAGTGGCAAACATTGCTCATTCACACAAGATTCCGCTTGTAATCGACAGCACATTTGCTACACCTTATCTTCTCAGACCGTTTGAGTACGGCGCAGATATCGTTGTTCATTCGGCAACAAAGTTTATCGGCGGTCACGGTACGGCTCTCGGCGGTGTAATCGTTGAAAGCTTGACTGGGCTGCATCAGGCAAGTTCCCACAGTTCTCAGAGCCTAACGCATCATATCACGGTGCAGTATTTACAGAGGCTGCTCCGGGCGCTGCTCTTGTAACTTATGTTCGTGCTATCCTCCTCAGAGATACAGGCGCTACACTTTCACCGTTCCATGCATTTATGTTCCTCCAGGGCCTTGAAACACTTTCACTTCGTGTTGAACGCCATGTTGAAAATGCACTCAAGGTTGTTGACTTCCTCTCTAAGAACCCGAAGGTAGAAAATGTTAATCATCCTTCACTTCCTGACAGCAAGTACAACGCACTTTACAAGAAATACTTCCCGAAGGGTGCAGGCTCAATCTTCACATTTGAAATCAAGGGTGACGCTGAAACTGCAAAGAAATTCATCGACCACCTCGAAGTATTCTCACTTCTTGCAAATGTTGCAGATGTTAAATCTCTTGCAATTCACCCTGCATCAACAACTCATTCACAGCTCAGCGAGGCAGAGCTTGCAGAACAGGGCATTAAGCCAAACACTATCAGACTTTCAATCGGCACAGAGAATATCGACGATATTATCTATGACCTTCAGGAAGCATTTGATTCACTTGATGACTGATTTTAATTTGTTGAATTTTGAAAGGATTTGATTTTTGTGAGCAAAGTATATACAAGTGTAACAGAACTTATTGGCAGAACACCGCTTATCGAACTCGTTAATATAGAAAAGAAATATGACCTCAAGGCAAAGGTTGTTGCAAAGCTTGAACTCTTTAATCCTGCCGGCAGTGTTAAGGACAGAGTGGCAAGAGCTATGGTTGAGGACGCTGAAAAGAGCGGTAAGCTCAAAAAGGGTTCAACAATCATTGAACCGACATCAGGTAACACAGGCATCGGTCTTGCATCTGTAGCTACTGCAAAGGGCTACAAGACAATCCTCACAATGCCTGAAACAATGAGCGTTGAGAGAAGAAACCTCCTCAAGGCATACGGTGCTGAAATCGTTCTTACTGACGGTACAAAAGGTATGAGCGGTGCAATTGCAAAGGCTAAAGAGCTTGAAAAGGAAATTGACGGCGGCATTATCCTCGGTCAGTTTGAGAATCCTGCTAACCCTAAGGCTCATTTTGATACAACGGGTCCGGAAATCTGGGAGGATACGGACGGCAATGTTGATTTCTTCGTTGCAGGTGTCGGCACAGGCGGTACACTCAGCGGTGTGGGTAACTTCCTCAAATCAAAGAAGGCTGATGTAAAGGTTGTTGCAGTTGAGCCGCAGACTTCTCCCGTACTTTCGGAAGGTCACGGCGGTCCTCATAAGATTCAGGGTATCGGCGCAGGCTTTGTTCCCGATACTCTCGACACAAAGGTATATGACGAAATTCTTCCGATTGCTAACGAAGCCGCTTTCTCAAATGCAAACGATATTGCAAAGACAGAGGGTATTCTCGTAGGTATCTCTTCAGGTGCCGCTCTTGCAGCCGCGATTGAGCTTGCCAAGCGTGAAGAAAACGCAGGCAAGACAATCGTTGCATTGTTCCCCGACACAGGTGAGCGTTACCTCTCAACAGGCGTGTTTAACAGCTAATAAGTAATTGGATTACTTCCCGATATTGATAAAGGACAGCCACGCAGACTGTCCTTTGTCTTTTTTATTGCAACCGTTAATTCGATATGGTACAATTATTTTGTAGGTGAGTTTATGAAAGTTAAAATTTGTGGAATTACATCCGCCGAAGACATTGAGATAGTAAATGCCTGCAAACCCGATTTTGCGGGCTTTGTAATGTTCTTTCCAAAGAGTAAGCGGAATATTTCTCCTAAAACCGCCAAGAGCCTGATTGAAACGCTTGATAAAAATGTTTTGTCGGTTGCGGTAACTGTTTCTCCGACTCTTGAACAGGTGAAAACTGCATATGATTGCGGTTTTGATTACATTCAGATTCACGGTGAGGTTGGAGTAGATGTGCTTTCAAATCCGTATTTAAAGGTAATTCGTGCGTTTAATGTGAGCGACCTTGAAAAGTTTGACGAATACAGAATGAATCAGAACATTGTAGGCTATGTTTTTGACGCACACGAACCCGGCAGCGGAAAAACCTTTGACTGGACAATGCTTGAAAATCTGCCTCGTGATGATAAATTGTTTATGCTTGCAGGCGGTCTGAATCCCGAAACCGTTGCCAAAGCCGTAAAAGCCGTTAAGCCTGACGGAGTTGATGTAAGTTCGGGTGTTGAAAATTCAAACGGCAACGGTAAAGATTTTGAAAAAGTGAAGAAATTTATTATATCTGCTCGAAGTGAAAATTAATAAAACAGTAAAAAAAATGTTGACAAACCGTGATTTTATGTTATAATAAATCTGTTATGTTGTGTACATAACAATCCTTGCGGTGAAAACCGCCATAATGTCCAGAAGGAGGTGCAATATTAATGGCAGTAACAGCTAATTACGAAACAGTAATGATCGTTTCAATGAAGAAGGGCGAAGAAGGTATCCAGGCCATCGTTGAAAAGTTCAAGGCTCTCATTGAGAAGCATGCCACTTTGAAGAATGTTGACGAATGGGGCAAGAGAAAGCTTGCTTACCTTATCAACAAAGAGAGTGAAGGCTATTATGTTCTTTTCGATTTTGAAAGTGAAGCTGAGTTCCCTGCAGAGCTCGACCGTATCTACAAGATCACAGAAGGCGTAATGCGTTCAATGATAATCAAGAAGGAAGTCGAATAATCAATTTGTAGGGGTTAACCCGAACACGAAAGGAAAAGTATGTTAAACAGAGTAATCTTAATGGGCAGAATTACAGCTGACCCTGAATTAAAAACAACAAACACAGGCGTAAGCGTTACAAGCTTTAGCATTGCAGTTGATCGCAACTATGTAAAGCAGGGCGAGGAGCGTAAAGCCGACTTCTTTAATATTGTATGTTGGAGAAGTACAGCGGAATTTGTATGCCGTTACTTTGGAAAGGGGTCTCTCATTGCTGTTGAAGGACAGCTCCAGAGCCGTCAGTTCCAGGCTAAGGACGGTTCAAACCGTTACGTTGTTGAGGTTGTAGCAGACAATGTTTCGTTCACAGGCGAACGCCGTGACAACAATGCAGGCGGCTACAATCAGTCCTATGGCGGCAATCAGTCATACGGTGCTCCGTCTTACGGCGGAAACCAGGCTTATCATCAGGAACCTGCTCCGCAGGCACCTGCGTCTTATCAGAGCGGTTCAAACTCTGATTTTCAGGATATGCCGTTGGACGATGATTTACCATTTTAACTTCAACTTAATTTAAATAATTCTCATTGAAAGGAGAACTTCATCATGGCAGACAGACCAATGAACCGTGGCAGAAAAGCTCGCAAGAAGGTTTGCGGCTTCTGTGTTGACAAGGTTGAGAATATCGATTACAAGGATATTGCTCGTCTTCGTCGTTATATGTCAGAAAGAGGAAAGATTCTTCCTCGCCGTGTAACAGGTACTTGCGCAAGACATCAGCGTGAGCTTACAGTTGCTATCAAGCGTGCTCGTCACCTTGCTTTGCTTCCTTACACAGCTGACTAATTTAATAACAGCTTTTAACACCGTACATTTTGTACGGTGTTTTTTTTATGCAATAAAAGCAGGGTATTTTTAGTACCCTGCTTTTTTGTTAAAATAAATCGCTGTGTGAACCTGTTCTTGTAAGAAACAGTATCAATTCATCATCTAAATATTCGTAAATTAACAGCCAGTCAGGCTCTAAATGACATTCGTGTTTGCCTTTATAGTTTCCTATCAGCAAATGATCACGATATTTGTCGGGAAGAATTTCGTCATTTGCGAGCATATCAATTACTTTCTTCAGAATGTTTAAATCTTTGTTTTGCTTTTTAATTTTTTTAAAATCTTTTTTGAATTGATTTGTGGGTTTGATTATATATTTCATTTATCCAAATCCTCAAATAATTCATCGGCACTACTATAGCTCTTATAAAGTTCGGGATGTTTTTTCATCTCTTCAACTTCGGCAAAAGCGGCTTCGGTCTCTGCATTATATTTGCGAATAGTAAACGGAATACCGTTAAATTCAAGCGACTGCTGAATGAAAAGATTGATGGCGGTAGTCATATCAAGTCCTAAAGAAGAAAACAGTTCCTGTGCTTTTAATTTTTTATCAGCATCAATTCTGATGTTTATATTTGTCATAGCCATAAAATCATCTCCTTATTATTATGTTATCACAATGTAATAACAATGTCAACATTATCTTTTGCATATTTTTTGTTAGTTTTTTCTGTAATTTATCTATTGACAAATACCCTTATGGGGTATACAATCATAACTGTAAGATACCTATAGGGGGTATCTTAAAAGGGCTTTGAATAATATATCCTATTTTGAAATTATGAGGTTGATATTATGGAGAATAATAAGTGTGAACATTGTGCAAAACACAAGCACCGTACCGAAAAAGAATATAAGTCGCTTGTAAACCGACTTAATCGTATTGAAGGTCAGATACGGGGGATAAAGGGTATGCTTGAAAAAGACGCCTACTGTCCCGATATTCTGGTACAGGTTGCCGCCGCCAATGCGGCACTCAACGCTTTTAACAAGGAGTTGCTTGCTAATCATATCCGCACCTGTGTTGCAGATGACATAAGGGCAGGTAACGATGAAACAATTGACGAGCTTGTCGGTGTTTTGCAAAAGCTTATGAAGTAGGAGAAACTATGACTCAATACAATGTAACGGGCATGAGCTGTGCCGCCTGTGTTGCCCGTGTTGAAAAGGCGGTATCAAAGATTGACGGAGTAAATTCCTGTTCCGTCAGTCTGCTTACAAATTCAATGAATGTTGACGGTTCAGCTGATTCGTCTGCAATTATAAAAGCCGTGCAGAATGCCGGCTATGGTGCGTCTTTGAAAGGCAAAGAGAAAAAATCGCCCGATGCAGAGGATTCTCTCAAAGATACCGAAACACCCAAAATCAGAAAAAGACTTATCGCATCGCTCATTGTCCTTGCAGTGTTGATGTATTTTTCAATGGGACATATGATGTGGGGATGGCCTTTGCCGTCATTTTTTGACAACAACCATATTGCAATGGGACTTGTTCAGCTGATTTTGTCAGGCATAGTGATGGTGATTAATCAGAAATTTTTTGTCAGCGGATTCAAGGGGATTATCCGCCTTGCTCCCAATATGGACACGCTTGTTGCACTTGGTTCGGGCACAGCCTTTGTTTACAGCACAATTGCGTTGTTTATGATGACCGATGCACAGGTGAGAGGTGACTCGGCGGCGGTTATGTCGTATATGCACGAGTTCTATTTTGAATCAGCCGCAATGATTTTGGCACTCATCACAGTCGGTAAAATGCTTGAGGCTCACTCAAAGGGCAAAACTACCGACGCTCTCAAAGGCTTGATGAAACTTGCACCAAAGACTGCTACGATTGTAGTTGACGGTGTTGAAAATACTGTTCCGATAGAGCAGGTGAAAAAAGGCGATATATTCGCAGTTCGTCCGGGTGAGAGTATTCCTGTTGACGGAGTTGTTATTGACGGTGAAAGTGCCGTCAATGAATCAGCGCTGACGGGTGAAAGCGTTCCTGTTGACAAGCTTGTCGGCGATACGGTTTCAGCCGCAACAATCAATCAGTCGGGATATATCCGCTGTGAGGCTACGAGAATCGGCGAGGATACAACGCTGTCGCAGATTATTAAAATGGTCAGTGATGCGTCTGCCACCAAAGCGCCTATCGCAAAAATTGCCGACAGGGTATCGGGTGTGTTTGTTCCTGCGGTAATCACAATTGCCGTGATTACTGCAATCGTGTGGTTGTTGCTCGGTCAAAGTGTAGGATTTTCGCTTGCAAGAGCTATTTCCGTTCTTGTAATCAGTTGTCCGTGTGCATTGGGACTTGCAACCCCTGTTGCGATTATGGTCGGCAACGGTGTCGGTGCAAAGAACGGAATCCTCTTTAAAACTGCAGTTTCACTTGAAACGGCAGGCAGAATTGACACGGTTGTTCTTGACAAAACAGGCACGGTTACCACGGGTGAACCAGCCGTTACCGATATCGTAACAGCCGAAAATATTTCGGAAACCGAGCTTTTGAAAACAGCCGTTGCTCTTGAAAAATCAAGCGAACATCCGCTTGCAAAGGCAATTGTAGTTTATGCAAATGACAGACATATTATCGGCGATGCCGTGACTGAGTTCAATGCCGTAACGGGTAACGGACTTACCGCAAAAATCGGCTCTGAAAGCGTTTACGGCGGCAATTACAGATATATTTCACAGTTTGCTGAAATTTCATCAGATGAAAAAGCAAAGGCTGAACAGCTTGCAGAAGAGGGCAAAACTCCGCTGTATTTCTGTAAAGGAAATAAATTTCTCGGTATTATTGCTGTTGCAGACATAATAAAAGAGGACGGCAAACAAGCTATTAATGAACTCAAAAATATGGGTGTGCGTGTTGTAATGCTTACGGGCGATAACGAAAAAACCGCAAAAGCCGTTGCAAAAAATGCAGACATTGATGAAGTTGTTGCAGGAGTTCTTCCTGACGGCAAGGAAAAGAATGTAAAAGAGCTGAAAAAATACGGCAAGGTTGCAATGGTCGGTGACGGCATTAACGATGCGCCTGCCCTCACAAGCGCAGACTTGGGCATCGCAATCGGAGCGGGAACGGATGTTGCAATTGATGCGGCAGATGTTGTACTCGTAAAGAGCCGCCTTGCAGATGTTCCTGCAACAATCAGACTCGGCAGAGCAACACTCCGTAACATTCACGAAAACCTTTTCTGGGCATTTATTTACAATGTAATCGGTATTCCGCTTGCTATGGGTGCATTTATCAATCTTTTCGGCTGGCAGTTAAATCCTATGTTCGGTGCGGCGGCAATGAGCCTTTCAAGCTTTTGTGTTGTAACAAACGCATTAAGGCTTAATTTTGTTAAGGTTCACAGCTCAAAGCATGACAGAAAAATAAAACATAAAAATAAAAAGGAGAATAAAACCATGGAAAAAACAATGAAAATCGAAGGTATGATGTGCCCGCATTGCGAGGCAACAGTAAAGAAAATTCTTGAGGCAATTGACGGTGTTGAATTGGCAGAAGTAAGCCACGAGAAAGGCTCAGCCGTTCTTACAATGTCAAAAAATGTTGAAGATTCCGTTCTTAAAAAAGCAGTAGAGGACGCAGGATACAAAGTAAATTGAAAATTTAAAATGTAAAATTGAAAATTAAGGTTGGGAAGAGAGTGTGTAAAATGAAATGCTCTGTTTCCCGACCTTTGTTTTGCTGTTTGTAGAGGCGGCCACTGACCGCCTCTCAGGTTGAGATTGTGGGAATGGGTGTTTGTTATACGAAAAAACGGTGCAATCAAATTGACTGCACCGTAAATTCAATGTTAAATTACATTTTGTTTGCAAGGGCTCTTTCAAGCCAGATGTCTGCAATATCCATAGCAAGGAACAATCCCTTTTTTTCGCTTGACTTAATAAGCTGTTTTCTCGGTGAAAGATAAGGGTCTGTAGCCATTAGCTGAACTGTTACCTTATCGGCAATCTCAGTTCCATTGACATCCTTTTTGCTTTTGATTTGCATTCTTATAACATACGGTTCTTCCATACTGCCGTAGTAAATCTCGTCATTGCAACGAACGAGCGGTCTGCCCTTGTAAGTCGAAAATTTCTTTTCGGTCTTTTTGGTATCTGCCACAAGGCATCATCCTTTCTTAAACATTAAGATACGATTTTACCAGTGCTTCAAGTAGGTCGTCACGGTCGATCTTGCTGATGATGTTGCGAGCGTTATTATATGTTGTAATATAGGTCGGATCCTCGCTTAAAATATATCCCACAATCTGATTAATAGGGTTATATCCTTTTTGGCGGAGGGCATCATAAACGATTGTAAGCCCTGCTTTTATCTGGTCATCTTTTTCCTCACCAAGAGAAAAAATCATTGTTTTATCCAACATACTGAAACACCTCCTATTCTGCTACTATACCATATTTCAAAGTAAATTTCAAGCACTTTTTAATAAATATGCCTAATTTATGTTATTTCAATGTCAAAAACATTGCTTTATGTGATAAAACAGCAGTAATATTTTTTAATTTTATCTTATGCTTGTCAGATTATGTCATAAAAAGGGGACGGAAAAACCGCCCCCATAATTTTTAGCCTCTGAGCTTTACTCCGTTTTCAGAAAGATTTGAAATTATCTTGTCCATAATCTTCTGAACCTCGGCTGATGAAAGTGTTCTTTCATTTGATGAGAACTCAAAGCGGATTGTTACGCTGTGAACTGTATCTGTGTCATATGTGTCAACAATCTTTGTGTTTTTGAGAATCTCTCCGCCTTCGTTTTTCCAACACTCTGCAAGGTGTGAGAAGAACATTCCCTGAGGAACTTCAACGCTGATGTCGTAGTCCATCGGCGGGAACTTTGACGGTTCGTCATAAACAATCGGAGCGGCATCTGTGTTTGCATAAGCGTTCACATCAATTTCTGCAAATACGATTGCGGCTTTTTTGTCAATCTTCTTGTTTACTGTCGGATGAACAATGCCGATTGTACCGATATTTCTGCCGTCAAGGCATACTGAATAGAGGTTTACGGGGTGTTCGTAGCTGTGAGTCGGTTCAGCCTTTTCAAATGTGAGAGCCTTGTGCTTGATTTCATCTGTTACAACTGCGAGAATGTCACGGAGTTCAAAATAGATGTCCTTAACATTTCTTGTCTTGCTGTAAAGTGTGATTGCAAGCTTTTTGTTTTCAATGCAAAGACCGTTTTCATCAAGACCGTTTACAACTCTGCCGATTTCAAAAATACCGAAATCGTTTGAGAATGAAAGGTTTGATTTAATCTGACAAAGCTGTGTGGGAACAATTGAATTTCTTAATGTTTCAATATTCGGGTTAGTTGCGTTTGCAAGCTTAACATTATCCTCAACAGGAATGTCAATTGCCTTGAGTTCATCGTTGTATGCCCATACATATGAGTGAAGTTCATGGAGATTGTATCTCTTAACGAGCATATCCTTGATTTTGTTTTCCGTAGTTTTAACAACGCTTGCTCTTACGGGGTAGAGGGGAGAGCGTGTTGTGTGAATTTCAAAGTTGTCATAGCCGTAAATACGGGTGATTTCCTCAATGATGTCAGCCTTGATTGTAACATCCTTAGTTGCTCTCCAGCTTGGAACCGTTACGCTGAAGTTATCGTTGTTGAGCTCAACCTTAAAGCCGAGGCTTTCGAGCGTTGCAACAATTCTGTCGTTGCTGATTTCAATGCCTGTGTAGCGGTCAACAAAGTTTTTGTCAAAGTCAAGAACAACTGTGTCATACCTGAATGCGTACTCGTCTGTGAGCGAAGAAACAACCTTGATGTCGCTGTCATACTTTTTGAGAAGATATACAAATCTTGCAATTGCAGTAACAGTCATTTCAGGATCAAGACATTTTTCATATCTCATTGATGCGTCTGTTCTGTGAGCAAGTCTTACTGTTGACTTTCTTACGGAAACTGCGTTAAATGTTGCAGATTCAAGTGTGAGAGTAGTTGTATCGTCAACAATTTCCGAATCAAGACCGCCCATGATGCCGGCAATTGCTACAGGAGTGTCACCGTTGCAAATCATAAGTGTGTTTTCGTCAATGTTTCTTTCAACACCGTCAAGTGTTTTGAAAGTGAAAGGCTTGTCAAAACGCTTGATTCTGATTTTTTCAACCTTTCTTGAATCGAAAGCGTGCATCGGCTGTCCCATTTCAAGCATAAGGTAGTTTGTAAGGTCAGCAAGATAGTTTATTGCTCTCATACCGCAGTAGAAAAGACGGATTCTCATATTTACGGGGCTTACATTGCGGTTGATGTTCTCAATCTGTAAGCAGCTGTATCTCTGACAGAGAGTGTCCTCAATCTTCATATCAATCTTTTTAAGACCGTCATATGCCTTTAAATCGTCAAGGTCAAGAAGTTTAAGCTCTCTGCCTGCAAGTGCGGCAAATTCTCTTGCGATTCCGTAGTGTCCCCAAAGGTCGGGACGGTTTGTAAGCGACTTGTTATCAACCTCAAAGACAATATCGTCAATTTCATAAATATCCTTAAGGTCTGTACCGTTCTTTACATCATCTGTAATTTCCATGATGCCCGAGTTGTCATCGCTGATACCGATTTCAGCCTCACTGCAGCACATACCGTTTGATGTAAAGCCAGCAAGAGCTCTTGGTGTAATCGTGATTTCGCCGATTTTAGCGCCAACCTTTGCAAAAGCGGTTTTAAGACCGACTCTTACATTCGGAGCACCGCAGACAACATCAATAAGTTCATCTTCGCCTGCATCAATTTTGAGGAGATGAAGTTTCTTTGAATCGGGATGATTTTCAACCGACTTAATTTCACCTACAACAATACCGCTGATTTCACTGCCCTTGCGGAGAATATCGTTTTCAACCTCGGCTGTGGAAAGAGAAAATTTGCGGATAAGTTCAATTTTATCAAGACCGCTCAAATCAACAAAGTCCTGAATCCAGTTCATAGATAAAAACATTTTGTATCTCCTCTCTTATTCGTCATCAGTAAACTGTGAAAGTGCTTTAAGACTGCCGCTGTTAAGGTCACGGATATCCTTGATTCCGTACTTCATCATTGCAAGTCTTGTAAGACCGAGACCAAACGCAAAGCCTGTGTATTTTTCGGGATCAATTCCGCCCTCACGCAGAACATTGGGATGAATCATACCGCAGGGGCATAGCTCAAGCCAACCGCTGTGTTTACATGACGGACAACCCTCGCCGCCGCAGATAAGACAGCTGATGTCGAGTTCAAAACCCGGTTCAACGAATGGAAAAAAGCCGGGGCGAAGTCTTACCTTGATATCCTTTTTGAATACCTCGGAAAGCATTGTTTTCATAAAGTAGATAAGGTTTGAAATTGAAATGTCCTTGTCAACCATAACGCCTTCCATCTGGAAAAATGTGTTTTCATGACAAGCGTCCGTTGCCTCGTTTCTAAAGCATCTGCCGGGGAAGATGGCTTTTATAGGTGTGCCGTTTTCAATAAGTCCCTTGCCGTACTTTTTAAGAATTGCGTTCTGTGCGGCTGATGTGTGTGACTTTAAAAGCTGACCGTTGTCAAGGTAGTAAGTGTCCTGCATATCTCTTGCGGGGTGGTGCTTCGGAATGTTAAGAGCCTCAAAGCATTCGTAGTCGGTTACGATTTCGGAGTAGTCCTCAATGTTAAATCCCATTGATGAGAAAATCTTTTCGCATTCTCTCTGAACAAGGGTGATTGGGTGATAAGAACCCCTTGCAAGTGCAACAGGCGATGTAATGTCAAACTGCGGCATCAAGGCGATTTCACGCTGAATTTCCTTTTCTTTAAGTTCCGCAAGTCTTTCTTCAATAAGCTGTGCGGCTTGTGCTTTGAGCTTGTTTACCTCAGCACCGAAAGTTTTTCTTTCCTCGTTGGGAAGGTCTTTCATACCCTTTAAAAGAGCCGTGATACTGCCCTTTTTGCCAAGATAAGAAACTCTGATTTTGTCAAGGTCGGTCAAATCTTGTGTTTCGCCGAGTCTTGATTTGATTTCGTCTTTTAAACTTAATAATTTCTCGTTCATAAATTACCTCCGTAAAAATAATAAAGCCCTGCGTAAAATCAATTACGCAGGGACGAAATAATCCGTGGTACCACCCTGATTTTTGCATCAAAGCAAACACTCCCGAAAGCAGACACTTTCACAACCTGTAACGGAGTCAGCCGTTGAGATCTACTGAAAATTTCAACCTCACCACTCGGAAGGGAACTTCACACCTGCAACACCGTTGTATGCTTTCAGCCTTGGCACACATTCTCTTTGACGGTATCACGCAAACGCTACTTTCTTCGTCATCGTGTTATCTTTTTCTATGATAACACCAAAACATTTTTTTTGCAAGAGTTTTTGTATCTTTTGTTGAAAAAAACAACAGCCTGTGATATCATATGAAATATCAATCATAAAGGAGAAAATACATTGAATAATTTTAACGAACAGGTTGTAAGACGGGTTAATAAACCTAAAAATCTGATTATAAAAATTGTTTCGGTGCTTTTGCTTATTTTAGTGCCGACAACATTGTTTTTACTTGCTTTTGCAACAATTGCATATCTTATCTATGTGGCTTTTTTCGTGTTTGTAGGCGGAATTTATGTTGTGTGGTATGTGTTCAGTATTCAGAAGGTCGATTTTGAATATTCGGTTTCGGGCAATGAGCTTGAAATTGCAAAGGTTGTCGCATTGCGCAAAAGAAAAACCATGTGCAAGGTTCAGATTAACGAGATTGAAAGACTTGAAAAAGACGATACCGAAATCAAGAAGATGAGATTTCTCAAAACTTTTATCGCCGCAAGAGATATTGACTCCAAGGACGAAAACTATTTCGCTGTTTTCAACAGTCCTGCATACGGCAGATGTCTTCTCGTTTTTACTCCGAACGAGGATATTCTCAACGGTATGAAACCGCACCTCAACAAGAATATTGTAGTTCAGTTATTCTATAAAAGAAAAATGAGTTGATTATATGACAGTAACAGATGTAAATGTTGTAAAAAGTGCAATTTTTGAACGCCCCGATGATGCAAACAAGGGAACTCTGGGTTCATTGCTCTGCGTTTGCGGCAGCTACGGAATGGCAGGGGCGGCGGTTATGTCGGCAAAGGGTGCGTTAAGAACGGGCATAGGTCTTGCAAAATGTGCCTTGCCGAGAAGCATTTACCCGATTGTTGCTCAAACGATTCTTGAGAGCGTTTACTATCCTCTCAGCGAAAATGCAGACGGCAGAATCTCAAAGGTAAATGTTCCGTTTTTAGTCAGCGAATCGTGCAAATCCTCTGCAACTCTTGTCGGTTGCGGACTCGGCGTGTGCGACGATACATTAAAAATTGTATTTTCTTTAATAGAAAATTCCACAACACCGCTTGTGCTTGACGCAGACGCACTCAATTGTGTTGCAAAACAGCCTGAAATTCTTTTAAGGAAAAAAGCACCGATTATAATTACTCCTCACCCGGGCGAAATGTCAAGACTTACTGGTCTTGCAACTCCGCTTGTAAATGCGGAAAGGGAGAGAGTTGCCCTCGATTTTGCTCAAAAGTACGGCGTTGTAACCGTTCTCAAAGGTGCAGGCACGGTAATTGCCTCGCCAAACGGCAAGGTGCTTGTGAACCCGACAGGCAATTCGGGAATGGCAACAGGCGGCAGCGGTGATGTGCTTGCAGGAATGACCGCATCAATTCTTGCACAGGGCACAAGTGCGTTTTCATCAGCCGCAGCGGCAGTATATCTCCACGGTCTTGCAGGCGACATTGCCGCCGAAAAATACGGCAAAATCTCAATGTTGCCGACAGACCTGATAAATTGTATCCCACTTGCATATAAGCGTTGCGGTTTTTGATTTAAAATACAAGTAGAAACGGGAATCTTTTTGCGAAAAAAGTTTTGAAAATGAAGATAATTTAGTAGGGGCGGATATTATCCGCCCGCAAGTAACGACTCAATTTTTATATTAAGTCAGATTATATAAATGTCACAAAATTACTTTTATGCAGTAGTGTGAGGTAATGTTTTGCATATAACTCTGTTTATGGAGGCGAATAAAAATGATGCCAACAAGAGCGGAAGCTGAAAAAATATTAGAAGAAGCTGAACAATGTAATTCGGGTCCTTGGGTAAATCACAGTCGCATTACAGCAAAATGTGCTGAAAAGATTGCGGAATTATGTGAAGATTTGGATTCGGAAAAGGCGTACATATTAGGGTTACTCCATGATATTGGCAGAAAGTTTGGTGTTAGGCATTTAGGTCATGTTTATGACGGATATACATATATGATGTCATTGGGATATGATGAGGTCGCAAAAATTTGCCTTACACATTCGTTTAATAATTCAACTATACAGGAATACATTGGTAAATTCGATGTTTCTGACGAAGAACTTGAATTGATAGAAACTGCTCTTGCTAAAGTGAATATGGATGATTATGACAAATTAATTCAGTTATGCGATGCGTTGGCAGGCAGTGACAGTGTGTTGAATATTATAGACCGCATGAGAGATGTAAAACAAAGATATGGTTATTACCCACAAGAAAAATGGAATTCAAACATAAGATTAAAAAATTATTTTGAGAAAAAAACAGGAAATAATATATACAAAACAGTTAATCAATCGTAAGTTGAATTATTCTTTATAAGAATAAAAAGCGTTGCGGATTTTGATTTAAAATACAAGTAGAAACGGGAATCTTTTTGCGAAAAAAGTGGTGAAAATAATGACGATTTTGAAAGGAGTAATTATGAAGAAAATTTTATGTTTAGTTATGTGTGTATTTCTTGTTATCGGTTTGAGTGCCTGCGGAGGAGATAGCGGAGGAGATATAAGCAAAGTGAAGACTCACGATGTGAATTCTGAAATCTATTCCGCAGATGATATTAACTCTGCTGTTGATACTATTGAAAAAGAGTTCGACGCCAATTGGAACGGCTGTACCCTCACGGAAATTTATTATGCAGGAGATGATTACTGCACCGATTTTCAGGAATTTGCCGACAGGAACAATGCAGATGAAGTTATTGTACTGTTATCTTCATTTGATGTTGATTCATCAGGCGGCGACGGATCATTAAATCCGAATTCCACATATAATAACTGGAACTGGATTTTAGTCAGAACAAAAGGCGGAAAATGGCAGCATATTGACCACGGATATTAAGATAAAATGCATTAATCACTTATTTGTACAATGTATTAAAAATTTCACGGGACATATAATGTATCGGGAGGTGTCTTATGGCACGGAAAATCTTGATTACATTATGTGTCCTTTTTGTCATGCCTGTTTTTGTCATTACTGGGTGTGATGAACCGCGGGAAAATCTCACTCCGAAATCTTCGTTTATTGCCGATTTCAGCTGTGAATACAGAAAAATGAACATCACGGGAAAGCTGTCGGCAAGCGGCAAAAAGCTCATCAACATTTCGCTTGATTCTCCGAACACGGTCAGCGGTTTGTCGGTTACATATAAGGGTTCTGATCTTGAAATTTCAAGGGAGAATATGATTTGCTCCGCCGATGAAGCGTACCTTCCCGAAAGCAGTTTCCCGAATATTACAAAAGAAATTTTATACGGAATTGCAGACGGCAGGGCGGTTTTTGAGGGGAAGTGCGAAGATGTGTGTACATACAGACTTGATTCAGCGTTCGGCAAAGCCGTTGTCAGCACAAATTCAAAGGGCTGTATAAGCAAAATCAGCGTTGACGGCGAAGATTACGAAATGGTGCTTTCAAATGTGAAAGATGCAAACGGCTGAACCGATTCACAAATTTTACGCTCAAAAATATTATGTAATAGCTGTATAAAAGCTTTTGGAAAGGCAAAAATACAAGTAAACAATTATTTGGAGCGTGAAAGCCTTGAATATACGAAGAGGAGATATCTATTATGCCGACCTGAGTCCCGTTGTAGGCTCTGAGCAGGGCGGAATCAGACCTGTGCTTATTGTTCAGAATAATGTCGGCAACCGATTCAGTCCGACTGTAATTGCCGCCGCAATTACAAGTCAGCAGTCAAAGACGAATTTGCCTACCCACATTCCGTTGCACGCTGACAGTTCGGGACTCGCCAAAGACAGCGTTGTTTTGCTTGAACAGGTACGAACAATCGACAAAAAACGGCTCAAAGAAAAAATGGGTACTGTTGATGAAAATTCTATGAACGAAATAAATAACGCAATATCAATCTCGTTCGGTCTTAACGCATAATTCCGCATTACATACGGATAATGCTATATAAGAAAATAAACAGACAACAAAACGGTCGGTTCAGCTTGAGAAAAACTCCAAGCCAACCGACCGTTGTTTGTTGTAAGTAAAGTTATCTTTTTCCTGCATAGACATTTTTTATGTTTCTTTCGGAATATTGAATTAGGTTGAATAGTGACGGGGCATCTTTTTCAAAACATACCGAAATGACATCGGGAGAGAGGGTGAGGGTAAGCTTATCGTTTTCAATAAGTTCGTTGATGATTTCAAGGTCAAGAATCATTGATGCGTCCGTGAGATTTCTGTAGCGGTTCTTATCAAGTGAAAACATAGTTTGCGAGTTATTTTTTTCGGAATTATAAATTGTGCGGAAAATTACATATTCGGCGCTCATAAGGTAGTTACTGACTGCGTTTGTAAGGTGCTTGTTGCCGATTTTTGCAAGCAAATCGTAGATTACTGAGGTGGTGTTCATCAAAAGACTGCGGTTTATTTTATTGATCATACTGCCTTTTTCGGTATTAATGACAACCTCTTCTTCGGCAGCCTCAAAAGGATCGGCTGTGAAATTTCTCTGTACGGTTCTGCCGAGAAGATAATCGGTTGAAACACCGTAGTATTCGGCTGTTTTTACGAGAAAATCAAGACCGCATTCGCGGATTCCCTTTTCATAATGTGACAAAAGTGCCTGCGAAATTCCCATATCGCCTGCAACCTGTTTTTGACTCAAACCTCTTTCTTTACGAAGAAATGTTATAATTCTCGGAAAATCTTTGTTCAAGACTTGACACCTCATTTTTAAAGATAGTATAATTAACTTGATTGTCAGAAAAAGCAAAGCAGAATTTGCTCTAATAATTAGTGCATTGAAAGCATTTACAGCAATATACTTTCTATACAGACAGTATAATACAAAATTTACTTTTTGTAAATAATTAAGTGCCGATTTGCTGAAAGTCGGTTTATGGGAGAAGTTATGAAATCATACATAATTCATTTTATAAGACACGGTTCGATTGATGATACACTTGCGGGAAAATATATCGGAACAACAGACGCTCCGCTTTCCGACAGGGGCAGAATGGATTTGAGAAAACTCGATTATGAGTACAAATATCCGGGTACGCAGGTTGTGTTCACAAGTCCGTTAAAGCGTTGTACCGAAACCGCAAAAATTCTTTATCCCGAACAAAATCCGCTTGTTATCGACAACCTTTCCGAATGTAATTTCGGTGAATGGGAGGGCAAAACTGCCGATGAGCTGAAAAACGATCCCGATTTTAAAAAGTGGCTCGCAGGCGATTCTTCCGTAAAACCTCCGAGGGGGGAGAGCAATGCCGATTTTACACGCAGAGTATGCAAAATGTTTGAAAGCATTGTTGAGGGACTTATGAAAACAGGCACAACCGAAAGTGTAATAGTCACTCACGGCGGTGTTATTATGACCTTGCTTGCAGTCTACGGACTTCCGCAGGCAAAACCGTTTGAATGGACAATGGACAACGGTTTCGGCTACTCACTCAGAGTTACTCCCGTACTTTGGCAGAGGGATAAAGTCTGCGAAGTATTTCAGACGATTCCGCTTCCGTCGGAGAATGACTGATTTTTTGAAACTTTGGCAGAATTGTAGCACAGTTTACAATCTTTTGCCGTATATTGTGGGATAATATCCATTGATAAACAATTGATTAAGGAGATATAAAAATGGCAGATTATAAAATTACTCTTTTAAAGGGCGACGGTATCGGCCCTGAAATCGTAAATCAGGCTGTAAAGGTTCTTGATTGTGCCGCTGAAAAATTTGGTTTTGGCGTTACATATGACGAGGCACTTCTCGGCGGTTGTGCTATTGACGCAACAGGTGTTCCGCTCCCCGATGAAACAGTTGCAAAGTGTAAGGCGTCGGACAGCGTGCTTCTCGGTGCGGTAGGCGGTCCTAAGTGGGATTCACAGCCGGGTAACAACCGTCCCGAGGCAGGACTTCTCGGTATCAGAGGCGCACTCGGACTTTTCGCAAATCTTCGTCCGTCGGTTATTTTCGGACCGCTCAAGAGTGCATCACCTATCAAGGATGAAATTATCGGCGGCAACCTCGATGTTATGATTGTTCGTGAGCTTACAGGCGGTATCTACTTCGGCGAAAGAGGCAGAAAAGAAGTTAACGGTCAGCCTGCGGCCTGGGATACGGAAATGTACACAATCGGTGAGGTTGAGAGAATTGCAAGAGTTGCTTTTGACCTTGCTATGAAGAGAAATAAAAAGCTCACAAGCGTTGATAAGGCAAATGTTCTCGAGTCTTCAAGACTTTGGAGAGAAACAGTTAAGAGAGTTGCCGAGGATTATCCCGAGGTTGAGCTTAATCATATGTATGTTGACAACTGCGCTATGCAGCTTGTAAGAAATCCCCGTCAGTTTGATGTTATTCTCACATCAAATATCTTCGGTGATATTCTTTCTGACGAGGCATCAATGATTGCCGGCTCAATCGGTATGCTCGCATCTGCAAGCCTTTCGGGCAGCAAGCTCGGTCTTTATGAGCCTATCCACGGTTCTGCTCCTGACATTGCGGGTCAGAATATCGCAAATCCGCTTGCTACAATTCTTTCTGTTGCAATGATGCTCCGTTATTCACTTGATCAGAGCGAGGCGGCAGACGCAATTGAGGCAGCTGTTGCAAAGGTTCTTGAAACCTACCGTACGCCCGATATCTATGAAGAGGGTTTCACAAAGGTTGGCTGTGACGAAATGGGCGACCGTGTTTGTGAAGCACTTTAATTGGTGAACGGTATGCAGCTTTTCGATATGCACTCTCATATTCTTCCAGGTATAGATGACGGTGCAAAAACGGTTGAGGACAGTCTGGAGTTGCTCTCCTGTCTTAAAAATCAGGGAGTAACGAATGTTTGTCTTACACCTCATTTTTATACAAATGAAATCAGCCTTGAAGATTTTATTGCCGAGAGGGCGGAAAAGTTTGAAAAATTCAAGCCGCACATTCCGAACGGTGTGAATATTGTTCTCGGAACAGAGGTTTATGTTACAAAGTATCTTTTCAACAATGAAAATATCAAAGGTATAAACTACGGAAATTCAAACTATATTCTCACTGAGTTTCCGTATAATGCAACATTTTCGGACAATTCGTATGAAATGCTCGACAGGCTTATGAGTGAACAGGGGCTTATTCCCGTAATTCCTCATGTTGAGCGTTACAGCTTTCTTGTTGACAATCCTGATGTGATTGAAGATTTAAAACGGCTTGGTGTAGTTATTCAGACAAATATTTCAAATTATACAAAGAAAGCTCCGATGATGAAACGCCGCAGAATGTTAAAGCTTGTAAGTGCAGGGCTTATCGACATTATCGGTACGGACGCACATTCATTCAATCATAATACACCTGAGCTTTATTCCGATGCAATCGAATGTATTGCAAAAAAATGCGGTCAGCAGGCGGTTGACAGGTTGATGAAAAACAGCGAAAAAATCTTCAATGCCGCAATCGGCTGATATATTGCAAAAATAATAATCATACAAATAAAAAAAACGATTGATTCCCTTTTGGATTTCAATCGTTTTTCCTTTGCAGCGTACAATAATACTTGTACTGACTGCCGATGTGTTGAAAGAGAAACAGCTGAAACCGTTCTCTCGGTGCGTATTTGTATTGAAAATTGCCAAGTGACATATTCCGAATGTCGGCTGCGTCAATAATGCTGTCTGTGTTGTTCGGAATGTTCTTAAAATTATCGGTTGTAAAAATTTAAAATACCACGACAAGCAACATTTTGAATTGCTCTCTACCGTATACAGCGTGCGGATGCTTTGCAGGCATAACGATTGATTCACCCTCTTTGAGAATGTGTTCAACACCGTCAATTGTAATTTTGCCCACCCCGTCAAGACAAGTCACAAATGCGTCGCCTTCTGATTCGTGCGTGCTGATTTCTTCGTCCTTGTCAAATGCGAAAAGAGTAACGCTTACGGCGTTGTTCTGTACAAGAGTTTTGCTTACAACCTGACCTTTCTGACAGCTTACCTGCTCTTTGAGCGCAAGCACCTGACTTTTTTTGATATTTTTTATTTTGCCGTTTTCGATTTTTAACTCTGTCATAATTATCCTCCTAACGGTATTATTTGCAGTTTTAAATAAAAAATGCCCGACTTTTTGCAGAGTCGGGCAGATGTATGATTTTAAGTTAATCAGCCTTCACAGCCACAGCTGTCACATTCGGGAACATTGCCCACGATTGGTTCGGGATCAACGCCTCTTCTTTTGTAGTAGTCCGAAACGGCTGCCTTGATTGCCTGTTCTGCAAGAACAGAGCAGTGAACCTTGACAGGCGGAAGTCCGTCAAGAGCCTCCATAACTGCCTTATTTGTGAGCTTGAGAGCGTCATTGATTGACTTGCCCTTGATAAGCTCTGTTGCCATACTGCTTGTTGCAATAGCCGCACCGCAGCCGAATGTTTTAAATTTTACATCTGTGATGATATCGTTATCAACCTTAATGTACATTTTCATAATATCGCCGCACTTTGAGTTACCGACCTCGCCGATGCCGTCTGCGTTTTCAATTTCGCCTACATTTCTCGGATTAGCGAAATGATCCATTACTTTTTCCGAATAAGCCATTTTAATCCTCCTGAATATATTGTTGCCGAATATCTATTCAATTCTATACGAATTTTAACGGGTTGTCAATCAGCCCTGAGCTTCCTGCTTTTTAATCTTTTCCCAAAGAGGTGACATACTTCTGAGGTACGAAACAATTTCGGGAACGATTTCAAGAATATAATCAATATCTTCCTCTGTATTGTCGTCAGAGAATGAAAGACGCATACTGCCGTGAGCAATTTCGTGGGGAAGACCGATTGCAAGAAGTACATGACTCGGATCAAGACTGCCCGATGTACATGCAGAACCCGATGATGCCGAAACACCCTTGAGGTCAAGTCTTAAAAGAAGGCTTTCACCCTCAATACCCTCAAAGCACATATTGACATTGCCGGGGAGTCTGTGAACTCTGTCACCGTTGATTCTTGAACGCTCAATCTTTAAAAGACCGTCGATAAGTCTGTCACGCATCTTTTCAAGCTTTGCGTTTCTTTCGTCCATACCGTCAACTGCAAGCTGAAGTGCGGCATCAAGACCGACAATACCTGCAACATTTTCTGTACCTGCACGCTTGTTCCTCTCCTGAGCACCGCCGCAGATGAGGTTTTCAATTCTTACGCCTTTTCTGATGTAGAGAAGGCCGCAGCCCTTCGGTCCGTGGAGCTTGTGTGCTGTCATTGAAAGAAGGTCAATGTTTTCTTTCTGAACATCAATTTTCACATAACCCGCCGCCTGAACTGCGTCTGTATGGAAAAGAACACCGTGCTTTCTGCAAATTGCACCGATTTCTGAAATCGGCTGAATTGTACCGATTTCGTTGTTTGCATACATAATCGAAACTATAGCCGTATCCTCACGAATTGCATTTTCAACATCCTCGGGATGAACGATACCGTTTTCGTAAACATCAAGATAAGTAACCTCAAAGCCTTCCTTTTCAAGAGCCTCACATGTGTGAAGAATAGCGTGATGTTCAAACTTTGAAGTAATGATGTGCTTTTTGCCCTTTGCCTTTAGAGCGTGACAAACACCCTTGAGTGCCCAGTTGTCGGACTCACTTCCGCCTGAGGTAAAGTAAATTTCATTCGGGTTAGCCGCACCGAGATTCTTTGCAATGTTTTCTCTTGCAGTTTCTACGGCAGCCTTTGCCTTTGCACCGATTGTATAAATGCTTGACGGGTTTCCGTAAACCTCGGTGAGGTATGGCATCATTTTTTCAAGCACCTTCGGTGAAAGTGCTGTAGTAGCCGAGTTGTCGGCATAAACATATCTCATTTTATATCCACCTTTATATAAGTTTATTGTTATGCAAATTGTTTTGCGGCTGCAACGGCAAGTCGGTCGCAACGCTCGTTTTCGGGATGACCTGCGTGTCCTTTTACCCACACAATTTCAACCTCGTGAGTATCATACAGGGTAAGAAGCCTGTCCCAAAGTTCGGGGTTCAAAGCCTTTTCTTTTTTATTACGCATCCAGTTGTTTGCTTTCCACTTTTTAGCCCAACCGAGCTTTAGTGCGTTGCAAACATACTGCGAGTCGCTGTAAAGCGTTACCTTGCACGGTTCTTTGAGCAGAGCAAGTGCATTGATAACAGCCGAAAGCTCCATACGGTTGTTGGTTGTGTTTGCCTCACCGCCTGAAATTTCCTTTTCGTGACCGTTATATCTTAAAACAGCACCCCAACCGCCGGGACCGGGATTTCCGCTGCAAGCACCGTCTGTAAAAATTTCAACTTGTTTCAAAAATAATTCTCCTTTAATTCAGAGTGTACTAATTATTCAAAATATTAAAATCCGCACTATAGATTATAATACGCTGAAACGACAATTGCAACCCATTATTTGATATAATTCTGATAACTTTGGTAGGTGTTTGAACAAATTTTGAAATTTATACATAATATTGCAATTAAAAAATCGCTTACGGTTTTTATTTTACGGAAATTTCAAATTTTTATGCATAAAATTGCCTTTGTTATGCGGATTGCAAGCCTTGGATTTTGTGTTTGTTATGAAAATTTCTTGACATTGCAGTAGGATATGCGGTAAAATAAAATGAAAAACTATGATAGGGTAGCTATGTGTTGCCATAATTACGGGAATAAAATTCGTATATTTTGCGGATATTATTATAAATACAGATGTTCACCGTTATCAGAACGGAGAATTTATTTTATAAATAAATTAAGATCTCACGGGCGCTCAGAGGTCTTTGATATATTTATTTTCTTTTATTCAGTACATATTTCAGAAAACGGAGGTAGATTTGTGAGTACAGAAAAGAGGAATGAAAACTTTATGCTTAAACAGTCAAGGTACTCAAAAGGCAAAAAGAATGTGAAGCAATACTCTAAAAATAATGCTTCAAAAAAGAGCGGTTCGGGTAAAAATTCCTACAACGCTTACTATAAGAAAAATGATGACGGATTTCAGCCGAAATCGAACGGAAAGTCAAATTACGGCAAAAAGAAATATCCGTCAAAGTCAAAGGGTTATCCAAAAAAGAATGCTCAGAAGCCGTCAATTAAGATTGCATTTCTCGGCGGTCTTAACGAAATAGGCAAGAACATCACCCTTGTTGAATGTGAAAACGATATAATCATCATCGACTGCGGTATGGCATTTCCTGACGGGGATATGCTCGGCGTTGACCTTGTAATTCCGGATTTCACATATATTGAACAGAATGCCGACAGAGTTAAGGGTATTATCCTTACACACGGACACGAGGACCATATCGGCGGTTTGCCTTTTCTTCTTTCAAAGGTGAATGTTCCGATTTACGGTACACCGCTTACGCTTGGTCTTGTAGGCAACAAGCTCAAGGAGCATAGTCTTTACAATCAATCTCAGCTTAATGTAATAAATGCAGGTCAGTCAATAAAGCTCGGTTGTATGAAGATTGACTTCATTCATGTAAACCATTCGATTCCCGATGCTGTTGCTTTTGCAATTCACACTCCGGGCGGTACTATTGTTCACACGGGCGACTTCAAGATTGACTGCACACCTATCACGGGTGATATGATTGACCTTTCAAGCTTTGCAAGAGTGGGCGACGAAGGTGTTCTTGCACTTCTTTCTGAGAGTACAAATGCCGAAAGACCCGGATACACCCCTACGGAAAGAACTGTATCCGACAGCCTTGACAATCTTTTCAAGAGTGCGGAAAATTACAGAATTATAATCGCAACTTTTGCGTCAAATGTAAACCGTGTTCAGCAGATTATTGACTGTGCAGAAAAGTACGGAAGAAAGGTTGCTTTTTCGGGCAGAAGTATGGTCAACTATATGGATGTTGCCCAAAAGCTCGGATATCTTCATCTTCCCGAAAATATTCTTATTGACCTTGATATGCTCGACAAGTATATGCCGCAGCAGGTTGTTCTTGTTACAACAGGCAGTCAGGGCGAGCCGATGAGCGCACTTTCAAGAATGGCATATTCAGACCACCGCAAGGTAATGGTCGGTGAGGGTGATTTCATCATAATTTCAGCCAATCCGATTCCCGGTAATGAGAAAACAGTCGGCAATGTTGTTGACGAACTTCTTAAAAAGGGTTGTAAGGTAATTTATGAGTCAATGTATGAAGTTCATGTTTCAGGTCATGCCTGTCAGGAGGAACTCAAAATCATGCAGAAGCTTGTAAAGCCAAAGTATTTTATCCCTGTTCACGGCGAACAGAAACACCTCAGAAAACATGCCGACCTTGCAATGTTTCTCGGTATGGAACGCAAGAACATTTATATCGGTGATGTCGGAAGTGTTCTTGAAATCAACGAGGATTATATGAAAGAGCTTCCGCCTGTTCAGGCAGGCAAGGTGTTCGTTGACGGTCTTGGCGTTGGTGATGTCGGAAGTATTGTTCTTCGTGACAGAAAGCACCTCGGACAGGACGGACTTATCATTATTGTTGCTTCTCTTGATGTTTATGACGGTCATGTTATCAGCGGTCCCGATATTGTTTCAAGAGGATTTGTATATGTTCGTGAGAGCGAAAGACTTCTTGAAGAGGTCAAGCAGACCGCTCTTGCAATTCTTGAGGATTGTGCAGAAAATAATGTTCACGAATGGGGCATTATTAAGAACAGAATCAAGGATGATGTTTCAAAACTTATCGGTCAGCGTACACGGAGAGCTCCGATGATTCTTCCTATTCTTCAGGAGGTTTAAGTTTTATTCGCTGATTTATTTTTTGCTATTTTGTTATTAACAGAGGTTTGACATGAGAAAAAGAAATTGGACGCTTACACCGTGGTTCATAATTTTTTCGGTGATAATGTTTGCCATGGCTGTTGTCAGCTATGACTATTCGCCTGTTGTGTTCTATATCGAACTCGGTGTGTCTGTTCTTTCCTTAGCCGTTGTGCTTATAACTTCATTGCGATTTACAAGCTATGTAAAAAGTACGGTAAAAAATATAGTCGGAAGTATAAAGGGTATTAACGAAGATTACCTTGAAAAATTCAGTTGCCCTGTTGCCGTTATAGGCAGACAGGGTGACATTGTATGGTGCAATTCACGATTTCGCAAGGCTATGTGCGGCGGAAAGGGTGCAGAGGGCGATAATATCAAAGCCTACCTTTCGGGAAAAGAAATTGACTGTCTGAAAAAGGGTGAGGGCTGTGATGTTGCCATTGACGGCAGAGAATACACGGTTTATTGCCGTCCTACAGGCGAGGGCGCTGTCTGTGAATTTATCGAAAACACCTATTACAAGCAGATTACAAGGGAATATCTTGCTTCCAAGCCGTGCGTTGCGATTGCCGTTTTTGACAATGCAGAGGACTTTTCCGATAACTCGGACGAGTCGTTTTCCGAGGCAATGCTCGATATTGAAGTTTGCCTGCAAAAGTGGGCTGAGCAGTATTCGGCTCTTTACAAAAAAATCGGCAACAACCGTTATATGATAATTTTCAGAGATGCCGATGTTGAAAAAATGGCAGCCGATAAGTTTCCGATTCTTAAAACTATCCGAGGAATTACGATAAACAACCACAGTGCGTCAATCTCCGTAGGTCTTTGCCGAGGTTATAATAACATCAAAGAGAGCGAGCTCAACGCAAGGAAAGCCCTTGAAATGGCACTGGGCAGAGGCGGCGATCAGGTTGCTGTCATTAAAAAAGACAATACATACGAGTTCTTCGGCGGAAAGGTTGCCGCAGCGGAAAAGGCAAGCAAGGTGCGTATGAGAGTTATTGCAAACGCAATCAGCCGTGTTGTTGCCGACTGCGACAAGATCTTTATTATGGGACACAAGTTTTCCGACCTTGACTGTGTAGGTGCGGCAATCGGACTTCAATGCATAATGGAGAAAACTTTCAAGCGTTATTCAAAGGTTGTCATTAACCGAGAAACCTCAATGGCAAAACAGCTCATTGAATATACTGATGAAAAACTCGACACCGATATATTCATTTCTCCGGAAGCCGCTCTTTCGGGACTTACCCAGAAGTCGCTTCTTATCATAGTTGATACGCACCTAAAGCGTTCTCTTGAAAGTACGGAGCTCTACGAAAAATGTAAAAAGGTTATCATTATCGACCACCACAGAAAAGCGGTTGATTACATAAACAACGCTCTTGTGTTCTGTCACGAGCCCTCGGCATCTTCAACCTGTGAAATGTGCAGTGAGATAATCAGCTGTCTTGATGATTCTCCGCTCACATATGTTCAGGCAGACGCAATGCTTGCAGGCATTACACTTGACACAAAGAATTTTGCCGTTAAAACAGGCGTGCGCACATTTGAGGCGGCGGCTTATCTGAGAAAGAGGGGTGCAAACACGCTCACCGTAAAGGGTATGTTCTCCGATAACATCGAAACCTACCGTGAAAAGGTTGACATTGTGTGCAAGGCTCATGTTTACCGTGGCTGTGCAATTTCGATTGCGCCGAGCGGTGACGGCGATATAAGGCTTGCGTCGGCTCAGGCGGCTGATGAAATGCTCAATCTCAAAGGCGTTGACGCATCCTTCGTTCTTTTTGAAGACAACAGTCAAATTAACATTTCAGCAAGAAGCTACGGTAATGTTAATGTTCAGATTATAATGGAAAAGCTTGGCGGCGGCGGTCATCAGACCATGGCGGCAACACAGCTTAAAAACACTACAAAAGAGCTTGCTTATCAACAGTTGCTGTCTGAAATTGACAACACACTTGATGATGAGGAAAACTCGTAAGAAAGGTTGATTGGTTATGAAAGTAATTTTAATGCAGGATGTAAAATCACTCGGCAAAAAAGGCGAGCTTGTTGAAGCATCTGACGGCTATGCAAGAAACTTTCTCCTTCCGAGAAAGCTTGCAAAAGAGGCAAACGCTCAGGCTATGAATGAATATAAGAATGCCGAGAATTCCAAAAATTATAAAATTGCAACCCAAAAGGCTCAGGCAGAACATGACAAAAAGACTCTTGAGGGCAAAACCTTCAAGATGACTGCAAAAGCAGGACAGGGCGGCAGACTTTTCGGCAGCGTAACTTCAAAGCAGGTTGCCGAGGAAATAAAAAAACAGTATAATATCAACATAGACAAGCGTAAGGTTGTTCTTGAAAGTGATATTAAAGAATTAAGAAATGAATACTACGAATTGCTGAATAACGCCATAGGTTTAAATATTGAATTAGAAGAAAGCGTGGAAGAAGAAATATGACAAAAGAAAACATTATGGATTACTCTAAAAAGTTTTTTGAACTTTTATCTGAAAAATTTGAAAACAATATTAGTTATAG
>OGFM01000024.1_pt1 | contig 125454 bp, 113 predicted proteins | sample 1570871 | NCBI WGS metagenome assembly OGFM01 (sample SAMEA2581957, study PRJEB24529) | metagenome | biome: Human gut stool | place: China | collected 2011
GTCGCGGGCGAACCTGTACGAGGAATCGGTGTTGATTCCGTATTTGCGGCTTGTCGCGCGGACGTTTCCGGGGTTGAAATATGCCGATTCAATCACGACGTCGGCAGTGGAGTCGCTCACTTCCGAGTCAAGACCGCCCATGACGCCCGCGAGCGCGGTCGCGCCCTCGCCGTCGCAAATAAGGGTTGCTTCCGGGGTGAGCTTGTATTTCTTTTCGTCGAGCGTCTGGATTTCCTCTCCGTCCGCCGCCTGACGCACTACGATTTTCCTGCCGCGAATTTTCGACGCGTCGAAAGAGTGCAGGGGCTGTCCGTATTCCATGAGGACGAAGTTTGTGACGTCCACGACGTTGTTGATTGAGCGCAGACCGACCGCCTCCAAGTCGCGGCGAAGCCATTCGGGGCTGGGGGCAATTTTTACGCCCTTGATTGAAACAGCCGTGTAGAGCGGGCAGTTCTTTGTGTGCGATTCCACCGAGTCGAGAAGCGTGCCGTCGGGCTTGTCGGCGTATTCGGGGACGTATTTGAGTTCGGGCTTTTTGAGTTTTTTGCCGAACTTTGCGGCAAGCTCGCGGGCAACGCCGATGTGGCTGAGGCAGTCGCCGCGGTTTGCTGTAAGCTCGATTTCGAATACCGTGTCGGAGTCTGTAAACACGTCGTTGATGGGCGTGCCGACTTCGGGGCGCATTTCGAGGATAAGCAGCCCGCTGTGGTCGCAGCCAAGCCCAAGCTCCCTCGCCGAGCACATCATGCCGTTGCTTGTGATTCCGCGCAGTTGCGAAATCTTGATTTCGAAAATTCCGCCGTCGGGAGCGGGAAGTTTTGCGCCTTCGAGAGCCACGGGAACTCTGTCTCCCACTTTGTAGTTTTTTGCGCCGCAGACAATCTGGATAGGCTCTTTGTCTGGCGCGATTTTTACCATGCACACGCCGAGTTTGTCGGCGTTCGGGTGCTGTTCGCGGCTGAGAATTTCGCCCACGACCACGTGTTCGAGCGGCTTCAAGCCCGTCGTTTCCACGCTTTCGACTTCCAGACCCAGCATCGGCAGAGCCTCCGCAATAGCTTCCGCCGACACGTCCGAGAGATCGACGTAATTATTTAACCATTTTAAGCTGACTTTCATTTTCGGAAAATTTTTCTTTGTTTATCTTGACGCGAACTGTTTGAGGAAGCGCGTATCGTTCGAGTAGAAGTGGCGTATGTCGTCTATAGAGTGCATGAGCATTGCGATTCTTTCGACGCCCAGCCCGAACGCGTAGCCGCTGTACACTTTCGGGTCGAGACCGACGTTCGCGATTACGTTGGGGTCTACCATGCCGCAGCCGAGAATTTCAATCCAGCGGTTGCTGAGCTTGCCCATGTCCGCGCTCATGAAGTCAACTTCGAAGCTCGGTTCTGTGAACGGGAAGAAGCTTGGGCGCAGGCGCGTTTTAGCCGACGAGCCGAACAGGTTTTTGAAGAGGTAGTCGAGCGCGGCTTTGAGGTCGGTAAGCTTTACGTTTTTGTCTACGTACAGCCCCTCGATTTGGTGGAAGTTCGCCGAGTGGGTCGCGTCTACCGTGTCGCGGCGGAACGCGCGGCCGGGGGCTAGGATTCTTATCGGTGCGCCCTCCTTTACCATCGCGCGGATTTGCACCGACGACGTGTGGCTGCGCAGAAGGTAAAGCTCGTCGGCGTGTTTTTCGACGTTGCTTGCGACCGTTTCGCGCGGCATGAAAAGCGTGTCCTGCGCATCGCGCGCGGGGTGGTCGGCGGGCGTGTTGAGCGCGTCGAAGCAGAACCATTCGGTTTCGAGGTTCGTAGCCTCGGCGACGGTGAAGCCCGCGCGTTTGAAGATGTCGCAAATTTTGCGGATTGTCAGCGAGAGCGGGTGGATTGTCCCGCGCGGTGTGTCGATATTCGGCAGGGAGATGTCGGGCTTTTCGCCGAGCGCGGACACCATTTCCATGCTTTCGATTCTCGCGTAGGCGTCGGTAATCAACGGTTCGATTTCGCGTTTTGCGGCGTTGATGAGCTTGCCCATTGCGGGGCGTTCCGCCTTGTCGAGCGTGGGAATGAGCTTCATCAGAGCCGTAAGCTCCCCGTTCGGACCCGTGATTGCCGCGCCTATGTTTGCGACTTCCGTTTTTGTTTTTGCGGCGGGCAGCGACGTTTTCGCCTTCGCCAAAATTTCGTTGATTTTGTTTTCCATAAATTGATATTTAGCGCGTCCGAAAAATTCGGCGCGAATGCTTGCAAATTAGCGGTAAATTCAATTTCAAGCGCGGAATTTGGCAAGCATTTTTTGAGCGCATAAAAAGGGAAAGTCTGCGGAAAAACCGCGGACTTTCGAAACGGAATTTTTTTGCGGCGTTTGCGCCTACTTTTGCGGGCTTTCGGCGTTCAGCCTTTCGATTTGCCCGGCAACTTCTTCGCGCAAATTTTCGAGCTTTGCGGGGTCGGGCAGAAGTTCCGTCGAGCGCGTGCCCCGCGCGTTGGGGTAGACCGCGAGCGACTTCACTTTTTCGAGCGTTTTTTGCGCGGAAGCGTCGCCCGTTTTTGCGGCGAGCTTTTCGAGAATCTTGAAGTATTCGTAGTCTTCCTGTCCGTCGCGAACCGATTCGAACCTCACCGACGGGAAGATTTCGCTGCGCCCGACGATTTCGCCCGAATACACAAAGTATCCGTCGCCGTTGGGGTAGCGCGTTCTGTTGCGCACGGTAGGCGACGGCGAGCTGATTCTGTCGTAGTGGAAGCCCCATTTGAACGGGTCGCGCGTGTACCAGTCAACGCCCCAGTACTCGTGCGCGATGAATCCGCCAGCGAAGCAGTAGAGCGGAATGAGCCGCTCCTGTGCGCAGTAGGGCGTGTTGATGCAGTAGTTGCCGTCGGTGGTGAACGCTTTTTCCTCTCCGCGCTTTTCGATTTTTTCGATGTCGGCGGGCGTTCGGTCGGACGACATGTCTATGCCCCAGACGTTGATTCCGCCTTCGAGCATGGGAATGTACGCCCAAGTGCTCGAATACAGACGCGCTTTCGGGTCGGCCGCCTTGACCGCCGCGCAATAGGCTTTTGTCATGTCGGCGATTCCGTCGGCGTCGCAGTGAGGTTCGTCGCAGACGTACCAGAGGAAGCGGTCGCGCCACCCCTTTTCGTCGAGGTGCTTGTAGACGAGTTTTGCCTGCGCCTGCAATTCGGCGACAAATTCGGGGCGCAGGATTTTTTTGTCGGCTTCGGCGTAGGGGTATTCGCCGTCGTAGGGGGCAATCGGCTTGGCGTCGGGGTCGTCGCGCTTTATCCTGTTTATCGGGTTTGCAAAGCCGAAACCACCCATCGGATTGGGCAGGTACATGAGGCGCGTGCCGAGTTTGCCGAACGCGTTTTCGCAGAACTTGTCAAAGTCCGAAAAATCGGCGGACAGCTTGCCGTCTTTCGTGTAGAATTTGATTCGCGGCGGCTTGTTTATCGACGTTCTGTATTGCGCCATGAATTCTTGAAGCTGCGAGATGTCGTAGAATTTGCTTGTTATGCCCGCGGCTTTCTTCGGCAGCCGCCAGCCGCCGTTGAAGCCGCTTCCGCGCGAGTCGAAAATTGCGCCGAGGCTCGGCGATTTCGGGATTGCGAAGTTGCGCACCCTTACGCGGTAGGGCACTGCGAGCACGGTTTTGCCGCCGTCTTTGAACTCGACTTTTCCCTCGTATTCGCCTGCTGCCGCGGATTCGTCCGCGACGAATTTCAGCCACACCGACTCCGTTTTGTTCGGCGAAAGTTCGACGAAATTCTGCCTTACGAGCGGGTCGGGGTAGAGTTGTATCATCGAATTTCGGGGGACGCAGCGTTCGTTGAATTTTACGCCGTTGAAGATTTGGTAGCGGCTCGGCGCGTCGCACACGACATTCCGCGCCACGGAGACGGTCGGGGCTTCGAGCGTCGCGCTTCCGCCGACGAGTTTCGGGGTGGTCGCCGATATTTCGAGCCGCCGCAACGGCTCGTTAGAGCGCAGGGCAAATTGCAGGTTTTCCTGTTCGTTTTTTGCGAGCGAAATTGCGGCTTCCCCGCTTTCGGCGGGCGGCGCAAAAAAGTCGAATACCTTGACTATCGGGCTTACGCTCCACGCGGTTGTGCGCGGCTTTTCGAAGTCGGCGCGGGCTTGGTATTCGAATTTTGTGGCGTCGAGGCATTCCGCGGCGAAAAGTCCGTCGATTAGAATGTCGGCTTTGTTCACGCCGAATGCGTCAATCCAAATTTCGTCGCCGTCTTTTGCCGTGTAGGTGCAGCTTTTGACTTTCCATTCGGAGGTCGGCTTTATTGCCGCGCGGGCGTAGGAATTTTTGCCTCCGCTGAAAACCGCCATTCGCGGAATCGGCTGTCCGATTGATTCTTCCAGACCTTTGACCCACGCTATATTTATGTATTTGCGCCCCGCTTCGGTTTCGATTTTCCGCCTGATTCCGAACCAGTGGTTGGGGAATTTTTGGCGGGCGTATTTGTGTTTTCCCGACGACGCGCCCCCTGGGAATTTGAACTCCCTGCTTTGCTCAATCGCGATGTCTTTGTTGAATTTTATCGAAAGCGCCTTGCCGCCGAAAACTCCGCCGTCTACGAGCGAAACTTCGCCCGTGTTTTCCTTCCCTTTGTGCGAGCGGAAATTCCAACCGTCGAAGCCGTTTGCGAAGTCGGCGTTTTCGATTTTGTTTGCGGCGGACGCCGTGAGCTTTGCAAGCCCTACGATGTCGCAGCCGTTGTCGATTTCGGAGACGAGGTCGCTTAGAATGTAGCTTGCCTGTTTTGAAACCGCGATTTTAGGCTCTATATTTCGGCGGTTTTGCGAGAGGTAAACGTTGTAGACCGACTCCGTCTTCGGCGCGATTTCGTCGAGCAAAACCAGCATTTCGCCGTTCAGAAGCGCGTGCGGAACTTCCTTCCCATTTTTGTAGACTTTGTAGTCAGACGGTCTGAAATTGCCGCGCGATACAATGTTTATCGGAATTATCCCGACCGCTTTCCCCGTCGGTTTATCTCCGAAATTGAAGAACGATGTTTTTATGCGGAGGTTGAAATTTTTGTCGTCGGTCTCCCATTTTTCGGCGGAATCGTCTTTGCCCAATTCGAGCGTTTCGCGCTCCGAAACTTTTACGGCGTAGTTGTTTTTCGGGAGGGTTTTCGAAACTTTAATGTCGTCGAAAAACACTTCGCCCGCGCCGATTTTTGCGATTGTTGTAAACGCCGCCGAAGTCGCGTTTGCGGGGATTTTCGTTATTAGCGAAATTTTCGTCCAGTCTGCCGCGTCCGAGAGCAGTTCGGACTCTTCAATTTTGTATTTGCCGTTCCCGAACGTGTAGACGACTCCGATTCCCGCGCCGCCGTTTTTCGTCGCTTTAAGGGCGTCGGTTTTTACATATGCCGAAATTTTCAGGGTGTCGTTTGCCGCAAAGCTTCCCTCGCGCGGGAATCCGCGTTTTTCTATTGCCCGTTTTGTGTCGAAGCGCAGGGGCATTTTATGCGCGTAGGGGCTTTTTTTGCAGCTCGCCGCGCGCAGGGAGTTTTTGCCGCTGCGCGAGTATTTTGTCGAGATTCCGACGGCTGTTTTGTTCGGCTTGTTCAGGTATGTCCAGCGGTTTTCCGCGCCGTCGTCGGCGTCGAAGTTTTCGTCCATGCGCGGCTCTATGAAGAAGTCGGGCACTTCGAGCGCGTCGTGGTTGCTGTAATATACCCAGAGTTCGGCTGAGCCTTTTGCGGGGCAATCGACGGGCAGTACGAGGGACGTTTTTCCCGAAAATTTTTCGGCGTTCGACGAGACCGCGAATAGCAGTTCCCTGCCGTTTTTTTGGACGACCCTTATTGCGTTTGTTTTTTCGCCGACGAGTCCGAGCTTTTTTGCCGAAATTCGGACTGGTTCGGCTTTAAAATCCGCGTCGGTTTTATTTTCGATTTCGACTTTCACGCGCTTTGCGGCGGGCGTGCCGAAGTCGAGGTAAAGAGGGTAGTCCCACGGGCGGACGGAGGCCGCATGCGCGAGCGTTGTCGCGGCGAGCATTGCAAGGAAAAATCTCATGCTTAAATAATGGCGTCGCTTAGGGGCGCACGCAAGCCTCCAAATATTGAAACTTGGTAAACTGTTTAATGGGCGTGAAATTAGCCGACAAAAAAACTCCGAACAAATCGTTCGGAGTTTTTCGAAAAAGTTTTTACAAGACTTATTTCTTGACGGAGTCGATAACCTTCTTAACGAGAACCGCGAAAGCCGCTTCGTCGTTAATCGCAAGTTCCGAAAGCTGCTTTCTGTCAAGCTCGACATTGAGGGCTTTCAGACCCGCCATGAATACGCTGTATTTAAGCCCCGCCGCGCGGCACGCCGCGTTGATGCGGGTAATCCAGAGACTGCGGAATTCGCGACGGCGCACGCGTCTGTCGCGATATGCGTATTTGCCGGCATGTTGCACGGCGTCTTTTGCGTAGCGGAAGAGTCTGGACTTATTGCCGAAATAGCCTCTTGCCGCCTTCAATGTGCGTTGTCTGCGTTTGCGGGACGCAACCGAAGTTGTCACTTTTGGCATGTTTGTATTTCCTTATATTTTTGATTGCCTGGGGGTCGCCTTCACCCTTGCGGCGAGTTATTGTCTGTGCTTTTTAGATTACTACGCGAAAGGCATTGCCTTTTTGACGTTGGCGGCGACGCCGGGAGTTACCTCTTTGTCGTGCCCCATCGCGCGCTTCTGCTTGATGGACTTTGCGCTGAGAAGGTGGCGTTTGCCGGGGCTTCTGCGAAGCACTTTGCCCGAAGATGTAATCTTGAAGCGTTTTACTATGGATTTCTTTGTCTTTTGCATTTCTTGTTGTGTAAGAAAATTAAAGTTTTGAATTCAATACGAAAACCGACGTCTGTAAAGTAAATTTTTGCGTTTTTTATTTTTTTTTTAATCCGCGAATCTCGAAACGGCGGAATTTTTCGGCTGTCGTATATAAATATGGTATCGATTCGCTTATTATGTTCGGTTTTCTGCGCTTTTGCGGCGTCGATGTGTCTTGCGGGGACTGCCGTTTTGCCGCCGAACCCGTACCGCCAGCACACGGTCTACCGCGATTCGCGCGGAAATGTTGTCGATGTCCGCAAGCCCTCGAAAATCGAGCGCACGCTGTATTCCGACATTGACGGAAAGGTGGAAATAGGCACTGAGCGCGGCGAGCCTTTCCCGCCTGCGCCTCCGCCTCCGCCGAAGTTCGGCGAACCCGCAAAGCCGCCGAAAGCTCCGCAAAAGCAAAAAACGCCGTAGCGGCGTTTTTGTTGTTGGAGCGTGTCCGAGTTCGCGTTGCGCTTTTGTTTTGTCTATTCGACGTTTTGGGTTTGCTCGCGGATTCTTTCAAGCTCGTTTTTGAGGTCTATTGCAAGTTTCGTCAATTCGAGCGAGTTTGCCTTGCTTGCGATTGTGTTGATTTCGCGCCCCATTTCCTGACAGATGAAGTCCATCTTGCGTCCGACGGCTTCTGGCTCTTCGAGAGTCGAGAGGAACTGAGCGATGTGGCTTTTGAGCCGCGTGATTTCCTCGCAGATGTCGCATTTGTCGGCAAAAATGCAGATTTCCTTCAAGACGCGCTCGTCGTTGGGGTCGAGCTGCAAGCCCGAATTTGCGAGCCTTTGCAGGAGCTGTTCCCTGTATTTTTCCACCGTGCCGCGCGACGAATTTTCGACGTCGGCGACCAGAGCCGAGATTGTACCGAGCCTCGCTTTCAGGTCCGTCTTCAATGCCGCGCCCTCGGTTATGCGCATTGCGTCGAGCTTTTCGACCGCCTCGTTTGCGGCGGGTTCGATTTCCGCCCAGCTTTCCTCCCAGTCCGCCGCGGATTCGTTTGCGGCGAGCATTTCGCCGAGTTTGAGCAGCAATTCGGGCGTCGGTTCGAACTTTGCGCCGAGTTTTTCGCAAACCGCCTTGAAGTCGGCGAGGGGCTTTGCGAGGGCGTCGGCGTCGAGAACGCCCGCCGCTCCGCCGTCTTTTTTTTCGATTTTTACCGAGACCGACACTTTGCCCCGCGCTACCGACTTTTTCAGCAACTGCGCGAAAAGCCTTTCCATGGGCGCCCACTCGCGCGGGAGCGACACGGAAAGCTCGAAGCCCTTTTTGTTCACCGACGAAACGTCGATTGCGATGTCGAAAGCCGCGCACTGTTTTTTTGCGCGGCCGAAGCCCGTCATGCTTTTCATATTAGAGCTTTCTCACCGCGCCGTCCGCCGCCGAGGAAACTGACTTAGCGTAGGATTGGAGCGCCTTTGAGACTTTTCTGTCGCGCACGGGTTTGTACGCCAAGTCGCCCTTTGCCTTCATTTTTTCGCGGCGGGCGTCCATTTCGGCGTCGGAGATTTCGAGGGAAATCGTACGCGCGGGAATGTCGATGTTAATCATGTCGCCGTTTTCGACAAGCGCGATGTCGCCGCCGTCCGCCGCTTCGGGGGAGGCGTGTCCGATTGAAAGACCGCTTGTGCCGCCCGAAAATCTGCCGTCGGTGAGCAGCGCGCAGACCTTGCCAAGCCCCATGCTCTTCAAGTGGCTTGTGGGGTAGAGCATTTCCTGCATGCCTGGGCCGCCGCGCGGGCCTTCGTAGAGGATAACGACGACGTCGCCGGGGGCGACCTTTCCGCCGCGGATTGCAAGGCTTGCGTCCTGCTCCGAGTCGTACACTTTCGCCGTTCCCCTGAATTTCAGAATGGATTCGTCCACGCCCGCGGTTTTTACAATGCAGCCGTCTTTTGCGATGTTGCCTTTGAGCACCGCAAGCCCGCCGTCCTTGCTGAACGCGTGCTCGACGGAACGGATTGCGCCGTTTGCGCGGTCGGTGTCAAGCTCGTCGTAGTATTTATCCTGCGACCAAGCCTTGATGCTGTGGACGCCTCCTGGGGCTGCGCGGTAGAGCTTGCGCGCGGACGAAGAGCATGTGGGCGACATGATGTCGTTTGCCTTAATCGCCGCGCCGATTGTCTTGCCGTAGACTGTCTTTGCCCTCATATCTACAAGCCCCGCCCGCGCGAGTTCGCCCATAATCGCCATGATTCCGCCCGCGCGGTGAACGTCCTGAACGTGCACTTTCTGCGTGCTGGGGGCTACTTTGCATATGCAGGGGGTGATGCGCGAGAGCGCGTCGATGTCGGACATCGAGAAATCTACCTCTCCCTCGCGGGCAATCGCCAAGAGGTGCAGGACAGTGTTGGTGCTGCCGCCCATTGCGATGTCGAGCTTCATTGCGTTCATGAACGAATTGCGCTTTGCGATTGAGCGCGGAAGCACGGAGGTGTCGTCCTTTTCGTAGTAGGCTTTCGCCATTTCGACAATGCGTTTCGACGCCTTTGCGAAAAGCGATTTTCTCGCCTTGTGGGTTGCGACAATCGTGCCGTTTCCGGGGAGGGCAAGCCCGATTGCCTCCATGAGGCAGTTCATGGAATTTGCCGTGAACATGCCCGAGCACGAGCCGCATGTGGGGCACGCGTTGCGCTCCATGAGTTCGCTGTCGGCGTCGGAAACATTGGGGTTTGCGCCGGCAATCATCGCGTCGATAAGGTCGAGCTTTCTGTCGTCGCCGCCGGAGAGTTTTGCCTCGCCCGCTTCCATCGGGCCGCCCGATACGAAAATCGCGGGAATGTTCATGCGCATGGCGGCCATCATCATTCCTGGGGTGATTTTGTCGCAGTTTGAAATGCAAATCATGGCGTCGGCGCAGTGGGCGGTGCACATGTATTCAACGCTGTCGGCGATAAGCTCGCGCGAGGGGAGCGAATAGAGCATGCCCTCGTGCCCCATGGCTATGCCGTCGTCGATTGCGATTGTGTTGAATTCCCGCGCAATGCCGCCCGCCTTTGCGACCTGCTCGCAGACGTATTTGCCCACCTTGTCGAGGTGGACGTGCCCGGGGACAAACTGCGTGTAGGAATTTACGACCGCGATAATCGGCTTGCCGAAATCCTCCTCCTTTACGCCCGTTGCGCGCCAAAGCGCGCGCGCGCCCGCCATGTTTCTACCGTTAAAACTTTTCTTTGATTTATATTCTGGCATAATTGCGTTTTGTTTTTTTGTTTGTAAAATTAACGTTGATAAAATCACCGAAGCGGCGAATCGTCAACAAAAGTTTTCGCGCGGAGGGGGCGGAGAATTTTTTGTTGTAAGACGGCGGAAAAAATCCATTATGAGACGGCAAGAATTTATCAAAATGGCTTTCAACTTAAAAAAGATTCTGCGGGCGCTGCTTTTTTCGACGAGCGACGCGCTGACTATCAAGGATATTCAGGCGGTCATCACGCGCTACCACAACGAGCGCGAAAACATGAAAAAAGCGGCGAAAAACGGCGGCCAGCCCGAAGTCCCCGAAGCTCTCGTGGAGGGCGAGCAGTCGGAGATGGAGGACATCATGGCGCAGGTGCCCACGCTCCTTACCGCAACGCAAATCCGCGAGGCGATGGAGGAGATTTCCGCGGAATTGGAGGAAAGCGGCGACGTGTGCAGACTTCTGCAAAGCTCGTCGGGCTTCAAGCTCGCCATTTCGAAAGACTATGCCGAGTGGGTGCGGCTTTTGCGCAACGACCCGCGCCCGCAGAGGCTCACGCGGGCGGCTCTCGAAACGCTGGCGATTATCGCCTACCGACAGCCCGTAACCCGCGCCGAAATAGAGGCAATCCGCGGGGTTAACGCCGACAGCGCAATCACGCGCCTTACCGAAAAGGAGCTTATTTTCATAAGCGGACGCGCCGATTTGCCCGGGCGTCCGATACAGTTTTCGACGACTAAAAACTTCCTCGACTACGCGGGGGTAAACTCGCTCGAAGAGCTGCCAGCCTCCGACGTGCTAAGCCCCAACCAGATTTCGGAGTGGATTCGCCGCGCAAGCTCGCCGTCGGACATCGCCGAAAAGGACGTCGGGCTTCCCTCAAACGACGCCGAGCACAACAGCCGCAGCGTCTCAACGCAGGCGCAGGCTTCCGCCGATTCAGTCGAAAACGAATCCGACGCGGCGGCGGAGGCGTCCGCAACGGAATCCGAAACCCCGCAAAAAGAGGGCGCAACGCACTTCCCCTACGACGGCGCGGAAAGCGCGGGCAGCGAAGAGGAATTCGAAGTCTCCGACGGCGACAAATAGGAATTTTTACGATGGACAAAGACGCTATCAGAAAAGAAATAGACGCTATCGACACCCAGATTCTCGACCTGCTTTCGCACAGAATTGAGTGCGCAAAGGAAATCGGGAAAATGAAGGCGGCAAACGGCGAGGAAATCTACGTTCCCAGCCGCGAGACGCTCGTGTTCAAAAACCTTTCCGACAAAAACGGCGGGCGCATCGACGAAGCCGCGTTGCGCTCAATCTACCGCGAAATAATTTCGGCGAGCATTTCGGCGGAAAAGCGGCTGATGGTCGCATACCTAGGTCCGAAAGCCACGTTCACGCAGCAGGCGGCGGTCAAGAACTTCGGTTCGAGCGTAGACTACCGCCCAATGCCGTCGATTCCCGACGTGTTCGCGTCGGTCGAAAGCGGCGATGCCGACTACGGCGTCATTCCGATTGAAAATTCGACAGAGGGCGCGGTATTCCACTCAATGGACATGCTCCGCGACAGCTCTTTATATATAGTGGGGCAGGTTTACATGCCAATCGAGCACTGCCTGATTTCGCGCGGAACGCTCGAAACAATCCGCAAAGTCTGCTCGAAAGACCAGGCTATCGGCCAGTGCCGCGAGTGGCTGCGCCGCAACCTCCACAGCGTCGAAATAGAATACGTCGAAAGCACGACCGCCGCGGTCGAACTTGCCCGCGACAACCCCGAAACCGCCGCCGTCGCAAGCTCGATAGCCGCCGATTTCTACGGCGTGCCCGTTCTCGAACACGGCATTCAGGACAGGAAAAACAACCAGACGCGCTTCCTGATTGTGGGCAAAAAATTCTGCCCGAAAACCGACGGCGTAAAATACAAAACAAGCCTCGTGCTCTCGCTTAACGACCGCCCGGGCGCGCTTTACGACATGCTTTTGCCGTTCAATCGCATGAACATAAATCTCACGCGAATCGAGTCGCGCCCAAGCAAAACAAAGGCGTGGAACTACTACTTCTTCCTCGATTTCGAGGGGCATTGGGAGGACGAAAACGTCCGCACGGCGGTCGCCGAACTGCAAAAGACGCTCCCGATGGTCAAGTGGCTCGGCAGCTACCCGATGTGATGGCGGAACGCTTCAAAGTGCGGGTTGTTCCGAACGCGCCCAAGAGCGCGTGCGCGGGGGCATACGGAGACGCCGTGAAAATAAAAATCGCGGCGCAGGCGATGGACGGCAAGGCGAACGCCGAGCTTGCAAAATTTCTGTCAAAAAAACTCGGAGTGGGGCGCGGCGCGGTGCGCATTGTCTGCGGCGAAACCTCGCGCGACAAGCTTGTGGAAGTGGACTCCGAAAACTGCCTTGCGAGGCTCTTGGCGGAATAGGGCGCGTTTGCGTCGGTCAATCCAAACGCGGCGAAGCTGACGGCGGAAGTATTGCGCGCCGTCGTCAGCGCGTGATTGTTAAATAGGCTCGTTGAAGAAACGCGCCGAAAGGAACGAAACGAGCAGCTCGGCGACTTCCGACTTCGAGCCTTTGCGGAAATCTACAACTTCGCCGCTGCGCAGAATCAGGTCGATTTTGTTTGTGTCGGCGGCGAAGCCCGCGCCCTCCGCACCGACGTTGTTTGCGACTATGCCGTCGAGGTTCTTGCGTTCGAGTTTGTCTTTTGCGTATTCGAGCACGTTTTGGGTTTCGGCGGCAAAGCCTATCAAAATCTGATTTTTTTTGCGTTTTGATAATTCGAGCAGAATGTCGGGCGTGCGTTCAAGCTGGGGGTTGAGGTCTATCTCGTCCTTTTTTGCCTTGCGCGAAAGCACGGTTTTGGGGCGCACGTCGCTTACGGCGGCGGACATTATCAGAATGTCGCACGAGTCGAAGAGCTTGTCGCAGGCGGCGAACATGTCGGCGGCGGAGACTACGCGCAGGGTTTTTACTCCGTCGATGTCGGGCAGGGCGGAAGGTCCGAGCACAAGGGTGGTGTCCCAGCCTTTGGCGCGGGCGGCGGCGGCTACGGCGCAGCCCATTTTGCCCGTCGAGGGGTTGCTAATGAAGCGCACAGGGTCGAAATATTCGCGGGTGGGGCCCGCCGTCACCAAACATCTGATTTTTTTCATGGGGCGAATCCTACTAGAAATTTTTTTCAAAAAAAGCATTTTTTGAAAATGCCGGCTTGCGCGACAGCTTCGAACGGCGCAATATTGTACGATGTTGAATTAAAAATGACGGCGGACTCACAGGGAAAAAACAGGGCGGCGATGCTTTCGGTAGGAGCGGCGGCGGCACTCGTCGCGCTGAAAATGGCGGTCGCAATTTCGACGGGCAGCCTGGGCATTTTGTCGGAAGCTTTGCACTCCGCGCTCGATTTGGTAGCCGCCGCCGTGACGTGGGTTGCCGTGCGCCTTTCCGACAAGCCCGCCGACAAAGAGCACAATTTCGGACACGGCAAGATAGAGAATTTTTCCGCGCTTATAGAGGCTCTGCTTCTGCTTATCACATGCGGCTGGATTATCTACGAGGCGGTGGCGCGGCTGATTTTAAAGCACTCCGCAATCGAGGTCGGCTTTTGGAGCTTCGCGGTTGTGATTGCGTCAATCGCCGTGGACGTGGGGCGTTCGCGCGCGCTGATGAAGGCGGCAAAAAAGTATAGAAGTCAGGCGTTGGAGGCTGACGCGCTCCACTTTTCCACCGACATTTGGAGCTCGGCGGTGGTGTTTTTCGGCGTGGCAGGCTCGTTCTTGGGCTTCCATTCGGCGGACGCAATAGCGGCACTCGCGGTTGCGATAATCGTGATTTGGGTCTCGATAAAACTTTCGTCGCGGGCGATTGACGAGCTTTTGGACAAAGCCCCCGACGGACTGCGCGAAAAGGTTTCGTCGCTCATAGGCGACGTTGACGGCGTGATAAAATCGCACGACCTGCGTGTAAGGGCGTCGGGGAACGTGTACGTTATAGACGTAAACATTCACGTTGACGCGTCGCTTTCGATTGTTGAGGCGCACGAAATTTCCGAGCGGGTCGAGCGCGTTTTGAGGGCGAATATCGGCAGGTCGATAATCAACGTCCACGTCGAACCGCAATGGTAGGGTTAGGCATTGCCCAAGTCCCGATTGGGCTTGTGAAGCTGGCGGATAAATGCGTTTCGCTTGTTGCGGCTTGGTCACGTACGCCAGTACGCTCCCTGCGCCTCACTGCGCAAAGCCGCATTTTTTCGCTCAGCTTGACAAGCCTAAGCAGCGCGGCGTTGCCGCGCATTGAGTTTTTAGAAATTGTTTGCGGATTGCCGTTTTTGAAAAAATGCTTCCGCATTTTTTTATAATATAAGTGCGGCTTGCGTCCAGCTTCACAAGCCCAAGAAAAACTTGGGCTATCCACTAATCCCCATCACCACTTTTGCCAGTGGACTTTGGCGGGGGTGTAGCGCGGGGCGTCAAGCTCGGGCGACTCCGCTGGATAGCCGAGAATTATCAACGCCATCGGCGCTATGTTTTTCGGCATTCCGAAAAGCCTGCGGATAGCCTCCATGCGCTCCTTTTCGGGCGCAACACCGCACCAGCACGTGCCAAGCCCTAGCTCTTTTGCGCGTATCAAAATGTTCTGCGCGGCGGCGGAGCAGTCGTACTCGTAGTAGCCGCCGCAGGGGGTTGAGAACTGTTCGTCCAAGTCGCCGCAAACGATTATCGCGGAATGCGCGTCTTTGACCGACTCGCAGTAGGGGTGCGCTTTCGTGAGGGCGTCCAAGACCGAGTCTTCGGTCGCCACAACAAAACGCCACGGCTGTTTGTTCATCGCCGACGGCGCGTGCATTGCGGCGTCCAAAATGTCTTCGATTTGCTCTTTCGAAACGCACTTCGACGAGTCGTAGGCTCTGACGGAGCGTCTGGTAAAAACGGCTGTATCCTTTTTCATAATAGACGAGTTTATCGGAAAAATTTTGCGCCATGCAACAAAAAACGCCGCCCGAAAATCGGGCGACGCCAATACTATCTTATGAAAAAAAGGAGTTATGCCCTTCTTCTGCGGTAGACCGCAATCACCAGCGCAATGCCGCCGAAAATCGCCGCCCATTCGGCGGGTTCGGGGATAGCCGCCGTCAGCCAGCCGTTCACAAGTTTCGCCGTTCCGATGTAGCTCGAATCGTCCATGCCCGAATAGAGCTTGACGAGCGCAAGTTCGGATTCGGTCGCGCTATCGCCGACAAAAACCGCGTTTTCCCTGAAATTGAAGATAGCCAAGCCGTTGTCGTTCTTGAATTTCAGCGTGTCGTCAACCGAAACGAGCCTCAGCACCGCGTCTTCGTTTGCGAGAACGATGTTAGCAACTTTGTCGTTTATGTTGTTGATGAACTCCAACGAAATGTCGCCGCCGATAATCAAAGTGCCCGATTTCGTGCCCGTAAACACAATCGGAATAGCTCCGCCCGCCCGCGAGGTTTTGTACATCTGGTTGAGCGTGATTGTGCCGTCGTTGACGAGAATGAAACGCTGGTTTGTGCCGGACAAATTCAGGTTGCTGTTGTCGAGCGTGAACGAAGCGCCGCCGTTTACCTGAACTTTGTTTTTGATATCCCAAACGCCGTTGTCGGACAGCGTCGAGTTGCCGATGATTTTAATGCCGTCGCCGGTCGTCTGTACGAGCTTGCCGCCCGTGCTGATAATAGAGCCGAATTCGAGGTCTTTTGTCGCGGTAACCGTGCCGCCCGAAATATTGATAGCGGCGGTTGTTCCGAACTTTGTGTCGTCGGCAAAAACAACGTTGCCGTCGATGACGTCGATGCTTGCGCCGTTCGAGAACGTCGTGCCGCCCGCGACGTTGAGCGTGCCGCTTGTCGTAATGCTGCCCGCTACCGTGCCGCCTGCGTTGATGTTGTAGGTTGCACCGCTGTCTACTATGGCCTGACCGCCTTTTTTCAAAGTCAGCGCGCCCGCGTTTGTGTACGAGCCCATAACGTTTATTATGCCGTTCTGCTCGACTGTTTGCGCGCCGTTCCACGCAACCTCGGCATTTGCCGCCACGTTTATCGACGCAGCATTCGGCGTATAATTGTAGCCGGTAGAGCCTATGATCGCGCCGTTCGCCGTCGTTACGTTAGCCTTGACGTTTTCGAACGAAATGCTTTGGATTTGGTTGTTCGGCGCGATCGCCATGCTCCATAATTCAAAGATGTCGAATTTCAAATTCGCCGTGGCGTTTTTTCCGCCGACCGAATTTATAATCTTAAGGTTTGCGAGGTTCATGTAGAACTTGCCCGCAAAGTTCATTGCGTCGGCCTCGCCAGATTCCGCGGCAATGTCGATAATGCCGCTGTTCGCGCCGTTTTGATAGGGCCCGAAGAAGTGTATGTACGACGCAGTGGACGACATTGACTTCATGGTGTTGTCTTTTTTGCCGAAGAAGTGGTAGTTTTTGAGCGTTTCGTCTACCGATAAAACAACGTCGTCGCCCGGGTTAGAGCTGACAACGCTGTTATGTTGCGCCTCGCCCGAGACCGCCGAACCGTTTATTGTTACAGTTGCGGCGAAAGCGGAGGACGCCGCAAGCGCGCATGATAGTATGAGGTATTTTTTCATTGATGTGGTTTTCTCCTTTTCGTTATTTATAATACAATAAAAACAAAAGTTTGTATAAGCAAGGGAAATCCGACATTCGCTTTGTTCTTTATCCTCCGATTTTTGGACTATTTTGACTTTTTTGAACAAACGCACATTTTCCCCGCCTTTTGCCGCGCAAAAAACGCCCTCCGTTTCCGAAGGGCGTTCCGTAAAACGCAACAAGTTGCGGCGGGGTTTACGCTTTGACTTTTGCGAGAATTTCGTTCATGCGCTTTGCCATCGCTCTCGGATTTTCAAGAAGCCCCGCCGCGAGCAGCGCGTTGTCGTAAAGCTGTTCGAGAACGAGCTTTGCGAGCGGCTCGTCGGCGTTCCTCAGAGTTTCGAGGTTCTTGATTACGTCGCTGCGCGGGTTGATTTCGAGCTTCACCGCGGGGGCGGGGAGGGGATTGTCGGGGTTCATCGCCTTCAACATCATGCGCATTTGCGGCGTGATGCCGTCGGTATTGATTGCCGCAACGGGGCTTTCTACAAGCCTTTCGCCGCTCGAAACCGATTCGACCTTTGTGTCGCCGAGGGTTGATTTAATCCAGTCTTTGAGCGATTTCAGGGCTTCTTCGGGGATTGCCTCTCCGTCGGCGGGCTTGGGCGCGTCGCCGAGTTTTACGTCGGAATCAACGCTTGCGAACGGCTTTTCGGAGTAGCTTCCGAGGTTGCCCACAAGGAAAGTGTCGATAGGCTCGTAGAGGTAGAGCACTTCAAGCCCGCGGGCGGCGAACGCCTCGATGTACGGCGCGCTTTCAATCGTTTTCCTGTCCGCGCCGCACGCGTAGTAGATTTCCGTCTGGCCGTCTTTCATTCTCGAAACGTAGTCGTCGAGAGACACTTTCGTTCCGTCGGCGTAGAGGCTCGACTCGAAGCGAAGCAGCTTTGTTAGTTCTGTACGGTTTTCGAAATCGACCGCCGCTCCCTCTTTGAGGAACACGCCGAATTTCTTGAAGAACATGTCGTACTTGGCGGTGTCCTTTTTTGCGATGTCGGCAAGGTGTTTAAGGAAGCGTTTGAGAACCACGCGCCCGAGCTTTTTGACAAGCGCGCTGTCCTGCATGCTTTCGCGCGAGATGTTCAGCGGAATGTCGGCGCTGTCGATTACGCCCTTTACGAAGCGCAGCCATTCGGGAAAGAGGTTCTTGGGTTCGGAGTCAATCAGAACCTTTTTGCAGTACAGAGAGACTTCGCACTTGCTTTTCCCGAAGCCGAGGCGTTCGGGATTTTCGTTGGGAATGTAGATTAGCGCGTTAAGCTCTACGGGCGCGTCCGCCTTGAAGTGCAGCCAGTCGAGGGGCTTGTCGAAAGAGTGGGTCTGGAATTTGTAGAAGTCTTCGTACTGTTCGGGGGTGATGTCCGACTTCGCTTTGAGCCAGATTGCCTGCATCGTCTTGATTTTCTCTTCGCCGAAGTAAATCGGGAAATCGACGTACGCGCTGTACTTTTCGACAATCTCCTTGATTCGCGCGGGCTTTGAAAATTCGGAGTATTCCTTTTTGAGGGTCGCGACTATTTTCGTGCCGCGTTCGGGCTTGTCAAAGTCTTCAATCGCGAAGTTCTCGTCGCCCGCGCACGACCAGTGGAGTCCGCCGCCGTTTTCGCTTTTCGTGTAGACGTCAACCTTGTCGGCAACCATGAACACGCTGTAAAACCCCACGCCGAACTGCCCGATAAGCCCTTCCGACAAGTCGCTCTTGTTTTCTTTGAGAGCCTGCAAAAACGCCTTCGAGCCTGAATGCGCGATTGTTCCGAGGTTCGCGACAAGCTCTTCGGAGGTCATGCCTATGCCGCGGTCTTCGATTGTGAAAGTGTTCGCCTTTTCGTCGGTCGAGAGGGTGATTTTAAGCTCGTCGTCGGCGATTTTCCCGCCTGAGGAAAGTTTGGTGAAGCGCAGTTTTTCGGAAGCGTCTGCGGCGTTCGAGACAAGCTCCCTGACGAAGATTTCCCTGTCGGTGTAGAGCGAGTTTACGACGATGTCCAGTACCTGTTTTACTTCCGCTTTGAATTTGTAGTCCATATATTATTATAGTGTTTTGTTTTTTGAAAATATGCGGGCGTCGCGGATTGTTCCCGACCCGCGCGCGCCCCGTGTTTAATTGTGGATTATCGGACAGCTTCGCGTTTTTTAAAGAACAAAAGACAAAAATTTTTCCGAAATCGGGAAAATGATGTTGAATATTTCCGCGAAAAGTCGGATTATCCGCAAAGTATGTCAAATATCGTAAAGAAACTTTTGAGCGGAAACGAGGCAATAGCCCTCGCCGCACGCCACGCGGGTTGCGCCCTCGGAGTGGGCTACCCCGGAACGCCATCGACCGAAATTCTCGAAAACTTTTCCCTGCTCGGCGGAAACGCCGAATGGGCGCCGAACGAAAAAGTTGCCGCGGAAGTCGCGCTGGGAGCGGCTTTTGCGGAGGCAAATTCCATGGTAACAATGAAGCACGTCGGCTTCAATGTAGCCCAAGACCTGTTCTTTACGGCATCATACAGCGGCGTTCAGGGCGCGTTCGTAGCGGTCGTCGCCGACGACCCCGGAATGGCGTCGAGCCAGAACGAGCAGGATACCCGCTCGCTCGCGCTCGCCGGCGGGCTGCCCGTCCTCGAACCCGCAGACTCGCAGGAAGCCTACGACCTCACGCGCCTTGCGTTCAAACTTTCCCGCAAATGGGGGATTCCGTTCATCATTAGAACCACAACCCGCATTGCCCACAGCAATACGGTTGTTTCGTACGACCTCGACGCGGTTGAAGACCTCCACCCCGCGAACTACGCAAAAGACATCACAGTGCACGTCATGGTCCCCGGGCACGCAAAGCCCGCGCACAGACGCCTCCGCAAGAAGCACGCCGACATGCTCGCGTGGAACGAGTCCGGCGAATCGCCGAACAAAATAATCGAGGGCAAGTCGGACGAGCTGGGGATAATCGCAAGCGGCGTGGCGTTCCAGCACGCAATGGAGGCGGCTCCCGACGCGGGCTTCTTCAAAGTCGCGTTCTCGAACCCGCTTCCCGTAAAGAAAATCGCCGAATTTACGAAAAAATACAAGCGTTGCGTAGTGGCGGAAGAGGGCGACCCCTACATGTCTACACTGCTGCTTGCGGGCGGCGCAAACGTCGAGCCGCGCGACGAAGTGTGGCGTTTCGGCGAATTCAATTCCGACAGGGCAAAGGCGCAAATAGAGGGCAGGACAGACTACGCCGCGCCCGTTCTCAAAATGAAGCCGCCGCAACTCTGCAACGGCTGCCCTCACGCTTTCAGCTTCAAGCCGCTCGTGGAACTCAACTGCATAGTTTCGGGCGACATCGGCTGCTACACGCTCGCGGCAATGCGCCCCGTAAGCGGAATGGACCTGCAAATTTGCATGGGCGCGTCAATCGGCATGGGAATAGGGCTTAGGAAAGTCCTTCCCGAAGAGCAGGCGCGGAAAGTCGTAAGCGTTATCGGCGACAGCACTTTCATGCACAGCGGTCTCACGGGGCTTCTCGAAATGGTCTACAATCCGCCCGCAACGGGGCACGTCGTGGTGGTTGTAGACAACTCCACGACCGCGATGACAGGCCAACAGGAACACCCCGGAACGGGCAGAAAGCTCGACCACACACCCGCGCCGCACAAGGTTTCGATTGCGGACGTCGCAAAGGCAATCGGCGTCCAGAACGTGGTTGAGTTCAACCCCGTGCGCGACGGCGAAAAAATCAAGAGCTACCTCGAAGAAAAACTGGCTACGAACGAGCTTACGCTGATTATTCTCAAACAGCCCTGCCTGCTCGCGGCGGCGAACCTCGCAAAAATGAAAAAGGCTTAAACCATGGAAAAAACTACAAACATTCGCACTGCGGGTCTCGGCGGCATGGGCGTCTTGAAGGCGTCGCTTATTCTCAGCGAACTGCTTTTCGAAGAGGGCTACGACGTCAAAAAGGCGGAAGTCCACGGAATGTCGCAACGCGGCGGCTCGATATCAAGCGACGTACGCTTCGGCAAAAAAGTCGTAAGCCCGATGATAGGAGAGGGCAAGATTGACTTTTTGCTGTCGCTCGAACCCGAATGGTCTGACGTCCACAAGTCGTCGCTCGCGCCCGACGGCGTGGTGATTTCGCCCGCCGACTTCGACGTATCAAAGCTCAAAAGCGCGAAGGCTATAAACGTAGCGGCTCTCGGCGTGCTCAGCAACTACCTCGACATTCCCGAAAACCGCTGGCTTGAAACAATCGCAAAATTCTTCCCCGAAAAACTCCGCGATGCAAACGAGGAGGCCTTCAAGCTCGGGCGCAATTCGAAAAAATAACAGCAGCACAATTTCCGTACACATATGGCTCAAAATTGGAACGACAAAAACGGAAAATTCAACCCCGTAAGCGCGATGGACTACCTGCCGCGCGAACAGCTCAGATTCATCCAGTCCCAAAGGCTCTCGGCGATGGTAGAGCACGCCTATGAAAACGTCGCCCTCTACCGCGAAAGAATGGACGCAAAGGGCGTGAAACCGTCCGACATCAAGTCCATCGACGACATATCGAAGCTTCCGTTTACACAGAAAACCGACCTCCGCGACACATATCCATACGGGCTTTTCGCAGTCCCCACAAACGAGGTCGTGAGGCTGCACGCATCGAGCGGCACGACGGGCAAGCCGATAGTCGTAGGCTACACCGAAGACGACATGGACGTTTGGAAAACCTCCGTCATGCGCTGCCTGCTCATGAGCGGAATCAATAGGGGAGACTTCGTCCAAATCTGCTACGGCTACGGGCTCTTTACGGGAGGTTTGGGCGCGCACGGCGGCGCGGAAAAACTCGGCTGCACGGTTATCCCCGCATCGACGGGCAACACCGAACGCCAGCTCATGATTATGCGCGACTTCGGCACAACCGCAATCTGCTGCACGCCAAGCTACTTTATCCACTTGATTGAAGTCGCGCCAAAATACGGAATCGACATGAAAAAACTGCCGCTTTCGCACGGCGTTTTCGGCGCGGAGCCATGGTCGGAGCAAATGCGCAATTTCATTCAGAAAAACACGAACGTCGTCGCGCACGACATCTACGGACTCTCCGAAATCACGGGCCCCGGCGTCGGCTGCGAGTGCTCCGAACAAAACGGTCTCCACATTTTGGAGGATAACTACTACCCCGAAATCGTAGATCCCGAAACGGGCGAACCGCTCCCCGACGGCGAAGAGGGCGAGCTTGTTCTCACGACATTGGCGAAGAGGGCGATGCCGATTCTCCGCTACCGCACCCACGACATTACGTCGATTATCACCATGCCGTGCAAATGCGGCAGAACGCTCCGACGCATTCGCAGAATAGGGCGCAGAAGCGACGACATGTTCATCATCCGCGGCGTAAACGTGTTCCCGTCGCAAATCGAAGTCGCGCTGATGAGGGTCGAGGAATGCACGCCGAATTACAGAATCATTCTCGACAGGGAAAAAGACCTCGACACCGTGACGGTCGAAGTGGAAGTAGACGAAAAATACTACGCCGACAGCGTTTCGGAGCTAGACGCGCTCCGCAAGAAAATCAAAACGTCGATTGCAAACATAGTCGGAATCAAAATCGAAGTGAAAATCGTCGAACCCAATAAAATCCCGCGCTCCGACGGCAAGGCGAAAAGAGTCATCGACAACCGAAAAATTTAGAAAGGAAAACCCGACATGAGAATAAAACAAATATCCGTATTCTTGGAAAACACCCCCGGACACCTTGAAAGAGTCTGCAAGACGCTCGCCGAGGCGGACATTAATCTCCACACCATAACAATCTCGGAAACAAAAGATTACGGAATTGTCCGCGCAATCGTGGACGACCCCGAAAAAGCGGCGCGCACGCTCAAAGATAACGGATTTTTTGCAAAACTCGTCGAAGTGCTTGCAATAGAAGTTGAAGACAAACCCGGCGAACTCTCGAAAATCCTCAGAAAGGCGTCGGAAGTCGGGCTGAATGTGGAATATATGTACGCAATGACGCGTCCCGTAAACGACAAGCCCGTAATGGTGATGTCGTTTAAGGATATCGACGCGGCGGAGCGCATTTTCGGCTAAATGGCGGCGCAAAATCGAAAACCGGCAGGCATAACGCGCAAACTTTTTTGGGCGTTGCTCGGCGTTTCGTTTTTTGCGCTGACATATATTAACTTCACGAGCGACGAGAATTTGAGGCTTGTCGCCGAACAATATCCCGAAGTGAGCCTGTCGTTCCGCAAGGCTTTTCTGGACGGCTATAAAATGTTCATGTCGCTCGCGCTTTTCCTGACGGACATCGTGCTGGTCGGACCGTTCGCATGGCTGAGCTATTTTGGCGACCATATAGTGTCGAAACGCGGCGACTTCATAAAACGCGTGAGCTTTTTCGACTTGGGCATAATGCTCGCAATAGACTTCACCATGGCGGTGATTTCGTTCAATTTCATGATAATAAACGCGGTAGACCCGAACCCGATAAAAGTGCTCGGCACAATGACGCCGTGGATTTTTACGGGAATCGGATTCGCCGCATGGTTTGCAACGTCGCTACTTAAAATATACTCATATAGCTCCGACCAGCGCAAAGACCTGAAAAAATATGTTATCAAATTCTAAACGGCAATTATTGAAAAACTCGCCAACACAAAGCGCGTTGCAAAGAAAACCACACCAAAAAAACGCATAATAAAACAAACTCCGCCGAACAAATTTGTCGCACAATATAGATTATGTCTAATCGCGCATTGTAGACACGCTCTTTCTTGTTTGCGCTCTCAACAAACAACCATAACAATATATAACAAACGGAACGTAAGCAAGATATGGAATTTTGGCTCGATTGCCAGACCCTTAAAACAAGATTAGACTTTTGTTTTATTGTAGGCGGTTTTTTGGGGCTTCGGAGAGGTTTGTAGCAGTTTTGTCGCACTTTCTTTGCCAAAATACCTCAGTCATGCCGTAAAAATTTTATTCTTGCGCGTTCCTATTTTGAGATGCGCATGGAACAAACAAATCAGAAAGTATATCAATTCAGGGTCACAAACCCAAAAAAAACCACATTGGAGAAATATCCATATGTGGTATATCTCCGACCAGTCGGAGCCCAAAAGGATTTGAAGCGCTACTTTAAATCCTTCGATGCAGCAGAAAAATTCGTCCAAGAGGAACGAAATAAACACGAAACGTCCGTTGCCGCCCAAACGGCAGAGGACATTTTGGATTACAGGAATGCCCAATCTAATGCCGTTCGTGTGAACATGAGCCTATCGGCAATGGTGGATTTGTTCTTCAAGTGCACCGATGAGGTAAATTATACCGGAAAAGACTTGTCCAGCGTCATGCAGGAATACCTTGAATGGCGTGAACATAACGACCCGCATTTTATGCTCTCAGCGGCGATTACCCAATATTTGGACACCTACCTTTCCCGCGGTAAACGGGAAATTTCAAAGGTGAGCGCCCAGATGTGTTTAATGAGACTGCTTGATGAAATCGGCGATATTCCGCTGGTAATGCTTACTGCGGATAGAATAGAAAACTGGGTCACCACTTTGAGAAACAAAAGTCGTGGTGTACCACGTACTCGCCCTCGAGGAAAGTATGTATCGCTATACACCCAACACGGTAATCTATACATTGTGTTGGGGTTTTTGAGTTATTGGCGGAAACAAGGAAAAATCTCCTCCAATCCAGGGAAAAAGGTCCTTCTGCCGCCAAAACCAAAACTTGATCCTAAGGCTTATACCCCTGAGGATATTGCATTTGCTATTAGTCTATTCGAAGAATACCGCTATACGCAACTTTATGTATGTTTGGCGGCATTTAGCGGAATTCGCCCTACCGAACTTGGCAAGCTGAAATGGACACATATTGATCCCGATGAGCGGACCATAACGTTGGACATAAGCGTAACCAAAACACGAAGGCGGCGAACGGTAAAAATTCGGGATAATTTATGGGAATGGCTCCTACTTTGGAAGGACTTTTTCCATAAGGATCAGTTCATATTTGATAATGTGGTGAATTTTCAGTGCAGATTCCTTACTACTTACCGAAAGCATCGCAAAGTGATTGTAGATGGGCTGCGCCATTCCTGCGCTTCGTATCTTTTGGCGTTAACCCAAAATAGTGCTGTTACAGCCGAACAGCTTGGACACGACCCTGCAATATTGAAAACACACTATATGGACTTAGTGAGATACAATGATGCTGTGAGGTATTTCAACATCAAACCGTCAAACTACAGAGATTATTTAAAGGATAGCAATAATGAGAACGAACGAAAATAGCATATCAATATTCCCCTACTCTTCAAAATCCCATCCTGCATACAAATGGATTGTCCATTACACTGACATACAAAGCGGATTGCGTAAAAAGAGCCTGTTTAAAGAGAGAGACGAAGCCTTAAACTTCAGGCGTGTTGTGGCATCCGAATCGGCGCATCATTTTTCAACAAAGAAAATGCCCCTCAGCGATGCCGAATTGGAGGAGTACCACCTCCTGTCTAAACGAGCCGAAGAGGTGGGAATTACCCTTGCCGAGATGACTCAATTTATTGCAGATTGGACGGAGTATCTCTCGTCTCAATATGATGAATCCATAACGGATGCGATAAATCTGTTCATAAAATGCGATATTCAAAGGCATCGATTGGTACATCTAAGAGAAACCGCAGAAGAGTATCTTACGCGTTTGTCAACAGGGCTTCGCTCACGAAACTATATAGTGCAAACAAGGCATGTCCTTAAAATGTTTGTGGAGTTCTTCAAAGATGAAGACCCTCTCCTGGTAGACATAACCAAGCAAAATATACTGGATTGGTTCGAAGTGGCGCAAAACCGTCCTGGCAAAGGCGGGAAGCCGTTATCACAAGTTGCAAAATACAACACACTAAGGTGTATTCAAATCTTCTTTAATTACTGCCGCAGAAAAGAACTGATAGAATACAATTTTAGTCTTGATATTGAAAAGCCTGTTTTACTAAAGGAGGAACCCAAATTTTATACCGTAGAGCAAGCGGAATTGATTTTGTGGGCGTCAAAACCCCTATCGTCTACTCGATTACTGCTTGTCCTGGGCATATTCGGAGGTTTCCGTCTTTCGGAAATGCTACGTATGAAGTGGAAGCACATCAGTTTTGAGTATAACGACGTACGAATTGACGGTTCGATGGCAAAAACCCGATTTAGGCGACAGGTTCGATTGCCCGAAAATGCTCGAGTGTGGTTGGAACCGTATTCGCATACTAATCATGACCCAGAGGAGTTTGTATTCCCGTGGCGTGAAGCTGAAAAATGCTTTCTATATCAAGAATTGGAAGTTATATTTTCTAGCGTGCATATACCGCGTATACGAAATGGTCTGCGACATACGGCGGCTACATATCACTATGCCATGAGTGAAAATGCGGTTGTATCGTCAGACCAGATGGGAAATTCTCCAGGGGTGTTGAAGGAGCACTATACCGGTCTGGTGTCAAAATCAAGAGCAAAGGCGTTTTATCAGATATTACCGAAGTAGGGTATCAGTAAAAAAAGGCGATGGTTCCCTACCCTCGCCTATCTCAATCTACTGAAAGATTCTAATTCACGCCTTTTAACCTTTTGCCATCAATGTACTCCTGATTCCTCTCCAACAGCGTTTGCATGTAGGACTTTGTTTCGGAAATGCTTTTGGGCTCGAAGTTGCTACAATCGCATTCAAAACGCGACCAATCGTACAAAACTTCTCCGTATTTACGGGCGAGTTTTTCCTTCTCGTCCTCCGAAATCGATGTGTCGGTCGCCCAATATTCGAGGGACTTCTTTACTACCGTGTTAATATCTAACTGCTTTTTGTAGTCTATGTCGCTTTTAAAGTACCCCAAAATGTCATAAATGTATGGAAGATCTTCCGTGAAAAATGGTTTAAATTTTCCCGCTTTTACGGCATTGGAAACCAAATTGTAGGCATCCTTTATCGTCGGACACCATCCCGCGTCCTTTATGCCGTGTACGACTTTCAGGCAGTTTACGTAATTTTGTGCAAGCTCTCGTAGCAAAATACCTTCCTGCGCGCTGTCAGGGTCTCCGATTACATCCCAAATTCCCGCAATACGGCGTGCTTCGCTGATTTCGCGGACTTCGTCCCTTGTGTAGGTATCCTTTTCAATCCACGCACTTGCAGTTTTGGGATCCGGAGGATTTTTAACGTACTCCACTGTGTTGTCTTGATTTGTTGTGCTCATTATGTTTTAACCTTTCTTATGACGTTGAATAACTTTAAACAAAATATATTAAATAACAAAAAAAAATATCTTTAACCCATATGACCAATCGATTGAGGGGTTAATTGCAAACCACCCCTATCCGTCCAAAATTCTTACAGGAAATAAGTTCATCGGAAAATCGGCTGTAGGTTTGGGCAAATCGCATGATCACCATATTCATCCCCGTAGGTTGTTCGGTAAATTACACAACTGTAAAGGGAAGTTTAATAACTCAACGGTTATCAGCGTTTCACCTAAAGTTCACACACAATGTCATGAAATTTTAGCGACCGGTGATTACGCCCGTTATGCGAAATTTATACAGGATGAATCTACTGTAACTATTCCCGAGGATATAGAAAAGAACATCGTCGATTGGATTGCTATCTTGTAACGTATTTAAAATTCGCGTAGCGAATTGTGTATACCCCATTTGCTAGGGAATTTCTAATTCACGCCCTTTATACGCTTGCCCTCAATATAATCTCTGTTGGCTTCCAGTAAATGGTCAAGTTGTGCCTGTGTTTCTGGAATTGTTTTAGCCTTGAAAGTCCTGTCATCGCATTCTACGCGTGCCCAATCGTATACTGCTTTCGCGTATTTCTTGGCTAATGCTTCTTTATCATCCGGCGTGAGCGAATTGTCCCCTTCCCAATGCGTCAGGCAGGCTTTAACGACATATGCGATTTCTTTCTGTCGGATTTCGCATAGTTCTTTAGAAAAATATCCCAGTAATTGCGAATCCAGCATGTCTTTACTAAAGCTCTGGTAGTTCCATCCGTCTGTACCAAAGATTCTGTACTTCTGTTCCTTTACAGCTTGGACAATTATGGCAAACGCATCCTTAAAGGTGCAGTCTTTGGGAGCTTTATTTACGCCGTATACGCGTTTGAGGCAACTAATGTAATTCCGAGCCAAATCAATTTTGAAAGGGGTATCCATTTTTGCTTTCTTTACATGCCCAGATATTTCAGTGGATGTTATCGTCAGGCGTGCGGCTCTGCGTTTTATAATATCCGGATCCTTGGTGGAATCCCATATGCTAAGAATCCTGTTTGCTTCCCGTTGCTGGTTGATTTCTTCCTCGGTATACGACTCCTTTTTAACCCAAGCTTCCGGAGTTTTTACATTTCGAAGCGAGGACATTTTGAAGTGTTTGAGCGGATTCGTTCGCGACTTACTTTTGCGCATATTAATTTGTGTTAAAATTCGCGTAGCGAATAGTAGTAGCAAAAAAAAACGACGGTCTTTAATGAACCGCCATTACTGTCAAATTTTCGCTATTAACGTATTACCACCTCATCATCCGAAAGCCACTCAGCTTTGTAGGAGGTTTTATTTGCTCCGAGTACCTTTTCCTGACCTGTAACTGTTGTCGGAAAATATTTACAAAACTTATGTGATTTTAAGTCGTCTTCAATGAAGAGCTCAAACTTTTCACTATTCTTGTAGTCTACAAATAGCACTTTACCCTCCCCTAAAATTCGCAATACTTCATACGGGATCATATTCTTAATATTTCGTGTTATTAGTGGAATCTTTTCGTGTCGCGAAATTGTCCGCATCATCGCAACAAATTTGGGACGTTTACAGATGTAGATTCGTTTTATATGCGGAAGCGTGCAAGCGTGTACCGCCAAGGCAAGGGTCGGAGGCGTTCCGATGGTTTCACAGACATGGAAAATGCAATATCGCTTACTGCGTTTGCATATGCTTTCCAGGTGATTTTTGATTAGGCTTGTCTCTTCTTTCGGAGCATAGCCTAAAAAATACTGCCACCTTGTTTTTTCATCATGTGACTTTTCCACGTTGTTTAATATGGACTCTCTTTCCTCGGGACTGATTGTATTTGACTTAGCCATAATGTTTTTATGTAATCCGCGTATGGAATATATTATAGGTTTGAACGGTGATTTGTATACAATGTCTCCAAAAACAGAGGGTGTATCCGACAACGGAGTAAAATTACCAATACTGGAAATGGTTTTGGATAGACTGTTGGACAAGTACTATTACTTAAAATTTTATTTGAAATTTGAGGGTAAAATCCCTCCGTCAGTTCAAGAGCGTCTGCTGTCCAAAGTGAATGACCACAATCTCAACGTTGATCGGGGCATAGATAGGTAAACTTAACGGATTACAACTTCATCATCCGACAACCATTCAGCTTTGTATTTCTGATAATCCTTGCCTAATGCCCTATCCTGTCCGGCGATATTTACCGGAAAGTATCTGCAAAACTTGTGGGCTTTTAAATCATCCTCAACAAATAGTTCGAATTTCCTAAGGTTGTTGTATTTAACAAACAGTACCTTACCCTTTCCCAGGATGCGCAATACTTCGTACGGAATTAGATTTTTTGCACGCCGCGCTATTAGAGGAGCATTTTCGTGCTTTGATATTTTCCGCATCGTTGAGATGAATTCCGGGCTTTCGCAGATGTAGATGCGCTTTATGTTCGAGAGTGTGCAGGCGAAAGTGGCGACAGCCATACTAAGTGGAGCGACGATGCTGCCGCAAATATGCATGGTGAGGTAGTGGACGTGTTTGTTTTTTAGTTCAGTGAGTGTGTCCTCTATGCGATGTAATAATTCCGGTTTTGTATCCTGTAAGAAATATCCCCAACAGGCTCCCTCGGAGTGAGATTTGCGAAGATTTTCCATAATACGTTTATATTCTCTCGAAGAGATAGCAGTTGACTTTCTGGAAGCGTTCATATTGTTTAACTTCATGAATTTTATTATAGGGAACGATAACGGTTATTTCTCATTAAAATCTTCAGGCGTTAAAATTGCCAGCAGGCTGGATTCGGAGGCCTTGATAATTGCACTTAAAGAACTTTCACGGAAATGGTATTATCTGAAGCTCCATATAAGCTTTGAAGACAATATCCCACAGTCGCAACAAACTCGTGCTTTGGCAATAATCAATGCCCACAATCTTAGTGTTGACAGAGGCATAGAGAGGTAAACTCAACGAATTACAACTTCGTCATCTGAAATCCATTCCGCTTTGTATTGGTATTTCCCATTATCAGGTTCTTTTTTCTAAGTTTTGCCAACTGGGTAACTATCTTAGGGTAAGCTTTTAGTTTCCGCAAGTCATCCTCCTGAAACAGCGAAAATTTTAAGTTATCTCTGTAGGAAACAAACAGCACCTTACCCTTACCCAATATCCTTAAAACTTTGTAGGGTATTAAACTTTTTGTATTTCGGGTTATTATCGGCACATTGGCCTCTTTTGATGACTTCTGCTGCAATGTTTTTATCCAAGGTTCATCGCAAATATAAATTCGCTTTATGTTTGGCAGTGTGCACGCAAGCGTAGCCAATGCCATGTTGAGTGGTGTACCTACTGTTCCACAAACACGTGCAGCAAAATACTTTGTCCGCTTTAGTCGCATTGTGCTAATCACTCTGGTTATTACTCGCATGCGCCACTCTTCATCCTTCTCGAAGATGTAGCTCCATGCGACCCCTTTGATTTTTCGATTATCAAAATACTTCGGATAAGGATTATTTGAAAAAACATACGTCCTTGAAGGAATCCGATTTGTTGGAATATCCAGAGTATGCAGAATATGCAGGTAAATCTCCAAAGTTGGAGGCTCTGTCCATACAAATCTATGAGTACCGACACAACAAATTCGGCACCAACACCGACAGAACAATTAGAATCAGCTTATCAGATTATAGTGAAAGATCTCGCTGCTGATTTATTGCAAAAGGTTTTGGAACAGTCTCCAAAGCGTTTTGAGCAAATAGTAGTTGACCTCATGTTTGCTATGGGCTATGGTGACCCATCAGATGATGCAAGATTGGTTGCACGTTTATTGATACGACTTTTGATAAGTTGGACGAATGCGTTGTGATAACAGATAATAATAAGAAAATTATGATTCAAGGAATAAAAATAGATTTTACAAATTGTTTCGGAATTAGAAAGTTGGTGCATGAACTATCATTTGAAAACGGGCATGTTCATTTGTTCTATGCTCCTAACGGGACAATGAAGACGTCGTTTGCAAAGACTATGAGATATTTGTCTGGTCAATCAAAAGATAAGCCATGCGATTTATTACATAAAGAACGTATAGCCTCATTTAGTGTTACGTCAGGCAATAACAATATTTCTGGAGAGAACTTATTTGTTATAAATGGTGATGAAGAACTTGATAGTTCAAAATCATTCATTAATTTTCTTGCAAGTACAGAGCTAAAAGCTAAATATGATAGGATTTACCAAAAGCTTACTAATGACAAAGATACGTTAATGACAAAACTTAAAGGTATAGCTCAAAGTTCAAACTGTGAGGATGAAATTGTGGAAACCTTTTCAACTAGTGAGAATGATAGTATATTTAATATTTTAGAGAATATATATCAACATATAGGAACAAATGTGCCAATGTTTGATTTTCGATACAATGATGTATTTGATAAAAAAGGTGCAGTGAAAAGTTTCCTTGACTCGCATAAAAATAGCTTAAAGGAATACATTGATAATTATGAAAAACTGATAGGAGATTCTGAATTATTTCGTTCTGTGGGTAATTATACTTTTGGAACTTATCAAGCGTCACAACTTTCTCAATATGTTTCTGATGGAATCTTTTTTGGAGTTAAACATAAAATAGTTCTACAAAATGGAGAGGAGATAACTTCGCATAAGCGATTGGAATCCATTATTATAGGCGAGCAGGAACGAATAATAAACGATTCTGCTCTTAAGAAAGTATTTGAAAAAATAACCAAAGCTATAGATAAAAATGTAGAATTACGTGGTTTTAAATCTGTTATAGAACGCCACCCAGAATGGATTGCAGAAATTATAAAATATGACGAATTTAAACACAAAGTTTGGTATGGGTATTTGTCTCACAAGGATATAAAGCCCCTTTTTGATACTTATATTAGCACTTATGAATCAAACAAGAACGAATTGTTAGATGTTTTACAAAAGGCAAACAAGCAACAAGAGCGTTGGGTTAATATAATAGATTTGTATAACTCAAGATTTCATGTACCCATTAAAGTTTCAATTGTCAATCAACGTGATATAATATTAAAGAAAGAAGCTGCAAAACTTCAATTTTCTTATGTGGAATTAGGTTATCCTTCTGTAGCTAAAAATAAAACAGAATTGGAAAAAATACTTAGCAAAGGTGAGAAAAGAGCCTTTACAATTTTGCAATTTATTTTTGAGGCAGAAGCGAGAAAAGCATCATTACAAGATTCCGTTTTTGTCATGGATGACATAGCAGACTCATTTGATTATCAGAACAAGTATGCGATTATTGAATATATCAAGGATTTGGCTGAAAAAACAAACGGAAAATTCTATATGCTAATCCTTACACATAATTATGATTTCTATCGTACAGTATCTTCTCGTTTAAGTCTTAAACGAGATAATTTGTGGATGATTGAAAGAAATAAAAATGGGGAGTTGTCCATAAACCAAGGACAATACAAAGGAGATATTTATAGCAACGTCTTTATTGGGCATGACGATGAGGACAAAACCTTTATCAGTATGATACCATTTGTTCGTAATTTAGTGGAATACACAAAGGGTTGTCAATCTGACGATTATACGATTCTGACCAAATGTTTACATTTGAAGCCGGGGTCTAATGACGTGACAGAAACCGATGTTTTAAATATAATCAAGAATTATACACAAAATAAAGGAACCAAACGTTCTGTTTCAACAAATAAGATAATAGATTTAATAAAGAATACAGCAGATGGCATTGCGCAGGAATCTTCCCTTGATTGTATTTTAATTCAGAATAAGATTGTTCTCTCAATGGCGATACGCCTTAAAGCGGAACGGTATTTACATGACAAATTAATACAAGCAGGAAAAACGGAGGAAGAACTTGCTTCTGTAAAAGGTGTTCAAACTGGTAAATGGACAGGTTGGTATAACAAGTTATGTCCTAATGATGACAAGAAATACATCATAGAGCGTGTAAATATTATGACACCTGAAGCTATACATCTTAACAGTTTTATGTTTGAGCCATTAATAGATATGTCAATATATCATCTGGTGGCATTATATAATGATTGTAAGAATAAGCTTAATATCTAAACAAATTGGAGTTAAAATAAGATATGAAGCAAAATAGAATGGTGAGGGCGGAACATTGGTGTTTGGTATCAGTGACAATGACTAAGTGGTAGGACTTGTCTCCATCACAGGCATTATCGGCCGTAACGGTTGGTTGCTGTGAGAAACTACCACTAATAGACCTAAGCAAGGAATCTGATTTGAACGCTTTCGGGCACTTATTTGGGTACAACAAAGGTCCGCTTAATGTAACAAGAGCTCAATTCGATGCTTACAAGGATTATATTACGGGGGCTAAAAAGTGGGATCTGCCTGATATAGCGTACCCTACCCGTTCAACAATTACCCAAATCTACGTTGACGGCGTTCTGATGGATTTGTAAAGTTCTATAAAACAAAAGGCGGGTGTTTCTACCCGCCTTTTTATTACACCGCTATCGGAGCCTTGATTGCAGGATATGGGTCGTAACCCTCCATCTTGAAGTCCTCGTATTTGAAATCCCCAATATCGTTTACATCGGGATTCAGTGTCATAGTCGGCAAAGCTCTTGGTATTCTACCCAACTGTTCTTTTACCTGCTCAATGTGGTTTTTATAGATATGCAGGTCTCCGTAGGTATGGATAAATTCCTTAGGCTTCAGCCCGCAAACCTGTGCAACCATCATTGTAAGCAAGGCGTAAGAGGCTATGTTAAACGGCACTCCGAGGAACAAATCGCAGCTACGTTGGTACAATTGGCAGCTTAGACCCCTATCGGCTGAAACGTGAAATTGAAATAATGCATGACATGGCGGCAATGCCATCTTGTCCAGCTCCCCCGGATTCCAAGCCGATACAATGTGTCGTCTTCCAAACGGGTCGTTCCTGATGCCCTCTATCAGGTTTCGAATTTGGTCGATGTGACGACCGTCGGGTGCAATCCAGTCGCGCCATTGGGCACCGTATACACGCCCAAGATTGCCGTCCTTGTCCGCCCATTCGTCCCATATTGAGACACCGTTATCTTTTAGAAATTTGATATTTGTATCGCCTCTGAGAAACCAGAGAAGTTCGTAGATAATTGAGCGTAAATGTAGCTTTTTAGTGGTAAGCAGCGGAAATCCCTTGCTCAGGTCAAAGCGAGCCTGTGCCCCAAAAATTCCGATAGTGCCGACACCGGTTCTATCCTTTCGTTCTTCGCCGTCAGTTAGTACTTGATTTAGTAGATTGAGATATTCTTTCATGGTTAAACTAGAAAATATTGGAAAGCAACGATTCGTAGGTATACTATAGTATTCAAAATTTAAACTCTCGTGCACTCGCAGGCTTTGAGGGCTTTTGCCGCCAGTTCCCTTAAATTCGGCGTTGTCGCCGCCATAGCCCGTATAATGGCATACAAAGCCGGAATACGCTCAGCTATATACACGATATCCGAAATCATCAATTCGTAGGTTACATCTTTTGCCCGTATGAATGTTTGTCCCAGTACCTTTTCATAGCCGATAAGGGACGCTTCTTGGAGGTGGTTCAACCACGCATGAATCACTTGAGGCTCTCCGATGATTTCCAAAGGCCCCTCAGAAGACTTACCAAGCTCAAACAGCTCAAAAAGACCCTGGGGATGTTCGAAAATCTCTTCGTGGCTAAGATACTCCGAAGACTTATTAAGCTCAAATAGGCGCAGGAACTCGTCTCTGGAAAAGTTCGGTCCGCCGTTCCCATATAGCCTAATGGTATTTTCTATCTGATTCCCTTTAACCTCGTATTTCGCCATACAAGGATTCTGGAGAATATCATTAATTTCCGTCGATTGTGCCTTTAATTTGTCCAAATCCCTGTTACGAATGACCTCTGTTCCGTCCGAGGTATGGAATGTCTCCATATCCGAGTAGAAATTAAAGCCTGCAACGGGAACAATGTCATTGAAGACCTTCGGGACAAGAATCGTATGGTGTTCGCCCCGATGATGTGACTCGTAAGGTGAAACGAACTCCTCCTTTACGGTAAAAGCCGGAGGATATATGATGAGGTTGCTGCGTAGAAGCACCTCTCCCCTTACAGTCATAGCTATGACCTCCGCTTGTCCATCGTACCTAATTCCCGTAATGGAATCCACTGGTATATAAATGAAGCTCCTATCATCTTGTAACTGTTGCTTGGTTAAGTTGGTTATTTCTATGCGCCCCTGAAAACCCATTAAAAGCTTGGGGTTATGTATACGAAATCTGCTGGGGAGCACGCCAAGCACTTGTTTGGGCTCTCTCTCCGGTGAATCGGGGTCATACTCATGGTAGCGGTAAAATTCAATCGGCTCAATCCCCATCGGAATTAGAATCTGCTCTATGTATGTTTTAAATGTGACAGTGCCTTCGGGTATTTTCAGCCCGTGATTTTCGGCTGTCTCATGCAGACGCCTTGTGCCCTGCTCGTCTTCAGAGTAGAGTAGTTGCTCCAAAAATGGGTGCAACTCTTCGGAATTTGCCAGGTGTTCATTGAGGCTGTAACACGGAAATCCAAACACGCGCATTGCTTCGGGATATATATCGTATTGGCAGCATTCCCCACATGCCCGAATGTTTACTCTGATATAGTTTCGGTCGCCGGTTTCAATTTGCCACGGGACTCCAACCTTGTTGAAATACTCCAATAATTCGTAGGATACTTCATACGCAGTCAATACCTTGGTTTCATGGCGGTCTAATGGCTTTGTAGGAAGAAGTAAATTGTCTGTTTTGATGGCCAAATTACAGTACGCCCGCCCCTCCATAAGGGTGAATTCATTGTCTCCGTAAGTAGCAACTGTGGCAAGCTTCAAACCCTGTTTGGGAATTACACTACTTCCCGGTTTGAACGGAGTCCATCCATTTGGGAGAACTTTACCCAAATAGCCGGCGTACTCGCATAGCATTTCTACATCCGTCGTTATTCTCGGTAGAGGTGAAAAACCTATACAACGTTTGAAATCCTTGAAATGTTTCCTTAACGTGTAGGGTAATTTGGATAAAGTAATGGTATTTAGGTGTGTAAATTGAAGCATGCCAAAAGCAGTGTAATCCCCTGAAAATTTATTTGGACCAAAACCCGCTTAAAGTGCGCTTCCAGACTCTTCGCAAGTTTGGGATAACAGGCACTCAAACGGCTCACTGTAGAACTTCTCTATGGTATTAGTTCTACCTACTACTCCACAGGTTCCCTTATGGGGAGTTGTATGCTATCCAACTCTGCTTCAACCTCTGCCGAGGTGAGCGTGGTCTTTTCGCCTGCCGAAAGGTTTGCGTATGTTCCAATGCTTACGATTTCAATCAGGCCACTGATGGAGTTGTCAATCTGCTGTATGCTTTTTGTGATATGCTCGATTTGCTCCGAGACCTTGTTTATATCCCAGATGTCCTCCGTGGCATACTGCGTGCAAAGGCTTTTCAAGCCCAATGCAATCACGTCGTCGCAGGAGATATGCAGACCCTCTCCCAAGATTCGCACCAATGTTCCGACTTCGGGACATACTCGCAGGCGCGAATCAACAGCATCCAATTCTTCCGGGCTTGCGAGTTTCAGCGTTTGCAGGAAGACATAGAGCTTTTCAAAAAGCGGAGTTCCCTGCAATTTTAGAAGCTCTTCGGCTTTCTCCCTTAGACTGCCGGCGGTGGCTACAATAGCCGCCTTTCTTGCCGCGCGGGCATCCAGTTCAACATCGTTTAGGACAAATTCGCGCTGCCTGCCTTTGACTTTATCAATTTTTGCCACGGGTTAGTCCTCCGTGCGTATAGCTTCGGCGCGTTCCTTGTTTTCAGTATCGTAACGCCCTTGTAAGTAAAGGCGAAAGTCTCTCGCTTCGCGTGTGGGAGCGACTATACGGATTTCTTTATATTCCCCCGTAAGGACAACACACGACATCCAAACCGGCGACGGTGTGGTAATCAGCTTCCCGTCCTTATCGTACCAGAGCATAAAGTGGTATACGTTTTGAGGCACAGTAGTCTTGTTGGCGAATAAAAGTTTGTATTGCCATCTACCGTCCCCCTGCACTTCCGCACCCATACGTGCGATATAGCAAGCGGCATCGAAGCTGTCATCCGTTATAACACGGGGATCATTGATAATTTGAGCCTGTGAAAACGTTTCTGTGGGTTCGATTTCCAGGTCTTCCGTGCTGGAACAACCCGCTCCAAAAGCCGCTACCGCAAAAAGGCAAAGTGTAAGTAATTTGTTCTTCATACCTATTTAGACTAGGAAGCAGGTCGGGATTTTGCGGATACAAGAAAGGAGCATACTGGTGTAAGCTCCTTTGGATGCAAATGCGATAACATCGCCAGTTATAGGCAGATAACCTATCGTATGACAACCTCGTCATCTGAAATCCATTCCGCCGTGTATTGATAGTTTTTATCGTATGGATGTAATGTTCTTTGGTATTCAATGCGATTCAATGGCTTATTGGGGCGAATCTTATGTTTACGTAAGTCGTCCTCCCAAAAGAGAATGTATTTGAATATATTGTCAAAGGTTGCGAATACAACCTTGTGCTTCCCCAATGTCCGCAAGACTTCATAAGGAATCAAACTTTTAGGTTCCTTGGTAATTAACGGTATGCCTGCCTTTTTTGAGCATTCGGCGGCGATTTCGGAATACTCCTTATCATCACAAATGTAGATTCTCTTGATGTTTGGCAATGTACAGGCATATGTAGCAATAGCCATACCCATCACCGTTCCTATTGTTCCGCAGATCGGAATTCTCAAGCTTTTTATTCGTTTATCTCTTATTGCCTTTATGGTGCGTTCTACATCAATGGTATCATAAGCCTTGTCTCGTTTGCTTAAGTAAACCCAAGAAATATTATCGTGGACCGAGGAAGCATTCCAAGGATTGGTTGTTGACTTTGTTGTTCTTTTAAGCTCCTTTACACGCATGAATATTATTATACGTGCTAAGGGTGATTTATTCTTTATAGCTGGGACGACAGCCTAATTCACGGGGGAATGGGTAGAAGAAAGGAGTAATAAATTCCGAGGTGACCGATAATAAGAGTATTAGAAGTCTATACTAGGTCTGTTCTTCGCCCGTATACAGTCGTCTTGTACCTTTGAATTTACTACACCGTTAAACTCTATCTGTGTATTTGGATTATTGTCCAGCTGTCTACAAATCCAGTTATAGAATTCAGACGGTGATTCGGAATAGTTGAATTGATGTTGCCCCAATTGGGAAAAACAAAGCAGAATGATTGGATTTTGTGATGTCTGTAAGATTTCAATAACCATGGCTATACTATGGTTATGTATCAGAAATATTTCAAGAGAATAAATGTAGATAAAAGCACTGGGGTTAAGTTCTATCGGTACAGATTTCCGAAAGCAAAACGGCATATATTGGCTTTTGAAGAACATTCATATATAGGGCGTATTCTTGTATTAACTCTACACAATCCCAGATGGGCAATAGATTGGAAATATACCCTATCTGTTGTCGGTAAAGACCAGATATGCCGGCGTATTTCTGATGAATTTTCGCAAGGTGTTCGCGATTCCCTATCTGAATGTAATGCCGTGTTTGTGTGTACCGATACCGGAATTCCTGTAAATTGTGCCGATGTGTTAAAGCCCGCAATGTCAGCTGGCGTTCCTGTTTTTGTGTTTACGCGCGTGGGAGTAAAGATTCCGGAAGAGTTTACTCCGACCAAAGTATTTAGGTATGATACTGAATTGCAGCTTGGGGAACAACTGTTGTGGGGTATTCAATCGTTGAACCCGTCAAAGTTACGTCCGGTATCCCCAAATCCAAAGAGAACTCGATTCATCGGAGTGCAGTCATTTCGCTGTGCGTTGGAAGATTACGATGCGTTTACTGAGACACAACTGAAGAATATGGAAAATATAATTCGAGCAGAGCAGCCCGAAAAACAAGACATGTGGCGAAATGTCTGTGTGGATTAAAAGCCATCATATGTTGAGGCGCTACAGTTTCGAAAAGAGCCCTAAAAACTTTTGTTCCAGCCTATCAACTTCTGCCTTACTTGTGTTAAAGGAGACGGTAGCGCGAAGTGCGTTTGCCGAAGACTCTCCTGTCAATTCCCAATAGGGTTGTTTTATTCGAACATCGTTATCACATATCAATATAGTTTCGATACCTGCAAAGGATCTGCTATAATACCCATTTTTAAATTCAACGGCAGGATATAATTTTGCAAACTCTTCAATATGCGGAGGAAATCCTGTCTTTAAAGTCTTCGCCCACTCCTAAGGAAATTATCTGGATTCTGCCATGCTTTTGCATGATAGTGTGATATGCTACCTTAAATGGATCATGTAGAATATTGAGAATATCAAATATCCTCTCGCCTGATAAGATGCAAATACGCTTGGATGAATTACGGAACATAACCTCTGGCAAACACAATGCATTTGCATAGTTGTGGTTGAGGTAATTTATATCTCGTCTGCCATTGATAAGTTCAACTACCCTTCGGCTATCGGGGGGGGGGGGCGATAAAATGTGATTGCGTCTGCTAACGTTCTGGCATCTTCCAACTTCATTTGTGTTCCTTAAGAAGGTATTTACTATCGTTAAGCTCAAATAGCACATCGAATTGGGTTTGCAGTCAAAGTCCCTTTCGCCCATTGAAAACAACCTTTGACGAAAACGCATTGACCGGCAATTTGCCTTCAATCATCGGATGTCATAGAGTGACGAGTATAGGAATTTAATGGAAGATTGCTTCTATTTTAACTTATTTTATACCAAATGAACGAAGATGCGGTGAATTAGAAGGTATGATTTGTTTATAACTTTTTGTGGTTCAATATAAACAAAATATAATAAATATGACTTGACAAGCAATAAATCATTTCTATGCTTGCTTCCGTTATGAAAGCTCTATTGAAGTTCCTCCTTGTAATGGTTTTTTCGTTTACTTCGGTATCTGCTCAACAACTGGATTTCATTCAGAATAAAAATTCGGCTGGGAAAGCTTCGCTTACCTCCGATGCATATTATTCTAATTTTGTATTAGGTACGGCAAACTTCTCTCCTGAACTACGTTTGCCTGTCCAGATATTTTATGATTCTTCCGTAAAAGAAGAAGGTCTCGTAGGATTCGGCTGGAAAATTCCACAGCTTGAAAGTTCGGCAACGCCAAACGAACACGGCGCTGTTTGGACTACCCCGTGGGGCGAGAAGGTATTCTTCTATTCCCGTAAAAACACCTCCCGAGATGTCCTTAACCTCTATAACGAACGCGAACGCGAAAATGCCTATTTTTCACCGTTTGCTGATTGGACAGCCAATGGTCGTGCCGACAGCGGTTCGTGGACAATCTACGGGCGCAAAGATATGCGTGGCTGGAAATTTGTTTATACAGATGCCAAATTGCGTAAAATCGAAGCACCTTCGGGGCAATGTCTCTCGTTTGTCTACAACAATGGAAAATTAGTCTCTGTTGAACAGCTTGGTAGAGCGTTCATCGAGTTAAAATATGGAGAAGATAAAAATCTTTCCGAAATCGTAATCAACGGCGTAAGCAACAAGGTAAAGTTTATAAGCGGTACCGCTCGTATTTTGCCTGAAACACTCGCGGGTAAAGAGGAGATACTCAAAACTCCCCTGCTCTCTTCTGTTGGGCAAGACGGATTGAATCCCATTGAATTCTCATATAATAAGATTGGTTACCTAACCCAAATCAAGCGCGGAGAGTATGTTGATAAAATTTTAGTTGAACAAGAATCGGTTGCCCAACGTAAAGCTTATCTAAAACAAATTGCCACAGCGCAGAAAGCGAAAAAGCCGACTAATAATATTCAAAAAGAAAAGACCGATGGCAGAATTATTTCTGACTCTCAATTGGAATATTTTTATCCAAATAATAAGATTGGGAATATTGAGATTGTCAACAAGCTTGGTCAAACCGCTACGTTTGCATTAGATTCACAAAAGGGTATATCCACTCAACGTTCATTTACGGGTAAGGAAGTATCCATATACTACTTTATGCGTTATGATGTGGCTTATTGTGGAAAAGTCAGACAAATCACAGATTCTAGAAAACGTGTTTTAGCTAGTTACCGTTATGACAAGGATACCGGAAAACTTTTACGTTCACGTGACCTCGCCAAAAATGATATCAATTACAAATATGATAAAGCTGGTAATTTAGTTTTGATTACAAAACGCGGTGCGAACGAGCTTTCTGCTTCGCCCATTCGTAGTTTTGAATATATGAAGGATGGTATTCAACCAACAAAAATAAATGAGTTAAACGAAAAGGGTGAAATTGTAAGATCAACAATTATTCAGTATAACAAGGATTCTCGTCCTTGTTTTGTGGATAATGGACGTAAAAGCATTAAGGTATCTTACAATATGTTTGGGTATCCAACAAAGGTTGTAAATACATTCGGACAAGAGAGTGAATTCAGCTATGATAAGTTCAATCGAGCTATTCGTAAAGATGTAAATAGAGTCAAATCAATCATTGAATATAATAGAAATGGTTCCCCGACTAAATTTTCTTCGGAATATAAAGGTGAAATCATAGTTTCAACTGAAGTCACATATAATAAAGACGGAGCCCCTATTGCATGTAGAGACCAAAATGGGTTTGTGCATGAATATATTCGTAATTCAAAAGGTAATGTCATCCGAGAGATATATCCGGATTACACAGAAGTAAACTATACCTACAACGACCTGGGTAAACTTACGACTGTTGTAGACCAGAATGGTCATGAAATAAAATTATCTTGGTGCCAATATGGTTTAGATTCCAAGACAACTGCCGTTGGGCAAATAACCCAAAACTACTATGATGATTTTGGTAGACTCAGGGCAGTTGATTCCAAGTTTGAAGATCAACCGTCTGTTCGTAGTTTTAACTATACGTATGACAAACTTGACCGTATTGTTGAAATTAAATATGGTAAAAATGAAATTGAACGCAGAAAATATGATTCGTGGGGGCGGGTTATAGAAAAATTCAAAAATGGAAGAGGTTCCTACTTTAAATACGATCATTTTGGAAGACTTATTGAAAAGAATGAAGATAATATTCTAATACGGTATGTATATGATAACTATGGGCGTCGCCTACTTCGTTCTGCGAATAAAGACAAAGACATATGGAATGAAGCCAACGCTTATGATAAATATGGGCGACTGATAAAAACAGTAGCCGGTGGAAAGGCTGTAGAATACATATATAATGAAAAGAACCAGTTGTGTGAACAAATTGTAGATGGTAATAGAATCAAAATTACCTATACAAGTTTAGGGCAATTAGAAAGTAAAATACTACTTGACAGAGATGGACAAAAACTTTCCGAGCTTAGATATTTTTATTCAAAGTCCGGTCAAGTTGTATCACGTTTAGCAAATGGTAGGTTGCAGAGTTACAAATATGATGCGAAAAATCAATTAACTTCTGTATACGACGAGGAATCTAAACGCTACACCGAAAAGTATGTATATGATCCAAGTGGTAATATATTAGAAAAAACAATAAACGGCAAAACAACAACTTATAGTTATGATGCTGCAAATCAACTTGTAAGCAGCATATCTCCTAATGGTGAAATAACAAATTATGCATATGACGCCGCGGGACGTATGGTTCGTGAAGGGAATAAGGTTTATGAATATGCCTGGCTCGATAAGGTAACACGCATTACTAAAGATGATCGTGAAATTGCCAGATTTGAATATCAAAACAATGGGCAAATCTCTAAAGCTATCCGTGAAAACAAAATCGAAACGTTTGCTTGGGATGGTTTAGCACTAGTTGAGCGTAACTCAATTAAGTACATTAATGAACCACATGCTGGTGGTGGAACTCCAGTTCTTGCTATACAAAATAATGATGCCATTATTGAAAGTGAAACGCAAACCATACTAACTGATATGCTGGGAACTAGTTTAGGTTCGTTTTCTGGTAACCAATATAATCCCATTGAAACAACATCATTTGGTTGCGGTAGTTATGATGCTGACGTATTTTTCACTGGTAAGCCCTACGTAGGGGATCTAGGCTATGCGTTTCTTTTTAGAAACTATAAGGCTGATGTTGGAAAGTGGTTATCACAGGATTTAATAGGGTATCCTGACGGCTGGAATAACTTTGCATATTGCAATAATACTGTTGTCTCATATATCGATTTGTTTGGATGTGTGCTACACTACTCACAAAGTAATAGCTATGTGAGTAACGCAGTCGATAAAATAAATAGATATTGTTCTGAAAATCCTAACTCCAATATTTCACGACTTGTAAATGATCCCTATTCTGGGGTTTATGTAGATAGCACAAAAATTGGTCCCAATGACAATCCAGATCAAAAAGGGACACTGAATAGTTTTGATCCCAATCCAAATAAAAATTATTATGACTTGCCTACGATTTATTTAGATGAAGATCACGCGGCAAATAATAATTATAGTATAGATGATGGAGAAGGTGGCACCACTAAGGGCTCCGTTTCTCTGGAATCAATATTCATTCATGAATTAATGCATGCTCATGATTACTATTATAATCCGAATTACAATGACATGACAAGAGAAGAGTTAGAGGAGCGTGCGATGGAAGAAGCCAATGAATATAGGAGACGTAACAATGAACCACAAAGGACATCGTATGAATAAAAAGATTCTTAGCTTAATTACATTTGTATTTATGCTACTAAATACTGCCGCAACAACGGCAGTATCCAATGCAGTGGATAAAGATTACTCTGAATGTGTAAATACAATGGAAAAATTCCCATATACACATCTAATCGATTCATTGAAACAAAATAATGATTTCTTTATAGTAATTATAAACTACAATTCTACATGGGGGATGTTTCCTTCTTATGTTTATTTGCAAAAAAATGTAGGTCTTGAAAAAAATAAGGCTAAGGTTGTGCTACTAAGCAAAAAGCAATATAAAGATATAGCTGCTTTAACGAAAGAGTATATTACACCAGGCGGTCAAGTGTTTGTAAAAGGAGGGCAAAATTCCCTGCCTACAAAATTTCATGCCGTTGTAATATACAATAAGGGCGTTACAACGAGTGTTATTATAAGCCAAGTGTCAAATAAAATAACCGATCGATATGAAAACAATACATATACAGATAAACCATTCCAGTTCTTGAGTAAATTAGCTGTATTAACAAATTCAGAAGAAATGTTTGAATCTGTATATGGATTTTGGCCATTTATAAAAAAGTAAAAGATTTAAAATGGCTTACTAAGTATGTGTATCAAAAATTTCCGAAAGTATATTCTGTGTATATATGCCCTGTTTGCCAATGTAATTTTATATGCACAACAAATAGACGCTCTAAAAATCAAAACTTCCGCAAAGGAGAACCCCACGGCAACATTCCGTTGCCGTGTTCCCCACCAATACAACCAATCTTCAAAGGTAAAATACCGTTTGCTGATATATTTCGGTGGGCGTAATACTACCGGCGAGCATGAGGTTAAAAACCCTACTTGGACAAATTGGTGCGACAAAAACGGAGTGTTCCTGGTAGTTCCGTCGTATAAGAACGACAACTATTGGGAACCCCAAAAGTGGTCAGGCAAAGCCTTGTTAGAGGCTATTGCCCAACTCAAAAAGAAATACCCCAATATTTGCGACGACAAACTCTTGTTCTACGGGTATTCAGCCGGGGCGCAGTGTAGCAATCTCTTCCCTGCTTGGATTCCCACAAAGACAAGGGCGTATGTCTCGCACGCTTGTGGGGTATTCCACAAACCGAGCGATAAAATGAAAGGCGTTGCAGGGCTTTTGACCTGCGGCGACGCCGATAGGCAAAGAATGGTCATAAACAACCGTTTTAGAGCCGCCTATCGAAATCTCGGCGTAAACATATTGTGGAAGTCATTCCCCAACCACCCGCACGATGTCCCGCAAGGGTCTACATACCTTGCCCAAGAGTTCTTGGAATTCTACCACAAGCTCTATGCAAATGACTTGGACAAGTCGGTTCCCAAGCCGAGAGAAAATTTAAAGCCGCTTTTGGTGGGTGACGACCAAGACGGAGTGGTCTACCCTATCGACTCGCCCGCCGCCAAGCAGATTTACGAAGAAGATAGAGTCTTCTTCTTTTCCAAAGAGCTTGCAGATGCTTGGGTAAAAAGTGCCGCTATGCCATGAGGTTTCTGCTTGCCATATTTTACATATTGCCCATTCCGCTTTTTTGCGAAATTATGCAGATGGACGTAGACGGCATTGAGTTCGCCTATCGTATTCCCGAAAAAGTCGGTAAAAATTCGCGGATAATGGTGCTCTTCGGTGGTAGAAATTGGCATGGAGACAAAGCGTTAAAAGCATTCAACTTTGATGCCCTAGCGGATAAGTATTCCCTGATTCTGCTATCCCCATCATTCAAAGACAACGAATATTGGCAGCCCGAAAAGTGGTCGGGCAAGCTCCTACTAAAAGCCGTAAAACGGCTTAAAACAAAGTTCAACCTATCCAACCAAAAGCTTCTGTTTTACGGCTATTCCGCAGGCGGGCAATGTTCAAACCTGTTTTACAATTATATGCCAAAGCAGGTAGAAGCATGGGGACTGCACGCGTGCGGAGTTTACCCGCAAGTAGCACAAAAGAACGGTGTGCCGGCATTCATTACCTGCGGAATGCAGGACGCCGACCGTGTTCGCATTAGCAAGGCATTCATCTATAAATACCGCGAAAGTGGCGGCTCGTTGATTTGGAAGCCCTATAACGGCGGTCATGAACTAAATAAAGAAGCTTTGGAATTTGCCCGCCAATTCTTTGACGATATTTTAAGCAAGTGTTCCAGACCGATTTATATTGGCGAAGACGAAACTTGGATTGTTGTCCCTGCCAGGAAAACATCTGAGATTGACGTGGAATTCCGCAATCCGCTATATTCCGAAGCACTGAAGAAACTATGGGAGGCGCAATAAATGGAATTCACCTACGAAGGTCTTGTTCGCTATGGTTTTGGTTTCTACAACCCAAACCACGCCGCCGCATTGATATGTGCAGTACTGCCGTTTGTGTGGCTACTATTCTTACAAACCCAATTCTGGAAGAAGCTCTTTGGGTTTTTACTGTCTGCCATTCTTGTTTGTGCGTTAACGATGACCTATTCAAGGTCAGGAATTGTGGTTTTGGCGTTAGAAGCAGTCGCCCTTTTAGCCGCAACAAGGCTTAACAGTTGGAAACCATTTGCCATATTGGGGGTAGTTATCGTCGGATTAGCTGTTCTTTTAGGCGTTTCGGAGCGTTTTACAATAGACGCCTCGGCCAGCAACAGACTTCAAATTTGGCAGGCTGGGCTTTCCATATTTGCGGCGAATCCATTCGGTGTAGGGTTGGGTAATTCGGGAAAAATCGCCACCGCGTTTCTACTCCCCGATGGCATAAACTGCCGAACGCTCGTAAACAGCCACCTTACCCTGCTCTGCGAGTATGGAATTTTTATCGGTGCATTGTGGCTTACTTTCATCGCATACGCCATATTGAATGCAATAAAAACGCAATCACACTTAAAGATTGTGGCGGTTATCGCATTTTGCGGAATGGCGGTTTCAGCGACATTTGCCAGCGTCTTTGATTTAGAGGTATTATTCTATCCACAAAGATTCGGACATTTTACAACCCTAAACATAGCGATGCAGTGGGCAAACTTTGTGGCGTTCCTCACGCTTGGGGTATATCTATGCCTTGGTAGAATTTCTCTAAAACGAGTTGCTGTATCTTTTGCCATTTCGTGCGCTACGCTCTTGACGTTATTTGCCATAGGTAAAACGCTTCCACAATCCCCGAAATACCAGCAAATCGACGGAATTGAATTTGTTGGTTTTGTGCCTAAGTCTACCCAAAGGCTTGTGCTCTTCGATGACGATTATACTCTAAAATCTGCTTGGGATTTTATAACGTCTCACGGCATAGGCAAAGATTGTGCAATAGCCTTGCAGTCGTTTTGTGGTGAATCTTTGCCTAACGCCCCCGCAAAAGAATTCATACTTTTCGGGAACTGTTCCGATTTTGCTAACACGACAAATGCGCCTTGCGTTTTGATAAAACCGTCAACCTACTTTGTCCCGCAGGGCAAAAACATCTCTGCGATTTACCTACCCAAATGGGATAAGGCGTATGAGCGTTTGAGAAGAGAAATGCGGAATCTTCAAAAATTATATTGAAATCTGTTCAAACTGTAGTTCTATTGTCAAACATGGCATCTACAGGATTTGAAACCAAAATAGAAAATATTAAGAAAAACTCAGCTGCGGAGAGTATTACCCCTAGAGAATTACTCAATGCGTTAGGTTTTGAACGTAGAACAAAAAACAACTGTGCTTATGTGGATAACTATCTAAAAGCTAATGGATTGGAAACGGAGCCAAACTATAACGATGTTTGGATTGATGCCACTATTTCTCTAAAGATTAAGGATAATGCTAAAAACAAAGTAGAGTCGGATCCTGTTAGACGATTACGCCTATTAAAGGCGGCAAATACTGTCCCAATGGTACTCTCTCCGGATACTGAGCTGACAAAAGCCATAACTCTTATGCATTGTCATGATTTCTCTCAAATCCCTATTGCAAATGGGAATCAATTATCGGAGTCTCAAGCTCAACCCATTAGAGGGGGAATAAAAGGATACATATCTTGGGAATCTATTGCAAATGTAGCCTATAAGGATCAAGCAATTCCTAAGATAGTCTCGGAGTGTATGGTTCGCGAAGTAACCACTTTATCTGCGGATACACCCATATTGAAAGCAATAAAACCTATTATTGAACATAATTTTATTTTAGTTAAAGATACGACTAATGCAATATGTGGAATTGTTACTATTTCAGATGTTTGGGACGAAATAGGCAGGGTCGCCGAACCGTTTATACTTATAGAGGAAATTGAAAAAAATATACGTCATCTTCTGCGTGCGCTTTCGCTAACTGATATTAACGCAGTAATTTCAGATAACCCACTTGCATCCATAGACGATATGACCTTTGGTGAATATATTCGTGTTATGGAGAATGAATCAAACTGGGAAAAATTAAATATAAGAGCGGATCGAGTTTTAGTTAAGGAAGCACTCGATGAAATTCGTGAAATACGGAACAATATTATGCATTTTGATCCCGATGGAACAAAATCGGAAGATTATGAAAAACTACGTAAGGCTTCAAGATTTGTAGGAAAATTATGTGAGCTCCAACACTAAACCGCTTCGCGTTCTGATTCCTTTCGTTTGCACGTCTCGTGTAATAATGCTAAATATTGTCTCATTGTAACTCTCCTTTCTGGGTGAGGTAATTCAATACCAAATAGCACTTCCGCAAGAGTTGCCATCAAATAAACGTAGCTACATATCGGCAAAGGATTGCCTCCAGGACGACAGGTTCTCTTTGCTGGAAGGCTATATCTTAGCGTGTAATAACTCTGTTGTATTGACTCAAATATGTGGAGATCACGTTCTTCACCACCATTACTGAAAGCCGAAATAGCGGCGTGAAGTTCGTAAAAATTGTGATATTTTGAGGTCAATAATATGAGCCCATCCAAAGTTATGCTTTTGAGCGCATCGGTTATAGCCAAGGCTTCTTTTATTCGGAATTTTCTCTTTGTTTTTGCTGTGTACTCGTGCTCATATACAGGGTCGTCCAAATACAGATTGTAAATTTCAGTTCGCATATAACCGAGTTGAAAGAATCCCTTGCGTCTTAATAATTTTTCAGCTAACCTTTTTCTCATATTGTTAAAGCATATGAGATTCAAAATTTTCAAAGCCAATATTGACAAAAAGAACAGCCTTGATCCGTATAATGACTTTATTAAGGATTCTGCGAAGTTAACCCCTATTTCAAGCAATTTATTGACCAGAAACAAACCTTTAATTGGTGCATCAACAACGAAATGTGCGGCAAACACCCAGATCGATGCGCACCATATATTTCCCATGATGTTGTTCCCACCAGAGCATACACAAACTATTCTATTGCCGCAACCCGTCCACCAAGACCTACATAAATTACTTGCTCAGTGTAAATTTTGGCAATATCAAAAGGTGCTTTACGCCGAAAATCCGAATGTCCCTAAGAAAATTGCAAAAATTTTGTATAAACGTGTTGAAGAGTTATCATAGAATGTTGGATTTACAAATGTTTTATAATTCTGTCTGCATGTTCACAAGCAGACATTAGTCCATCATACCATAAGGCGACATTGTGGTGAGTCCCTTTTGCATATTCTAATATTTTTAATTTCTTTAACTTCTCAGGGCTTGTCGCTATCTCATACTTTGTTTTCCCTTTTTTATGCCTAAGGTTTGCCGCATCGAAGGATAAAGTGTATTGCACCGCTCTATTCCATTTATTGTTTTGTGCATACTCCATTGGATTTACTTCATTATTTTTGAAATCAATCACTACAACTTTTTTCTTATGTTTACTTTTTACCGTTAATGCTGAAAATACATTGTTTAAATGTATATCATTGAATCCATACCCAATAAAGAGTATCGCATCGGCTTCAAATACTAGACGGTCTAGCAGCGTGTAATACTGAAGAAAGGGTTCTTTTAAAAGTTGTTTTGTCTTGTCTAAGCCCGCAATAATGGTACTAGATAGAATTTGGTTTCCTTCTGGGGTATAGATTTTCGATCTGCCAAATGAATTCTGATTAAAATTCGAGGCAAGGTTGTTCTCCCAAAAAATCGCATGAAGATTAACTCCAATAGAATCTCGCATATTAAAATGTACGGAACCGTGTAAGTATATCCCTTTGTTCCAATTTGGGTCATTGTAGAGCTGCGCTCGTTGAAAAACACCGTTTTCATCAAATCCCGTATTATAATCAGGAAAGATTTCCGTCAAAATATTGTCATAGTTAGTGGTTACAAAGCTGATGTCATAGTCTTTCTGAATGCTATATAGGAAATGCTGGAACTTCTGAAACTTATTAAACAATTGTGGATCATTCCTCCAAGCTTGCGAACGTGTTCGCATGTAATCCAACAGCTTGTCTATAAGAATTGAACGTAAGTTCCTGTAAGAGTTGAGGAAAACTCGGCAGAACGAAGGCGACAAAAGGAACAGTTTTCTGCTAACATCATCATTACACTCCGTTTGTGAATTTTCAATTCTTTCCATTAAATACAATAGTTCTTCGTAATTAAACGAAGTGTTGTCATGCTTGTATCCTATGCATGACTTTAAATATGTGTACGGATCGGACAGACATGGACAATTGCATGTGCTTGCGGCATATTTCGTTAATAATCCATCAATTTTTGCAACACTGGGAAACCCAAAATCAATGGAAGCTCCTGCACCTGTAACAAGTAATAATTTCTTTTTCATTTGTTGTAAGAACCTTTCTTATACGGAAAGTACGACTGCGAATAGATATGGACAAGCTAAAAAATACAAAAAAGCGCACGAAATTATCGTGCGCCTATTGGGAAATCCTGCATTTAACCTACTTCTTAGTTCCAGTTATAACGGTCGGAACTCCGTCTACTCGAATGGTCTTCGTCTCACCTTCTGCAATAGCGCCCTGCAAGATAGGCAGAACATCCGCATATTGCTTCGCGCTGAGATTTACACCAGGTAATGTTCCATTTGCACTTGCCCAGAAGCCCTTACTACCGGCGATTTGTGCACCTGTGATAGAGCTTACCTTACTGAAATCGCAGTTATTGATATTGACGTTGCTGAAGTCCTCCGACCCGGTGAATGCACCACCCAAGATTTTGGAAATGTCCACACTCGGATTGTCCGTAGTCTTTGGGGCTTTTGTCTGTATGGCTAAAAACTGTTCCGGCGTTAGATTCTTATACATACCCAGAGAAACCTGTGTGGATGCGTTCGTAAAATCGAGCCCAGTTCCGTCAATCACAAAGTTACTGGAACTTGGAGTGATTGTTGTACCTCCAACATAACCCATTCTTGTAATGAAGTTTTGACGTAATTGCAAGGCGTCGGCTACGGATAATTCGGCACTGACAATTTCGCCATTGGAGACCGCCACGAGGTAGTCAAGATATTCCTGTATCTTTGCTCCGTTTTCATCGCCCTGCACAGTGTTGCCAACTAACTGCGTTAGAAGCTGATTGTTTCTTAGGAACCGGTTATCCTGCGCCGTCAGGTCAGCATCGCCTCTAAAGTACCACTGTAAGGCTTTCCACTCGTCGGCACTCATGTCGCCATAGGCGCTCAGTAGGTTTTTCAGTATACCTTCTTGGGACGACCATGAGAATGTTGAATAGGAAAACATTACATTTGTATCCCCTTCGGTTAGGGTGAGATTCTGTGGAATCAGTCTGTTATCCTTGTAAGTTTGAAGACGCGTTGATGAGGCGTCTGCAAGAGTTAAGTTTGCAATTAATAGTAAGATAGCCGATAAAGCCACCTCGTTTGCTTTTGTGAGATTTTCAAACATAGGATAATTAGTATAGGAATAATAGCGTTTCATATATAAAAAAGCGCACGAAGTTTATCGTGCGCCTGCAATTACGGAAACCCTAATTAATTTGCCGAGCCCTTAATGCACATCACTTTCCCGTTGACGTTGACCTTTATTTGCGTCTGCCAAAGTTTCAGAGAAGGATTTGAAGCAGAAGATGGCAATCCGGCCGCAATGGAATCCTTTAAGGCCTCGTATTGAGCTTGACTAATTTTTATATAGTCTTTTGTGGTCTTCCGCAAAGATTCGTCGGATAGTAGTTGTTGAGCGGTTAATCCAGTGCAATGTGATAAATCAATTCCAACAAAACTACCAGTAAATGATTCTACGCCTGTAAAATCAACAGCTGGCAACAGGCAACCACGAAGGCTTTTGGCTTCCGCGAATTGACTACCTGTCATGCCTGTGCATAGTGAGAAATCACATCCAGTTAAGTCCTTATCAATAAAGCTTGCTCTGGATAAATCGCAATTTGGGAATTTCGTATTTGTAAAGTTACCCGCAGTACTAAGCATTTTCCCGTCAATGCCGGTACAATTACTTAGGTCAAGGTTTGCTAATCCTACTCCGGCCATATCCGCTCCGGTAAAGTCTATACCTTTTGACGGTAATTTAACCCCGTAAAGGTTTCCAGCCAGAACTAGCTGGGCGCCTGTTAGCCCTGTACATTTTGAGAAATCAGCATTGGTAATTCCGACTCCAGTGAAATCTACACCGGTAAAATCTACAGCGGGCAATATGGAATTGTAGAGGTCTTTCCCCGCAATTTGTGTTCCCTTTAAGCCCGTAGCATTTGCAAAATACACATCGCGGAGAGTTGGAGTAGCGAAAGTCTCGTTACCGGTAAATTCCAAATCCGGAAGATAGACAACCTCCAAAAATCTACTTGCCGCAACCTGTGCCCCCGTCAAACCTTGGCAACCAGTCATATTAAGACAGTACAGACCCACAGATGAAAAATCCTCTGTCCCGTCAAATTGCATAGTTAGATCGTAGTTGTGCATCATGTCTCCAGAATACTGAGTGAAGAAACGCATCTTGGTTTCTTTTGCCAACTCTGGCGTTAACTCAGGATCATCGGGTGTTATTTGACCCGACTGAACCAGCCAAAGGTATTCAGCGAAGGCCATTGCTTCGGGGTTGACTTTATAGGACTCTTCCCAAGCCCATTCCGGCATAGTCTCATCGGGTATTTTCTCAATCAACCACGCATTTTCACCCCAGTTGTAAGCATCCCAATCGGCTTTCGTCATCTCGCCGAATTTATTTAGCAGGCTTGCTTTATTGATGGCGTTGCCTTCACCCCACGTTAGTAGGTTCGAGGTAAATGTTATATCAGTATCGTTTTTCCCGCCGACTTCAAGGGATAGTTCTTGTGGAACCAGTCTATTCGCCTTGTATGTATTCAGGCGTTCAACACTGATATCCGCCATCGCCGCATTAACAAATAACGAAGCAGAGGCAACCATTGCCCCGCCTCGGATGAATGTATGATTTAACTTTAACATAGCATCGTTTAGTATAGTAATTATTGGTACGAACGCGCAAAAAAAAACGCCTGTGTTTGACAGGCGTTTTGGAGTTTAAGTGAGAAGTTATTGTTTAACTGGTTCTCGTGTTATACAAAAACCTTCATCATCGTAGGTCTTCTTGACGCTATATTTCTCCTCACCTGTAGATGTTTTTACGACAAGATAGTCTACGCAACCTGCATAATTATAGGAGTCAGAAAGAAGGCTTGTTTGTCCTGTTTTTCGGGTACACAGCACTACCCCCCCCCCCGATGAACTTATGGCTATGGGTGAACATAGTAATATTATGGATAATCAGGTTCAGTTCTCATAGTTTTGCTTGGCTGAAAAGGGACTATATTGAGGGTATGAACGCAAGATACGTATATAATTCAACTACGGATACAAACAAAACTCCGACTCAGAAACCTCAAATAAGAACACTGGGTGGGTTGCTTCTCAAAAGTGATAGACGACTGGGGGAATGCAAGGGAATTGGGTATGACCATGGACGATTTTGAGAAGGCTGGCTATAAGATAAAGCAGAACATTACATTAGTAAGGAGATAGAGTTATGAGTAAAGAATACGTAGACAATCTATTGAAAGAGTTCCCGAAAATTCCCGAGTTCTACCGCAAGGATGACTTGGCTAAGTTCAGGGGCGCAGATACAAACTTCCGTGCATCGGCAAAGAGTTTCCCAATACAAATTGCAAAGCTTTTTATAGACAGAAAGAAAGAGGCCAAAGGTGTAATGCTCTCATTAAACTGGTTCGAAGAATACTATAATTCCGGACGCCTGAACCTCCTTGACTGCTGCCCCTTGGATCGCGAATATGAGGCTTGGACACGAAAAAACATAGATAAATACCATGATAAATACAGCGATAGCCAAACTGCTATCTATTGTGGACCGAGTAAGGCGAAGTCCGTTGATGGCGCGGGAACACGGTGGAATGTCCTATTCTGGAATATCGCTTGGGTGGACAATGACGACCTCCCGTATTTAAAGACAAAGGTCAAGGAACACCAAATAAGCAAGGTTCTGTCCGTGCTTGAACCGAACAGGACACAACATACCCCGTGGGCCGAGAAGTTCGCAAAGACCCTGCACAAATTCTGCGAAAAAGACAGCTTCTATGCACCTGAGCTGGCAAAAGTCGTAGCAGGTGAAACGCCAGAAAAGACGCTCTCAAATTATGGGAAATTTCTCTACAAATGGGGAGTGGCAAAGTCAAAACTGTTGATGTTCGCAGGAGAATTCGCCAAAGGCGGCTACGACTTACCAAAGGACAAGGAAATTGAACGATAATTTACACCATGAGCAAGGAATACATAGATAACTTATTTGAAAAATACCCAGATATCCCCAAGCTTTACCGTTCGGATGATACAGCGGAATTTAAAGGAGCGGACGAGCTTTTTGTTCTGGCACGACTTGATGCTGAGGATAAGAAAAATCATCTGAGATATGTTAATTTCCTTCACGAGGCCTATTATAACGGAAGCGGAACTATAGAACCCCATTCGGACGGCACAAAAGCCTATATGGAGTGGGCCAAGCTCCACGACCATCGGCTTATCGCCTGCCGCCTTAATAACGGCGAGATTCGTGATGTCGCAATGGTTGGGGTGAATGAAGTGCCCTATTTAGAAAACAAAGTCAGAGACCACAAAATAGCCCGATCCGCCGAGATTCTGGACAAGGAAATAAAAGATGTCTCCTGGAGATGGACACCGGATACAAGACGCAAAGCGGTAAATCAAATTGCAAGAATGATTGTGAACTTTTGTGAAGACGAGCACATGGATCCAATTGCTATATCCGAGGTGGTTAAAGATCGCGAAGCCGGAATGGTTTACCCGAAGGCGAATTCGCTTATGGGCAGATGGGAAGCCTACCTCAAACCTGAAGGGGTTACCGTTGAGGAATTCGCAAAAAGCGGATATAAATTGATATCCAAGGAAGAAAAAGAGCAGAATGTATATTTCGTTTGCAATGCGTTGGAACCGGACAAAAAGCAACACTCACCGTGGGTAAAAACATTCGCCAACAAGATTGCTAGATTTGGGGAAAGAGAAGGTCTGACACCAAGCATAATCGCCGAAGCTATTGTAGCCAAAACTCCCGAACAGACTATGGAGAACTTCTCCAAGGTTATTGAAAACTGGGATAAAGCAAAAGCCATGGATATGTCTGCGGATACATTTGAATTGAACCACTGCCAAACCATCAAGGGCGTTGAGTTCGAGCGGTAGGCGCAACTTCTCAAGATAAGCAATCTCGGCAAGCTTCATTTCTGTGGAATGTAGCTTGTTTGTTTTTGTCAGCCCGTGTTTTGCAAACGACGATTTGCAGTATACTAAAAGTATGAAAAAGAAATTTTTGGAACCACCTTATCTATTTGATCTATTTTCGTTATATCCAGATATTCCGAAGGTTTACCGTTCGGATGATTTGGCGGAATTTAAAACCACGGGCAATGAAGCCGTTATTGCCGAAGTTATGAAACGCTCAAATGAGTATGTCGCGAAAAACAATCCCCAAATGGTCAATATTCTCCGCGAAGAGGATTATCCCGACTACCCAAAAGTGAATAGGGATTTTATTCATGAGGGGCTTATTGAGCACAACTCCGAATTGGTATTGCATGACCTTAACTGGTACGCCAAAAAATTCATACTCATCCCGTGCAATTTGGCTCCGGATCCAAATGGGAAGAGAGATGACTGCTGGAATGCAATAACGGTTGCCACCATAAAACCCGAGGATATGGATGTTTTTCGGCAGATGGTTAACTTCCGTAGAACACAAGAAGTGCTGAACATATTGGAACCCAAGCGAAAAGACCATACGCCGTGGGCGGAAACCTTTTCGGAAAAAGTTGTGAACTTCTGTGAAAGGGAAAGCTTCTATGCTCCCCTACTTGCGGAAGCTATCAAATCTCCCGTTCCCGAAACAACCATTCAGAACTATTTCAAAACGGTTTCGGCTTGGAATTTAGCCAAAGCACATGGAACGTCGGTCAAAGACTTTGCCGAAAGTGGCTATGGCTTGACCCAACAAAGGGATATTAGTCGTTAAAACAAAAGGTAGGTATGGAAACTACAGAAAGAATGACTATGGACAGAATGATATTGTTCGATAAAGAATTGTTTAGCGAGTATCCCGATATTCCAAAGCTTTACCGTTCGGACGAATTTACAGATTTCAAGGGTAAATGTGAAGATGTCGTTGTAAAGGAAGCATTGGATTTAAGTAAATACTATGACAAACAAAATCCATGGGACTTTATCGATGGCAATGGCTCTACCGAAAACCATAGAACACGGTTAAGGATCCATAGAATCTTCCGTGGGTATACTGGGAATCCTCTTAGTTCTTTTGTCCTTTCCGCGCCAGAGGTTTATGACAAGAAATATATTGAAGATGCCCTTCGAGAGGTAAAACAATCCGTGGGAGAAGGTTCTCCCGATAAAGTTCGAATAATCCCGCTACGCAGAGTCCATGATGGCCCTCGAAATGAGTTTCATATAGCGTTTGTTCACGATGACGATATGGTGTACATTAACCATAGAATTCGGGAGCATCGCGTCAATGAAGTATCAAAGGTTCTAGAGCCCTATCGTTCAAAACATTCCCCATGGGTTGCTACGTTCGCCAAGAAATTGATAGACTTCAGTGATAAGGAGGGGTTTTATCCCACTAACGTAGCAAAGGTAATCGTCCCGAAATCTAGCATAGTTACGGGAATATTCAAATCCCCGTCACCCGAAGGTATCATGCAAAACTACGGAAACTTAGTTTCAGATTGGACCCGAGCGAAGGAACAAAATATGCCCATTAAAGAATTTGCAAAAAGAGGATACAAACTACCTCGCCAACAAGAAATAGACCGTTAGTTACGGCTCGAATACCACGACCTCAATTTCGGGAACATCTTTTAGGGTATCTACAAGCATCTTACGAACTACGTCCCATGGCAATCCTCCGAGCCCGCATCCGAGCGGTGGGATTGCTATCTTCCCGATTTTGAGTTCTTTTAGTATCCGAATGAGGTCGTGCAAGCCTGTTTGTATGTATTCAAGCTTGCTCGGATTACGCCAATGCTGTTTGGTAGGAAAATTGATAATGTATCGTGGAAATTGTCCATTAGCTTTGTAGAACCACATTCGCCCAACATGCACCTTAGACGCCTCACATGCCTCGCGGTAGCTTTGAAACATTTCTGGGTAGCGTTTGCGAAATTGTAACGCAAGTCCCGCGCCCATTACCCCGACGCAATTCACGGGATTAACAAGCGCATCGGCATCCGTTTCATCGAAGATATTGCCGCGCTTAAAGACTACCACAATTCAACGGAATAAACGTGTTGTGGGTTAAGAGGTTCATCTTTGTAATCCAACTCCAGCTTGCTAATAAGTTCCGAAATACCTTCGCCAAGGATTTCATAGTCGTCTTCCTTTTCGTATTGCAGATAGTCCTTGTCGTTGTCGCGCCAGTCTTTCAACAAGTCTTCCATTTGTTCTCTTTGCTCAAAAGAGATGTTACCTTCAAAGAGCGTTGTAAGAAGAACGGTTGCCCTGCCCTTGGAGTCCTTGCCGAAAGTTTCATGTTTTATTGTAAGTTTTGTACTCATAATGTTTGAAGTTAGCTCCGGATAAAATTTAAGGGCGGGATTCCTCCCGCCCCCAATGTTTCAGGACTTTATGTAGGCGTTAACCAGTGCCAACATAAATGACGTAATAAAGAATAGTATAGTCAAAACCACTTTTGCTTGCGTGTTTTGAACTTTTATCTCTGATTCCCCGTATTTATTGGGCTCCGATTCGCCGGGGCGTAACAAGACGTAAAAGGGAAACACTAGACCCATAACGAAGGCGAGTATAACAAGCCCACCGCCGACTATTTTAGTAGACGGATTGACTCCGCAGAGCCCCAGCATCAGCATGCCGGCTATCAACAAAACAAAGGGAATTCCCCACCATTTCAGACATTCAGGGACAGCCGATACACCGTAATCGTGCATACGTTTGAACATGCCGTTGCAGCCTATCACAAAAAAGACTAAGTTTAAGACGGCAATCAATGCCAGTTGTAAGGTTGGGATAGTCGCAAATGCAAGCTGAACCAAGCTTGAAAGTAGCATACTCAACGACGAAAGGAATAGCCAATAGTTCACGAAGTAACTAAGTCTACCTATGCGCCCGTCCCAGGTCCAAATAGAAGTTTTTGCAAGGATTTTCATTCTTTAAAATTATAGTATCGCCTAATGTTTATTCCACCGCAATTAAACGGTGGAATAAGCGAAACAAGTGAAATAACCCATCGATTAAATTTCCGAGCTACAAGCTTAGCGAAGCCATCTCTTTCTGTATGTCCGAGTATTTCTCAGCTACTTCACTTTCCGGGGCTATTTGAACCACATCCTTTAATGTAGGCTCCCTCTTTAGCTTGGAATAGAGGATCTCCGGCGTATTGCGCAAAGCCGTATCGTTTTCGCGTATCTTCTGCATTGCTGTATGGATGTCCTCCATATGCTTACCCTTGTTCTTGCTTTCGGCGAGTATGTCCTTTATTTGGGGCGAAAAGAGCATAGGCTTTGTGTTGGATACGATATTCTGCTTAAGATACAAGTCCATCATACCGGCAGTGTGGCGAAAGCTTACAATGCGCAGTCTATCCAAAGTCTGAAAAGACTTCTCTTCGGACTGCTCCAACGCTTTTTGTAGCTCATCACGTTTTTCCATTAGCTTCTCCTTTATCATGCGACGCCCCTCTTTTTGTTCCTCGCTCGGCTCGCTATCCGGGTGCGGACGAACCGCAGCCCTCAGTTTGCGCCTGTCGTCCGGCGGTGCTTTTTTATATGCTCCGCGTAACATATCCTTAAATAAGCCCATCATAGTCATGTGCATTTTTCCCGTAATTAGATCCAACATCTGCCCCATGATACGGGCGAACTCCTTGTCCTGTTCGTCGTCATCGTCGTCCGTGAACGAGCTATTGAACAATCCGTCGTCAATATCCTCCTGCCTGTTGCCTGTCTTCGGAGGGAAATCGTCTCCGTCAAATCGGGCGATTTGACGTTCCGTCTCGTCCATCTGTTCCTTGAGTCTTGTCGTTTCCGTGTGGGATTTAGTCAGGTCTTGGGTTAGTCCGCGTGCCTCATTTTTTAGCGCGTCCAAACCCTCCTTTGTGGCGTCAAGCTCCCCTTGGCTAATGCGGGTCTGTTTTAGGTCTTTGAATCTACCTTCCGCCCAGTCGTAGGCTTCCAATACCTTTTGGTGAAATTGCACTTCGGGAAGCGAGCTAATATCCTCGGCTTTCTGGTAAAGCTTGCCTGCAAGTTGGGCGTCTGTATTTCTTCCCGAGTATTGCATCGTGTCGTGGAACGCCTTGGCAAATACAAGGTTCTTTTGCCATATTTGGTCTTGCCCTTTTTCAATCATCAGCGCCGGTGCGTACAGCTCTTTCTTGAACTTTTCCAAAGCATATTTTCTGGCAAAGTCCCTTATGGCGTTGTAGGCGTCAAATCCACGCTTTTTGTCTGTTGCTATTTTTACAAAATCACCCCGCTTCGTAAAGGGATATATCGCCAAATGGGCGTGTATGTGTTGCCTGTCGTGGTGAATTCCCACTAAGTACGCCAGCTTGACATCCTCCTGCTTTAACTTCTTACCTTCACGCTTGCTGAACATCGGCAATAATTGCTTTTCCAGATGGCGCATAGATTTCGAGGCTATATCCAACAAATAGGCGTCCGTATCCTTCCCGGAATCGGAGAGAAGCTTACAGTATACCGGCGACAGGGATATGACCGCCGTATGCATTGCCGCTAAATCCTTTTTTCTGCGGTCGTTTAGGAGATTCTCCTTCCATATAATCTCCACCTGTTTTAGCATATCAACAGGTTCCATTAGGTGCGGTGCGATACCCGTCCTCTGCTGGATCTGTTCGATAAAGAACCCCCTTACGAAGCTGTGCCGCTGGTGTGAAACGTAGTCTTTGTTGCCCACAGGAAGTGGACCGTCATCGGGTTTTATATGATGGCTGCGTTTCTCCGGCTTGGTTTCTTCATCAATATAGTGGCGGATTCGCTGTGTTATCCCGTTGAGATGGTTTACGGAACGAAGCCACTTGTATGTACAACCGGCGGATCTTGCCGAATATATTCCCGGAAATGCCAGGATATTCTTTCTGTTAGATGAAATGTTCATTTAGTAGGTAATCCTTCATCAATGTTCAATTGTGCGGAACCCGTAGCCTCGCACATCAAATCGCGGAACTTTTGTATGCGTACCGCTTGCGCCTCAAGTCTGCTATAAAGTGCCAATACCCTCTCCAAAAGCTGCAGGTATAAAAGATGAAGGGTATCAAGGTCGCGTACTAAATCCCCGCTATTGGTAAAAGCTTTATGCCTATATAGGGAAAGCACGGACTTCAAGAAGTAGGAAAATGCATATTCCGAAGCATTCCCGTCTATTCCCCTGAACAGAAATTTGTCCAAACCCAATTGAGTGAGCCCGCTACGGGTAAATGTTTTTCGTAGCTTTTCGCGAATGTCCTCGTTTGGGACATAGGGTAACACAAGTTCTTTCTCTTCTCTTGGTGGACGGGCTATTAGTGCTCTTATACCTGATACCCAAAAAGAGGCGCTGATTCTGTGGGCAATATCCGTGTCTGAATACGGCTTCCCCCTATAATCAGCGTGGTAAGTGAGCAATTCTTGGGTATTTTGCGTCCGCGACTCGCGCATACACATTGTTCCGACAAGTGAGTCAAAGTTGTACTGAATTTGTTCTGTGAGTTCCAGGCAGCGGGTACACCAGGAGTTAATTTCCTTCGGGTTGACAATTAGATGCCCTATCAGCTCTATTGCGGAAGGTTCCGCTTTGGAAGGCTGCTTTTGCATATACCAAAGCAGCAACAGTTGTAACTGCTCAATAGCATCATCTCTGGATAAAATATAATCTCCGCATAGTTGGTTGAAAGTATTATCCTCTTTGTCGGTTATGCGTATATGACATGAGATTCGTGGGGTGGGATTTCTGCCGTACCCAACGTGTAAAGCGTGGCATAACTTTTGGTATGATAGTGTACTTTGCATACCAATAGTATAGTGCCGATAAGTGCCTTTTCCTTGGTTGAAACAACAGAAGTTACCAAGATAAATATGCTTTTTGTGTTGCGCATTACTAAACTATGTAGGTAGTTTAAATGCTATGAATCAGGACCCAGCAACGGTATCGAACGAGTTCATGGCATTTGTAGCAATAATCTCACTCTCAATTGCCATGATGCAAAATTACTTTGGAAACGGAATGTTAAAAAGCGCCCTGGAAACCGAGGCGAATTGGTTTAAACGCGGCTACAATCTAAAAGATTTAACGGATGAACAACGCACCAAATACCATGATCTCATGGTTCGCACGCTTAGGAAGCTTTGTGGGTTATTCCAGTTCTTGCTCTCGCTATCTATTGGCGCCGCCTTAATCGGAGCTGCGTTTCTGTTGTTGAACAAGATTCAGTGGGAAGTTCTTGCCCGCTATTCCGCATACGGACTTATTTCTTTCACAGTTGCCCGATTGCTTATTGTATATTTGCCCGCCTCTTGGTGGTGTATGTTTATTGTGAATAAATATGTAGGCAAATTTTGCAATTTGATTAAGCGAGTGGTTATTGCTTGGATAAACTGGTAGGCTCACTTATGCGCCAAAATGTTAAGGTTTTGCCTCTGGAAATCCAAAAGCGCATTCAGGAAATAAAAAGGTTCCCTAAAAAGAGACGTGCTGTTGTATTTAAAGCAGCCTCCGAATTTGAGGAATCAGCTTCCGCCCGTAAGAAATTTGCCGCTTATGTTAGAGTTATCACAAACGCCGAACAGGCTGCTTTGAAGATGAGAATTGTTGTGGACTAACAGAACCGCCTAAACTTAATCCTGAAAAGATTTTCCTTGCAGGGAAAGTCAAAAAGTTTTTGCATAGGCTACAATGGGTAAGATTATAACAGTTTTCAGCCACAAGGGTGGCGTTGGAAAAACCACATTGGTTCACAATATTGGGTATATTTTGGCTAATAAAGGGCTGAAAGTACTGTTAGTTGATGCCGACCCCCAAATGAATCTTACTGCGGCCGTTGCTGGATTTACGGACTCCGTATCTTATAGCGAATCCGGTAGTGCTCAGTGGTTGCAGTTTCTAAGCAACTATCCGAACCTTTCTTCTTTACTATATCTTGCAGCTAATGGGAAGAAAGTGGACTTAAATTTCTACTCTACAACTCGGATTTACGAGTATAAGAAAAAGCATAATGCAAGCTCGCTGGGACGAAAATCCATAAAGCCAGGGGATTCGATAAAGTTCAATGATGGCGGCAGTGTTGACTTGCTTTCAAGTTCTTTGGGGTTTTCGTATGTCATGCAGGGCGAAGCTCCGACATCCCTGCCCCAAATGGAGTTCAATCTATGTAACCTGGTTGTGAACAAGACCAACTCTCTCGTAAGTGGTGCTATGTTCAATATCCATAAGGCTATCCGCAAACTAAAAGATAGCTACGATTACATCCTGATTGATACCCCACCGAGCGGGGGCAGTATGTTAAACGGCGTGTTGTTCTTCTCCTCCGACTATTTTATTGTCCCTGTGAAACCCGATTTCTTCTCTCTACAAGCGATTGACGGATTGTTCGATGTAATCAAGAATTGGCGCGAGTCTTTGCAACCGTGGTGCAAAACTGTAATGCAAGACGGATTCAATTTTCCTACTTTCTTGGGTGTGGCACCGCAGATGACAAAGAGATTCGATGTAGACGGCAGCCGCAATGCCGCCCATGTAAAGCTATGGGATGGAAAAATCAATAGCAGCATTATTAAGTTCCTAAAACAATACGTGTTCTTTACGGAATGTACGGACATCCAAAAGGCGGAAGAGTGGTTTAAATTCCTCTTTCCTGGATCTACCCCATATATCATGCGTGAATGTTGCCACTTTACGGGTAAATTGCGCGATGTGGCCGAACGCGCGGCGATACCCGTAGTTTTCTTGAACAATGCCATATGCGACGAAATGGGCGCTATCGGCCTGTATGTAGAAACCTCCAAGGAAGATGATGTAAACCAGTGGTACTTGGCATATCGTTCGATTCTAGCCGAATATACCTACATCGCCGAGGGTTTATTGCGTATTGATGACGCGAATAGGAATCTGAACATAACAGCATAAAGATTCTGCGTTCAACCGGGCGTTAAGTATGAGGAATTCCCTATACTATATACCCATGAATTCAGTTATCATAAAGTACATCGGGGAGGGGGTACTCCCTGTTCTTCTGTTAGGCGCGGCATCTCTGTTTGCAGATGATACGGATGCACGTCTGCAAGCATATAAAGCGAATAGGTTAATTCCGCAGGAGTTTAGCCTAATTAGAGCCGGTTCGGATAGCGACATCACATTTGCAACGAACAGCCTCTCTTGGAATACCTCAGGAGCCATATCGCAAGCCTTAAGGGCTGAACTCTCCAAGATGAATGCCCAAGAACTCTTGGATTTCATCAAAGCCAAAGAAGGAGGACAAACGGCATTGGACTATTTGGCTGCCTTAGCCAATGGCTCGGAAACTTCATCCAACATCACGGCAGAGGAGGCTAAGGCGGATATTTTAGCGTTATTTGCCCGGCATTGTACATTTTTTGGCGTAGCGGGCAACTGCCCCTGGGATGGCGTTTTGGATGTTACATCCGTGGATATCGGTCAACGCATTTGGTTGGGAGTAGATCTTGGAAACTTCAAGATGACACCAACACAAATTGCCGCACAATCTGAGTATCAGGACGTGTCTGGATTGGATGAAAAGCTTGCCCAGCTTTCCGGCGATGAACCATGGCTGGTAAAGAAGCTGAGGGGTGTTGATATGACGAAGATTTCCAACTTTACTGCCGAAAAACTAGCCGGTATGGAATACATTGGCAACTGTAAGCTGCCTACATCGTTAGTGTTTACGGGCGACGAAAACCTGAGCAACCTTACAATCGCTAATTATTCCGGTAGTTATCCCGCTGATATATCTGGGTGGAAAGGTATGACTCTACAACAAGTGGCGTCGTTAGCTACGAATCCGGCAGTCGCTGGGTGCAGCTTTGAACTACCCATAGAAATTAATTGGGACAAAACAAATATGGCCGGGATCTCCCTTAAGGGTATGAATTTGGCAGGTTTGACGAACGCCAATGCATCCAAAATTATGGCAGCATCAAGTTTTCGGAATACGGTTCTGCCGGCAATGGATTTGTCGAAAGTATCGTCTTTAAATGTGGCAAATACCAGTACATTTGATGGCACGGACTTCTCCAGATGTTCAAACTTAAGTTCTAACCTTATTGAACAGATTTATTCGGCGCCTAGCATCAAATTAAACCAAGCGCAATACGATAGTCTAAAAGACACTATTGCGGCACAAACTAGTGCAGGCAAGTCCAGAATAGTGTATGTAGATGGCAAGAGGGTAACTATAACCGGCACAAATACTAACCCTCTACCATAGTCGTAAGAGCAAAAAAAATCTATAAAACGAGTTCAAAGAGTAAAAGCTGGTATTGGCTTTTGCTCTTTTTTTTTGATTGTGTTTTAGGGTATTACTCCCCGAAATCATCTGGCGCGATGCGACTTGCCTAAACTATACCACTATGAATCATAAAATACATAAGCACATCGGGGGGGGGTAGTTGCGGCTACCCTACTCTGTGGGATTAGTTCGCTGTTCGCAGATGCCAGCTCAGATAGGTTGGCTACCTATAAGGCCAATAGGCTGATTCCGCTGGAAGTAAAACTTGAAGTTGGCGGCGAGACTGAAAATGACATCACCTTTACATATGCCTCCCATTCTTGGTCGTCCGGAAGTGCCGCCCGCGCCAGCACCCTAAATGCGTTAAAAGATAAATTCTCCGGAATGACTTGGGAAGAAATACAGAATTTTGCCTGGAAAGAGAACTGGATGCCTTCGGAAGGTGCTCAGGATATGGCGAAGTTCTTAGCCGCTATTCAAACGGGAGAAATTACATCCGATCTTCCGGAGCTAACTCCCGAAATGGCTCGCGAGCTTAAAATGAAGGGTTTCAGAGAAATCTACGATCAGACAATGACTCCCGGTATTCCGTTCTCGTTTGACGGCACGGAGGATTTTAGCGGAATTTCCATCTCTGAAAAAGACATCAGTATGCTTTCCGGAGTTACGGGCGCCCAAATCGCACAACTTAGAGGCATGCAAAACTGTTATGGGTTAGAGAATGTGAAATGGTCGGGAAACGAGGATATAAGCGGAGTTCTCATGTCCGGAATGAACATCGGAAGTTGGCTTCCGCCCAGTGTCGCGGCAACGGGTAAATACTCTGAATGCACATTGCAAATAGCGTTTACAGGCGAGGAAGATTTGTCCAAAGCCTCTTTTGAGAAGTGCAATCTAGCCAAGTCCACCGGGCTAACCAGCGACCAATTCTTTCAAGTGAGTAATTGGCAAGAGGCCAAGCTTCCCGAAATTGCATTCTCAGGAACGGAGGACTTTTCAAGGATAACAAACCTATACGGTACGGATTTGTCCCGTTGCACAGGGATTACGGCAAGTCAACTACTTTCGGGATGTCCAAACCTTTGTGGTGCCTCCCTACCCGCTATTGTATTCACGGGAAAGGAAGACTTCTCGGGAAAGTGGATTGGCGGCGTAGACTTCTCAAAATGCACAGGCATAACGGCGGAACAAATCCTGCAAACACAAACCTCATACCCTGCGGAATTTTCCTGGGAGGGCATCAAGCTCAGTAAATCCCAATATGAGGCAATGAAAGACAAGCTCGCCGCACCATTGCCATTTGGTACTACCTACCGCATATATGTTGACGGCAAGTTAACCAAAATCGATAGTCCGCTCGGAGGCGAAGACGCCCGCGTCTAAATCTAATCCCATTTACACAAACAAAGCCAAGGAGGAATCCTTGGCTTTTGTCGTTTCTGTGTAGTCTACACTTCCGATATGTTCTCTATACCAAAATCAGATCCGGTAATTTCCGAGTCTTGAAGATAATCTTCTAAGTCTCCGTCCGTATCCATCTCTCGGACAATGCGCTCGGACTTCTCCGCAGATTTGGCTTCAACTTCAATTACTCCACTTTGAACAGCCTATGATTCATAGTAGAATTCCACCATGAATTTTTTTACTTCGCTTTCTTTGTCGTCATAGTTTTTTTCTTTCTTTTTATAAGCTAAAGAAGAATACTTACTTATACAAATTGACAGTATTACTGAAGCAAATTCTGAAGCTTTTTTGGTTAGCAGGCAAGTAACTGCTTGTAAGACTTTTGTACCCTCAGCAATAAACGGTAATACTTGTGGAGCAGAATAACGAGCTTGACGCGCACTCTATTTTGCTTCGCCTGCGTTCGTGGCGTGATTCTTAAATGCTCTGCGTGGAGTTTGTCCAACACCGATTTAAGGATTTGGGCAATTCTGGCACCGCTCAATCCGAGTTCGTCGGCTATTACCGCCTGGGTTTCACCGTCTATAAAATGCCTCCGGATTATGAACCGCTCGCGCTCGCTCAAATTGGCCGCGTGCATAAGCCATTTTACATATTCTTTTGTTTCCCACAGATGTAAGTCTTTAAGGGAATTTTTGTCCGGAATGACTTCTTGAATGGGCAATGAGGAACCGTCTCCCTGGGGGATATTAGCGTTGTCTAAGGACATTTCGTGGGTATTTGCAAGTAGTCGTACCTTGCTAAGGCGTTTCTGGGTCCACCCCAATTCTCGGCAGATTTCCGAATCGGATGCGTGGGAATGTTCTTTCATATAATTACGCAGTTGGCGTACATCGGCAATTCTGCTTCGCGGAATGTGGGTATTTCTGCGTATGTAGTCCAATACAGCTCCGTTAATTCTTTGGGCTAGATAAGCCCTTATCTGTGCAGAATTGGATTCTCCGGAAAGACGTGCAACACCACGGATATAACTAAGATGTGTACAGCCACGTAAATCCGCTTGGAATACCCCCATATCGTGAAGTCTGCGTTCGTGCATCTGCTCTATGGCAGTCACCATCGGGTAGTATTGTATGGCGATTCGTTTTTGTTCCCCGGTCAGTTCCGGTATTGCTGTGATCTTCCTTCCCATTTACTTATTCGTCAATATCGTACCAGTATAGTACGTGTACCCATTCCTGTTCGTCGCTCTCCGTTCTTTTGTATGTTTCAAAAGTCCAGGTGACGTATTCTTCGGTGAGATTTACGGCTATTGCGCCCGATGGAAGAATTGCGACGTTTCTATCCTTTGTGAAAGTGTTTTCGGGAAGTTGGAATTTCTCCGGCAACGGCTTGCGCGTGATGATTAAGGCGCCGCCCGGTAGCAGATATTGTTTCTTTTCTCCGACCTTTACGGGATATTCTTTCTTGAAGACGGCATCTCTGCAAAATTGAAACTTCCTGACTTTGCCGCCCCTTTCCCAGGTTATCATCTTCCAGAATCCCAGAGATGCGGGAAATTCCGCAAAGACGTGTCCCTTTAAGTCTTGCAGGTAGAGTTTGTCGTTTACCGGAACTTGTAGTTTTTGAAGTCTCATACGTTAGCTGTTTAAACCTGCGTAGCGGGTTCCGCCAAATGTATTCGGATAAACTGCCCTTTCCAATCGGGATATTCGCATGGGCCAATATCTATTTTCTCAATAGTTCTGTTTAGGTTTTGGTTTGTGTATCCGCGATGAAATACCACGGTTTTCAAGGTATCCCGTTTATCCCAAATGCGCTTCCGCCAAAACGGAGTGGGACTACGATATTCAATGTTCTTTCTACCGCTTCTAATCTCTTCATACCAATAGCAGGTAAGAACCAAGTGTAATGGCTTAGGCATGGGTAAGTAATTCCACGAGATCTTTGTATTTTTCCGGGATTTTTATTTTTTCGAGTAACCCCTCCAGCCCCGACTCGTTCAACAATGCCGCCTCGTTGAAATCCTGCAGCATCTGGTGGCGAATTTTGGGGTCTTTAAGCAACTTTTCGTCCATATAATGGTTAGTATACCATTTGGCAAACTTGACGGCACCGATCAGCATAAACAGCTGCGGAATGCCGTCACCAGTGTATTGGGAGAATCTGTTTCCGAGGCATATTTCGCAGTTGCAGGTGTCTTGCAAAGCGTCTTTGGAGCGAAGAAAGTCGGCAATACTCACCGAGTAGCACTTGCCGTCAGGCTGTTTGAGTTCGCCGATGGACACTTCTTGAGGTATATCTTCGGTATGGAATATGCTTGGAGAATACACGGTTACCTTTTCGTTGTCTATCCTCGCTACTCTGTAAGCACTGTTGGTATTTGTCTTTCTGAATTCCATCAGAAGAGCGACCAATTCTTTTGCGATATTTGCAGGGATTTTCATTTATTTTTCTCCGCTATTAAGGTTTGCGGTAGACCTCTTTTGCAAGGGCAATTTTCGCTGTGAATGGCTTGGAATCCACCCCATCCTCCGTTATATGTGATTAGGAGATATTCGTGTTGCTCTATCTTTGCTTTCCCGTAAGCGAAAATTCTCTTTTCTATGGCTTCTTTGGGCCAATTAAGTTGTGGGACTTCGTTGATTACTATTTCCGTAGGCTGGGTCGTCGATTCTTCCTTTTCGGATATCTGTGCTCCGGTTCCCAGTTCCTGCCCCCATTTACCCCAATACAGACAGGCGACAATGGACAAAAGAATTACTATGACGATAAACATGCAGCCTTCGCAAGGCGGCGTTACGGAAACTTCGTTATGTTCTTCTTGGTCTTCCATATTGTTTTATTTTAAGATTTGCGTAGCAAATTAGACGACCAACCCAACATAAAAAACACGCAAGGAATTCCCCCTGCGTGCCTGCGTGAGATAATTTGAAATTTATTGATTCCCTTGTATTGTCATTTTCTTGCCGTTTACATACAAGACTTGCGATTGCCCCTTTGACATAGAGGCTGAAAGGGTATCCTTCCAACTGTTATATTGGGCTTCCGATACATGCCAACCGTCCCACCAGCTACCGCTTGCGGCAACTGCGTCCGCGCTTATACCAGTGCATTTACTTACATCCGTCCCACTGGTGATAAATTCCTCAAATGAGGTTACCCCGGTGAAGTCAATAGCAGGCAGTTTTGTATCGCATATTGCGCCGCCCGCACTCATAAGCTTATTAGACGTAAGCCCGGAGCAAACACTAAGGTCGTTATTGTTGTTAACCAGTTTTTGCAGAGTGGATGCATCTACATTTGAAAGGTCTAAAGTTCCGAAGGTGGTGTTTTGTGCAGAAGTAAGATTTTTGAGATTTGTCAATGTGATGGATGTCTGGGATAAGTCTACGTTACTGATATCCCGCCAGGACAAAGCGTCTGAGGATGTAAAGTCCCAAGAGTTAACATCACCCAGCGCGGCGAATATATCCGAATTTACGGTCTTTAAACTGGCTATCTGGGTTTTACTTGTTCCTGTAACGGATACAGGCATTGCGCTACTTAGCTGCCTCTCAAGGGCATCCATGAATCCGGAACCAACCAAGTCTTCTGTTCCATCTAATTTGAAAACAAGAGGTTTGGCGGAACAATTCAGGTCATTTAGAATCTTTGTATAACCCGCCATTTTTAATTCTTCGGCTTTGTCCGGAGTAAGAAATTCCGAAGGAGGTTCAATTTCTCCAGTTTGAATTGCGTTCAAGTATGCGGCAAGATCGTCCGCATCCACACCCAATATATATTCTGCATCTTCTGGCGAATATTCCGTCCAAGCGAAGTTGGACAATTCGGACTCCGTGAGGCTCCCAAACTTGGATGCCAAGTTTTTGAGATAATCGCTACGGGTTGCATCGCCCGTTGCCCAGGTATAGTTTCCCTGTGAAAAGATTATCTTTCCTACTTCAATGTCCGTAATATTGGTTTCAGCTGAAATAAGCCTATTGGCTTTATAGCACTCAAATCTATTTAGCGAGTCATCGGCTATTGCAGGATTAACGAACAAAACGGAAAGCGTAGCTGCAACTACCCCCCCCCCGATATAGTTATACAATTTATAACCCATAGTTGGTATAGTTTAGGAAGGTTGTGGAATCTCCTAAAATACCAACTACTCAGAATATTTGAAGTCCTTTTGTGCGTCCGTGAGTTCCCCTAAATTAGGCAAGTCCGGCGAAGCTTCTAATAGGTGCATGTCGTCCCAGAGTCGCAAATCGGGTTCCTTTAGGGCTGCTTGCATTTCAGGATACTTATGCGCTATAGATAGAAGCTTGTTTAATGGCCAGCCTGAGTTTCTAAGGTCTATCAAGTAATCCTGTATGTATATAAGGTAATCTCCGGAAAGCTCTGGAAGTCTCCAACCTCCGCGAGGCTCGGTAGATTCATACTTTCCATTATCCAAACACTTTATATCCTTAGCAAAGGCGGCAAAATCAGGGTCAAGCTGACCAGCACGGTGTTTTTCTAGGGTCTCGCGTAGTTTGGGAATCTCGTAACCCGAACCATCTGGCTTTGCGTAAATAGTCTCTGAAATTAAAAGTTGCATTAGCTCTATCTCGGGATTTCGAGCAATCATGCGATTACAAAGCACCACCATTGAAGAAAGCTCATCAACATCCATGGGGCCGTAGCGCTGAGTCATGAATGCCACAAAGGTCAATCTCGCGTAAAGCAATCTAAAAGTTTCGTCGTACTGCGGAACCATAGGAATTACTCAGAGTATTTGAAGTCTTTCTGGGTATCCGTGAGTTCCCCTAAATTAGGTAAATCCGGTGAAGCTTCCAACAAATGCATGTCGTCCCAAACGCGTAAATCGGGTTCTTTTAAGGCTGCCTGCATTTCTGGATATTGGGCGGCTACGGACAATAGCTTCTTTAAAGGCCAGGTTTGTTGTTCTAGATTACACAAAGTATTCTTTACATATACAAGGTAATCCTCCGACAATTCCATAGCTCCACCCCAGGGATATTTTCCCATATAAGTGTATAGACCGTGGATATACTGGATACCTGTGGCACAAACGGCAAAATCACTATCCAAAGTTCCTTCTTTTATTTTTTGTAGGGTTTCTTGCAATTTTGGTATGACATACCCCGAACCATCAGGCTTGGCATATATGGTTTCAGAAATCAGAAGTTGCATTAACTCTATCTCGGAATTACGTGCTATCATTCTGTTACACAGTACTACCATAGCCGATAACTCATCTAGGGTCATTGGTCCATAATGTTGTGTCAAAAATCGCACTAAGGAAATTCTGGCGTAAAGTAAATCAAATGTTTCTAAGTATTGAGGAACCATAATAATTTGTTATAAGTCTATAAAATTACCGATGACGTTTATAGGGTTTAGTGGTGGTATAAGACTTGAGAGGGCATCTCCTTTATGTATTACACAGTCTAACCCGTTGTCTATTGTTTTGCCTATATGGTGGGATATTTCCTCTACACGTTCAAGACTATTCGCGTCGGTAACTGTGTTGAGCTTTAGGTATTCTGCTATACCGCGCTCCTTACAAATTGTTCCAGGCGTTGTCAGGTTCTTTACCATTTCTGCTGTTATCTGACCAAAGTCTTGCGCTGAGAGCTTATTATCTTTTAGGTCGGTGAGAAAGTCATTCGCATTCTGTAAAGGAATTTGAGACACCTCTGCTACTGGGAATTGCCCGTATAATTCCAATAGCTTAGGGTCGATTATAGGCTTGGCATTCTGATAATCTAATAAAACGTCCCTGCCCGCAAATTGCTTCAGGTATAATGATGAGTCTACGTCTTTTGGACAGCTTCCCAAGAGGTATTGAAGCTTACCTTTCTCGGATAAGTCTCTAAGATTTGGCAACACACCGTCATTTTGAATTTGTAGTGTATAGAAATCAGATGCGTATGGGATAGATGTTCGGGTGTACTCAACAAGCATTAAAGGGGCTATTGCGTTAGAAGATTGTGTCACGCAATTTGTCAGGAAAGCACTTCTTTCTTTAGGGACTTTTAAGTAGGCACACAAATCACTCATACACTCCTTAAGGTTCGTTTTAGAAATATCTATGCCTGCCTTATATCGCGCATAGCTTAACGGTAAATCTGCGTAGTCCTTATATGCTTCTATAAATTTATCAGGTGTTCCGGCTTGTTTATACAAGGTTTCCAGGAATTCACGAGCCTGTTGTCGCGAACCCACATCTGTTTTATCAAAACGAATTCCTAATAAGCGTTTAGTAGCGAGTATATCAGGCAATAACGAGGAAGATGATATCTCATGTTTTATGCCGTAACTTACGCCGCCATCCATAAGACATAATGGGATACTTTTTGCCCCAGCCTGGTTTAGAGTAATCAATAATTTATTTAAAGGAATGGTTCTGTAGGGCATCAGACTATGTGCTTGCTCCTTTACTGGAAGGCTAGAATACCTACCCCGTCTATACACCCTATCAAACAACTCATTGATAGAAACATTGTACTGATATTTTCTGTCGCAAGGTATATATGATAAGGAACTAACTCCCGCGTAATCTCGAGGGCCTACCGTAACATTACTTGTACTTTGCAATGGCGTATGTGTTATTGTACATACAGAGAAAGTCCCATCAGGCTTAACTCCTTCTGACACAAACACGGTCAAATGTTCCGTTCGCTTTGGGTTAATACGTCTGTATGCTACAGCGTCGATTGGCATACAGTAAACACTACCTATTTTGGTTTGGGCTGCGAGTTTGGTTTTTTCGTATCCCATACGTTCTACCAAATTTACATAACGCTGTATTTGTATTTCATCGTAACACTGACCCGCAACTCCATATGAAAATGACAAGAGGACACCATTTATCTCCAATGGAGTTTTTCCCCATATTGCTCGCCATTTCGATAGAAACTTTGATGTAACCAATGCTTTTACCAACGCATGTGCCTGTCTTTGGTTCTGAATGCCCAACGTCTGAGGAAACGAGCTCATTCCTATTAGGTTAGGAAAAAGCTGATACGCTCAACAGGTTCTACTGCTCGTTGGAGTGGTTACATAACGTGGTGTTATTCACTTTGCCGATACTATACACAACAAAGGGAGCCAATTCCGCCAACGCCGTTCTTGAAGACAGATATATCTTTATGTACAGTAATCGAGCTTCCTTGAACTGAACCTTATTTAAACCCAATATTTTTATGGTCTGTTCAAGTTTATCTGTATACTCCGTGGATAATCCAGTTCGGGGAAATACTTCTCCCGTAAATAAATCAAGGCAAATATCCCCATCGTTTATTTCCGTAGGATCAACTGGACAAACCTTGTCTTTCTTCGTACTATTAACCGTTGGGTCTGCGTATCTATAATTATTCCACTCGTAGACTAAATCTTTGTATTTTGCTTTTGGTTTTGCGTGCTCAACTACGCCAGACGGGAGATATAAACCTGTGTATGCACAAATGTAATTATACGCGTGACATAAGTCGTCTCGTATCTGCCCCCAGTAGGCAGGGTACTCCTTGGAATCCGGATGTCTGGAAATCCACTTCAAACCCGGTTGGCGGACATCCGCATCAAAGTTTTCAGGTTCAGGCTTTAACGTCAGGTGTAACATTGCCGAATCTTTGTAAATATTCGTAGTGAAATGTTATGGCAAGTGGATCTGAGTTGGAGAGTTTCTGCTCTATTGACACTTTACATTCATCCCATGCCGCTTTTGTTGATTTAGGATCTCTATAGAGCGTAGAACATTTCTTTCTCAGCGCTTCATGTTCTATGGATGCCGCGTCCGAGATATCAAAAGCTTCGCTTTCAAGCCAATTATTGATAGAACCGTATTTTTCCATCTGACGCGGAGTAACCTCCGGTTGCTGCAACTCAGAATTGTAATCAATGTCGTTCCAAGTATCTTGTTCAGAGTCAAACTTAGACTCTAATGAAGCCATTACCAACGGCGAATGCGTCGTTAGAATCAACTGAACCTTGGCTTGTGAGTCTAAGGCATTCATTATTTTGAATATGCCGTCCACAATGGTTCTCTGCCATTTTGGGTGAAGATGGCATTCGATTTCATCAACGAGGAACATTATCTTATGCTCTTTCTTTTGTCCGAGCATATTGCATATCTGATTGTGTTCTTCCCAATTCCAAAGCAATGTATATGCCAAGGAGATGATACGCTTTATTGCCGAAGAGGCAAAAATCACCGGAACATCTTTTCCGTAGTTGGAGCTTATCGTCGGAAACATTCTGGCGTCATCAACCGCTATGCGTGTTGTTCCCGTTACGCGAATAGGGTCATCTATCGGAGAAAGTTCTTCTAGTATTGCAGAAAAACGCTTGCGTTGCGTGTCGTCTTGGGATGTATACCAAGTGGCGAGGTCTTCGTAGATACCCTTACAAATTCTTGTTCCGTCCGAAGCGGATACACCATTCCATATTTCATAAGGTGTAAATACATACCCGCGCGGAGCTAGTTTACCTTGTTTGGCGTAAATTTCGTTTGTTCCATAATTACGGGCGGGGTCCCAAATTGAAAAACCCCCGTCAACCTGTGCGTAAATAATCATTCCAGGAATCGGAGGTCTTGCCTGCTCCACTTCCCATTCCTGCCCTTTTCGATTGAATTTAAATGTATTCGCTGTGTCGTTCTTAAACGACCGTTCATAGGTCGTGCCCTTTTTATGCCGTGTATCAAAAATGGCCTTTATCGTCGCTTCTTTTGAAGGGTCTTGGGGGCGAAGCATGTGACCGGATGCGGCTTTGGAATTTAATTCCGTGGGCCATACGCGGGTAAGCATCCACCACGCGGCATCCAAAATAAATGTCTTTCCCAAACCGTTGTCGCCTGTTATCACGTTTATACGGTCTTTGAACCCGACTTGCATGGTTTTGGCGGGTCCCACGTTTTTAAACTCCAAATACGATAACATAGCCGAATTATCCATAAAATCTTCTCTTTCTGTCAAGTTTTTAATATCGGTTTTGATTTAAGTTTGCGTAGCATACAACCCCCCTATTACACCTTGGTAATCTCATACCCCTGCACTGCATGCTGGAGCTTTGTTAACGTAGTTGCGTCAATGTTTAGTAAGAGATTACGCAACATTTGGTATTCGTTGGGGCGAATCTCCTCGTATTCGGCAAGATGATTGAATAGAAGTTCCTCCGTTAAATCCGATACTTTTAGAAATTCAAGGTCTTTAATCTTGTGATAGCGTAGATATCCGCGACGCGATAGGAGATTCAAGAATGTTACCATGTTCGATTGGGAAGCGAACAAGATACTGTATACGTGCGGCAAGAGTTGCATCGTAGTTGGCAAGGTCAGCTCCGCATGTGCTATGTATTCTTTCTTCTCCCTGCCTTCTAATAGACTTTCAAGCGCGTTTATATCATCAATTTCCAGATAGCGAAAGTTTACGCCAAGAAAACGCGGGACGTGTTTTAAAGAGGTGAACTTCTCACGATACCGGGCAAAAATCTCTACATCTTCGGGTTTAGCGTAATACTGTGTGTCTTTCGTAGGATTTCGCTCCCGCATGTAAAGTTCCAATGCATTACCATTATCGTCTTTCAAAGATATCGGGAAATCGGTATTCCACGGTATCTTTACAAAAGACGTTTCGTCCTCACCTGGTATGAATATATGTATTCCCCAGCTTGTTCCGCGAGGAGATGGGTATACATGGTCTTTGTGCACCTTAATGTCATATTTTGTGCACTCCTCATCTAGCATCCCATCAGGCGTGAGTATCAGCTCTTCGTCGTGGGTGTCTATTGATATGATGTTATCCCAATCCGGGTATATTGATTTGTCCGAGAATTTATTTCCTCCGTGTACTCTAACCGTTCCTGTAAACCCACCGAGGATTGTTTTCAGGCTACGGGTAACTCTATAGACTCTTGGAAGAACTCCATGATTTGAGAAGAGGAAATTGAATGGTTCTATGCCCAAAAGCTGTAAGGCTTTTAGATATTGCCCCCATCTCTTTTCTATTTGCTTTACGGCTTGAATGTCAGCATCGGATACTCCCTCTACCTGTAATAGACCATAGAGCTTTTCACACGAGTCTTTTATATCAAAAAATGCCAATGGCGCAACCGATTTAACCAAATCCCCCGATATGTTCACCGCTTCTCTATAGCTATTGTAAGGATTGCAATCAGTCCCGATGAATCTTTTCAGGATGCCGCCTTCAATGTAACCGAATTCAAATACTTCACCCTCTAAGGCCCTTATAATGTCATGTGAAATGTATAAGTATTCCGCCGTAAGACAGTAGTCGGCCTCAACGGCTTCCAATATGCGAATAAGTGGATACGTGCACGCACTAGTCTTTATTTTCTCGTAGTTAGTTTCCGTCAGCGGCTTTTTATTTCTTGTTATATACCCAAGTATATCCTTTTTGGACACGGCAAGTTTATACACCAAACGGTCGCCTACTATTTTATACTCCGCATCGCCAAATGTCTTGAAATGTACGGTGGATACGTCTTCTGCAAGAATTATCTTCAGTTCTGGATTGCTATGCCTAACGGGGATATAACCCTTCGGACATTGCTTACCCGCATAGCCTTCATATACCGCGATTTTACGCGTCTCCGTATCCATGATTGCAGTGCTATCCCTATATAAACGACAAGTCTTTTTCGCTACATACATGGGCATATCCAAAAAAGGATAGAACTCACAAGGAGTGCAATTTGCAGTATCGTCAATGTGTGTTACGTTTGTCCTTAGTTCCAAGGATAATAGGTCTATAAACTTGCCCGTAATCATAGAATTTTTACCAAGTTCAGGTTATTTGTGGTAAAAATATTGTAGGAGATACAATAAAAGGGCTCGGATACCCGAACCCTTTGTTCTTATGCCCTTATTCTCCTGTGCCTGAAATCGTAGTAGTCACGCCGTCAACACGAACCTTTTTGGTTGTTCCGGTCGGCATACTTGCGGCGAGCTCCTCTTTTACCGTATCGTATTGAGCCTTTGTGAGGTAAATAAACTTCCACCCGCTGGCACTCGAAATTTGCTTTCCCGTAAATCCTGTGCACTTTGTAAGATCAACACCCGTGAGTTTCTTGCCTGTAAAATCCTCATTACCTGAAAAGGTAAGTGGCGGAAGTTTTGCATATGTAATACTTTGACTGGAAAGAAGTTGTTCTGCTGTAATACCCGTACAACGAGTAAAGTCTACATACGATAATGTCTTACCAGCAAAGTCTTCCAAACCAGAAAAGGTGATAGCTGGCAATGTTACACGGCTAAGGTCGGAGCCCGACAGGAATTGATTTGCGGTAAGTTCCGTACATTTAGAGAAATCAACTCCTGTGAGAGCCTTTCCGCTAAAATCCTCCGTCCCATTAAAAGAGATAGCCGGTAAATTAGCGTAACGAATGTCGCCACCAGAAGCTATTTGGTTCGAGGTAAGACCCGTGCATTTAGAGAAATCAACGCCATAAAAGGTTTTCCCATTAAAGTCTTCCTCCCCAGTGAAGGCAATGGCAGGCAATGTCACATTAGAGAGTTTTGCACATGAAGCTATTTGTGCGCCTGTTATTCCTGTACATTGCGTCAAATGTGTGCCTGAAATTTCTATACCAGAAAAGTCCTCAGTCCCATCAAAAGCAAATGGAATTGTTCCCACAGCTTTTAGTGTCCCGTAGAACTCTTTGAAGGCTTCCATTTTCAACTCCTTTGCTTTTTCCGGAGTTAATCCGTTTATATCGGATATGATTGCACCCGTCTGAATAGCATGAAGGTATTCTGCCATTTCTTTTGCGTTCTCCGTAGGTTCCCACATGCTATCGAGCCAGACAAAATCCTCAAGTTCACTGAGCGACATTGCGGAGAATTTCGCTTTGAGATTTAAGAATTTTGCATTATCTGCGGTTGCCCAAGTTAATTGAATTGGAGTAAAAACAGCATCGATAGCAACCTCTGCGTCTGATTGATTACTTGCGGCTATATAAACATCTTGCGGAATCAACTTGTTTGCTTTATATGCGGCAAGTCTATCGCTGGAAGAATCCGCAAATGCGGCGTTGATACAAAGTAAACTGAGGAATGCGGAGAATACGGCACCATCCCTCTTTAAGTTATGTAATGAACGTAACATATCAAAAATAGTATAGGAAGTTAATGTTAGTTCCAAAATAAAATTTGAAAAAGGAAGCCGCAGGTATTTCTACCTGCGGCTTTTGTTATGAAAGGAGGCGTAGCATTAGCGCCGAACAAGGTGCCATCGGAGTATCACGCCAATGCCTTACGGGACCGCCCAAGCCCGATGAATTTCCTACTCCGATGAAAAGTGTTTAGGCGTGATATCGGTATACTCAAAGGTATGGTAAAACCCACACGCCATACCGATATCTAACGAGGCCGCCCAAGCCCGATGAGGTAAGCGTGTATCACTTAATATAGGAAAAAAGCCTTTTTAAATCTCCAATATTGCATCACGCTCATATCCCGTATTCTCCTCCCAGGTGTATCCAAGCGGATTTGAGGCGATTTTGATGGGTTCAAATACTTTCAGTGCTGCTCTGTTGGTAAAATGCGCATGACCGAATATCCACGCTTTCGGCTCAATCTTGAAGATAAGCTTTTCCAGATTGTTGTAAAATTGCTCATTATCCTTGCTAATCGTATACGCCGGATGCATTGATTTATACGTCGGCGCGTGATGCGTTACAACAACGTCAGCCTCTACGTTGGACAGAAAGTCCACGCATTTTTGGTGAATCTGATTCGCATCGTCAAGAGTTGGAGGATTTCCGTTTAATCTCACCCAGCGACGTTCATTGGAATTCAAATACTGCTGAATGCCCAAGGCAATATGACTCCAAAGCGTACTCAGGGCGAACTTTACACCGTTATGCTCTATTACTACATTGCTCCCCACGGAGACGTTAGAAGAAATGTCAATTTGAAAAGGCGTCTGCGCGTGTTCCAGGTCAAACGGCTTTTCGCCCCAGTATTCATGGTTTCCGGGGACAACCAAAACGCGCTCAAAGTTGTCCCCTGCCCAATTCAGGTAATCAAGTGTGTACTTGCGATATATGCCGTCCGAGGTAAGATAATCCAAGTCTCCGGCAATGACCAAAACATCGCCATATACCCTGCGGTATTTGTGTTTGTTGAATAGCGCACGGTTTATGCCAAATTCAAAATGTAGGTCGGACTGGTATTGGATTTTCATATTCTGGGAACTATATCTGGGTAAGCAATACTTTCTTTAATTTTAGTCCAAGCGGACTATTGTCATTTGCATTATCTTCTATAAATTTCCGCCCTAATATTCCCTCAACATGGATGTGGGTGTTGTAAATTTGAAGCAGTGAAAACTCAGACAAACCAAGTAATGCTTCTTGGGCAACATTCAGCCTTTCCATTACCCCAAATGCTTTACGTAGTAAGTCCATGTCCTCAAAATAATGCTCCGATATGTATATCGGCCCTGCACAACTGCATTCTTTCAGGAGGTGTAAATTCACGGATACTAAATCCGCGCCCTTGGGAAATTTCACGTTGATGAATCTCGTTCGGTATGAAGCAAAGAAAATATCGCTTGGAAGGTTTTCAACCTTGGACATATCCACATTCTCATAATGGTATGCAATCGGTTCGCCTTGTTTAAAGAAAGGTTTTGGGAATTTTACGTCAAGCTCTACGTTTTTTAAATATCCGCAATTTACCAGTAGTTTCGGGAGAAAATCGTGGTTCTCAATGAGCGTATACCAGTTTAGCAGGGAGGCTTCGGAAAACGCCAAAGATAATGTTTCTCCGCGTATATAGCTATGTGTATTTATGAGACAATTCGGAGGCGGGAAATATATCTGGTTCGATTTCCTGTTTAGAAACAAGCTTATATCCAGCGAAGTCAGATACCTCAAATCCGCCCTAGGGAATCGGGCCTTTTTACTAAGATTTGCGGGCATGTCCTGCATACTTAGTTCGCCTTTCGGGAATACGGTTGGAGAAGAACTCAGAGCGATGGTTAAATTCAGTCCGCGAAAGAAATCTCTTGAATGGAGAACCTGTCGCGGGGTTAGCACACAACGAGAAAGGTCATTTCCCAAGAGCACATAATCGTGTATATTATCCACCTCAGAAAAATCCACAGCTGGAAGCTTGCAGTCTATAATGCGTAAGCTTGAAACATTGAAATCCCGTTCGGGGATAGTTCCCTTTACCCTACTCAGATTACAATTTACGATAAATTGCGCCTCTATTTGCGAATAGTCATAGCCTGAAAGGTCTACACCATACAGCAGTCCCGTTGTCTCATATATAACCTCCTGCTCGCTTTCCTGGGGTTTGATATATCGCCCCAAAGTATCATAGATGCCACTATTGAAGCCTGGTAGAGACTTTGGGTATATGCACTCAATTCCGAAGGCAAAAGCCCGTAGTAGTCCTGATTTGGATTTGGCCGCACTATTGACAATGTCCCAATCCTTTTCAAGACGATGGACAAGTTTATCCACGTCTCTAAGTATTTTAATATGCTGTTCCGGCATAGCTGTATTGCGTTAGAGGCAACGCAGGGCGATTTGCTTCATTTTGGCGCCTATTGGGGAGTTATCTTTAGCTCGTAAAGTAATGTAGTTAAAAATATTCATACCCTCTACTCGCATCTCTGTCTTTGCGATTTTAACGAGAGTTTCCGATGAAAGTGCATCTGCGGATTCTTTTGTCATATTGATGTTTTTATCTCCTTCGAATGTATCCCTACACAAAGACTCTACATCCTCAAAGTTGTCCTCAGAAAATTTACATGGGCCTGCACATATAGCGCCTTCAATTTGCTCAAAGTCTGCTATTGAAAAGTCTGTTCCCGCTGGAAATGTGACGCAAAAATATCTACTAGTATCTTTGCAGAAAAATAGCTCTGAAGGAAAATTTTCAACGCATGATAAATCCGCCCCGGTATAGTCGTATTCAATGGGCAACATTTCCTCCGGAAAGTTAGGCAGAGACTTTGGGAAATTCGTTTTGATTATGGCGTGTGATAGTCGCGAACAGAGCAAGAGGAGGTAATATGGAAAATCAACTTTCCGCATATCCACCTTTGCGTTAAGTGAATTAAAATCTAATGTAAAGTGTAAATATGGGTCAGAGATAAAGTTTATCTGCTTAAAAACCACTCGAGATGGGAGCTTTAGATGGTAACACGAGATATGTGTAAAAATCCCCAAATCCAAAGAATAGAGGTTTCTCAAGTCCAAGCCCGGTATTGTCGGCGTGTGGCCGTTTTTTGCTACATACGGGATATCCTGTTTCTCTACCTTTATTCGTGGAAATTTTGTCAAATGCCACGGATACTCTTCATCGCCGCCATTATCCATACTGACACTTGAAAATATCTGCTTCGCGGAGATGGAGCACAAGGATAAATCAAGTCCCCTGAAGAAGCATTCGGTTGTATCTATACCCATAAAGTTCATTCTGGGTAGTTTACAGTTTGCTATTCGTAAGGTTTCATTTTGTAGATCCTGAATTGGTATCTTGCCCTTTACTCCGCTTAGTTTACACTCCAATATATATTTTGCATGGAGTTTATTGTATTCCAATCCCGTTAAGTCCAGATGCCACAATATACCTGTTTCGGCATATACCTCCTCAAGCTGTTCCGGGGGTATTTTCGCCCAAGTATCGCTCAACATATCCTCATCGGGCGTTCGCTGGGAAATAGGTTGTATTACACGCATTCCATCATACATGCTGTAACATATGCCTGGCGATACCTTTTGTTTAAAACTCCCCAAGTTGTATATAATACTACCGACATATAGGTAGTGTTTGCTCTTGCGCATATTTCTAGTCTCCGAGGATTTGCCTGCGGTTCATAAGGAAAAAAATCTTTAGAAGCGCCCTATCGCTTGGAAGATTGAACAGAAAGCTTCTGAAGGCCGCCTGCTTGTTTACGAACATCCCCGGCTCAACAACGTCCTGTCCGTCTGCATGTCCGTATTGATACACGCGCGGCTGGATCTGGTGCAATTCGTAAACGACCTCCCCCTCCTCGCCGATTATCGGATCCCCCAGATATGTAGAAATAAGGCAATCTATATGGCTGCAATTTATACGCGCATAGGGGTGCGAATCGCCTATATTCGGTAGATCGTGCCTGAATATGCCGTAGTTGTATGCAAACAGGAATAACTCTCCCGATAATGGAGTGTTTAAACTCTGCTTGTGTTGCTCCAGCTCCTCGCGGTTATAGTTTATTCCACACTTGGTAACCAGGAGCTCAAAGCGGTTTATTATACTCCTCTTTGAATGCAGGGTGAGCCTGTCTGTATCCTCAAAATTAACGTGCTTTATAGGTAATTCGTTCATGGACAAGAGTGTAGTCAGGACTGCCGTTTTATTCCCACTTGGTTGAGTAGTTTGTCTAAGTCCTCTATCACGCTATAGTTTAGTTTCTTATATTTAGAATTTTCTGTCTGTTGCATCTATGCGTTTTAGTGCCTTAACATGTTTTTCATCTTTAGCCAATTTGAGGCCTTGTGCCAAAAGGTGGAACGATTTGGGAGTAAGTATAACCCACTAACAGACAACTCATACTCAATAGCCTATTCAGACGAGTGCTTCAGCGGAAACTTCTCAATCTCTACGTCCGATAGCGATAATCTAAGTGGTGTTACAAATTGGGCAATTCTGGACAATCGTGTTTCCGATTCCGTTTATAACCAATTTCAAACTGTAGCAGACTGCAAAGGAAAGAACTTTTCTTATGCCCAGTGGGATAAAATCAAATCCAGGCTGGCCGGTTCGGTCGATACCTCCTTATGGAATCAATCCAGCGGTGTTATAGTCAATGGAAGTGAGTTGACAAACTACGAAGCCGGACTTTGCGAAATGCCATACTAAAAACTCATAAACTGAAAACCCCGATGTAAATCGGGGTTTCTTTATTTTAGTTTTTTAGTTATTTTGCATCCGGATGATATTTAACCGCATCTTCGTAAAAGTTCGGGTCGCTGTCTTTGACTACATCCAGTTGGGCTTTGGTAACACCCGTAAGCTTTATAGCTCTGCAATTATACCACGATTCATAGCGGAAGAATTGCAAAAGTTTGGCTTTCTGTGTCGCATTTGTAATATCCCATGCCGAGGCATCTATTACATAAGATCCGTCGTACTTGAAGTCAGATTTCCTGATATAGTCTTGCGCGCCTGCCAGCGTAGCAACAACGTCAATATATTTCTCCGCTATTTTAGCGAGAATGTCCCTAGCGTTATCAGGAGTCATAGAACCCGAATTTAAAGTTCCATTGGCAATGGCATTCAGATAATCGAACACCTGTTGGTTGAGTTGACCAGCGGTTATATCGCAATACTGACTGCCTTCCCCGTATGTCCAATTGCTTTTGGGACATAATGCGTAGAAATCGTCAGCGGAATATTCACCAAACATGGCTGCCAGCGAATTCAAGACGGTTCCACTTGCCCAAGTGTGAGATGCGGGCGTGAAGGTATAAATCTCGTCGGTTGCCGCAGCTCCCGAAGTGGGGATTGTAAGATTTGCCGGAACCAGTTTGTTTGCCTTATAGCAGGCTAACCTATCCGAGCTGGTGTCGGCCATTAGTGTTGATTGAAAACCCAATACGAAGAGCAATGCTCCCGTTCCTATAAGATGACGTTTTAGACGTTTCATTTCAAAAGTATAGGAAAATCGTTTAAGTGCACGTAAATTATGTGCGGAGTGGGTAGTGAAGTAGCATTGGGAGATTTGTGTAGGTATTATAGACTGCCTGATTTAGCGTGTCCGCATGTTGGACAACGCATGGAATTCCCGCCATTGTTGTCTGAATAAATGTCATTTGGACGCATCTAAAATCTACGTCTTGCGCTACGAAATAGAATTCCCACGGATATAACCCTTGCGTCTTTATCGTTTCCAGTGCGGATATGATGGTACCGCCCGAACCACATGCAGGCTCATTGAAAACATACGGTGAGTTCTTCTTCGGGTCTATGCCTGAGCGTGCTAGTTGTGGTAGTAACTGAGATACGCAGTGCGGTGTAAAATATTGCGCCCTGCCCTTACTCAGTATGCTCAACTTACTCGCATACTCACCGAGAAAGTCTCTTTGCTCGCAAGAGAATGCCTGAGTGATTGCCGACATTGCCTTCCCATAGGATTCCGCGCCTCCCTTTTGTTGTTCCGCAACAACGGAGGCTTCTAGCTTTTTATCCGCTCTTCCGCATTTGACAAGATTACATGCCTGTAACAATGCCCCAAAGGCTGCGGTCAGGAAGCTGGAAAATGCATCTCCGTGGGATATTCCGCCGTGTTTGGCAATATCAGAGATGGCTGAGTGGAATTCACGTTTTGCGTTATCGTAACTTTGTTGTGAAGCCCTGGATTCTTTACGTTTACTATTCATTTCAAGCATGAATAGCAACTAAAAGACAGAATTTACTAAGTAAGTGGATGGTTCCCGTCTTGGATTGCCTGTAACAGTGAAATTAAATGTGAGATACGCTCTGGTGGTTTATTACGAGCATCTAGTTTCTCCATCACATACAGTATCCCAAACTCCAACAAATCAGCTACCAAGAGCGTGGATAGTTCTGCCTCAAGTTGCCTATCCAGCTTAGTGTAAAGAATATAACCTTCTTCGTCATCTGGGCTTTGTAAGATATTACGCAACTTGCATACTTGAGTACAAGTTTTATCCTTCAACGCCCGGTCTACCCTTTCTTTTAGTACATCATATTGTTTTTTAGAAATAGGCGTAGGTCTTTTTTGGTAATTATGCTTTTGCGCGGGTTGAATATTATGCTCCGGGTCAAATAAAACAATATAGAATGTTGAAGGTTCGGTATCTACATCTCCCCAATATCCTACAAATCTACCAGTTCCCGTAGAAACGGAAAGTTGGAAAAAATCAATTTCTTCTTCGTTTTCAATGATTCCGTTTGGTACCCAAAATAAATCATGTCTTTGTATTGGAATGTTCTTTTGTTTCCAATTTATTGGGTGATAACGGTATGCGTCTCGCTGTTGCTGTAGCTCTTTTTGTGCTAGGGCAGACAGGGTAACAAATCTGTCAAAAATGCTTGTAAACCAAGAAGTAGAACAGCCACCCAAACCAAAATATTCTATTTGCCGAAAATAGGCAAAGGAGAATACTATTTTTTGTGGTTGAAGCGGAGATACAGATTCTAAATTGCCCGTTAGCTTATCACATAGAAGCTGCTTAGGCTTGTCCATTGATCTGTTTCCACCGAGTCCCATAGAATTGAATCATGGAATCGGGAGTAATTTCCGTTTCACAACGATCCCAAGTTCCGCAATTACCTCTTGCGTCCCGCCAGGGCTTTTCAGTATGAGAAATACGCTCCAAGTCTGCCCCTGAATACTTTAGGTAATTGCCCAAAACTAAATCTACGACTTCCTGATTTTCTGTGGTGTCAATTGCAGGATTCATATTGATGATATCCTTCATAGTTATCTCGGAATAAAGTGTTTTCCCTTTATCCTTAAATCTATGGAAGATATCAACATTAGCGGGTCCATGAACCCATGCTTGGAACGCACCGTTAAAAATAGGACGTGCATTAATACCGTACGACCATGCTTGAATGTAATACAAAAGCTTTTGCAACTTCAAGTTTGACAAAGAAATATTTTCATCATCAGCATTTGCATATCTGATAACATAATCCGCTATGTCGTCTATTGTATTCATGGCACTTTCTTTCTATTTTCGCTATGTAATATAAGGAAAATTAAAGCGTTTACAATTAGAGTCGAAGAATTCTAATAAATTCAACGTCAGATAGTGGATTTATTAAATGGAAATGCAAGGAAAATAATGTTGTGCGCGTGTAAGGGCGACCTACCACATAATAGTGGTGTGCTTAACCACGAATTCAGCTAAAGATGGTGGGTTTCCGTTTCCATTTTACCACAGCGCTTACACTTGCGGAGAAATTTCTTCTTCGTTCTAGAATTATCCGCAGTGGCATAAGTGCTCTCGGCTACAATTTCCCAATCATGCCCTTTAACCAGACAGCCGTGTATGGCAGCATGGAGTAATTTTGCTATTATCAGTCCTGTAGAGAAGACTAATAACAGAATGCAACAGGCGTAAAATACATATTCAAGCGTTAGCATAGCGAATATTATTGATGCTGTTCATTGTCGTTTTCAATCAGCCCATCCCCAAAAATCTCCATCAATTTCCGTATTTCGGGGCATTGTGTATAGTTTTCGGGTTGTTTAAGCTTAAATCCAGAGGAGCTAGACTCGATTGTCAGTGCATTAGGGAATTTTTCTTTAAATTCCTTTGGACAGTGAAGAGTGATAGAAGGGTCAATAACCAATAAACCGATGGCTTCACCAGCCCTATTGCGCTCCTCGGCTGTCTTTGCATATTTGAGAACCAAGTCACTAAGTTCGGAAACGCTAAACTTACATTCGGTTCCCCAGAGATACTGTGAAAGGAGCCATTCTACGGCCGTTCTCGTCACCGTGGGATGAAACGTTGTGGTTACCCATTCCTGCCAATCTTTTAGAGTCATCACGCGATGTACGGCATCCCATCCATGATTTCCGCTCGCCGTACGGGAATTATACGCGTTCACCGCGCCAGACCGTTGGGCTTCCGCCAGTATGTCGGCAAAGACTTTATGCAATATTGGTAGATATTTTTCTGCGGAAATGCGTTTTTCGGGTCTCGGTGGTTCGATTCCGAAATAAACCCATCCGAATGTAGCCATCATGTGGACATACTGGGACAATCCCCAATAACCAGTAAGACGATTTGCATTACTGTATCCGATGATATGGAGTTTGACAAGATTGTCGCATGTGGATCCGACATTCGGAAGCATATCGTAATCCCGTTGTATTCCGTTTCGTGTAAAATTTGGAATCTGTTCATGCAATTCGTATAGATCCAATTTCTTTGATGTCAGCAAAACCAAGCCGTCCAACGTCAGGCTCCGAAATGCCTCTGCTACATCGTCGGCTATCTGCATGTAAGCTCGGTGTTTCTGACTTCGTTCTTTGAAGCTTAATCTCCTATCCGATTTCGGTTTCAGATTCGGATTTCCGCTATGTTCATGCATGTCCATCAAATCATAGCGCAATCCCCCAAGTAGAATTTCGTCCTTGCGTTTGAACGTTTCCCGCTTTAGTTTCTTCTTCAGTTTGCTTTTTATCATTTTTTTATAGCTTATGCGATTAAGAATTTTTAAAGAAATTTCCGACGCGAACAACTACTTCGACCCATACCCCGATAAAGTAAAGCGTGCTGCGGAGTTGACGCCCTATAAGGTGAAGTTTCTGACAAATAAACCCGCGTTAATTGGAGATTCTACGAAGCATAATACAAACAACGAACAAGTGGATACTCATCATATCCTTCCTCGAATGTTATTTCCGCTCCAATCAAAGAAGGGATTTCCCAATAATACGCCAACAATTAAGGTCACTCAATCCAGGCATAGGGAATTACACGAACTATTAGCCCAATGTAAGTTTTGTAAGTATGTAAACCTATTACAGGTTGAGGACTCCAGTATTCCTCGAAGTATAGTAAAGACGCTTTACAGACGAATTAGGGAATTACCGATGTTCTAAAACTTACTTAAATAGTGAACTCGTTGGGAAATTCACATTGAGTAAGTAAGAACCCATCGTCTATCTCAGAGCCCCAAGACGGGCTCATACCAGGCGCAGTAAGGAATGGGTCTATTAATTGAGCTAGTTCAGATTGAGTAAGTTTCGCCTTTAATCTATATCCAAATAGCAAGACCTTACGCTCACAGTGGGAATCTATGTAATCCCGAATACTTGGGACTTCATACAACATACGTTTGGTCTCGATTAGCTGCGAATGTGCCTTGACCCGTTTTCCTCCTGATTTCACCAATGGAGTTAAAGCTTTCTCGTGCGAACAGGTAAGCTCGCATAGCACAATGGAATTGGCAGAGGTTAGAATATAATCGCAATTTGTAGGCTTTTTATGCGGTGGATACAACTGTGAAATAAAAGCATCATAGTCTATTTCTATTACCTTTGGAGCTAGCACGCCAACATATAGCACCACATTGGGTTGGTCATTTTTGCAATTCTTATTTGGACATTGCTTGCAAGCTTTCTGGTCAGATAAAGTGAAGTCGCCCTGATGCACATTCATGGGTACCGGTTGTGCGGCAACTCTATCCGTAAAACGGATTGCAAAATCTTGCTGAAGCAAATGCAGTAACATTATAATTCGGCATATTCGCGGTTCATTTCGGCTATTTGCTCGGACATATCAAATGTGTTTATGAGCGTTCGCCCTGTCTGTGTATCCTTACCGACAAGGTTTTGAAGTTCGCCGTTATACAAGCGATACACCGACACGTCATTAGCTTCCAAGCGAGTGTCCTTCCCCATTCCGCGATTGATAAGGATGTTAAGGTAGTTAAGCAAATACGGGCTATGCGTCGTCATCATGGTGGTCGGTCGAATCTCGCGTTGTTGCAGATTTTTGAGGTTGTTGATAATCTCGTCCATCAGGCGTATCTGCGAATCGGGGAAAAGACCGAGTTCGGGTTCTTCTATATGGAAATGAACCCACTTAGGCATATGATTTATGTCCGTTTTGGGCTTAAAGTCCATCAAATTACCCTTCTCCGCTACAAATGCCAACACGGAGCGGTTGAAAGCTTTCAAAAAGTCAAACTGCTCAGCGAAATATTTCAATATCGCGATAATCGGAGCGGAAGATTGAATACCCGATGCCGAATTCTGAAATTTAATCGTGAAGGGATTTGTTTTATCTTTGTTCGTTATTACGAGCTTGTTTGCCCCAACCTGATTTTGTACCCTTTGCAAATACAAACCAAAATGGGGGAGATATACCTCCGACGTATCCCTAATCGAACTAAGAAAATCATCGTATACCTCAGAGAAATAGAACCCTATACGTTCAGGAGATGGTTTGAGGTTGTTTTCTACCCAGGGAGCAATAACGTTCCTGTATTCAGAGATAAACGAGACTTTAAAGTACTCCAATGCCGAAATTTCCTTAATCTGAGGCAAATGAAATGCACCCTTTTTGTATGTAATCGCATACGCCTGCTCGCCAACCGTAACCGTATATACAACTTCCGATTTCGGAGTAAGCATTTCCGACATCCCGCAATTTCTCCAATAACTTGCAGCATGGAGTTTAAAGGGGTTTTTCTTTACACCTGCACTTTTTAGCCATGCACGTACGGTTGCGACTTTGAACAGATAGCGAAACAACGCCGTTATTTTCAATATACAGCTTTTCCCACTCGCCGAATCACCTATAAGGACGGTAAATGGCTTTATTTGCTCAATGTTTACAGCTTTGAGTGGCCCGATATTGGAAATTTGTAAAGACTCTTTCACGACTATGTTTTTACTTTTCTTCATAATGCCGATGTTCTGTAAATTGTCAACGCTTTATCTTTATCGGTTGTTATTTTAGCCTTGCGTAGCAAGCTCTTGAGAGAGCAAAAAGAATGACACCGAATATCGGTGTCATACCCAAAACATTCTATTTTCGTAATCCCAGCCAAAGCCCAATAGGTAACAAAATGGTAAGGTCTACTATTTTTAGCAGGAATAAGCTAAGAATTACAGCTAAACCATAAGGAAACATATATTGCCCAAACGCCCCGGTGATAAGCGTAAACACGGAATATACGCCAATAAAGAAAATAGCGGTTGGAATCCAGTATGCCTGAAAGCGTTTAACTGAATTTTGAATTCGCTTTTTACAGAAGGCATGATAGGACGCCAGATTTATCCTACCTAAATGTTTTCGCAGAAACTTACGTTGCCGTTTATACCAAAGTAATTCAGTATGAGACGCAACTTTTAGTATCCAATCTGCATATGTTCTCATGATTAGGATTGTAGATAACGCGAAAATAAATATGGTGAGGAACATGTCAGCTATAATATCGTTCCCCAGACGTGAATTGTAAGCCAATTAAGCCTGTTAAGACTCTTTGGTCTCCTCAAAGGAAACCTTTTCAGCCGTTTCAGCGGCTTCTGGTGCCTTGGAGCTCTGTTCAGGTTCTTCCTTCTTCCCGCATTTGCCATATTTATAATAGCCATACCCCACAAAGCCGGCTACCGCGAGTAATGGAACCGGAATATAGGCGGGCAACAACGTGTCCAACACCATAATACCGAACGACGTAACAAGTCCGGTAATTAGAATTCTATCATCTTTAGCTTTTAAAAGGATTTCGTTCTTCATAGCTTTAGTATAGGTGGTTGCAAAATAAAAGCCCCTGATTGCTCAGGGGCGGAATAATTGAGAGTTGATTATTGTTTCTCCTACCGTAAGCTTACGGATTGCATTGTGGTATAATTACAATGGTCACCGTTCTCATCAGGCGTTTCAATTAGTTTGTAGACCACATTTCCGGCGGCCGTCTTCATGGTGATTGTCGGAGTCTTCATCCTATAATCTACACAGTCATAATTGGCCATAATATCCGAAGAAAGCTTGGCGAACTGAGCTTCGGTAGCGATGTAGTTCATCGCCGCAGGAATGTTATTCTTGTTAAGGGCCGAAACCTGAGTGCAATCCACAGTATCTATGTTTGCATAGGTTTTGTAATTGGAATCCAGAGTTGTGTCCGCATTCTTCATTACGATATTTTCAATCTTGATGTAGCCGTCATCCTTTGGCGCCTTTATCAATAAGGATTCGTTTGCTTTTGCAACCGTCCCTGTCATCTTTACACCCGATAGGTCGTCATTAGAAAAGTCCGCGCCATAAGTACAATACCCGCCTGATTTTAATACCTCCAGTTGGAAATCCTTTGCGGTAGCTTCACTAAACTTTAACCCACTAACTCTTCCGACATAACCCATAGTTTCGGATGTTGGGATATTCGGTTCCGCATCCATATTTATTCCATTTACTGTTAAGTCGCAAATATAACCGGCATTGTTGATGATAGTATTCAATTGCGACATATTCACAGTGTCGGCAAAGGTTACACCGTACAATTCTACCTTACTCCAGTCCCAATCCGGAATGCCACCCTCAAAGGTAAGCTCAGTTGCATATAGGCGTTCCCCCATTGTCATTTTTGGGAACGGGGTACTAAGCGTAATGCCCGATGCCCCCAGCCCGCTTTCGGAATTTATGATTACGCCTTTACCCTCGTTTAAGTTGGCAACATCCTCTGCGGTTAAATTTGGGTTGGTGATGTCCCCCGCTTGGATTTTACCCAGGTATTCAAGAGCCCGCGCAAACCACTCGCCATCGTGCCCACTATCCGCAGCAAAGAAATTCCCCACGGATTCCCAGTCTTCCTTGGATAATCCCATATAATCAGCATATTTAACAACCCCTGCTGATTCTGCCGACCAAGATAGTGCATTTGAAGTAAACACAACGACTTCTTGCGAATCACTTTCGGTAGTTTCAGGAGTTGGCAACTTTATCTCCTGCGGTATTAGCCTATTAGCCTTATAGGCGTCTAAACGTGCGGATGTAGCATCCGCCATAACGGAATTAACAAATAATGGAGAAAGAGCTATAACTACCACCCCCCGATAAACTTATGAATAAACGTATTCATATAAACGATTATAGGATAAAACTATTATTATAATTTATATAATTATGAAACGAGCCTTTACAATCCTGGAAGCGACGATAGGAGCTTTGATGCTGAGTTGCCTGATAGCAGTCTTTGCGGATTACTTTGTAAGCCGCACAACAAAAGCGAGGGACTCCGAGATGCGGACGGCTTTGTATCCAGCGGACACTGGTATGGGAATACAAATCAAGTTGTCACCGGTCGCTTCAGGAATCTAGTCATTAGTCAGCATTGGAGTAACTCTAAAATAAGTCTTATAAAATAAAACCTTATTCGATTTATGTTTTACCTATACTAACAACTCTATGAAAAGAAAATTCATTAAATATACACGGGAAGGGGTATTAGTCCCGCTTTCATTGTTGTTTGTTAACGCGGCATTTGCAGATGCCACTTCGGAAAGATTAGAAGCCTACAAATCTAATAGACTGATTCCGGAAAATATTACATTTACAACGCCTGCGACAGGTGGAGCTAATGATACCACCGTGGTTTTCACAAGATCGAGCCTTAGCTGGAATTACGGCAATGCCGCGGCCGCTTACCTCAAGGAGCTATCCGATAAGTTCAGCTCTCTTTCCAAAGAGGAATTGGAAAATTGGGAATGGTTAGGTCTGGATAACGAAAACTTCATAGACCTAACTGATTGCGCTCCGAATATGATTTATCAGCGCAAAGGCAGCTATGAGAACAACCTGCCCCGTAACCCGGACAATGCGGAATTCCTTGACTACCTCTGGAAAATCCAAACCGGCGAAATTACCGATGCAAACATTACGGCAGAAGAAGCCAAAGCCTTAAAGATGGCAGGATTTCAGCAAATTGCGAACAATGTCATTAACACTAACGTTAAATTCCAGTTTGACGGTTCAGAGGACTTTTCAAAAGTAAATTTGGGATTCACTAATATCCTAAATTCCTGCTCCGGAATAACGGGAGACCAATTCGCCTCAATTGCCTCCATCACTGCTTCTGCGATTTCCGGAATAAGTTTCAGCGGCTCCGAGGACTTGTCCAATATAACCATTGCCGGCGTATGTAGTGTTGACAATTGCCCTGGTTTAAGCATAAAGCAGCTTTCCGAGACCAAGAACAGTGGAGGTTCGTTGGTTTTATCCAACTCTATGGTTACTGGCAAGGAAGACCTTTCGGGTTTGGATTTGTCTCGAATAAACATGGAAAAATGCTCAAATCTTACAGTCTCCCAAGTAATGTCTGCTTCCAAGTTCCCAAGATATTTGCCGGCGTTGACCTTTTCAGGCAACGAAGATTTCACGAGCAAAGATGGGATGAGTGCTAACTTCGGAAGTTGCTCGGGAATCACTTCGGAACAGATTATGTCAATGGCTACACCTCCGAGTGTATTTCCCAAGACAACATTTTCTGGAAGCGAGGACATTTCGTCCTGGAGTCTTGGCAACCATGACATTTCAAATGTGATCGGTATCACAGCGGCTCAAATTGCAAGTTCACAAGGGACTGCTTCCGGGTTAAGGGTTTCCCCAACTCAGTATGAGGAGTTGAAGGCATATATTGCAGGTGGAGGCACGTGGTCAGCTAAAACGACCTTAGTGTATGTGAAAAATTTAGACGGTTCAGAAATCCGAAAACGTGTGAAATAGAATTGAATTCCTAAGAGCTGGCAATAATGCCAGCTTTTTTTTGTATCCTCAATTTTATACTGCAGCTATCTATACTTATGTGATACTTGACGGCATGAATGAGGTATATGCACTACTATTTGCCGCTATAACAATGCAAACGACATATAGATTAGTATGACAACAAAACCATTAAGGGTACGCTTACAATACCCATTTGAACTAGAGGATGCACTCTACAAACAACGTTGCGCGACACTGGCAACAATGACAGATGTTGAATTTGAGAAATCAAAAATCGCCTTAGCGGTGGGGCAATTTCATATGCGAAACATAGATAAAATCAGAGCAAATGAAGCCTATTTATCCTTGGTTACACTGGTATTTTTCTTCATAATGCTCATATGCCTTGTGTTTGCATTTATGCTTGGAACGGAAGTAGTTCATAAACCTGTCATGGGCATAGCAGCCGCGTATTTAACGATATTTGTGTATCGTATGTCTGTATTTCTCTTCTTCCCACTATGGTTTTGGCGAAACAGATTTGTTATGTAAACCCTAATCGCGCCACAAATCAAGCAGCGCGGATTTGATATTAACCCAGAGTTTGTAAATGGTAGCGATAATTCGCGAGGTAAAATCAAACAGGGCAAAGAACATACCGAACAACTGAAGTAGTAGAGTCCCCAATATTCCATAGACGTAGATGGATAGCCAATATTTGGGATAATTTGAAAATTCCACACCCCAGTGGTGGTAACCATATAGAGTAAAGCAGATTAGCGTGAAGAGAACAAGGAAGGTGATGGTTTTAACTACCGAGTAATACCCGTTGAATGTCGCCCATTGGCGGTGATTTTTCCGCTGAAGCTCCGTCTTTATAAACTCACTTGTTCTCCCCTGTGCCGTCCAGTGGTCAGTTTGTGTGCGATTGTATCTGCGAACATAGTTTTGCATCCATATCTTTGCTTCACTGTGCACGCTGTTGAAAAACGAACTAAATAATGACATACCTAACAATATAGTTATTAGGGATAAAAATTATCTAAAATTGTTAAGCTTGACTTAGTTGCCAGCATCAACTCATATCAAAATACGCAAATCGCCATAAGGTATTGCAACGACTACATAACAGCTACTATTTCTTGCGCCTCAGCCACAACTAACCGATGTCCCGACCGATGAGGCTGAAGTCTTTCAAAGGCGGGTGGACGCACATAATTACGAAGTAGACCAGAATATAGCCAAAGCCAAAACCGAAGAAAGTGCGGAGTGACAGATATAAAACAAGAAGAGCCGCAAGATATAAAACAAGAAGAGCCGCATATCGCGGCTCTTTTCAATTTAGTCAGTTAATCCGGCCTCGCCCCAAGTGGCATAAGTTCCGTGAATCATAATATCCGATGGTTCGTTACCATAGTCGTCATAACTGCCCTTCTTGGCTTTGATATTTGGTAAAATCTTTTGCCACTGCTCCGACGTAAAGGACTTGCCACTACATTTTTCTATGGAATCCATCTTGGCATACTGGGAGTCCGGAATTCCCGTAAGCTTTGTCCAGTTTCGGATTCCCGAGAGATTATCCGATTCTGAAACCTTGGCTACGCTATAGTTACCACCAAGTTCCGGGGGATTCGATGAGTAAACAACCATAGCATTCTGCAATGCGGCATATTGCGCTACGGAAATGGTTGCACCATCAGCAATGGTTATAGTCGTGTCAACAGCGTTGGCTAGCTTGTTTATGACCATATCGGCATTTTCGGCGGTAACCCCAACAATTCCTCCGTGAATAAGGGCAAGTTGCGCTCCGTCTGGCACCCGTGTAAACAAGCCTGCGTCTATATCATAAAAGCCGCTCACGTCCACAGCCCCCTGCCCGAAATGCTCCGGATTGCTCATCCACAGTGTTCCGGGTATTGCATAGGCCGACGTGTCACTGATGACTACCCCGTCCGGTATGGTTGTCGGATTGCTACCCAAGTAATTTAGAGCATCCATCATGCTTTCACTATTACTCTTGCAATCCGCATACGAAGCGGCATTCGGAAAATATCCGTTATAGCAGAGTAGATAGAACATCCACTTGTCTTCTGAATCTTCCAGTGCCGCCCACTCGTCGTAGCTTAAACCTGTAAACCCCGCAAACCTATCCAGAAGAGCTTGGTTAACGCTGGTAACCTTCCATTGTAGATTTGAAAAACTCAGGTTCGATAAGGCACTTGTGCTGTCTATTGTCAAATTGGCAGGCAACAGCTTATTGGCCTTATAGGTTTCAAATCTTTCCGATGAGGCATCGGCAAAGACCGCGTTAGCACACAGGAGAGTCAGAGTAGAAATTGCAACTACCCCCCCCCGATGAGGTTATGAATTTGTTTCTTCATGTGGTACAAGTATAGGCGCTTTGGCTACATCAGTAGTTTTGGATTGCATCGTGCTCCTTCCGGGATGGTAGCTTTAGCTATGCAGTCCCGACATGCTGATAGTCGGAACCTTATACAACGTGGAGTCAAACGTACGACCTCAATTTTATGCGCTAACTGTAACCTACGCATCGTTCTAACCGATACGTTCAGATATTCTGCCGCCTGTTGAATGGTAAGCAAAGGGTCTGCTTGATTTGTATTTTCCAGATAGGACTTCAATGAATATTTTTGTGCCATAGCACTATGTTAGGTGTCCCACCAGAAAAATACATTTGACTTAAATTGAATTCTGGTGCAAGGGTTGGTTTGTCTTATGGTTAATCTATCAAAAAATGCTTGTCGATTACCTGTTGCGAAAAGGTGGCAGGATTTTAGGCAACGTTTGGCATTTTCAAATGTACATTCTATGTATTTATGCCATAAAATAAGTTGCGAAAAACAAAAATGGAATAACCTGCAATTTATTTTAAACCAGATAGATAGCACAGAGACCGCTACCCTATTATCGAATTTTCACGAAAGGAACTTGTGTCCGTTGCCAAAAATATTATGTCTAATTCGTGAAAATCGAAAAGCGCTTGGGTTTTGTTTCGCGTGTCCGGCCTGCGAAAATAAACATAACAAACGTAATATAAATTAGTTATGAAGGCGTATGTTGAGTTGAAAACCGCGGCAAATGGCGAAAATATCATTAGACTGTCTGTCTATTATAAGCTAAAACCCGCCCTTTTTTGACTCAATCTTGGGGCTTATCGCACTTTTCTAACGGGTTATGAGCAGCAATCGCGCCAATTCTGCGCCAATATGCTCAATTCAAACGTATCGCACAAGATTTATCATTAAGAAAAGCGCAAAGTTTGGCGTATTCACCGACGATTTCCATCGGAACAATGGTTAAAAGAATATTTGTTCGTTGGAGAAAGGACAACAGCCCTACCCTGCGCTTTTCTGCCATTATTTCCAACTTCTGCGAGAACTGCAAACGCCGACCGCAAAAGGAGTTTTTTTTCTCGCAAAACACGTCAAAAGGGTATTCAACTCTTTTAATGCAGCGGAAAAAACAATTCAGCAAACTCAACCCGGCCGATTTTGACGCGCAAATAGATTCGAAAAAGGTCGGGCTTTACATTTTGAAAAACAAAAACGGCACCGAAATGTCGGTCACAAACTTCGGCGCGCGCGTGGTCGAACTCTTTGTCCGCGACAGGAACGGCGAATTTGCCGATGTGGTGCTCGGGCACAAAACGCTCGACGAATACGTAAACTACAAGGGCGAGCGTTTTCTTGGCGCGACAATCGGGCGTTTCGGCAACCGCATCGCAAAGGGCAGGTTTTCGCTCGGAGGAAAGGCGTATCAGCTGCCCGTAAACAACGGCGAAAATTCGCTTCACGGCGGTTTCAAAGGCTTCGATATGAAAGTTTGGGACGTCGTTTCGGCGGACGAATCGGAAATAAAATTCCGCCTTCTCTCGCCCGACGGCGACGAAGGCTATCCCGCAACGCTCGCCGTCGATATGACATACCGCCTTACCGACGACGACGCCTTTGAAGTAGTCCACACCGCGACAAGCGACGGCGACACAATCGTAAACCTTACGCACCATTCGTTCTTCAATCTGCACGGCGAGGGCGTCGGCGACATCAACGACCACGTTATGACAATCGACGCTTCGCGCATTACGCCTATCGACGAAAATATGATTCCCACGGGCGAGCTTATGGACGTTGCGGGCACGCCGTTCGACTTCACGCGCCCGACGGTGATAGGCTCGCGTTTGGGGTGCGGCGACATCCAGCTGAAGCGCGGCAACGGCTACGACCACAACTGGGTTTTGAACAAATCCGCGGAGGGCGCGCTCGACTTCGCCGCCGAGGTTTTCGACCCCGTTTCGGGGCGCGTTTTGTCGGTCTTTACGACAGAGCCTGCAATGCAGTTTTACGGCGGAAATTTCTTCGACGGCGAAATCGGCAAAAGCGGCAGACCGTACGCATTCAGGGGTACTTTCGCGCTCGAAACGCAGCACTTCCCCGACAGCCCGAACCAGCCGGATTTTCCGTCGACAGTTCTGAAAAAGGGGCGGGTTTACAAACACGTCTGCCGCTACGCATTTTCGACACGCTAAACGGCAATGCTCGGGACGGTTTTCAGCATTGAAGACTTCGCCGTAAACGACGGACCGGGGATTCGCACGACCGTATTTTTGAAGGGTTGCCCGCTGCGCTGCCAGTGGTGCCACAACCCGGAGGGGCTTTCGTTCGCGCCCGAAACGCTCGTCAAAAAAAACGGCGAAACTTCGGTCTGCGGGCGCGTTGTCGAGTCGGGCTGGCTTGCCGAAAAACTTCTGCGCGACGAAAAAATATTCGCTCTCAACGAAGGCGGAATAACCTTTTCGGGCGGCGAGCCTCTTGCCCAGCACGAATTCCTTTTCGACGTTGTTTCGCGCCTCAAGGGGCGCGTACACTGCGCGGTCGAAACGAGCGGCTATGCCGAGCCGAAAGTGTTCCGCAAAATCGCCGAAGCCGTAGATTTGGTTCTAATGGACAGCAAGGCCGTCGATTCCGAAACGCACAAAAAATTTACGGGGGTCGACAACGCAAAAATCCTCGAAAACCTGCGATGGCTCTGCGCCGCAGCGCGCCCGTTTATCGTGCGCGTTCCGCTGATTCCGGCGGTCAACGACACGCGCGGAAATATGCTCGCGCTCTCGGAGATTCTCGCGGGGGCGAAAAGCCTTGTCCGCGTCGAAATTCTGCCGTACCACAAGACGGCCGGCGCAAAATATTACATGGTAGGCAAAAAATATTCTCCGACATTCGACACAGAGAAACAACCGCATTTTATTGACGAATTCACAAAAAACAATATAAAATATACTATTCTATGAACAAACGCATACAATCACTAAAAAAATATATCGTGGACGACAGGCTTCACAGAGCCTTCCGCCGCGACGCGAAATCGGCGCATCTCGACGAACTGGCGGAGGACTTCCGGGCGGCGGGAATGACGGCGCAGGAGCGGTCGGGCAGAATGTTGGAGGCGTTTCTCGCCGCGGAAACTCCCGTTATTCTGCCGAACGAAAAAATAGTTTTCACCCGCACGATAAGGGACATTCCCGACTACTTCACGCCGTCGGAATGGGCGCAGATTTCGACGACGCATTTCATCCACGAAAAGGGAGAGGTCTTCAACCTTTCGCCCGACTACGAGCGCGTTCTCGCCGAGGGTTTGGACTCGCGCAAGGCCGCGGCAAAAAAAGGGCTCGAAACAGCCGACGCGCAAGGGCGCATCTTTCTGGAATCGGCAATCCGCTCGATTGAAGCCGTTCAGAATTTGATAGACAGGTATGCGATAGAAGCGGAGAAAATCGGACAGCCGGACATCGCCGAAGTCCTGCGGGCAGTGCGCGGAGGCGCGGCGAAAAGCTTCCGCCAGGCGTTGCAGCTGCTGCGCATTATGCACTTCTCGATATGGGCGGCGGGCAACTACCACAACACGCTCGGACGGATTGACCAATACCTTTATCCGTACTACCGCGCAGACGTCGACGGCGGCAAAATTTCGAAAGATGAGGCGTTCGATTTGCTCGAAGAATTTTTCCTTTCGTGCAACAAGGATAGCGACCTTTACATCGGAATGCAGCAGGGCGACAACGGGCAGAGCCTTGTGCTCGGCGGGCGTTCGCTTTCGGGCGAATATATGTTCAACGAGCTTTCCGAAATGGCGCTGAGGGCAAGCTACGAACTTGCGCTAATCGACCCCAAAATCAATATCCGCGTAGATTCGAAAACGCCGCTCGAGGTTTTCGAAAAGGGGTCGGAGCTTACCAAAATCGGGCTCGGCTTCCCGCAGTACAGCAACGACGACGTTGTGATTCCGAGCCTCATCGAGAAGGGTTATTCGCCCGAGGACGCGCACGAATACGTGGTTGCCGCGTGTTGGGAGTTTATCGTGCCCAAGTGCGGCACGGACATCCCCAACATCGACGCGCTTTCGCTCGTCGACTGCGTAAGCTTCGCGCTTGCCGACCTTCCGACCTGCGCAACTTTCGACGAGTTTTACTCGCTCGTCGAGCGCCAAATCAAAGCCCGCGCCGACGAAATGTGCCTGCGCCACCGCAACATTTATATGAAGCCCGCGCCGATGATGTCGGTTATGTCGGACGCAATCGAAAGGGGGCGCGACATTTCGTTCGGCCTTAAATATAACAACTATGGCGTGCACGGAACGGGTATTTCGACGGCGGTTGACTCGCTGGCGGCGGTGAAAAAATACTGCTTCGACGAAAAATCCGTTTCGGCTTCCGATATGCTCGAGGCCGTCCGCACGAATTTCAAAAACGCGCCCGAGCTGCTGAGAAAACTCCGCAACGAAGCCCCGAAAATGGGTCTCGACGACGACTGCGCCGACGCGCTCGCCGTGCGCCTTCTGGATTCTTTCGCCGACGCGTTCGGGGACAAGCGCAACGAGCGCGGCGGCGGCTACCGCGCGGGAACGGGCACTGCAATGTTCTACGTCTTCCACGGCAAGGACCGTCCCGCAACGCCCGACGGCAGGCTCGAGGGCGAACCGCTGCCCGCCAACTATTCGCCGAGCCTCTTCCTGTCGCAGAAAGGCCCGATGGGGGTTGTGAAGTCTTTTGCGAAGCCGCACCTAAAAAACGTCGCAAACGGCGGGCCTTTGACGCTCGAATTCGACGCGTCGGTCTTCCGCAACGAGGAGTCGGTGCGCAAGCTTGCAATGCTTGTGCGCACGTTCATAACGCTCGGCGGACACCAGTTGCAGCTCAACACAGTCAACCGCGAAAAGCTTTTGGACGCAAAGGCGCATCCCGAAAAATACCGCAACCTAATCGTGCGCGTCTGGGGCTGGAGCGGCTATTTTGTCGAGCTTGACGAATGCTACCAAGACCACGTAATCGCACGGACCGAGTTCGCCCTCGGATAGTAGAAAAGGATTGTTTTTATGAAGGAAAAAGTAAAAGGCTATATGTTTTATGTGGCGTTCGTGGCGTCGCTCGGCGGCTTTCTTTTCGGGTTCGACACGGTGGTGGTGTCGGGCGCGGAAAAGGGGATTCAGCAATTCTACGGGCTTTCGGGTTGGGTTCACGGCTTTACGATGGCGGTCGCGCTCTTCGGCACGATTGTTGGCGCGCTCGTTTGCGGCAAGCCCGCGGAAAAGTACGGCAGGCTCGAATCGCTGAAGGTCGTTGCGTATTTGTACTTCCTTTCGGCGGTCGGCTGCGCGGTCATTTTGAACTGGTGGACGCTCGTATTCTTCCGCTTTATGGGCGGGCTTGCGGTGGGCGCGTCGTCGGTTGTGGGGCCTATGTACATCGCCGAAATCGCGCCGTCGAACTGGCGCGGCAGGTTCGTTGCATTCTTCCAATTCAACATCGTTTTCGGGCTTGTCAGCGCGTACATTTCGAACTGGTACATTAGCACGCTCGGAATCGAAAACGACTGGCGCTGGATGTTGGGGGTTCTCGCGCTTCCGTCGGTACTCTTCGCCGCGCTGCTTTTCACGATTCCCGAAAGCCCGCGCTGGCTCGTAAAAACCGGCGCGGAAAAGCGCGCCGCCGAAGTGCTCGACAAAATCGGCGACACCGACGTTTCGCAGTCGCTTGCCGACATCAAAACTTCGCTCGCCGACACCGTAGCCTCCGAGCCGCTCTTCCAGAAGAAATACTGGAAGCCCATCGCAATCGCATTCTTTGTAGCAACATTCAACCAACTTTCGGGCATCAACGCAATCAACTACTACGCGCCGCGAATCCTCGAAAGCGCTGGCGTGTTCCGCGAATCCGCGCTTTTGCAGTCAATCCTCATCGGTATGACAAACCTAGTTTTCACGATGCTCGGAATGCTGCTTATCGACAAGTTCGGGCGCAAGAATCTGCTCTACATCGGTTCGGTATTTATGACTATTGCGCTTCTTTCCGTGGCGGCGGGCTTCCAGTATAAGGAGCTTGGCGGGTACTTTATGCTCGGTTCGCTGATGCTGTTTATCGGGGCTTTCGCGCTGTCGCTCGGAGCGGTAATTTGGGTTCTGATTTCGGAGGTTTTCCCGACGAGCGTCCGCGCGAAGGGGCAGGTCTTGGGCAGTATGACACACTGGTTCTGGTGCGCGCTTCTGACGTGGGCGTTTCCGATACTCGTCGAAAGCGGACTTTCCACATGCACGTTCGGCTTTTTCGCATTGATGGCGGCGTTGACGTTCGTATTCGCCCTAAAACTTCCGATAACGAAAGACAAATCGCTCGAGGAAATCCAACGCGAGCTTACGGGACAATAGGATTTTAGCCGTGCCGAATATGCATTCGGCACGGTTTATTGTTTTTTTGACAAGGCACGCTTACAATTACCGATTCGAAGCGGAGAAAACGCTCTGCAAACAAAACGTTGCGCTACGCTGTCTGAAAAGGGTTTTTGCGCACAAAGCGGGACGGTTGCAATGCCGCCCCTCTTTTGTTTTATTCGCTACTTTTTCGTGATAAGCGAAATTTTGCCGACGTTGCCGAATTCGATTTGGCAATAGTCCCAATTCCAATCCTTGGATTTCCACGTTCCGTCTGCGAACGCTTTGAGCGAATCGAAGAATTTTGCGCCGCGCGGCAGGTCTTGGATTGTGTAGAAGCGCGGCCAGATGCTCATGAGTTCGCCGAGCGCGTGGTGCGGGCAGTCCATCAGGTTTCTCAGCGAGGCGTACAGGACTACTTCGATTTTGCTTTCGGGCTTCGAGACAGAACCGGTAATATCGATTTCAAACGGCGTGTTCTTTATTACGCCCGCGCGTTTGCCGTCAACGAGAACCTCCGCCACGGGGCAGTCGAGGTTGCCGAGTTTGAGCACGATGCGTTCGCCCTCTTTCTTCGGCGTTTTGACGTTTGCGGAATACGCGAGTCTGCCCGCGTAGAACGGAAGTCCGTTCGTAGTTGCGTCGCCGAGTTTGAGCGGCGCGGGGTTTGTGATTGCGAGCGCGTCTTTTTTTATCATCACGATGTTAGGAATTTTCGCCTTGTAGTCAAGGTTCTGCGGGTTGACGGGGCGCGCTCCCGTATCGACCGAAACGACGGAGAAGTCGCCGACCAAGTACACGGCTTCAAGCTCCGTGCCGTATCTACGCCACTGCGGCTTGTATGTGGCGAGGTCGCCGTATTTGAAGTCGCGGTAGTGCATTTCGATTGTGTTTTTGCCGTCCTTGACAAGCCCCGTGATGTCAATGGGCAGCCAGCGGAAGTCGCGCCACGCAGGCAGGCCTGCGTACTTGACTTCCTTTCCGTTCACCCTGATTTCCGCGCGTTCGGGGTATTCTACCACAAGGCGCAGTTTGCGGTTCGGGTCGAAATTCTTGGCGTTGAAAGCGTAGACAACCTTTACGTCGCCGTCGTACTTAATCGAATTCAAATAGTTCATCGCTTCGAGAACGGGAACTTCGCCGTCGATGCGCTTTTTGCCGTCGTCGTACGAGAACGAAACGTAGTCGAGGGTCATTGAATTGTCGTCGAGGCGTTTTGCGCTCCAGCCCGAAATTTCGCGTTCGGCGACTGCTTTCGGCTGCGCGGCGTCGGGTTGGGGCGATTCCCTTGAAACGCGGACGTACAGTGCGTCCGCAGTTTCTATTGAAATCGGAAGTTCGAGGGAGTCTCCGTTTTTCGCGGCGGCGATGTCGGCAATTTTTCCCGTCTCGACGTCGAGCACCTGTGCGCGGGAGAATCCGCCGCGAATTTTCGCGACGCCGTCGAGCTTTTCGGCGCGGCTGAGGTTTGCCAGCATAATCAGGCGCGAGCCGTCGTTGAGGTTGCGGACGTGCGTCCACAGTTGCGACGAATCGCCCGATTTCTTTTCGAGCTTTACGAATGCTGGCGAGAATTTCTCGATTTCGCCGCCCAAGTCTTCGGGGTTTACGAATTTTACGTCGGCAAAGAACGTGTCAAGCTCCGCCGACTTTTCGCCGTCGATAAACTTCGGCGCGCTTCCCGTGCGCAGAATCAAACCGCCCGCCGACTTGAATTTTTTGAGTTTGTCGAAGGTCGAAGGCCTGATTGTATCGATTTCGGGCACGACAACCACGCCGTAGGACATCTGCCCTATTCCGATTCGTTTGCCGTCTACGAAGCCGTTTTCTTCAAGCATTTGCTCGTCGCCCAAGTCGAATGTAAGCTGCTGGCCGCAAAACTGGTCTACAAACGCGCGGAACGATTCGGAGATTTTGGAGGTACGTTCGCGGGCGGCGGCGGGTATCGGAGCTCGGTTTTTGCCTATCGTTCCCAGATGCCAGTTCATGGCGATGCTCTCCTGCGGGTGGAGCACGAGAATGTCGGCGGCGTATTTGCCCTGCGCCATCGCGTAGCAGGCGCGGGCGAGCGGCACGTCAACATACGAATTGAGATTCCACCACGACTGCTGATAGTTTATATTTTGCGGGAAGTCGCGCTTGCGGCAGCCCGTCTGCGAGAAAAGGCTCAGGTGCGGCACGATGAGGTTGACGCCCAAAATCATCTGCTGGTGGGCAATCCACTCGCGGTCTTCGAAAGTCAGAGAGCCGCCCGTGCACCCGTACATTTCGGAAAGCATGCGCATTTTGCCCGTCTGGTTGCAGACGCTCTGGCACTGCTTGCCCGTCTGCGCCCCGAATACCCTGCGGCTCAAATGGTCGATTCCGGGGATTCCCATTTGGCGGTAGTACGGCATGATTCTGCCGCTCCACCTGTGCTGGTTTGTGGCGGTATCCTCCGCCATGCAGTGCCCCGTGAGAGCCGCTCCGCGCGCGGAAAGATAGGTGTTAAGCTGCCCCATAAAGTTCTTTTCGAAGAGCGAATTGAGCGTGCGGAAATATTGCAGGCGGAACTTCTTTGCGCCGTCGCAATCGCCAAACAGCTTGTGGAAATGCGGAACGGGGTCGTACCCGTACGACTTCTTGAAGGCTTCGAGGAAGTCAGACGAAAACGGGATTGTGGTGTTCCAATCTCCGTATTCTTTCTGGCTTGTGAGCGCGGGTTCGTCGGTAAACTCGGCGACAATCGTCGAACCGTAAACGTCCTTGTAGCGGTCGTAGTAGGACTCGTACGCCAAGCGTTTGAATTCGCCCATCGCCGCTTTCGACATCGTGTCGACATACGACGTTCCGTTGAACCACGCGTTGCCCTGCTTTGCGCGGCAGACGTAAATTTGAATACCGTCCTTCGGCTTTCCGATTGGCGTTGCTTCGGCGGGAACTGCCGCGCCGACGGGGCGGGCGAAGAGCGACTTCATCGCATAGTTGATGTCGGTTTGCAAAACCGTGCCGCCGCTGAACCCGCTCGGCCACTTGTCTTCGTCGTAAAGCCAAACGAACATTCCGAGCTTCCGGCTTTCGTCTACGCACGCGTCGACCGCCTTGAACCAGTCTTCGCCGAGGTAATCGGTCAGCAGTCCCGTGCGGCTGTGAACCATTGAGCCGCCCCACCCCGCCTCTTTCATGAGGCGCAGCTGGCGGCGAACCTCCGCGGGCTCCATTGTTTCGTTCCAGCTCCAGAACGGAACAATTCTGTACGCGGCGGGCGGATTCTTGAAATCTTCAAGAGAGAACTGCGAATTTTTGTCGTAGTTCAAATCGACCGCGCATTTTTTTTCGGGCGCGGATTGCGCGTTGTCGGCGCCGCCCGTGCACGCGCCCATTCCGAGTGCGGCGAATGCGAAAAGTAGGCAAGGTAGTTTTTTATAATTCATAAATGACATAAATCGTTTGACGGAATTTAATGTACAAACGCCCAAATAAATTTCAATCTTTTTCCAACATTTTCTTTAAAACTTGCAGAAAATTGTTCGGCGCGGAGGTGTCTGGATTTTATGCCTATATTTTGCCCGCACTTTCCGCCCGCTGTTTTTCGGGAAAAATTACGATAATGTCTGGGATATTCAAATAATTCCCTGCTTCTGTCAAAGTTTTCTTGACTCGAAATTTTGCGCAGGTACTATTCAGCGAACTTTATGGAATTTGTTATAATCGCCGTCCTGATAATTTCAAACGGAATACTCGCAATGTCGGAAATAGCCCTTGTGTCGCTTCGCAAGGCAAATCTGGCGGCGGACGCAAAACGCGGAAGTAAATCGGCAAAGCGCGCCATTGAACTCGCCGAAAACCCCGAAAGGTTTTTTTCGACCGTCCAAATCGGAATTACCCTTATCGGAATTCTCACGGGCATTTATTCGGGCGACGCAATAGCGGGAAAGCTCGGAGCGCGCCTGCGCGAGCTCGGAATACCCGCAAGCTGGGCGGTTTTCGGCGGGCAGGCGGCGGTTTTGCTTGCCGCAACCTATTTAACTTTGGTTTTCGGAGAACTCGTCCCCAAGCGAATCGGGCTTGCCGCGCCCGAAAAAGTGGCGAAGCTTGTGTCGGGCGCAATGACCGCGCTTTCCGTCGCAACCGCGCCGTTTGTCTGGATTCTCGGCAAATCGAGTTCTGCGGTGCTCGGGCTTTTGGGGATAAAAAACGTAAAATCGAAAGTCACCGAACGCGAAATAAAATCCCTAATCGAAGAAGGCGAATCCGACGGAGAAGTCCAACCCGTGGAGCGCAACATCGTAGAACGCGTTTTTACGCTCGGCGACAGATGTGTGGAATCGATAATGACCCCGCGAAACGCCATGGAAAGCATAGATATATCGCTTTCAAACGCGGAGATTTCGGAAATCGTGGAGAAGACCCAGCATTCGGTGTATCCGATAACGCGCGGAGGCTCGCTCGACGATATAATCGGAACGGTAAAGCTGGAATCCCTCTTCGGCAAACTCGGCAATCCGAATTTTTCGGTGCTTTCGGTTGTCAAGCCCGCCCATTTTTTCAAAGAGGACACGCAGGTTTACAGCGCGCTCGAACAAATGCGCGAGTTGCGGCTCAAAAACGCCATAATTTCAAACGAGTTCGGCGTAACGCTCGGAATGGTAACGCTAAACGACATTATCGACGCCGTGCTCGGCGATATGCCCGAAGCCGACGAGGAAACGGATATAGTCAAACGTCGCGACGGCACATTTCTTGTGGACGGGCAGTGCCCGTTTCACGATTTTCTGATTTTCTTCGATGTCGAGGACGACGGAGAAAACGCCGAATACAATACCGTTGCGGGATTGATTCTTTCGGTATTAAAACACATTCCCCGCGCGGGGGAAATTGCCCAGTGGGGCGGATTCGAGTTCGAAATTGCCGATATGGACGGCGCGAGAATCGACAAAGTAATTGTAAAGCGTCTGGAAAATTCGGAAGAATAAATCTCCGCAAAGGGAACGCATTTTTATAAAAACAACGGCGCGGAGCTAAGCCGCGCTGTTGTGTGATGGTCGCCCTGTTTTTGTCGGGAGGAATGCTACTTTTTGAGCTTTGACAGCCTTTCGATTTGCTTTGCGACCTCTTCGCGCAGTGTGATTGTGTAGGCGTCGGGGTCGGGCATCATTTCGGCGGAGTTTCTCGCTCCAGGGTTCGGGTAGACTGCGTACGACTTTATCTTTTCTACCGTAGCGAGCGCGTCTTTGTCGCCCGTTTCCTTTGCGAGCTTGTCGAGCATGACGAAGTATTCGAAGTCTTCCTGTCCGTCGCGGACAGACTCCATTCTAACCGAAGAGAAAATCTCGTTGCGGCCGATGATTTCGCCCGTGTAGATGAAGTAGCCGTCGCCGTTCGGAAAGCGGTTGCGCCGCTTGATTCCCGGGGCTGGCGCGCTGATTCTGTCTTTGTGCATGCCCCATTTAAACGGGTTCTGCATGTACCAGTCAACCCCCCAGTATTCGTAGCCGAGGAATCCGCCCGCGAAGCAGAACGCCGCCATCATGCGTTCCTGCGCGTTGTAGGGAGTGTCTATGCAATAGTTGCCGTCGGTTGTGAACACTTTTTGCTGTCCCTGTTTGTCGATTTTTACGATTTCCGCGGGCGTCGCCGCCGCCGAGACGTTCAGCCCCCAGACATCGACCTGCTTTTCGAGCGGTTCGGCGTAGCCCCACGTGCTTGTGTAGACGCGGGCGTCGGGGGCGTTTTTGTGGATAAGCCCGAAGTACGCGTTGAGCATGTCTGCTACGTTCTTGTTCCAATAATACGGCTCGTCCGACATGAACAGAATGAAGTTCTTTGCCCAGCCCTTTTCTCGGATATGGTCGAAGACAAGCTTAACACGCTGCGATACCGCGTTGACGAATTCGGGCGAAAGTTTTGAGTAGTCTTTTGTGTCGGTATAGGGCCATTTTGTATCGTAGGGAGCCTTGCCGTCCACCTTCGGAATCGGCATGCCGAACGCGTGCCCCGGCAGAAGCATCAGGTACATCATCGGCAGTCCTAGCTCGTCGAACGAGAGCTTGCAGAACTTGTCGAACTCGGTGAAATCGGCGGAATATTTGCCGTTTTCGATTTTGAATTCGAGGCGGTCGTGCGAGTCCACCGAGACGCGTTTTGTCGCCATGAAGCGTTGGAGCGCGGTGCGGTCGTAGAATTTGTTGTGAATGCCCCTCTGGGTGGCGGGCTGACGCCATGTTCCGCTGCTGCCCTCGCTGCGCTTGTCGAAAAGAGCCATGAGGTGGGTGTTTTTCGGCAGCGTGAAATCGAACACGTTGACCTCGTAGGGGACTGCGCCCACAACCTTGCCGTCCGCCTTGAATTCGACAGTCCCTTTGTAGACGCCCGCTTTCGTGTTTTCGTCCGCCTTGAATTCAATCCAGACCGACTCCGTTTTGTTCGGCGAAAGGTCGATTGTCTTTTGCGGAATAATCGGGTCGGGATAGACTTCCGCCATGGAGTTCGGCGGCACGCAAAGCTCGTGGAATTTCAGCTCCGAGAAACCGTAGTAATTCGACTTCGAGTCTACGACCACATAGCCCGCGACCGCCGTCTGCGAAGCCGACAGCTTCGAGCCGTCAGCCGAGACCGCTTCGGAGACGCATATTTCCGTTCCGTTCAGGCGCGTATTTGCGCGTACTGCGAGTTGCAGGTTTTCTACCTCGTTGCGGGCGAGCGAAATTTTCGCCGCAGTTTTCTTTGCGGGCGGCGCGTAGAACGGGAAAACCTTGGCGACGGAATTGACCTGCCATGCGGCGAGTTTTCCGTTTTTGCCGTCGTCGAACGCGGTTCTGTAATCGTAGTTTTCCGCGCGGCGCACCGAGCCGAAATAGACCGACGACACAAGGCAGTCGGTCTCGCCCGACTCGTTGATGTTTACCGTGTATATTCCCCTGTCGAAGCGGTTTTGCGAGATGAGCGCGCTGTACTGCCAGTCGTCCGAGGCATCGGTTTTCGTCATCAGGTATGTCGGCTGCTTGCCGCCGCGCTTGAAGTGGGTAAGCCTCGGAATCCTTACCGTCTTGTTCTTCGACTTCAACTTCGCGAGGTAGATGTACGAGCCGCGCGGCACGTCGATATTCTGGTATACACCGTACCATTTTTTGTCGTCTTTTGTTATTTTGAGGTGGAACGCCTTTTTGCCGTCGGCGTCCACGACCGCGCCTTCGTCGCTTGTTTCCACGCGTTTTCGCCACGAGTCAAGCCCGTTTGCAAAAACGGGGTTTTTTAGCATGTTCGAGGGCGACGCCACGATTTTTTCGAACGCCGCGTCGTCTACGACCGTGCGGGTGTTCGCCTGCTGGTCGCTCATGACGTAGCTCGACTGCCTTGTGCCGCCCGTTTGCACGATTTGGTTTTTTCTGCCGCGCTTGAAATAAAGCGAGTATTGGATTTCGGACTTCGGGGCGATTGGGTCTACGGCGAAGAGCATATAGTCGCCCATCAGCATGAAATCCACTTTTTTGCCGCCGCGGAAGAACGCGAAGTCGGACTGCGAAAAATTGCCAGCCGACGCGCGTTTAATCGGGATATACCCCAAGCCCGCCACCGACGGATTTTCGGATAGGTTGTAGACCGAAGACACCATGCGGATATCGTATTCGTCGGGCGAAACGTCCCAAGCGTCGGCTTCGGGTATTTTTTCAATCGAAAGCTTTTCGGGCTTGTTGAGCGCGTACGCAAGCTCGACGCCGTCGGTTTTAAATTCGAGATTCACCGAATCGAAGTACGCGTCGCCGCCCGAAATTTGCGCGACGGTTCCGACTGCCATTGTTTTGTAGCCTTCGGGAATTTCCACAAACGCCTCGGCTTTTGTCCAGTCCGTCGTTCCGCGCAGGCATACTTTGGGAGAGAAAAAGAGGATTTTCTTTCCGCGTTCGGTCGGGAAGAGCGCGACGTAGAAGCTTACGCCCCTGTGGTTTTTCTCGACCACCGCGTTTTCCGATTTCAGCCACATCGAGACCCTGCCCTTTGACGGCGAAACCGTGAACGTGCGCTTTACCGCAACCCAGTTCGGCTTCGAGCCTTCCTTTACGTGTGTGTGGACGGATTTTTTGCCTTTATGGGCGTATTTTGTCGTGATTGAATTAACGTGGTTTTCGTCGGTGTCCTTTTGCGTCCAGCCGCCCTCTTCAAAAGACTTCATCTTTTCGAAAGACTCTTTGAACAGCACGTTGTCTACGGCAAGGTAGTCGGGCTGTTCCAGGGCGGCGGGCGCGTTGTAGTAAATCCAGACGCGCGTAGAGCCTTGCGGGGCGCATTCGACGGGAACTACAATCGACGCTTTTTTGCCGATTCTTTCCGCGTCGGGAGACACAGCCCAGAGCAGCTCGTTGCCGTTTGCGCCGACTACCCTTATCGACTTTTTCTTTTTGCCGACAAGTCCGAGCTCGGAGGCGGGAATTTTGAGAATGTCGCCGTCGGCGGGCTTCGTTCCCTTGTTTGTAATGTCCACGGCAATTCTGTTTGCCGCGGGAACTCCGCCGTCAAGATACAGCGGAAAATGCCACTCCGCCGCAAACGATGCCCCAGCCCACGCAAAAAGCGCGGCAAATAATAGTTTTTTCATATATAGTATTGTTTGTTTCTCTTTGTGTTTATGCGCCGTAGGTTAATACGCCTAAAATTAATAGAGCGAACGTCGAGTTTGTAAAGAGTAAATTGGCGTTTGTCGGGAGGAATCCGCCGTTAATAAGTTGGCAAAAAATGCGGGCGCATATTTGTTCTTTTTAGTTTAACGCTCTGCTAAAAACAACAACGCAAACAATAAATATAACGATGGTGAAAAAATTATTGACGGGAGTTTTTGCGGCACTGTGCGCGGCGTCGGCGGTCGCGCTCGATACCGCGACAATCCGAATCACAATGCCCGACGGCAAAGTTTCAACGCGGCAAGTAAAGGCGGAAAGACCCGCCGAAAATCCCGACGGCGGCGATGTCCGCCGCGTGAAAATACCCGTCCGCGAAATTCCGCGCGGCGCGCTGTATCTCGACATAGTCGCCGACGCCGCAAAGGCAAAAAAAGGCGAGGCCGGTTGGTACGTCTTGGCGGACGGCTCGCTTGTAGAATTCACGCAGGATAGCGGCAAATATTCGTGCCGCCGCCGCATGCCGCTATTCGGCTTCAAGACTCCCCGCGGAACTGCGGCGGTCGTCGTAAAGGGCTTGGGGCTTGAATTCGACCTACGTTCGGAGGCGTCGGGCGGCAACTACGAAGTCTTCCCGCGCTTCAAAATCAAGGAAATCCGCTGCGACCCCTACGAGGACATCGTGGTAGACTTCTACAAGCTCGGCGACGGCGCAAGCTATGTGGACGTCGGCAAGGTCTACCGCAACTACCAGCTTTCGCGCGGCGAGGTGCGTCCGCTTGCCGAGAGGGTCAAGGACAGCAAGAGCCTGAAAAAGGCGGCGGACTCAATATATGTGCGCGTCAAATTTTCAACGCGCGTGCGCAGGGGCGTGCCCTACTCGGAATGGGCGAAGATTCCCATGACCGTCCAGTACACGTTCGAAGACGGGCGCAAGATTCTCGACCGCATAAAAAAGGCGGGCATGGACGACGTCGAATTCTGCTTCGTGGGCTGGCAGAAAGGCGGGCACGACGGACCCTACCCCGACCTCTTCCCGATTCCCCAAGAGCTTGGCGGCGAAAAGGGCATGGTTGAGACTATCGATTTCGGCAAAAAACTCGGTTTCCAAATGACACTGCACGGCAACAACCACGACGCCGTGCAGTCGGCGTCGCGCTACAACAAGCTGGACGTTGCTTGGGACGAAAAGGGCAACGAATTCAAATACACCGTGCTCCCCGGCGGGCAGGTCTACTTCACATGCTTTCAGGTCGTCCACGACAGGTGGCTCGACGAGGACATCGCGGGCATAAAGCGTCTGGGAATCGACGGCGTAATGCACGTCGACGTTACGACGGCGCGCCCGCCCGCAACCTGCAACAATCCGCTCCACCCCAACAACAGAATGGAAATGGCGGAATGGCAGCGCAGGGTTTCGCAAAAGTACATCGACGCTTTCGGAGGTTTCAGCAGCGAGGGCGGCATAGACCACATCGCGGGGGCTACCGACTACGCGCTGTATGTCGATTGGGTCGGCGGCGATTTCAAAAACCCGAAGTTCGTCAAAACCTCCGTTCCGCTCTGGCAGGTTGTCTACCACGGAATAATCATGAGCGGCGGGCCGTTCTACGCCACAATAGACGCGTCCTACCCGCACAATACGGAGAAGTTTTCCGACAGCAACGAGTCTTTCAACTACCTCGGCTCGACCGAAAACCGCTATCTGAAAATGATTGAATTCGGCGGCAGGCCAACGTTCTACTACATAGACTACAACAACGCCGACTTCGCGCCCATGAAACGCGCGTACGACGACTACATGAAACTCCGCCACCTGCAATTCCAGTTCATCGACGACCACCGCGAAATTGCAAAAGACGTTTTTCTTGTCGAGTACTCGAACGGCGAGGAAGTTCTCTGCAACTACCGCGACGTTCCGTTCGAATATCGGGGCGAGACGGTAAAGGCGAAGTCGTACGGGCTTTTCAAGCCGTCGTTTTGGAGCAGGCTTTTCTAAGCGTCAAACGCATTCGGCAAAAAAAAAGGACACCGCGGACGCGGCGTCCTTTTTTTTGTTTATTGCAGATAAAACGCCGAACCCGCAAAGGCTCGGCGTTGCGAATCTATTTCGCGATTTCGACCCTGTGCGAGCCGCTCGCGACATTCTTTATCACGAGCGAATCTACGGGCTTGCCGTCGAGCTTCGCCTTTGATGCGTCGGAGCACGGAAGCTCTATTGTGCCCGTGGAGTTAGGCGGAATTGCGATGTCCCACACAAGCCCGTTCGGGGTTTTGCGCCACGAGCTTTCCGCCCTTCCGTTGGGCGTGATGTGGAAAGTTTTTGCGTAGCTTAGCGAAACGCCGTCGAGCTTCGGGGCAAAAATTATGTTCCTGAACGCCGGCGCGGATTCGTCGAGCCACAGCCCGCCGATGTATCTGTAAAGCCATTCGCCAATCGCGCCGTACGCGTAGTGGTTGAACGACATGTCGGGCTCGCCCGCCCATGTTTCCCAAATGGTGGTCGCGCCGTTGTCTACGGCGTAGAGCCACGAGGGCATTGTGCGGTTCGTCATCAGCCTAAACGCAATGTCGTTGCGCCCGAAGCGCGAGAGCGTTGGGTTGAGCAGCGGAGTGCCGAGAAAGCCCGTGTTCAGCTGGTAGCCGTCGGCTGCGATTCTTTCGACAAGCTTTGCAAAGCACTTTTCGCGCAGGGCGGCGTCTCTTATTATGTCGTTCGAGAGCGTCATCAGATACGCCGTTTGCGCGTCCGAAACAACCGAGCCGTCGGGCGACACAAAGCGTTTGATGTACGCGGCGCGGACGTCTTCGGCGAGTTGCGCGAACTTGCGCGAATCCTCCGCCCTGCCCAAGACCGCCGCCGTTTTCGAGAGAATGTCGGCTGTGCGGACAAAGTACGCCGTGCCGATGAGGTCGTCGGGGGTGTCGGGCGCGTAGCGTTTGCCGTGCATGCGCTTTTTGGGCTTCGGGTTGGGTTGAAGCCAGTCGCCGATTCCCCTGTTGGGAGCTATCAGCCCGTCGGAATTTTTCTGCTGGTAGAGCACCCATTTGACCATGCCGCCGTAGTTGCGCTCCAAGATTTTTTTGTCGCCGTAGAAAAGGTAGACGTCCCACGGCGCGGTGACGCCGCAGTCCGACCACCCCGGGGTTGCGTACAAATACTTCGGCAGATTCGGCGCAAAGTACGGGTAGATGCCGTCTTCGCCCTGCGCGTCGATTAGGTCGGTCGTCCACTTCACAAAGAACGCGTCGAGGTTCATGTTGTAGAGCGCGGTAGACATGAACACCTGCACGTCGCCCGTGAAGCCCATGCGCTCGTCGCGCTGGGGGCAGTCGGTGGGGGTCGAAAAGAAGTTGCTGCGCTGTCCCCACTGGATATTGCTTTGCAGTCGGTTTATGAGGGGGTCTGAACACTCGAAGCCGCCAGCCATTCGCGCGGCGGTGCGGAGCGCAAGACCCGCAATGTGTTCGGGGCGAAGCTCGAAGCCTGCGGGCAGCCCGCTAAGCTCCAAATATCTGAAACCGTGGTATGTGAAGGCGGGCTCCCAAACGAAGGGTTTTCCGTTCGAAATGTAGACGTCGGTCGATTCCGCCGAGCGGTAGTTTTCGGTGTGGAAAGAGCCGTCGGGCTTCAAAATTTCGGCGCAACGCACTTTGATTGACGTGCCCGACGGAAGCGACGGGAAGTTCAGGCGTTCTATGCCTGCAAAGTTCTGCCCGAAATCGACAATGAAAACGCCTTCGCCCGTCTTGCGAATCGACACGGGTTTGAATGTGTCGGTGCAGAGAATCGGCTCGCAGCGGCGCGGCTCGATGAGCGGAGTTTCCGAGCGTTGTTCGACAGCGGGCTTGCGCCACGAGGAGTCGTCGAAATCGGCGGAAACCCACGCGCCGAACTCGCGGCGGGCGTCGTATTTTTCGCCGTTGTAGATGTCGGCGTCGAGCCTCGCGCCGTAGGAGAATTTCCACGAAGCGTCGCTGAGCAGGGTTTCGCGTGTGCCGTCGGCGTATTCGATTTCGAGCTGTAAAATGAAGTCGGGCTTGTAGCGGTTGAGCGACGTGCGCCCTTTTAGCTGGTAGCACCACGCCTGAATGCCGCAATACCAGCCGTCGGCAAGCTCGACGCCGATTGCGTTCGCGCCGCGTCTGAGGTTTTCGGAAACGTCGTAGCTTGTAGACTGGACGCGTATCGGGTACTCGGTCCAACCCGTGCACCAATAGTCGTCGCCGATTTTCTCCGAATTGACATGCGCCTTTGCAATCCCCCTGCACGCGAGGTAGAGGCGCGCCTTTTTGACGTCCTTTTTCAGCACGAAAGTCTTTCTGAAATAGGCCGGCGGAACGTTGCGGTATTTCAGAACGCCCTGACGCTCCTGAAAGTCGAACTTTCTGTCTGCGGCTTGCGGCTCATCGGACGACGACAGCCAGCTCGCCCGCCAGTCGGCGGAGTCAAGCCCCGCCTCGAAATGGTTGACGGCAGACCACGCGCTCGGCTTGCCGTCGGCGTTCCAGAAGCGGACTTTCCAGTAAAGCTTTTCGCGCGACTTCACGCTTTTGGGGAACGGCACTTTTATATTTTGCGCCGATTCAACCTTGCCCGAATCCCACACAACGGATTCCGCCGACATCGACGGCTCGCCCGCAACAACAATCCGATAGGCGGTCTGGCGTTGCCCGTCGCCCGCAGGCAAACGCCACGAAAACGACGGCGATTCAAGCGAATAGCCGAGCGGGTTTTCGAAAAATTCGCCGACAGTCAAATCGGTCGGCGCGCCCGCCGTGAAAACGCCCGACACGCACGACGCGCAGGCAAGCGCAAATGCCCCCGCAAAGATTGCATAATATTTCTTCATATAGATGCCTTTTGTACAACAAAACGTGGCATTCCTCCGCCCCCGTTAATTTGCGTTCAATTCTGCCATGCGCCCCGAACGCGTCAACACATTAATCATACAAATCCTACAAAAAACAAAGTTCTATGACGCCGTTTTCATATGCTCCCGCAATGCGGCAAGCCCGCGATTCGGTCGGAAGAAAATATTTTCTTGCGGTGAATGGCGATTTTGAAAATAGTCGCCCTCATGGAACAATCGGAACAATGCGGCGGCAAATACGTCTGGCAATACGGCGGAGACAACGACCTCTTCCGCTGGACGGAACGCTCCACAAACGTGTACCTCGAAGGCTCGCCGCTGTTGATGTCCGACTCTTTCCTGAAACGCGATGCGGGGCGGCATATAAAGCGTTCCGAGAAACCGGTCCCCAAGTTTTTCGAACGCTGCGGAATAATGCGGATAGGCTTCTCGAACAAGGCGCGCGGCTACTGCCAAATAATAAGCAGGCAGCGTTTCATAACATTGTTTGTTGTGGAAAGCGGAAATCTAATATTCTCGGGCGGCAGCAAAAAAGGCGTCCTCGCCCGCGGGGACGTTTTGATTGCGCCGCCCGAAACCGATTTGCTTCAAATACGCGCCGAAAAAACCGACGCCTCAATTCTCTGGGCGCACATCGCCCCCGACTGGCTCGACGAAAGCCGCGCCGAAATATCCGTAAAAAAGTCCCCGTCCGACTCCGAAACCCTGCTCGCCCTTGCTCACGCCTACGAGTGCGAACTTTTCAGAGGCAGACAGTCGCCGTCCGTTCTTGCAAACACCGCGCAGTCGATAACCGAAATCATGCGCAGAATCGCCTGCGGCTCGCCCTCCCCCGACGCAAAAGCGGGCAAAATCGAGACGGAGCTTGCAAAAATTTCGGCGGGAAAAGCGCGTTTCCGCTCGGCGGCGGCGACGGCGAAATCGCTTGCAGTTTCGCCTGACACTCTCGAAAAATTCTGCCGCTTGAAGTACTCGCTAAGCTTCGCGAAACTTTCGCTCAAACTGCGCCTTGACGGCGCAATGCAAATGCTAAAAAACGACGCGGGAGTCGCCGAAACGTCGAAGAAATTCGGCTACGCAAACCAGTACGCGTTTTCGCGCGCGTTCAAGCGGCATTTCGGGACAACGCCGTCGGCGGCTCGTCGGGAAAAGGGTTGAAGTCGCCCGTTCGGCGCAAATTCCGCATACCACATCGGCGGGCGCATACCATTTATTTTTATGGCGCGAAATATCCGAAACCGATAGACTTGCGGGCGAAGTTTACGCGCATGAAATACGAAATAGACTCCCCGATTTTTTTCAAACTCAACAGGGTTTACCGCCTTTACAGCGGCGGAAAACTCTTCGGAGATTTCTTCGGCGACGAGGAAGTCGACGGGCAATATCCCGAAGAATGGGTTGCCTCCGCCGTGAAATCCATAAAGCCCAACCGCCCGCCGAACGAGGGAATGTCGATTGTTGAGGGAACGGACATTGCGCTTGCCGAGCTTCTCGAAACGCGCGGGGAGGAAATTCTCGGCGGCGCGGAAGATTTCGGCGTGCTCGTGAAAGTGCTCGACAGCGCAATCCGACTGCCGTCGCAGGTTCACCCCGACAAGCCGTTTTCGAAAAAATATTTCGGCAGCGGCTACGGCAAAACCGAGTCTTGGCTTGTGCTCGGCGTCCGCGAAAATCCCAAGCTGTATTTCGGCTTCAAGGAAAAGATGACGCCCGAAGAGTTTTTGGAGCGCGTAGACGCCGCCGAAGAAAAGCCCGAAGAGTTCGAAAAGCGCATGAACGCAATTACGCCGAAAGTCGGCGACGTGTTTCTGATACGTCCGAAAGTAGTCCACGCAATCGGCGCGGGCTGCCTGATTTTGGAGGTGCAGGAGCCGACGGACTTCACGATTATTTCGGAATCGTGGTGCCTCGGTAGGAAAATCGACGACACCACGCGCTTCCTCGGCTTGGACAAAAAGGCGGCAATGGAGTGCTTCGACTTCGATACATTCGGGAGCGACGCCGTGAAAAAATGCGCCATGACGCCCCGCACACTGCTCGAAAAAAACGGCGTAAAAATCGAGCGGCTGATAGGCTACGACGACACCCCGTGCTTTGCCGTAAACCGCTTTCGGCTCACCGACGCGTCGGCGGTTTTGCCCTCCGCGCCCGCAATCTACATAGCAACCGACGGAAGCGGAGAATTGTCGTGGGGTTCGAAATCGCGCAAATTCGCAAAGGGAGACTATTTTCTGCTGCCGCACAAGTTGAAGGGTCGGATTTCCGTTTCGGGAAATATCGAATTTGCCGAATGCCTTCCGCCGCGCTCCGAGTAAATGCCCGAACGCGCGAACGTAAAAATCGAGTCGCAAAAAACGGTAGAGCTGGAAAGCCCGACCGTTTTTTTGCGGAGTCCGCGCCCGCCTGCGCTTGCTTTCTTTTCGGGGACGACGGAAGCGGCGGGAATTGCGCCGCCTCCCGCAACTCGGAGTTCCGGTTTACTTGACGTCGAACACAAGAGTGTCGCGAGCCTTTTCGCCCTTTTCGTTGACAAACGCCACTTCGATTTTCCTTTCGCCAACTTTTACATTGAGCATTTCCTTGTTCGAATTTACGATGTTCGGCACGTTAATCAAGTTCGACGGCGCGTAGAATTCGTGCTTGTGCAGATGCCCGCTCAAAATCAGCGAGAATCCCGCGCCGTTGATTGTTTCGGCAAAGTGCTTCTGGAAGTGCTTTGAGCCGTGCCAATTCCCCCACGCGGGCGGAATGTGCGAAATCAAAATCTTCACGGGAGCTTCCCTAAACTCTTTTGACGCCACAACTTGCTTGAACCACTCGGCTTGGCGTTCGCGGAAGCTGTCGAAGTCGGCGCGGTCGAAATACTCGATGTCGCTGTCAGGCTTGTCCTCGCCCGAATCGAGAACGACGAACATTGCAGGCCCAACCTTGAACGTGTAGTATGTCTTGTTTGTGTCGGTCGGGAAGTATTCGAGAATGTCCTTTGCCATCGCCCCGCGCGTCTCGTGGTTGCCGCGGGCGTAGAACATGGGAGTCCCATTTGCGCAGAACGCGGCGAAGTCGTCCACGAACGACGAAAGGAAGGCGTCGCGCGAGACGATGTTCGAAACCATGTCGCCGTTTAGCAACAGGAAGTCCGTTTTTTCGGGGACGACGGAGAGCATGTTTTTAATGTATTTTACGCGCTCGTGCGTGTCGTTCAGAACCGAGAATCTGATTTCCTTTTTTGACGAGCCAAGCGTCCTGAATTTAAGCGGATCTTTGCGGTATACCCTCGTGGAGGCGGTGAAGCCGTAGTACGTTGCCTCGCCCTGCTCGAACATCACTTTTTTTGAAAACACCCTGTAATTGTAGAGGGTGTCGGGGTTCAGACCGTCGATTTTCACGGCGTGCAGAGTGCCCGCCGCCTTTTTTCCGAGCGGCGACTGGTAGAATTTTTTGCGTTCCCTTTCGTAAAAGTGCGAGCCGTCGTCGGGCGCGACTTCCACCCACGAGACGGCGTCGCAGTCGGTCGTCCACAGGACGATTGCGCTTGTGTCTGTGAGCGAATGCACCCACGGGCCGTGCGTAATTTTAATGCGCCTGAAATCCGCCTTTGTCATTTTGTTTCCGCCGTCGGCCGGCGCGGAAGCGGCCTGCGCCCCGAAGCACGACAGCGAGAAAACGCCCGCAAACGCCGCAATCAAAACGATTTTTCCCAATCCTTTGACAGTCATAATACCCCTTTTTAGATAACAACAGATTTAAAAATTCGATGTTAAAACATACTCCGAGCGTGTCAAACAAAAGCGCGTTTTACGTCCGCGCCGCCCGTGTTTGCATAAAAAAACGGAGCTTCGGGACGCGTCCAAAACTCCGTTTTCGGAAAAGGCTTGCTATGCGCGTTTTCTTCTTGCGAACGCGGCGATCGCAAGCGACGCAACCGCGAATACCGCGCAGGTCGAGTCGGGTTCGGGAACCTGATTGAGCACGCCGATTGCGTTCAGGTCGAAGCCGCCGCTTTCGGAAGTCGGGTACGGGTCGTAAATCGGGTTGCCCGCGCTGTCCACGCACGAGCCGTCGCCTACGATGTCGTCTATTTTAATGTAGTTGATTTCGTTAATGTCTATCAATTCGAAAGACTCCAAGATATGCTTGGTGTATTCGAGCGAAAACGCGCTGTTATTGATAACCGAGTCCGTTTCGGGGTCGTAGTGCGCTTTTGCGTAGTTGTAGGCGAATTCAAGCTCGGAGAGGTCGAAGCCGTGCCCGAATTCGTTGACGTACTTCGACGCCAGATTGTAGACGTATTCGGGATAGTTCACGTTGTCGTACGAGCCTATCGGGTCTCCGCCTACATAGAAATTCGGGAAGGTCGCAAAGTTCACGCCGTCGGTCGAAACGCTGACGTATGCGAGTTCGAGGAATCCCGCGTTGACCGCGTTTTCGAAAACCGCAAAATCGAATCCGCCCCCGTTCGTGATTGCGCGGTCGAAAGTCATTGTAATAGAGCCGCCGTCGCCGAGCGAAACAATGTGGTAAAGCGAGCTTGCGTCGGGGTCGTAGTTGGGCGAAGACGGGTCCGTATTGCCGTAGTCGGTAAGCCCCGCCGAGCCGAGAGCCTTTTCGGGCGTCTTCCATTTGTCGATTACGTTTGCTCCGTAGGCAAGGCCTTTGTAGCCCGTCGCCCATGCCTTGATTTTGCTGTTTCTCCAAAAGACCTCCGACGTTTTCGAGGCGTCTTCGCCCGCCGCTCCGCAATACTGAATGCCGAAGTCGTCGATGGTGTAGCTTTCGCCGTTTTGCGGAATGTAATATTCGCCCGCCGATAGCAGCGACGGTATTATGGATAATATTGCAAGTGTCTTTTTCATCTTTAATACCTTATTTTAATTCCTATTTTGAAAGTTCTACCCGCGCAGAAATAGTATTTGTTTGAATATGCGAAAACCGCGTATTTTTCGTTGAAGACGTTTTCGATTGCCCCGAAGAGCGAGGCGTAGTCGCAAAGGGTCAGGTTTGCAAGGAGGTCGAAAGTAAAATAGCCGTGAACGCTTTGCTGGACGTTGCGGAAGTCGTCGCCCATGACCTGCGGGACGGACCAGTTGCCGCGGGCGGTGATGTCGAGCCGTTCGAGCGGCTTTGCCACGACCCCCGCCGAACCCGAAAACGGCGAGACGAGCGGGATTTTTTTGCCGTCGTAAATTCCCCCGCAAAAACGCGCATCCACCGCCGACATTCCCGCGAAGACGCCGAAATATCGGGCGTCGTACGAGACCGACACGTCCGCGCCGAGCCGTCTTGTGGGCGCGAGGTTCTCGTTGAGGTTTGTGGATTTGACGTACATGATTTCGTTGTCGAGGAACATTGCGTAGCCGCTCGCGTTTACGTTCCAGCCGCCCGAAATGAATTTGTAGCCAAGCTCGTAGTTCTGCCCAATTTCGGGCTTCAAGTCTTTGTTGAACGGGAACGACGCCGTGTCGTAGCCCTGATAGAACGCGATTTCGTCGGTGGAGGGATAGCGGTAGATTTGGTCGAAACGGGCGTAGACGGAATTTTCGGAGTCGAGCTTGTATGTCGCCCCGAAGGAGCCCGCAAAGCCGCCCTGCCATTGGCTTTCGTCGTAGGATTTGTCGGGAAGGAACTGCGGCGGACGCGCTCCGACATAGCGGTATTTTTTGTAGTCGACGCTTGTGAACGAGCCTTCGGCGCGTCCCGACGCCGAGAAAATCAGGTCTTCGGAAAAGTTGTACTCCGCGCCGACGTAGCCGCCGATGTCCCCGCGTTCGACGTCGGCGGTGTCGGGTTTTTGCAGCCCATAGCGAGAGAAGCGGAGGGAGTCGAAATCGATTGTGGTGAAGTCGGAGTCTATGCCCGTATAGAAAGTCCAGTCTTCGAATTTGTCCAGCTCGAAGCGCGGCGAAAGCGTAAAAGTAAGCTGATCGTTGACTTTTTGCGTTTTGATGAGAGCGTTCGGCTCTTCGATAATCCTGTTTCTGAAATTCGCGCCGAACTGGACTTCCCCCCTGCCCGCCGACGACTCCGTTTTGAGGGTCGCCGCATAGACTCCGCCCTTGTATTTATAGAGCATTTGGAGGTCCGCCTTGCGGGGGTCGTCCTCCCAATTTCCGCCGCTTGCGTATTCGGTTTCGGAGAGCGAAAAGTTGCCCGTGAGTTCGAGCTTTATCGAATCCGTAATGTCCATTCCGACAGCCCCGTTTACGGTGTCCGCCCACGAGCGCGAATTTTCGCGGTAGCCGTCGTTGTTGTAGCGGTTGACGTCGAGGTTGTAGAGATAGTCGCCCGCGCTTCCCTTGAAGGCGGCGTCCACGTTGTACAAGCCGTACGAGCCAATCATGCCGTTTACTTCGAGCGTGTTTTCGGGCGCGCCCTTTTTCGTGTTGATTTTTACGACCCCCGCGATTGCGTTGTTGCCGTACATCGCGCTTTGCGAGCCTTTCAAAATCTCGATGCTTTCGACGTTGGAAAGCGGCACTTGCAGCCAGTTTGTTTCCGACATGTCGGCGCGGTTGTACCTCTGCCCGTCCACGAGCACAAGCACGCGCATTTGCGAATTTTCGCCGAAGCCGCGCATTGAAATATTGCTGTTCGACGAATCCCCCGTGTAGCTCATGAAGCGGATATTGCCCGTGCGCTGCAAAAGTTCGGGAACGGTGACCGCCCCGCTTTTTTCGATTTGTTCGGAGGTGATTACGGTCGAATTTACGGGCTGGTCGAGCGCGTCGGTTTCGAAGCGGTACGCCGTTGCCTCGACGGGTTCGAGCATTTGCGGCTCCGCGCAAAACAAAACGAGCGGGAACGCTACAAACGCCCCCGCAAACGCGGTTTTTCCGATAAAGTCAAACATTCTTCTGTTTTTCTATTTTATAAAAAAATGGAAAGCGGGGCGCAAGCCGAAAACGAAAAAAAACGGCTTGTGCCCCGCTATTTTTTATTTGCGCAAAGACCTGCGGCGAACGGCGAACGCAAGCGCGATTATTCCGAAGAACATTGCGTATGTCGCGGGTTCGGGTACGTTCAGGAGAATATTGTCGAAGGCAAAGTATGCGGGCGAAGTCATGCCGTATGTGTTGCCGAACGAAGAAATAATCTGGAAGTCGAGCCCGATAAGACCGTCGGTCGCGAGGTTCGACAAGTCGAGCGTGCCCCAATCGGCGCAGAGGTAGCCGTAGGAGGCGAGCACGAAAGTCGCGGCGTCGTCAAGCGGCGTAAGCTCGCCGTTTGTGTCTATGCCGCGAACGAGAACTGCAATGAACGCGTCTTCGGTGTTGAACACGCTGTTGTATGTGATTTTCCCGTTGTCGTCGGTCGTGTAGCCCATGTTGCTGGCGGAGTCGGGCGAGCCGAAGATTTTTCCGTTAACGGCGGTGTTTGTGATGTCGATTGACTTGACATTGTAAACGTCGTCGAATGTCAGCTGATATTCGCCGGCAAGCGTGGAATAATATTCCCTGCCCTTGTAAGTCTGCTTTTGCGCAACATAATTGGAGTCCGCAACGCTTCCGAAAAATACGCCGTACTGCGACGAACCGCCCGCGCCGCCGCCCGTAATCGAGCAAAGGTCGTTCGCGTAGGTTGTGTCGGACTTGTTTGTCGAATTCGAAAGCAAGAATCCGCCCGCATTATAGTAATTATAATTATACGATGTTGTCTTGAAATGCAGGCCGCTCGTGATTTTTCCGAAATTCCATTCGAAGCGCCCGACGCTTTCGGGCATCTTTTGCCACGACGAAACTTTGCCGCTCGAAGAGGGCTTCCAAGTATAGTAGTCTTCCCCGCCGTATACGGAGTAGTCAACGCCTTCGTAGTTCCAGTCGCCGCGAAGAGAAACGTCTTCGAACGAGATTGTAGCCGCATTTGCTGAGGCCGCGATGAGCGCACCGCAAGCGAGTATTGATGTTAATTGGTATTTCATAGCTTGTCTTTTCCGTTGGTTGCCCCGCGGAGAAAACCGTGAAGCCCGAACGCGAAAAGACTGCGGGGCAAACAAAAAAATAAAAAGCCCCGCGGAAACATCGCGACAAGCCCTCGGAAATCCTTGCGCGGGAATCAAAGGGTGAATCTTTCAGACTCGTCTTCTGGCTTGTGTCCCCGCGCAAAACGCCTTCCCGCTGTTGCAGTGGCAAAATGTTTAGCGCGAAACGGACACTTACAGCGGCGCGACCGCGCCCGATTCTCACGGGCTTCCGTTTGTCTGAAAAATGTCGTAGGCGGAATCGAAATCCACCCTGTTAAATGAACTGTTAAGACAAAAAAATTATGCGCGGAAATTTGTCAACCGTTTTTTTTTGCGCCGAAAATGCGGAACGTTGCGGAACATTTTTTTTTGCAACAATAAACGCAAATAATTGTAGGAACTTTCAACGCGCGGGATTTGTTTTGGCGCAACGATTTTTGAGGCAGAGCGCGGACACAAGAAAACCTGCTGGTCGTGGCGTACTTGGGTACGCGAGAGTAGCAGGTTTTTGAAGTGGCGGCGCTCTGACCGAAAAGCGTTTGCCAAAATGTCGGGCGGGTGGGATTCGAACCCACGACCCTCTGGTCCCAAACCAGATGCGCTAGCCAGGCTGCGCTACCACCCGTACAAAATATTCGGAAGATAATTTGAATTGCGTCGAAAATGTCAAGATATTACGTTTCCGTTTTTCTCCCGCCCCGCGTTTCGAAACTCTTTCGCGGAATTTCCGCCGCGCCGCCAAACAAAAAACCGCCCCGATTCAGGAGGCGGTTTCGAAAAAAAATCTGTCGCGCTATTTTGCGGCGGGAGCTGCGGGAATCTGCGCGGGCGCGGAATCTACGTCGATAACTTCGACTTCGAAAATGAGCGTCGAGTTGACGGGGATTCCGGGGACGGGCTGGTTGCCGTAACCGAGCTTTGCGGGAATGTGCAGGCGAGCCTTGCCGCCTTTTGCCACTTTCTGCAAGCCTTCGCGGAAGCCGGGGATTACCTTTGAAAGGTTGAAAGTTGCGGGTTTGCCGCCCGCCTTTTCGGTGGTGTCGAAAACCGTGCCGTCGATGAGTTTGCCCGTGTACTTGATTGTAACGTCGGAGTCTTCCTTAGCCGTCGGGCCGTCGCCCTTTGCGATGATTTCGTACGCAAGACCGCTCTGGGTTTTGTTGACGCCCTCTTTCTTTTCAAGCTCTTTCCAGTATTCTGCGGCGACAGCTTCCGCCTTTGCGGCTTCCTTTGCGATGTTCGCTTCGGCGCGCGCGCTCAGGTATTGGAGCATTTTCGGACCGATTTCCTGAATGTTTTCGGGCATTTTCTTGCCTTCGAAAGAGTCTTTCATACCCGCGACAAAAACGTCGAATTCGGCGGGAGTAAGTTTGAGGTCGGAAAGTCCGTTGCGTTCGAACATCATCATGCCGAAGGTCTTGATGTATTCGTCGTTCGTATTGTCGGCGGCGTATGTTGCCGACGTAAGCGCGGCGAGCGCCGCCATTGTCGAGATGAATGTCTTTTTCAATTTAGTTCTTTCTGTTATAAATTAACGTCGGTTTACAAAATGTAATCGACGACTTTTAAGACAGATTAAATATGCCGGCGTTCCAAAATTCAAGCGCAAAATTTCCCCACGCGCCGAACTGCGGTTTGCGGCGTAAAAAAAGTTGCAAGCCCGCCGACTATATGAGATGAAACTGCCATGGCGGAAAAACACAGATTGCAGATTTGGTACACGGGGCGCGTTCAGGGCGTCGGGTTCAGATACAAAACTACGCAGATTGCGGCGGGCTTCGACGTGTGCGGCTTTGTGGAAAATCTCGATGACGGGCGCGTGCACCTGCTTGCCGTCGGGGACGAATCCGAAACGCGGGCGTTTGCCGACGAAATCGCGAAAGTCATGCGCGACTTCATTAAATCGACCGACGAACGCGCCGACACCGGCGACGTTTCCTACAAGGGATTCGAAATCAGACTATGAACGCAATAGAGATAAAAAATCTCAAAAAATATTACCGCTACGGCATACGCGGAATCGGCGTGTGCGCCCTCGACGGCGTGTCGTTCGACGTTGCGGAAGGCGAAGTTTTCGGGCTTGTCGGGCCGAACGGCGCGGGCAAGAGCACGACTATTAAAATTCTGCTGGGGCTACTCAGGCAAAATTCGGGCGAATGCAAAATTCTCGGCAATCCGACAAGCCACGCTACAAAGCGCGAAGTCGGCTACCTTCCCGAAAACCCCTATTTTTACAAGTTCCTAAGCGGGCTTGAGCTCGTTTCGTTCTACGCCGAACTTTGC
>OGFM01000029.1_pt1 | contig 118793 bp, 98 predicted proteins | sample 1570871 | NCBI WGS metagenome assembly OGFM01 (sample SAMEA2581957, study PRJEB24529) | metagenome | biome: Human gut stool | place: China | collected 2011
ACCTCCCTAGGTACCACACGTTTCTTCCTCTCCATCCATCTGCCTCATTTATCATACATGATTCCGTGTAGTTATTGGGTTTCAACTTGTGGTGCAGTCTTACCCTCATGCATGACCTCATATGAGATTTCTGTTCGTCAGACCAGAGATTTGCCCGTGAGTTAGTATGTTCCTCACATCCAGCTTCCTTCAGATTCCATCTCACGATGAACACCCTTGCCTTCGGCTATATCCTTCCCACTACCGGGTGGATTCGGGACTTTAACCCGTTAGAAACGTGCGCCGCTAGGCGCACATCAAGAGGGCGACAGCACAAAATGCTGCCGCCCTCTGCCATTATTCAGAGAGGGCACTGAAAAACATACCATTTTTATTTTGACTTTAATAAAAAAGAAAAAATCCATCAGAGTTTTTATGATTCTGGTGGATTTTCTGTTAGACAAAATATAAATTGCTTGTCTTTTTCGGCCAAAGTTCTTATTTTTCATTCATTAATTTAATTATTCTCTTAAGATTTACTGCAAAGATCGTCATTGCTCCTTGCATTTCCATACAAATAAGACCTGATGATGACGCTACGTCATAACCATGCCGATGTTTTAGTTCGCTGTTCTTAGCTTCTATTTTATAGCGTTCCCGCATTTTTTCTTTGAAATGCTCAGTTTCCTGAAATTTAACCTGTTCACTGTGGGAATCGCAAATGATTGTTTCTGTGTATGTTTTCTTTTTGGCTCCTTCTTTATAACAGCCACCACGATAAGGACAACATTTACATTTTTCAATATCGAAAAAATAGACCATACGTGGGTTTTTGTTTTTTTATCTTTTTTCCTTTTATCGAAATATTTATGAATGGCTAAATGTCCGGCTTTACACTGATACATTCCGGCATCTTTATTAAATTCAAACTCATCTTCCTTTCTTCGGTTACCTTGTGTAATAATTGGATTTAGTTTTGCTATCAGTTCATAATCACCTTCTTTTGCTGCCTCGATATTTTTCTTTTCAGAATAAGCCATATCTCCAATGACTGATTCAATCTGTATCCCAGCAGCTTTACTTTTTTGTACAAGTTTTGGCAGTTCTTTGCCATCTGTTTTTTCGCCGCTGGTGATTGTGGCAGCTGTGATGATCCGTTCTTCTGTCATTGCTATGTGTGTTTTATATCCAAAAAATGAAGTGTCGGCTGTCTTATGACCAGTTTTTGCATCTTCATCCTTTGAAGTTTCTAAATGTTCCATGTCATCAGTGACAGATTCTTCTAGTAGATTTAATTTTTCCTGCACTTTTGGATAACTGCAGATTTCTTCATTTCCTTTTACAACATCAATAAGCTGTTTACAGTATTTTAGTTCTTTTTCTAAAGAATCCTCTGTGTTTTTATCAGGAAATTTTTCTTTCATTGTTTCATCAATCTCATAGATGCTACGGCGCAGTTTTTTTGATTGTTCCTGGAGTACTTGACGGGGAGTCTTTTGATTGTATCTTGATTTTGTATGCGTAGCATCCACAATAATGGATTTTGACTTAATAATTCCTTTTTCTAATGCTAACTGAACTGTTTTGGCAATCAGCATATCCAAAAGATTCATATCCTTTAAACGCAGCTTCCGAAATTTTGTCAATGAACTTGGATTTATAACTTCATCTTCTGGAGCCATGTCCAAAAAAATATTTAAAAGACATATCGTATTTAGAACGTTCAACCACATCAACATCTGATAAATCATAAATTGATTTTAAAAGAAGATATTTAAACATTCGGATAGGTGGAACTGCATTTCGTCCGTTATCCAGACAATAATTAGCAAGCAATTCATCATAAATAAAGTTAAAATCAACCAATTCTTTTATCTGCCGGAGAAGATTATCTTTCGGGATTACTAATTCATATATTTCCATGTATGGACTTAGCATCAATTTCTGCTGTTGTTCGATCATAAAAACACCGCCTATATTTGATAGATACATTGTACCAAATATAGACGGTATAATCTACTTTTTCAGTGCCCTCGTCCTTGCTGGTGGGTAATCATAACCACCGGCTTAGCCGTTGGTTTGCTCACGCCCTATAAGGGCTTATTACCGGCTCTGGAGTCTAAAGACTCATCGAATGGTTCGCCAGCCGCAACGTCATTTACCTACTAAGCCCCTTGGGCTTATTCTGTCTGTTTGTTTTTACTGGCTCACCCGTGAACGGGTCAATATACTCTTTCAGAGTCATTTGATCATATTCCAAATCTTCTTTTAACTGATTTTGAATATATTCCTGTATTTTCTTTGCATTTTTGCCTACTGTATCTACGTAATATCCTCTGCACCAGAAATGCCTGTTTCCATACTTATATTTTAAATTCGCATGTCTTTCAAATATCATTAGCGTACTTTTTCCTTTTAAATACCCTACGAAACCTGACACACTTATGCTTGGTGGAATCTCTACTAACATATGTATGTGATCCGGGCATACTTCTGCTTCGACAATTTTTGCACCTTTTCTTTTACATAACATGCTTAATATATTAGCTATATCACGTTTTAACTGTCCATATATTAGTTTTCTGCGATACTTTGGTGCAAATAACAATGTGATACTTACAATTCCATTTCGTGTGTGCTAAACTATTTATATCCATATGGATACCTCCTCTGCTTGTAATGCGGTTGGCGAACCTGCATTATTATAGCATTGGAGGTTTTTTCTGTAAGCTAAAGCATTTCCAACCACTCGCATAGCAAGTGGTTTATTTGTTTCCAGCATTCCATTTTTCGGAACACGAAAAACTCCATCCTGGAAACAGGGCCTTGCCCTAACAATAAAAGGAGATAGCCACAACGGCTATCTCCTTTTTTAAACGCTTATCTATTATTCAGTTTGTAAAATAAAATCTGCTACGCTTTTGGGAATAGTATAATATTCAATATAATCTCCGTCCTGTGTACCATTATCTGGAATAGTCTCACTTATAAAATATTCATTATTAGATGCTTCATATAACATAATCGTATACATTGTGGTCAAAACCTTTTCTTTAGTTCTTCTCCTAAACGAATATGCTGATATATTACGCCTTAAAATCGCATCGTTTGGTATATCATCTATTGAACTCCAACTATCTGTATCTAAGCCTTCAATGAATGCCGTTATCTCTTCCTTGTTATCTATTTTTATATCTAATTCATCTTCATCACTTATAACTATTTTAGTGATTTTAGAAACAATTGTTTCATCATTATATGTTTTTTTCTTTGTTCCATAACTACTATCCGTATTATTGACAATTCTATTTTCCCAATTATCCAGAATATCTTCTGATATAGGTTGAGTTATTGTAATTTTATTTTCAATTGAATTCAAAAATTGCCCCGCGCTTTTTGGAATGGAAATAACATCACTATCTTGAATAATATAATAGTTGTCATCTACTTTATATAACTCATATGGGTCTTCCCTAATATAGTACTCTTCATCATCTTTTACAAATTCATAAGCTATAAATTTGTAAATACATTTACCAAAATCTTCTTTTTCTTCAATATATTTCCATTCTTGAAATTTCATTTCCTCAAAAAAAAATTCTAAATCATCCGAATTCACTATAGTTCCTATCTCTTTACCATTTGATGACTGTATCTCAACAAATTGATATACTCTTTCAATATCAAATCCTTTTGAAGTACATCCCAATAGACCTATCATACATATTACAATTATTAATAACCCTTTTATTTTCATACAAATCCTCCTCAAAAAATTTTTTTTATATTATAAAAGAGTTTTGAATAAAAACAATAAGTATGCCCCGATATACAGTTTTTCGCCCTAACATACACAACTATTTCATAGTGTATTCTCACGATATATGTTATAATTTGTATCAGATTAGTTGCTTCCTACTACAAATATAATAAAAGAGGTAAAAAATGTTTACTGTTGCTATTTGTGATGATGACAAGATTGTACTCAGTTCAATTCAAAAATGCATAGAAGAATTTGCCACCGAAAATAATATATCCATATCCGTTGATTTATATGATTCCGGCAAAAAATTGTTAGAATCATCACTAAAATATAACGTTATCTTCTTGGACATTATTTTACAAACAGAAAACGGCATAGATATAGGTACTCAGCTCCGAAAATTGAATGCATTTACATATATAATTTATATTACGAATTATAAACAATATCATGAAACGGCACATAATAATGTACATTCTTTTGCATTCCTTACTAAGCCAATTTCAAAAAAAATCATTTATAAACAACTTAATGACATTCTTATTTATGAATCACAAAATAATGATCCCCTTTATATTGCGCGTTTCATAACTTATGAGCAAGGATTGACCGAATTTAATATAGATGATATATATTTTTTTGAATATATAAAGAAACGATATGTCAAGATATGCAGTAAAAGCGGTGATTATCATTTTAATGAAAAAATCGGAAATATAGATATTGACATGGCGAGTTATAACTTTTTTATGCCACATCAAAGTTTTGTAGTTAATTTAAAATATGTAAAAGATATAAAAAACTACGAATTATTAATGACCAATGGGATAAGGATTCCTTTGTCTCAAAAACGTGCCGTACTATTCAAAAATGCTCTAAACAATTATTTAGAAAAAATGTTAATACTATAAAGGGAGATGCATTTATGAATACTTATATCATTTACTTTGTTTCTGTAATTAATTGTTATGTTTCTGCACAACTAATTTTTGATCATTTTAAAATAAATTTTAACTCTATATATTCACAAAAATGGATTTATAATATAGTTACCATTTCCGTCGGAGTCTTAATTGGAATTATAAATCTTTTTAATTACCCTATTTTAAATTTTGCAAGTTGGATTATCATTCTTACACCTGTTATATGCTTACTATTTTATGATCCATGGAGTTCAAAGAAAACTTTACTCCTGGATTTATACTTTTTCATATTTCTTTTAACTTTTTTTGAAACAATAGGGGTCGCTCTATATGAATTGTTTTTGATTTTTATTAAGTTTCCATTATGCGAACCAGCACATTCCGTTTTTAAAATGGCTATTTCAAAATTATTAATTATATGTTTATACCAGGTAACCAAGAATCGTTATTTATCAAAACAGCATAGTGTACTTCCTATGAAACAATTGATTTTATATATTTTATTATCATTCTGTAGTATAGTAAACATTTGCTTAAACGCTAAAATAGGTTATTCTGTTACAATACCGGAGACTGACAAATATATAGGATATTTAACAATTATAATTACCGTATTTATTAATCTTCATATTATGTGGCTACTTGAATACATTATTGAAAATCAAAAATTAAAGTCTAAAATAGCCCGATCAGAGCAGCAAGCAAACTTACAACTTAAATATTATAAACAATTAGACGCAAACTATCAGAAATCGTTACAAATGATACATGACATAGATAAGCATGTTAATACGATAGAGCAACTATATAAAAGCAATGAATTTGAAAAAGCAGATAACTATATCAAAGGAATGGATAGACTTATATCAGATTTTGTATTATTCCCATACAGCAATAATACAGTTCTAAATCTTATACTGAACGAAAAAAAGATTTTTGCAGAACAACACGGCATTCTGTATAAATGTACCGTTGAACAAACTGATTTTAGATTTATGGATGACATTGACATCACAACTATATTTTCAAATTTGCTTGAAAACGCCTTATCTGCTAGTGCTCTTTGCAAAACCAATAAAGAAGTATCAGTAATAATTAGTTCCCATAATAACTTTGTTATAATCAACGTCAAAAATAGTTGCAATTCATACACAAAATGCGGAACATTCTCTTCTAAAGACTATGGAACTGGTCTTTACAATGTTGAAAATAGTGTTAAGAAATATGAAGGTTTCTTAAAAATCAGCTACTCGCAAACCGAATTTAACTGCAATGTTGTTTTAAGTAATACGCACTAATTAATACTTAATTCCTTCATCAACACATATAATCCTTTGCAAATCAAAATACCGGCTGTCAGGAATTTCTATCTGACAAACGGTATTTCACTTTTTGTTTTCTATTAAAATAGAAGTCTTCCAATTTTTCTTCCCTTCTTTGTAAGCGATGAATAACACGCCGTCTACCCTTTTGCTAAATTCTGTTAAAACAGGAAACGATTAACATTTATTATCAATTCCTCTGCTACCTAAGTGGCAGGGGAATTCTATTTTCCGGAACATTAGATTCCACGTTAATCAGCCCTGAACATTTTTCCTTTATAAAGTCACTCCATGGCATCAGCTGCTCTATACCTGCGGACGAATTCATGTAATCCGGCATATACAGGAGTACCGTATAGAGGTACTGGAAAATATTCAGATTGTTTGCTTTTGCTGTTTCCACGATACTGCACATCACCGCACTTGCTCCGGCACCGGCTTCTGATGTGTGGAACAGGAAGGCTTTCCGTCCGATTGCATAGCTTTTGGCTTTTCGTTCAGCATGGTTGTTCGAGATTTCACACCGGCCATCCAGTAGATAATTCATCAGTTGTTCTTTTATGGCTTTTTACAGTTGTTACTGTTTCTTCCGGTTATAATGCTTTCAAGCACTTCCAGCCCTTTTTGTATTTCCTGTTCGTCCGGTTTTCCATATCCTAACAAGAGTACCGGTCTTCCCTCCGGCGGTGTGTGAATATAATGCTCTCTGATACCCATAAGGCGGATTCCGCACTCTGCGGCTTTTTTACAGATTTCTTCCTCTGTAAGCGTTGTATTCACCTGCACAAGCACATGCAGTCCTGCGTTATCCCCTGCAATATTCTCCACCCAGTTTTTTTTCTTCAATTCGCCGACTAAAAAATCATGCTTGTTTTTATAAATTCCACGCATTTTATTTAAATGTCTGCCAAAGTATCCTCCCCGGATGAATTCCCGCAATACTTCCTGCTGAATCTTCGAAACGGTTGTGGAATAGAAGCTGCATGATTCCTGATATTTTTTTAACAAATGCAACGGAAGAACCATGTAGCTGATTCGCAGGGACGGCGCAATACTTTTTGAAAAAGTACCCAGATATATCACCTTTTCCTCGTGATCGATACTCTGCAGTGACGGGATCGGCTTTCCTTTATAACGGTACTCACTGTCATGATCATCCTCGATCAGATATCTGCCTTCTTTCTCCGATGCCCATTTTAAAAGGTCCAGCCGCTGTTTTAAAGGCATGACTGTTCCCAAAGGAAACTGGTGTGACGGCATAACATATAAGATATCTGCGTTTTCCCTGCGCACCGCCTCGATCGGCATACTCCCCTGCTCTGCCGGAATATTTTTCACCAGATAACCTATATTGGAAAAAGTACGGTACGCCTGCAGATAAGTCGGATCATCCATCAATACGGTCTTCTTTTCTCCTAACACCTGCGCAAGCAGAAGTTCTAAATATTCATTACCTGCGCCGATTATGATCTGTTCTGCGACACAATTCACACCTCTTGCCTGATGAAGATAATCTGCAATTGCCATGCGCAGTTCGTGATCTCCCTGTCCATCTCCCGACAAAAGAATTTCTTCCCTGTCATCAAGCAGGACATTTTTATGCAGTTTCCGCCAGACATTGTACGGAAAATTCTGCGTATCGATCGTGTAAGGGGAAAAATCAATTTCCTTCTGTTTTGAAGATCCTGCTCCATGTTTTATCTCAGTTTTCCATCCCGGCTGCCAGTCCTGCCCTGCCTGCAGTTTTTCCTGCATGTGATTCCGCTGTTCTAACTGATACAACGCTTCAATATCACAGACAAAATATCCCCGGTATGGTTCTGCCTCAATATACCCTTCTGCCAAAAGCTGATCGTATGCCAGTTCCACCGTGCTGCGGCTCACAGACAGATTTTTTGCCAATAAACGGGTTGACGGTAATTTTTCCCCTTTGGAAATCTTACCGTCAACAATCTCATTTTTTATATATTCATATATTTTTTCATAAAGGGGCGCTTTCGCGCCCCCCTGCAGATCAATCATAATCTCGTTCATTGCAATCCTCTTACTCTTTGCCAATTCTGATGTCTGGTATCCCCTGCCGCCTTTTACGCTTTGGAAGTCTTAATTTCCCGGATGATCTCCTCTTTCAGATCGAATGCACGATCCTTCATCTTCTTAGAAGCAGAGCTTGTAGACAAGATCCTGGAAATACATTTGGACGCAGTATCGTAACGTTTGAAATGCTTTGACATAACAGCTAACAGGTAATCTACTGTTGTCTGATCCATGCCGCACATTGGAAACATCTCAGTTGATACTGCTTTTAAAAAGCCTTCATAAGCCTGATTATAAAATGCCTCCTGCTGCTCCAGACACTCCCTGCGTTCCTGTTCCAGCGAAGCATCCTTCTCATCCATGCCCTCTAACTTTCCACGATAGAGCCATGAAATCTTAAGACAGGTATATGCCTTCTCACTTGCTTTTCCTTTTTTTACCAGAGTATTAAACAGTGCGAGTTTGTAACGGTTAATTGCCGTATCATAATCATATACCGCCGGTTCTTCACCAGTCGGCTTAAAATTTGCACATATTTTCTCTTTGATCAGTTTGATCTGGACCGATGACAGATGTTCAAAGTAGCGGTTCATTGCTGTATAACCGCAGTTTGGACATGATGCAACATCATATTTTAAAGTATCAATATACATAAATCTTGGTCTCAGATCAAAATCCGGTTCGAGACGTTTCACTCTTCCGTTTTTGATCATTTTTGTTTTGAACACTTTATCGCACACAGTGCAGCGCACTGATTTTTCTAACAGAAATGATTCCTCAGAAGGTATTTCTTCTTTTGCCTCTCCCTGCTCTGTTGATGCATTGGTTCTTTTTTCTTCTTCAAACAGATTTTCTGTACCCTCTGTCTTCAGACCGAACTTTTCCAGTCCCTTGAATAAATTCATATCCGTTCCTCCAATATTGACTGCTTTTCTTGATCGCAATTTAGTTATTTGATGGTAATTTAAATGAACTCTTCAGCGAAACGATCCTGTTAAATACGAGATGTTCCGGTGTAGAATCTTTTGCATCTACACAGAAGAATCCCTGACGCACAAACTGGAAGCTATCATAAGCCTTTGCGTCTGCAAGATTCTCCTCTGCATAACAGTCCTTTAATACTGTCAGTGAGTTTGGATTCAGGTTCAGGCTTCCGTCCTCATTGTATACACCCTTCTCTTCATCCACAATATTTTCATACAACCGGATCTCTGCTTTTACATTCTTCTCAGCAGATACCCACTGGATCGTTCCTTTTACTTTACGTCCATCCGGGCTGTTTCCTCCGCGGGAAGCCGGATCGTAGGTACAGTGGATCTCTGTCACTTTACCGTTCTCATCTTTCACGAAGCTGTTGCATGTTACAAAGTATGCATTCATAAGACGGACTTCATTTCCCGGGAACATACGGAAGTATTTCTTTGGTGGTTCTTCCATAAAGTCCTCACGGTCGATGTAAATTTCCCTTCCAAATGGAACTTTTCTGCTTCCAAGTTCTTCATTTTCAAGGTTATTCACAACATCCAGATATTCAATCTGTCCTTCCGGATAGTTATCAATGACTACTTTGACCGGATCAAGGATTGCCATCATACGTGGTTTCTTTAATTTCAAATCCTCACGGATACAGTACTCGAGCATTGCATAATCGACAGAACTGTTTGCTTTGGAGATTCCGCAAAGATCTACGAACATCTTAATGGATTCCGGTGTAAATCCTCTTCTTCTGAGCGCTGCGATCGAAACCAGACGAGGATCATCCCATCCGTCAACGATGTCTTCTTCTACCAGACGTTTGATGTAACGTTTTCCGGTTACTACATTTGTGAGGTATAATTTTGCAAACTCAATCTGTCTTGGCGGCATCTCATCCTTATTTGGGATCATATCTTTGCCAACTTCTTCCACTACCCAGTTATATAATGGTCTGTGGTCTTCGAACTCCAGAGTACAGATAGAATGGGTAATTCCCTCGATCGCATCCTCGATTGGATGTGCATAGTCATACATTGGATAGATGCACCATTTGTCGCCTGTTCTGTGGTGTGTCATATGTGCCACACGATAGATAACCGGATCTCTCATATTAATATTGGAAGATGCCATGTCGATCCTTGCACGGAGTACTTTTTCTCCATCGGCGAACTTACCATTCTTCATATCTTCAAATAATGCCAGATTCTCTTCTACAGAACGTGTGCTGTATGGATCTTCTTTTCCCGGTTCTGTCAAAGTTCCTCTGTATTCACGGATCTGTTCTGCGGAAAGGTCTGATACGTAAGCTTTTCCCTTTTTGATCAGCTTTACAGCTCCTTCATACATCTGTTCGAAATAATCCGATGCAAAGAACAGTCTTCCCTCCCAGTCAGCGCCAAGCCATTCAATATCAGACTGGATCGCCTCTACAAATTCTGTTTTCTCCTTGGTCGGGTTTGTATCATCAAATCGAAGATTGAACTTTCCGCCGTACTTCTGTGCCAGCCCGTAGTTTAAAAGAATGGACTTTGCATGTCCAATATGAAGGTAACCGTTTGGTTCCGGTGGGAATCTGGTATGAACCTCATGGCAGTATCCCTCCTCGATATCTTTATCAATCATCTGCTCAATAAAATTCTTAGAGACAGTCTCGTTTTCCATAATTTCCTCCTTGTTTTTCAAAAATGAAGTCTATCTAACATATTACATGATGTATGATTCAGACGCAAGCATAAAATCGCTCGGCATTCTTTATTATAGCATACTTTTCACTGTTTTCCAGCTATTTACAAAACAAAAAAGAAGCGGCTGCACTCAAGCAGCTTCGCTTCCTTTTCATGCCTTTTACCGGTCTTCCCTGAAATATGCCTCTCCAAGGCTTGCCGGCGGCTGATTTTCCTGTTTATTTCTCTTACTTGTGATGATCAGGACGATAATTGTCACAACATACGGAAGCATTTTTACAAGCTCCTGTGTTGCCCTATTCAATCCCGGAAGATAGATATATAAAATATATAATCCACCAAACACAAAAGATCCCCAGATCGCATGATCCGGATTCCACAATGCCAGGATTACAAGTGCGATTGCAAGCCATCCTCTGTCACCGAATCCATTGTTCGACCAGGTACCACCCAGATATTCCATAACAAAATAAAGTCCGCCAAGACCTGCGATTGCTGCGCCGGTCACTGTGGCAGCATATTTGTACTTTGAGACATTGATACCTGCTGCATCCGCTGTTGCCGGGCTTTCGCCGACCGCTCTTAAGTTCAGTCCTTTTCTTGTTTTCTTTAAAAAGTAAGTCATGACAACCGCCACGATAACGGACAGATATGTCAGGAATCCATAAGAAAAGAAAAGTGTTCCGATCACCGGGATCTTTGAGAGTCCCGGAATAGTGGCACGGTATGCAGCCGCCGTTGTCTGAACGGAAATCTGTCCGACACCTCCAGCCAGCTTGGAAATGGAACCACCGAAGAAGTTACCAAATCCAACACCAAATGTCGTAAGTGCAAGTCCCACCACATTCTGGTTCGCTCTGAGTGTGATTGTCAGGAAACTGTAGATCAATCCGCCCAGGGCAGATGCGATCAGGGAACACAGCAGTGAAACCAGCACCCCGATGGCTCCGTTTGGCGTCTCTGTACTTTTTTCATAAAAGAAAGCACCCATAAGTCCTGCGATACCACCCATGTACATAATTCCCGGAATTCCGAGGTTTAAGTTACCGGATTTTTCTGTGACGATCTCTCCGGATGCACCAAATAAAATAGCGACTCCCTGTCCGATTGCCTTCTGGATAAACGTCAGTAATAATGTCATTCTATTTCTCTCCTTTCTTGCGGAACTCCAATTTGTAGTTAATAAAGAATTCACATCCGATCAGGAAAAATAATAAAATACCTGTAATAATATCTGATGCATTTTCATTCAGACCAAACTGCGATGCCACCTGGATCGATCCCTGCTGCATAAATACAAGGAATCCGGAAACAAGGATCATCGCAAGCGGATTAAACTTTGACATCCATGCAACAATGATCGCAGTAAATCCCCGTCCACCTGCTGTACTTGTCGAGATGGTATGGCTCGCACCGCTGACGATCACTGCACCGGCAATTCCACAGATCGCACCGGAGATCATCATTGTACGGATAATGACCTTCTTCACATCGATTCCTGCATATCTTGCAGTATTCTGGCTTTCTCCGACAACCGAGATCTCATATCCCTGTTTGGAATATTTCATATAAACATAAACTACTAATGTAATTGCTAAAACAATGATAACATTTAATGTATATGCATTGCCAAAAATTGTTGGAAACCATCCACCTTTTGTTGCTGCATTGATAATACCAACGGTATTAGAACCAGACGGATTCTCCCAGAATACAATACAGAACGTTACGATCTGCATTGCGACATAATTCAGCATTAAAGTAAATAAAGTCTCATTGGTATTAAAATATGCTTTAAAAATGGCAGGGATCACACCCCAGATCAGTCCGGCCAGACCACTGACAACAAAAATCACGATCAGCAGTAACCAGTTTGGCATTTTATCGCCAAAGTAGATCATCATTGCCGCTGCCGCTGTACCGCCCATTAAAATCTGTCCTTCTGCACCGATGTTCCAGAATTTCATTTTAAATGCAGGGGTAAGACCAATTGCAATACATAAAAGCACCATCATTTCACGGATAGTCACCCAGATCCTCCGGTTGCTTCCAACTGCTCCATCAATAATTCCAAGATACACTTCGATCGGATTCTGTTTTGTGACTGCCACGATCACAAGTGCCGCTACTACCAGTGACAATGCAACTGCGATCAGTCGGATCGCCCACGCCTTTCCCACACTGATATGGTCTCTCTTCACCATACGTGCAAAAGGTTCTTTCTTCGAAATCACGTTTTCCTTACTCATTCTTATCCTCCGTCAAACCAGTCATCATCAGTCCCAGTTTTTCCTTCGTTGTGGTACGCGCATCCACGATACCCGCAACTTTTCCACTGTTCAATACTAAAATCTTATCACAAAGTTCTAGCAGGACATCCAGATCCTCACCTACACAGATGACTGCAACTCCTTTTTTCTTCTGGTCATTCAACAGATTGTAAATCGTGTATGATGAATTGATGTCAAGTCCTCTGACCGGATACGCAACCATCAGCACAGTCGGATTGCTTGCGATCTCACGGCCGACAAGGATTTTCTGTACATTACCGCCGGAAAGCCTGCTGACCGGAGTATCCACACCCGGTGTCACAACATCTAATTTCTCCACAATATCTTCTGCAAGTTTCTTTGGAGATTTACGGTCGGCAAAGAAATGTCTGCCTTCCTTATAGCTTCGGATCATCATATTATCTGTCAGATCCATAGAACCAACAAGTCCCATTCCAAGACGGTCTTCCGGCACAAACGATAACGTGATACCAAGATTTTTAATATCCTCCGCCTTCATCTCAGAGATTTTTTCTGTCGTACCCTCCGGGGAAAAATAAAGAATCTCGCCGCTCTCGATCGGCTGAAGTCCTGCAACGGACTCTAATAATTCTTTCTGTCCGCTTCCTGAAATTCCTGCCACACCAAGGATTTCCCCACTGTAGGCGGTGAAGGAAGCCTCTGTCAGAACCTTAAGTCCCTCCTTGTTCCTACACGTAATGCCACGCATCTCAATACGTTTTTCTGCTCCTACAGGCTCAGTACGGTTGATATCCAGTTTTACTTTCTCGCCGACCATCATCTCTGTGAGTGATTCTACAGTTGCCTTCGCCGTCTCTACCGTATCAATATATTTTCCTTTTCGAAGCACTGCGACACGGTCAGAAAGTTCCAATACTTCATTTAATTTATGTGTGATGATAATAATGGATTTTCCTGCTTTCCTCATGTTCCTGAGGACTGCAAATAATTTTTCAGTCTCCTGCGGTGTCAATACGGCTGTCGGTTCATCGAGGATCAGAATGTCTGCCCCGCGGTAAAGTACTTTTACGATCTCTACGGTCTGTTTCTGTGAGACAGACATGTCATAAATTTTCTGGGACGGATTGAGGTCAAATCCATACTGTTCTGTCAGTTCCCTGATTTCTTTCTCTACCTGTTTCATATTCAGTTTTTCTTTTCCAGGCAGACCTAAAATAATATTCTCGGCGGCTGTCAAAATATTGATCAGCTTGAAATGCTGATGAATCATTCCAATACCGAGTGCGAAGGAATCTTTTGGGGAGCGGATGGTCACTTCTTTTCCATCCACATAAACTTCTCCTTCGTCCGGGAAGTAAATTCCGGAAAGCATGTTCATCAACGTAGTCTTTCCACTACCATTCTCTCCTAAAATCGAAAGAATTTCACCTTTCCTGACGGTCAGATTCACGTTATCGTTCGCAATCACGTCACCGAAACGTTTGGTTACACCTTTCAGTTCAATAGCGTTTCCTGTTTCCACAAGTAATCCTCCTAAATACGAAAATCCTTTCAATCTGTATCTTGAAAGGATTTATCTGTTTTCTTCCAATATTTCTATCATTGCAGAGCACAGAAACCATCTGTGCCCTGCCGGTTTATCTTAAAAATTAGTTTGCCTGAGATGTGATGCCATCAATGATAATATCAAAGGATGGTGCAGATGCCAATTCAGATTCATGATAATAACCGTCTGAAACGTAATCAGCATATTTTGCGTAATCTCCGCCTTCTGCGATCAGGTCTTCTAAGGAAGATCCGTTTACTGTAAATGTAGATGTATCAAATACATGAAGAGAACCATCTTTTAATGCTGCTTCTACTTCTTCTACTTTTGCGTCTGTTCCTTCTGCTGCAACAGCCTCATTGACCGGAGTGATTCTGACTGCATCCTCAGAGAATCCTTTGCACCAGTCTGTGTCGATTGCTTTTCCATCTAATACGCACTGTACAGCGTAAGTATAATATACACCCCAGTTATTTGTAGGAGATGTCAATGCTGCGTCCGGAGCAACAGATGTCATATCTACGTTGTAACCAACACAAGGAACACCTGCTGTCTCACATGCTGATGGAGCACCTGTTGTATCGGCATGCTGGCTGATCAGTACACAGTTATCTGCGATCAGCTGATTTGCAACTTCGCCCTCTGCTGTCATATCTGCCCAGCTGTTTGTATACTGAACTTCCATTGTAACAGATTCACATACGCTCTTAGCACCTAAGTAGAAAGATGTGAATCCTGAAATAACCTCTGCATATGGGAATGCACCTACATAACCGATTTTTGCCTGGTCTGCTGTGATATCACCATTCTCGATCATCTCATTTAATTTCATACCTGCAACAACACCGGATACATAACGTGCTTCATAAATTGCATCGAAGTAGTTGTGCATGTTAGAAAGTCCGGAACTTGCTGCCTGATATCCTGTTGCATGACAGAACTGAATGTCCGGATACTCCTGTGCTGCCTGTAAAATGTATGTCTCATGTCCAAAACTTGTTGCAAAAATAATATTACATCCCTGATCTGCAAGGTCTACTGCTGCATCATAGCAGGACTCATCCTCCGGGATTGTTGTCTTCTCAATAATCTGGTCATCTGATAAACCAAGGTTTGCTGCCATCTCATCAATACCTGCCATATGAGCTGCTGTATATCCCTCGTTCTCATCACCGATATAAATAACACCGACTTTGATATCTGCTGCAGAAGCTGCTGCCTGTGTGCCATCTGTACCAGCCTCTGTAGAAGCTGCTGCAGAATTATCTGCTGCACTGCTGTTGTCTGCTGTGTCTCCACATCCTGCCACCATACCGACAGTCATTCCCATTGCCAATAAAATACTTAATGTTTTCTTCATATAATCCTCCTTGTTTTGCGAAGCAAAATCCAATTTTACGAAGTAAAATTTAACCTCTGGTGAAGAGAGGATTTAGCCTCCTTGTTTTCCGTAGGAAAAACTAATTTCAAAATACAAAAGTCAATTTAGCATAGCAATTTTTTATCGTCAATATGATTTGTATGGTAATTTTCAAAAAAACGTCAATTTTTGCAAAAAATTTTTTATTGATAAGATGAACTAATACAGGAGATATTTTTAACTAATAAAAAATACAGTCTTTCTCCGTCATTTGGAAAAAGACTGTATCTTTATTCTTATACTCTTCTAATGTGCTGATGTGTAAACAGGTGATCCTGACAATACTCATAATTGCCCTCGCACTTCGAACAGAAACGGAACTGTAAGTTCGGATCATCCAGCTCTGTCCGTCCGCAGACCGCACATTTGTGTTTTGCAATACCGGAACCAGGTCGCGGCTCTCTCATCTGCGCCCTAAACTGCTGCCTGCGATGCACCTCATGTGGGGTATACCGGCTCAGATTCCTCGTGGACAGGAAGAAAATGAGGTAATTTAACAGTGACATCACAATGCATAACAGCATAATCCCTGCATACCATAATGCAGTGGATGCAGACTGTGTATATGCATAAATCGCATGATAGGTATCCCACACGCTGAAGATCATGATCACAACATATACGGCTGCCATCCATTTCATTTTTATCGGAATGATAAAGTACAGTAACACCTGCATATCCGGATATAAGGTCGCAAATGCAAGGAATATAGACATATTGATATAGGAAGTACTGATCATCTGTCCCATCATTGTGCTTGCAGTGTGGGCAAAACTGCCACCCATAAACAGATAGATCAGACCATACGCCAAAAGGCTTCCCACTTCAGTCAGCAGGATTCCGCCGATGATATAGGCATTAAAACGGAAAGTTCCCCACGCGCGCTCCAACGCAGTTCCAAGCTGATAATAAAACATCATCATGATCAACAGAAAAATGATATTGCTGTCTGTCGGCATTAAAATCCATGTGATAAGTCTCCAGATCTGTCCGTGTAAAATGTAATAAGGCTGGAAATTCAAGAATCCCAATATATTCGGTGCCACCATGTTCAATACAAATCCAACGGAATATGCTCCGATCAGATACACGATCAGATTCGGTACCGCATATCTTCCAAATTTACGCTCCAGTTTATTTAACCAGTTCATATTGCTGCTCCTTTTTTTCAAATACTCTTTGGACTGTCTTCTTTTTCAAACAATCTAGCTAAAGTATATCTATGCAGGAAACCTTTGTCAATCAGCGCTAAATTTCTTCATAAAAAGTTTAGATTTTTCAGATTATTTTGTCATTGTTTTTTGTTTTTTCCTGTCGTATAATGTACATTGCTTGGTTTTTGAGCACATATATATAATAGGAAGAAATAGTGAACATAGACTATTGATAGATTTGATTTACAAGAGATAATTTGGAGGAAAGATATGAGTAACAATACACTTCATAAACTTGGTATTGATATTGGTTCCACGACAGTCAAAGTAGCTGTGCTGGATGAGAATGACAACCTGTTATTCTCCAATTACGAGAGACATTTCGCCAATATCCGTGAAACTCTCTCCCTGCTGGTGGAAAAAGCTTATAAACAGCTTGGGGATATGCAGATTGCCCCGATGATCACCGGTTCCGGTGGTCTTACCCTTGCAAAACATTTAGACGTGCCGTTTGTCCAGGAGGTCATCTCCGTATCCACTGCTTTACAGCACTATGCACCACAGACCGATGTTGCCATCGAGCTTGGCGGTGAGGATGCGAAGATCATTTATTTCGAGGGCGGTAATGTGGAACAGCGTATGAACGGTATCTGTGCCGGTGGTACAGGTTCTTTTATCGACCAGATGGCATCCCTCATCCAGACAGATGCGACCGGACTGAACGAATACGCAAAGAATTATAAGGCAATTTATCCGATCGCCGCCAGATGCGGTGTATTTGCCAAGACAGATATCCAGCCTCTGATCAACGAAGGTGCAACCAGGGAAGACTTATCCGCTTCCATTTTCCAGGCAGTTGTCAACCAGACGATCAGCGGTCTTGCCTGCGGCAAACCGATCCGTGGACACGTTGCTTTCTTAGGAGGTCCCCTGCACTTTTTATCCGAGTTAAAGGCTGCGTTCATCCGTACCTTAAACTTAGACGAGGAGCATGCGATCACTCCTTTGAATTCCCATCTTTTTGCAGCGATCGGTTCTGCACTGAACTATAAAGAGGACAAAGTAACTACTTTAGCAGGATTACATACAAAACTTCAGTCCGATATCCATATGGAATTTGAAGTTGCAAGACTTGATCCTTTATTCAAAGATCAGGCAGAATACGATGCTTTCCGCACACGCCACGACGGACATCATGTAAAGTCCGCAGATCTGGCTTCTTACGAAGGAAACTGCTACCTTGGTATCGATGCAGGTTCCACCACAACGAAAGTTGCCCTGATCGGTGAGGATGGTTCTCTGCTGTACTCCTTCTACAGCAATAACAACGGAAGCCCGCTCTCTACTGCGATCCGTGCGATCAAAGATATTTATTCCAAACTGCCGGAAAAGGCACACATTGTACACTCCTGCTCCACCGGATATGGTGAGGCGTTACAGAAGGCTGCTCTGAAATTAGATGACGGCGAAGTAGAAACTGTCGCACATTTTTATGCCGCAGCATTCTTTGATCCGGAAGTTGACTGTATCCTCGACATTGGTGGTCAGGATATGAAATGCATCAAGATCAAAAACCAGACCGTTGACAGTGTCCAGTTAAATGAAGCCTGTTCTTCCGGTTGTGGTTCTTTCATTGAGACATTTGCAAAATCCTTGAATTTCTCTGTGCAGGACTTTGCCAGCGAAGCTCTTTTTGCCCAAAATCCGATCGATCTTGGAACCCGCTGTACAGTATTCATGAACTCGAAAGTAAAACAGGCGCAGAAAGAGGGCGCATCCGTCGCTGATATTTCTGCCGGTCTTGCCTACTCAGTCATCAAGAATGCTCTATATAAGGTAATCAAGCTTTCCGATGCAAAAGATCTTGGTCAGAACATTGTGGTACAGGGTGGAACGTTCTACAACGATGCCGTTTTACGAAGTTTTGAAAAAATTGCCGGTGTCCAGTGTATCCGCCCGGATATTGCCGGTATTATGGGAGCTTTCGGCGCTGCCCTGATCGCAAGGGAACGCCATGAGGAAGGTTATCAGACATCCATGCTCTCCATCGACGAGATCAATGCACTGACTTTTGACACGAAGCTTGCAAGATGTCAGGGATGTACGAACCACTGTCTCTTAACCATCAACCGCTTCTCCGGCAACCGTCAGTATATTACCGGCAACCGCTGTGAGCGTGGTCTTGGAAAAGAGAAGAACAAAGACAACATTCCAAACCTTTTTGAATATAAGAACAAACGTATTTTTGACTATGAACCATTAAGTGCAGAGGAAGCAGCCCGCGGTACCGTCGGCATCCCACGTGTGTTGAATATGTATGAGAACTACCCATTCTGGGCAGTCTTTTTCAAAAAACTAGGTTTCTCCGTGGTACTCTCTCCGTCCTCCACACGTAAGATTTACGAACTTGGTATCGATTCGATCCCATCCGAATCCGAATGTTACCCTGCAAAACTTGCACACGGACATGTGACCTGGCTGATCCATCAGAATGTGGATTTCATTTTCTACCCGTGTATCCCTTACGAGAGAAATGAGTTCCCGGATTCCAACAACCACTATAACTGCCCGATCGTTACTTCTTATGCGGAGAATATTAAAAACAACGTGGATGAGATTACTTCCGGTCAGGTGAAGTTCTTAAATCCATTTATGGCATTCACAAATGAGGACACCTTATCCTCCCAGCTCATCAAGGTATTTGGTTCTTCTGAATTCGGCATTTCCGAAGCGGAGATCCGCGATGCAGTTTCCGAAGGCTGGAAGGAATTAGCTGTTGTCCGCATGGAAATGCAGAAAAAAGGTGAGGAAGTATTAAAATATATGGAAGAGACCGGAAAACGCGGTATCGTTCTCGCCGGACGTCCATACCACGTTGACCCGGAGATCAACCACGGTATTCCGGAGCTTATCACTTCCTATGGAATCGCCGTTTTAACAGAAGACTCTGTCTCTCATCTGCATCAGCCGGAGCGTCCGTTGATCGTTATGGATCAGTGGATGTACCACTCCCGCCTGTATGCGGCTGCAAACTTTGTAAAGACAAGAGATGACTTAGACCTGATCCAGTTGAACTCCTTCGGATGTGGTCTTGACGCCGTTACCACCGATCAGGTCAACGATATTCTGACCAGATCAGGCAAAATCTACACCTGTCTGAAGATTGATGAGGTCAACAACTTAGGTGCTGCCAGAATCCGTATCCGTTCACTGATCGCAGCGATCCGCGTCCGCGAGAAAAAGCAGACCAAAAGAACGATCGTGCCTGCAAGTTATGAGCGTGTGGTATTTACGAAGGAGATGCGTGAAAACTACACGATTCTCTGCCCGCAGATGTCACCGATCCATTTTGAATTATTAGAGCCGGCTTTCAATGCTGCCGGATACAATCTGGTCGTACCAGATGTTCCTGCAAGGGAATGTGTCGATGTCGGATTAAAATTCGTCAATAACGATGCCTGTTATCCGTCCCTGATCGTTGTCGGCCAGTTGATGGCTGCCGTAAAATCCGGCAAATACGATATGAATAAGACTGCGATTTTAATCTCCCAGACCGGTGGCGGATGCCGTGCAAGTAACTACATCGGATTCATCCGCCGTGCTCTGGAAAAGGCTGGCTACCCGAATGTTCCGGTTATCTCCATCAACTTGAGCGGTTTAGAGAGCAACCCGGGATTCACTTTCACTCCAAAGCTTATCCAGCACGGACTTTACGCTCTGGAATTTGGTGATATTTTCCTTCGCTGTTTATACGCCACAAGACCTTATGAAGCAGTTCCCGGTTCTGCCAACGAACTCCATGAAAAATGGAAAGAGAAGATCATTGCATTTATTACACAAGATAAGATTTTATCCCATAAAAAATACAAGCAGATGTGCCGTGAGATCATCCGTGACTTTGACAATCTCCCACGTCTTGATATTAAAAAGCCGCGTGTCGGCATAGTCGGTGAGATTTTGGTGAAATTCCATCCGGCTGCCAACAACTATCTTGCAGACCTGTTAGAATCCGAAGGTGCGGAAGCTGTTGTTCCTGACCTTACCGACTTCCTGCTCTACTGCTTCTACAACACAGGCTTTAAGGCAGATAACCTCGGTTTCAGCCAGAAATCCAAACGTATCGGACGCCTTGGCATCAAGTTCTTTGAGTGGCTACGCTCTGCTGCGGTTGATGAATTTAAGAAGAGTAAACATTTTACTCCACCTGCACACATTGAGGATCTTGCAAAATATGCAAGGGATATCGTATCCGAAGGTAACCAGACCGGTGAAGGATGGTTCTTAACCGGAGAAATGTTGGAACTGATCCATACCGGCACTCCGAACATTGTCTGCACACAGCCATTTGCCTGCCTGCCGAACCATGTTGTAGGAAAAGGTGTTATCAAGGAATTGCGGCACCGCTATCCGGATTCCAACATTGTTGCGATCGACTACGATCCGGGTGCAAGTGAAGTAAACCAGTTGAACCGTATTAAACTCATGCTTTCAACCGCAAATAAGAACCTGAAAAAGATACTTTGAATTAATACGAAAAAACTCGAAATTTAATTTATTTTATGCTATAATCACAAATAGCTTTATTAGTTATTGGTTACGTGTACATTGTGAAAAGACATGCGTGCGTATGTCAATCGGGGAAAATGAATGAAAAACGATAAAACTGACAATCATGAACAGCTTTTCTGGGAAGAGATCGACCGGCTTTTTCCAGATATGATAAAAGCGATCGCCTCTCTTTCCAAAAAATCATATCTTTCCATCACAAACCTTCGGACCGGAATCACCTGGTGGTCCGAACGGGCGATGGATTATTTTGGCATGAAAGAAAATTATACGATCCGCGGCATGGAAAAGGCAAACCGGAAGATCCATCCTGATGATGTTGCCACTTTCAAACGTGGTTTTAAAGAACGGGTTGACGGTAAAAATCTGGATACCGCATGGGAATACCGGATTCAAGATGGCGATTCCTACAATCGTTTCAACGCCATGGCGCGTGTACTTTATGATGAACAAAAGCAGCCTTTTATCATCATTATCCGCTATGATAATTATGGAATTTCTGATGAAGTGGACTCTGTCACAGGTCTCTATACGGAACCGGCACTGAACCGCCATATCACACAATTACTAGATAACACACGTCCTTCCGCACTCTTAAAGATCGGGCTGGATCAGTTCAGTCATATCAATGTCATGTATGGAGCAGCTTTTGCAGATAATATCCTGAACAAAGTGGCACAAAGCCTTTTACACATGGTACGCAATATCGGATATGCCTATCGCCTGTCCGGTGCAAAATTTGTGCTCGTTTTCGACAAAATATCCAAAATAGAACTCCGTGACATCTTCAATTTCATCGAGGATGCACTGGCAAACACCATTACAGTGAATGGAAAACGGATTCCGATCAAGATCTCTGCAGGAGCCATTTTCTTAGAACCCTATATGAAAGAAACGAATGCTGTCCGCAGCCGTCTGACCTATGCGCAGAATCATTCACGCTATGAACATCATGGCGATCTCGTCATTTTTAACGATGAGATCTGTGGCAACAACGAAAAACAGTTTGAGCTGATCGGTCTGATCCACCAGTGTGCGACCAGCCATTTTGAGGGATTCCGCCTGTTCTACCAGCCGATAGCAGACACAAAGACCGGAAAGATCCGTGGCATGGAAGCACTGATACGATGGGAATTAGAACCCTACGGTCTCATCTCTCCAGGAATATTTATGGAGTGGCTAGAGGAAGATCCATGTATCTTTGACCTCGGCAACTGGATCTTACGCACCGCATTAAAGGATATTGGCAGGATTCGTGATAAGATCCCACACTTTTTCGTAAACGTCAACATCTCTGCCGCTCAATTGTCGCGAAAAGAATTTCGTGACTCTGTCATGACGATTTTAAAAGAAACCGGAGCCAGACCGGAGGAATTGTGTCTGGAACTGACTGAGCGCTGCCGGGATCTCGATGTGACTTTTCTGAAAAATGAAGTCAATTTCTTTCACTCAAAGGGGATTAAAATTGCACTGGATGATTTTGGAACCGGTAACAGCTCCCTAAGTCTTGCTTTGGAATTACCTGTTGATGAGCTGAAAGTCGATATGAGTTTTATCAAAGATATTGAACAAAAGCCACAGAATCAGGCTATGGTACAGTCGATCGTTGATTACGCAAACCGTACCAATACCGAAACCTGTATCGAGGGAATTGAAAATCAGGAGGTAAGCGACTACATTCATCAATTTGGTGCGACCTGGTATCAGGGTTATTTTTATTCCAAACCTGTTCCGATCGACCAGTTTGAAACATTGCTGGATGTGCCTCACTGAAAAATCTCTTTTTTGCATATGATCCATGAAATCACTGCTGAAACAAATTCCGTGATCCAGAACGCGTGCCATACACCAGCCGCCTGAAAAAGGCGGCTTAAAATAAATGCCAGCGGCAAAATCACCACGATATAACGCAGTAATGAAATGACTAACGATTCCTTCCCTTTTCCAAGCCCCTCCAAAGCGCCGGATACCGTGACGGAAACCGATGACACGATAAATCCTATACTGATGAGCCTGAGTGCCTCCCTGCCTAGCCGGATTGTCTCAGGATTTCCTGTAAACAGACCGATCAGCGCCTGTGGCACTGCCATACAGAGAATCGTACCGATCACCATCACTATTACGATCAGGAACAATGCTGACCGAAAAATCTCTTTCACTCTCTTTGACTCTCCTGCTCCATAATTGTATCCAATCAATGGACGCATCCCCTGTACCACACCATTTCCAGTCAGATACAAAAATGTCTGTAATTTGAAATAAGCACCCAATACAAGAACATAACTTGCAGAATAAACAGCCAGTATCGCATTTAATGCAGACACCTGGACTGAAGGCAGCGCAAGGCTTAACGTTGCAGGGATTCCGATAGAATACACTTTTTTGCAAAGCTGCTTCTCCGGCTTCATATTTCTGACCTTCACTTTGGCAGGAATCGGTTTCCAGTAATATGCGGTCAGATACCCTGCCAGTGACACGATCTGTCCGATTCCGGTTGCAAGTGCCGCTCCCCGGATTCCCATTGCAGGAAAAATCCCAATTCCAAAAATCAGCAGTGGATCAAGCACAATATTGGTCACACAGCCAAGCAGCATACAAAACATAGATGTTTTCATGCGTCCAACTGCCTGAAATATTTTTTCAAAACAAAGCGCTGCCGCATTTGGCACTGCAAATAAAAATACAATATCCGAGTACTGTACCCCCATTCCGATAATTCCGACCTGTTTTGTAAACATCCCTAAAAAGGCTGGCATAACTGCAATACAGATGGCAGCCAGCACCAGACCATGCAGCATATTCAATAACATGCCAAGCGATGCTGTTTTATCTGCCAGCTGCTGTTTCTGTGCCCCAAGATAATAAGCCATCGTAGCATTTATTCCGATAGCAAAACCAATGACCACTGCATTGACCAGATTCTGTAACGGAAATACTAACGATAACGCTGTCATCGCATCCTCACTGATCTGCGCCACAAAGTAGCTGTCTATGATATTATATAATGCATTCACTAACATGGAAAATGTCATCGGCAGCGCCATGGAGATCACCAGCGGCATTACCGGTTTTTCTTTCATAAATTCCTGATTCATCTTCTCTTTTCCCCTCTGTTTTCTTTCTGTCATTTAATCTTACTCACATACGCTGAAATATCTGTTTTAGCGCAAAAAAATACCACACGACTGTTCACATTCAGTCGTGTGGCGAAAAATAGAGCCTTTTGCTCCAGAAAAGTCCACTCCAATATTGGTTTTGGATTCTATATGCTATTTGTCCTTCTGATCCGCTTTCTGGATCAATAAGAGGATATCAGAAAGTTCCTCTTCTGTCAACTGTGTATATGCTGCAAGTTCCTGTACAGTTGCTTCCCTGCCATTCTCCTCTGCAAGATACTTCTTTGCCTCGTTGACTAATGCCAGCTTGCCGACCATAGCCTTCTCATCCTCATCCTCGCCTTCTTCCGCAAGAATGGATGATTTCATGGCTGTCTCCACTGCGCCCTGCAATTCTGCCTCAACATCTGTTTTTTCCTCACATCCGCAAAGTTCTGTCAGTTTTAAAAAAAGTGCCATATTTCCTTCCTGAATGACATCCTCAAAGCCCTCTGAGGTCACTGCAAGCTTTCTGGCGGTCTCTAACACCTTTATCATCCAGCTGTCAGAGATTGGATTGATCACGGACTCATCCCCTGCTAAAAGTTTCTGATACATTTCTTCCTGCTTCTTCCCGGAATATACCGGAAGACTGCTGATCTCCTCCAGATACATCTGAAATACCTTAGTTTCCGGTAAAACATCCGGCTCTGCGTTTTTTTCCTCTTTTTTGTCAGGATCATTCTGCGCCAGCACAGATGCTTCTGACGTTTCCTGCCAGTCTGCTGCTTCCTGCTCTCCGCCTTCGTTCTCTTCCGCTTCTTCTTCCTCATGTGGTGTCAGCAGAAACTCTAAAACCATGCTTTCCTGCTGTTCGTTCAACTCCATCTCTTTGAAATAGCTTAAGATTTCTTCTTTTGATAACGGTGTCGCAGAAGTGCGGATAATCTCTGCCACCTCATGGATTGTCTCTGTAAATACACTCTGATCTAACATAGTCTCTCCTGTTTTCTTCTCTTTAAACCTTGTGTTTTGCCTCTTTCTCATCAATATCAACTAAAATAATATCCGGTCCGATCCTGACGATCTTACACCACGGAATAAACAATTCGAACTCCCTGCAAAAACAGCCAAACCATTTTCCGGGTCCCGGAACGATCAACGCCCGTATCCTTCCATCACATTCGTCAATATCAAGATCATGGACATTTCCAAGGCATTTGCAGTCACAGACGTTTATCACTTCTTTTTCTGTCAAGTCACAAAAGCGCATACCATTCTCCGAAACATTCCCTCGAAAAATGATATGCGTTTTTTTATCTCTTATACATTAAAGCGGAACAAAATAACGTCTCCGTCTTTGACCACGTACTCTTTTCCTTCCATGCCTACAATTCCCTTTTCACGGGCTGCTGCAAGACTTCCATTATCTAAAAGATCCTGATAATTTACAACCTCAGCCTTGATAAATCCACGCTCAAAGTCTGTGTGGATCTTACCTGCTGCCTGTGGTGCTTTTGTGCCTTTCCTGATCGTCCATGCACGGCACTCATCCTCTCCTGCAGTAAGGAAACTGATCAGTCCAAGCAGGCTGTAGCTTGCTGCTACCAGTTTATCAAGTCCGCTGGAGGTCACTCCAAGGTCATCTAAATATTCCTTTTTCTCATCTTCATCGAGTTCTGCAAGTTCCTGTTCGATCTGCGCACAGATCACAAATACCTCTGCGCCCTCTTCCTTGGCCATCTCTCTCACTTTTGCAACATGTGGATTGGATGCCCCATCATCCGCAAGGTCATCCTCTGCAACATTTGCTGCATATATGGTCGGTTTTGCAGTCAGAAGATTGTAGCCTTTGAACCAGATCTGCGCATCTTCATCATCCGGCACTTCAAAAGATCCTGCCATCTTACCGGCTTCCAGATGTGCTTTGACAGCCTCCACAAGCTCCAGTTCTTTTGCAAGTGTCTTGTCCATTCTTGCCTGTTTTGAAATCTTTGCAATTCTTCTGTCAAGAATCTCAATATCAGAAAAGATCAGTTCCAGATTGATCGTCTCAATATCCCTTGCAGGATCAACAGATCCATCCACATGGATAATATTGGTATCCTCAAAACAACGTACCACATGTACAATCGCATCTACTTCACGGATATTTGCAAGGAACTGGTTTCCAAGTCCCTCGCCCTTGCTGGCTCCCTTTACAAGTCCTGCAATATCTACAAATTCGATGGTAGCCGGTGTTACCTTCTTCGTATGATAAAGCTCACCGAGTTTTACGATTCTCTCATCCGGTACGGAAACGATTCCGACGTTCGGATCAATCGTTGCGAATGGATAGTTCGCTGATAAAGCACCTGCTTTGGTCAGGGAATTAAATAATGTGGACTTTCCGACGTTTGGGAGTCCGACGATTCCTAATTTCATAATGTATTTTACCTGTCTGAAAATGCCATGTTTTCAAGCATTTCCGCCTTTCTATGTTATTTTACTACACCTGATTTTTCTTTTTTTCAATCTTTGTTTGTAAAATGAATTCCTTTCTGCTTCGTAAGCAAAAAAGAGCCCGATACAGTCTTGTATTATACCATATCAGCCTCATTTTTTAAACCTTAAAATCAAATTTTGTTTTTTGTTTTCCAGGATATTTGATATATGCTGCTCAAACTCTCTTCTTTTTACTAATTTTTTATTTCCTACAAAAAGTACAAAATTGCCCTTCGGTTGTTTTAATAATTCCTCTATCCTATTTACCAATTACTTTTAATATCACACATCTCTAAAAAGTACTGATTTTTCTTACCGCTCAATCAACTACTTAAATATTCATATTTACCAAACCACATGATTGTTTTTCTGGGCAATATCCCATTATTTTGCACTTTGGCAAAAAGTAGTTTTCGACAATATATTTCCATTCCTCTGAAATATTCTTCAGTGCATCGCAAATATCCCTCATCAGTTCACGATACTCCCAATAGGCACGCGTACATAGCCTTTGATGGCTCATCTCCATCAAATTTCTCAAATTTCTTTTATCTACAACTCTGGTTTCCATTCCAAGTGGTAAAAATAATGCTACATCTTCTCTAGGAATATTGAATTCTTCTGTGAATTGGTAACAAAGTTCTTTTATCCCTTCCATATGTTTTTTATATAACCTTAAGGCATCCTCATTACTCTTTATTGAATTTGGAATAATATACTTAAACTCTCCATAATCAACATATCTTGTGCTTGCCTGTAATCTAGTTGGTGCACCACCAATATGTGTATACCACTCTCTAATTACGCGTGCTGAATACCCCTCCAATATCATTTCTACATTTACATATTCTAGCACTCTTCCATGCTCAGCTTCTAAGCAACTCAATCCTCTTTTATAATTTTTCTCCGCATTCAATATATCCGATTCCCAACAAATTCCGGCTCGCTGCCCCATTAATGTTATTGGTTTTTCCACTGTTTCCTGTAAAATAATTACGTTTCCCATATTTTCCTCCAATCCTAATCATACATTCTGTTTCATCATTAATGATACACCCTGCATTTATATGTTCGCAACCACTTTTGCCGAACTATTTTAGATTAGGAAGAAGCTTTTTTAATACATTTTTTGCCTCACCGATTACATATAATGAACCAAAAATACAAATTATATCCTCTTCAGTAGCTCCTTTTTGAGCCACTTCAATTGCTAGCTTAATGCTATCACACGCTACCGCCGGGTAGCCCTCTTCCCCAAAAAACTTTGCCAGTTTGCATGCCGGAAGTGCTCTTGGATTTCGTGGAGTAACCGTATATATTTCTTTCGCTATTGGCAAAATGTTCATCAGCATTTTTTTATAAGCCTTATCAGAAAGTACACCTACAATAAAAATCACCTTTTTTTGCGGAAAATATTGTTTTAAATTCGTGCACAACATTTCCACGCCTTCTTCATTGTGACTTCCATCCACAAGAATCTTTGGAAAATCATGCAAAACTTCAAATCTTCCCGGCCACTTCACATTAGCCAACCCATTTTTTATTTGTTCGTCCGTTATACAATATCCATTTTCTCTCAATATAATTGCCGCATTTATAGCCATTGCTGCATTTTGGGCTTGGTATTCCCCAAGTAATGGGATAAATATCGCATTCTGTCTCATGCTTTTTGTAGGAAACACAAAGGTCTGCCCTGAAAAATCAAGTCTTGATAATTTAACAGGCATAACCGTATTGTATAAAGCAGCATCCAATTCTTCACACACTGATTCTACTGCGTAACAAATCCACAGCAAAAGGAGTGATGAAGCTATGGCAGTTTTCCGTGTGGAACGCAACACAGGCTACACCGTAATGAGCAACCACCACTTACGCAATAAGGATCTTTCCTTAAAGGCAAAGCTCGGCTGCTGTCCTTTGTTCTCGATATTCGCAAGGTAACGAGGGGAGATAAAAAGCTCGTCGCTTACCTTTTTGCGGCTTTCTCCGTATTCATTTCTCGCGGCTTTAATGGCAGCCCCGAAAGCCTTAAAATCATATATTGGTACTGGTCTTTTTGCCATAATCATTCACCATATTACTTTTTACAGTTCACCTTTCTTTTTAGATATGTCTACACAGTTCATAGTATTAGCTTAAATAATTCCGTGCATTCCTCAAAAGGTATAGTAAAAGGGCAAAAGAAAAAGCAGGACAATCCTGCTTTTTCAGAAATATATTTATTTGGGGATTTCAATAGAAACCTTAAATCCACCATATTCACTATGGGCAATCAAAACCGTTCCGTTATGACTATTTGCGATTTGCTTTACAATCAACAGCCCTAAACCTTGCCGCTGTTCAAAGGTGTTACTATCGCATACCATGTAATGCGGTGTGTTATTGAGTTTTTCTATCTGTTCATCAGAAACGCCTACTCCGTCATCTTCAACACAAATGATACAATTATTATCATGTTCTGCAACAGACACATAAATTGCACACCCTTGTTCATTATGCGTTATGCTGTTTTGAACAAGATTTGTTACTGCTCGTTTTAATAGGTCTTTATCTGCATTGATGTTACAAACAGACAAAGTATCTGCCGTTTCCCACTCAATCGAAAACTTATCGTCAATATCCATATTGATAAAATCTACAACTACCTGGCGAACAATAGCAACTGCGTTTTGCTTCTCCCTCATAAGCGGCTGCATATTATATTCAAGTTTGGAAGCAAGATTGAGGTCGTTAATTAGGTTTTTCATTCGTTCACTTTGTTTTACGATTACAGATGCTTTTTTCCGTTCTGCTTCTGTAAGCCCCGGTGTATTTTCTAATTGCCCGGCATACCCCATTACCATAGATAGCGGGGTTCTAATATCATGCGAAACGCCCGCTATCCAGTTTGCCCTTGCAGTTTCTTTTTTTCGCAGTTGTTCCGCCTGTTTTTGCAAGATAGAAGAAGTCTGATTGATATTCGCAGCAAGTTCAGATAATATGCCTTTTTCGCTAAGCTGAACAGGAGTACCATGTGATAAATCCTGTATTCCGTTTGTTATCGGTTTGATTGAACGCAATAACCTTGAATTAGTGATAGCGTATATCAGAAACATCAAGATGATGTTCATACAAAATGCACTCAACACATTTTTAGGAAGACTTGCAATAAAATGATAATCCCAGCTTGCCCGTACAAGTTTCCAGTAACTATCTCTTGGATAACCCAACACCAACAAACCGTTTTTTGCTTCTCCCGTAAAGGTAGGATAACCGTCTACATACCCGCGCGATAAATCCGATATGTCCGACAATGTATATTGCTTTGGAATGTTGTTAGGGAGATTTTCCGTCTGCCAAATTACTTGTCGTGTGTTATCGTCTATAAGAATAGCCCAAACATTTTGTTCCTTTAATTCAGCTGCGATTTCATCAGATAAGGTATAACCGCTATCCGTGAAACGCAAACTTTCTGCTGCTTTATCTGCAATATCCCAAGCGGAAATATTTGTTGTATATTTCCAAAACATAATGATGTAAAAAGCAATATTTAGGATAACAAGCAGCATGGTACTTATCATCATTATACCGACAAAACGCCGTATTAACTTTGGTATGCTTTTCATGCTAATTTCTCTCCACAACTAATTTGTACCCCAAACCCTTAACTGTTACCAGTGAAACAGGATAAGAGGGGGTTAATTCTATCTTTTCTCTGATACGGCGGATATGAGCCATTAAAGAATTTTCATATCCAAATGGATTATCGCCCCATGCCGCTTCACATAAAGCGTCTATTGTTACAATCCGTCCTGCATTACGATATAATGCAGACAGTAAATCATGCTCCTTTGCAGTCAATGGAATATGCTCATTATTCTTTATTACCTCGGCGCGTGCAAAATCAATCTGACTATCCCGTAACTGCACAAGAGGATTTTCCCCCTTATAACTTCTCCGTAAAATAGCCATGACGCGGAATAACAATTCTTTCGGTAAAAAAGGCTTTACCATATAATCGTCTGCACCTAAGCCGAAGCCTTTGAATTTATCATCATCTTCCCCACGGGCAGTAAGGAATAAAGCGGGATAATCGCTGCTTTGTTTTAGTTTTTCCATTAAGTCAAATCCGCTTCCGTCGGGGAGCATAACATCAAGTATCGCTAATTCGGGGCTGCATTTTTCAGCAAGTAAAATCGCCTGCCCGACACTCTTTGCCGTATAGATATTATGAAATCCGTCATCTTCTAAAATTGATGTAACCATATCTAATATTGCCTGTTCATCATCAACAAGCAAAATATTTTTGTTTTTCAGATATTCGTTGCTCATGCGTTTACCCACCTTTCCATTGAACATTGTACCACACAACTATGACTTTTTCGTGAGCCACGGTAAAAAAGTAAGGTAAATGTAAGGTAGGGAGAATGTTGCTGCAAGGTTGGGGACGTATCATAAAGTCAACGAAAGGAGATGTTGTTATGGAATATATGATTACAACAAAACAGTTGACAAAAAAGTACAAACATTTTACCGCTGTCAATGATATTTCACTTCATATTCGCAAAGGCAGTATTTATGGATTTCTTGGTCCGAACGGAGCAGGAAAATCTACGACTATGAAAATGTTATTGGGATTGACGGCACCGACAGCGGGCAGCTTTTCTATTGACGGAAAAACATTCCCTAATGACCGTATTTCTATTCTGAAAGAAGTCGGTTCATTTATTGAAGCTCCTTCCTTTTATGCGAACTTAACCGGCAGGGAAAATCTTGACATTATTTGCCGCATTTTAGGACTTCCTCAAAGTGCAGTTGATGAAGCATTGGAGCTTGTTGGTCTTTCAGATTTTGGCAGTCGCCTTGCCAAAAAATATTCTTTGGGAATGAAACAGCGGTTAGGACTTGCCGGAGCATTATTAGGCAGACCGCCAATTTTGATTTTAGATGAGCCTACGAACGGGCTTGACCCGTCCGGTATCCATGAAATCCGCAATTTGATTAAATCGCTTCCTGACATTTACGACTGTACTGTTTTAATTTCATCTCACATGCTTTCTGAAATTGAATTGATTGCAGATGATATTGGAATACTTAACCACGGTTAGTTACTGTTCGAGGGCAGCTTAGACGAATTGCGGCAAAACGCTTTAGAAGCCGGGTTCGCTGCTGATAACTTGGAAGATATGTTTCTTTCTATGGTGGAAAAGGACAATACAAGCAGAAAACAGAGGGCTAAGCTATGAGAACATTTGCAATCGAACTTCGGAAAGAAAAGCGTACAGGAATTTTCCCTTTAATGTTTGCCGTAGGTATTTTAGGTGCTGCATACGCTCTTGTTAATTTTATTGTGAGAAAAGACACGCTGCTAAACTTGCCCTTAGCACCTATGGACGTGCTTCTTACACAGTTGTACGGAATGATTATGGTTTTGAATATGTTTGGAATTATCGTTGCAGCCTGCATGATTTACAACATGGAGTTTAAGGGAAGCGCAGTAAAGAAAATGTATATGCTGCCTATGAGCGTTTCGTCTATGTATTTATGTAAATTCATAATTCTAACGATTTTGTTTTTCATTGCCGTATGCTTTCAAAACTTTGCCCTTGCACAAATCGGTATTACGGATTTACCGCAGGGAGCATTTGAGCTTGATACGCTGATAAAATTTGCGGGGTATTCCTTTATCACAGCAATGCCTGTTTTATCTTTTATGCTTTTTGTATCTTCTCGTTTTGAAAATATGTGGGTTCCTCTTGGTGTCGGAGTAGCAGGCTTTTTAAGTGGTATGGCGTTAGCAACTTCTGATGTTGCATTATTTATGGTACACCCATTTGTCGTGATGTTAAAACCTGCCGTCGCCATGAGCGCGCAGCCGGATTTGACCGTTGTTGTCATAGCCTTGGTCGAAACAATCCTGTTCCTTTTTGCCGGATTATGGAAAGCTAAAAATCTTCGTTATGAATAGGGAGGTGCGTGGAAATGAGTTTTTGGGAACTGCTGAAAATAGAATTTAAGAAAGTCAAACATGGAAAAATTGTACCTTTGATTTTTGTTGCGCCGTTACTGGTAGTCGTATCGGGTGTAGTTAATCTGCAAAGCTATTTTACCCCGGAATATACAAATGCCTGGGCTGCCATGTTTATACAGAGTGCATTAGTTTACGCTTATTACTTGCTGCCACTTAGCATGATAGTAGTTTGTGTAATGATAGCAGGACGTGAAACACAAAACAATGGAATACTTAAAATGTTAGCTCTGCCTGTTAGCCGTTATACACTTTCTGCTGCAAAGTTTTGTGTACTGTTATTTTACTTGTTTATGGAAATGATTGTATTCCTAATCATGTTTGTAATAGCCGGGTTTATTGCAACGAATACGGCAGGAATTACCGAAGCCCTGCCGATTATGTATCTGCTGAAATGGTGTGCAGGATTATTTCTTACCATGTTACCAAGCGTTGCGGCAATGTGGGCTATCACGGTATTATTTGAAAAGCCTTTGCTTTCTGTCGGATTAAATCTGCTGCTTGTCATTCCCGGAGTTTTGGTGGCAAATACACCGCTTTGGATTGTCTACCCGTACTGTTACAGCGGTTATTTGGTTTCCTGCTCTTTACATGATTTTACCACGGAAAGTGTGAGTGGGGCATTTGAATTATTCCCATTTCTGCCTTGTGCGGCTTTGATTTTTGCATTGGTGCTTATGGTTGCAGTAACTCAATTTGGAAAAAAGGAAATGAGGTAATTATACATGGAAAACAAAAAAACACAAAAGTTAAGCATAGCAGCGTTAATTATTAGTATTTTGCCATTGGCAACATTTATCCCTGCTTTATTCAATATATCTCTGCCAGACGGAGTGCGTTCTGCTTGGGCGGGGGTAAATATTCTTTCTGTTATTGTAGGTCTAATCCTGTCCATTCTATGCGTAAAAAACCGCAATAGCAGGAGCATAATCAATATTGTTTCAACTATTATAAGTGGTTTTTGGGTATTGATCATAGGCGGCATTGCTGCCCTTGCGCTGTTCCTCAATTTTGCTTCATAAGGAAACTATGCGCTCAATAAAAACTATTTGCATTGTAAAATTACTCATATTGTCATAGAATAGCGTGGAAACTATGAAAAAACTACTTATTATTGAGGATAATAACGATTTTTTACAACTTCTATCTTCTGTTTTGCAAAAAGATTTTCAAGTGTATCAAGCAACAGGAACAAAAGAAGCTCAAGCCATTCTTGAAACAGTAACCGTTAATGCAATTTGCTCGGATTACAATTTGTTGGACGGAACAGGTCTTGAATTGCTTATGGAACTACGTCATTCCAACATAGAAACCCCTTTTCTGCTTATGTCGGGCTATGATAATTATTTTATAGCTGACATGGCGAAAAAGCATAACGCCACATTCTGTTGCAAAACAGACTATGAATTGATAGAAAGAATAAGAAACCTATAATTTAGATTTTTATAATCTGCCGCACGACGACAAAAGAAAAAAGCCATCGTATAGCAGACACGTTTTCACGCATCTATTCCATTTTGGCGGCTTTGATTTTTCAGAGCCGCCTTTTCTTTTCGTCTATCCTAAACCTGCGACGCCCCATACACCGTGAACTGACACGGCGGCATTTTAGGAGGTTGTTGCCGTGTCTACTTTGGTATTCCACAATACCCATGAGCTTCATCAATTAAAAAAAGCATAGCTCCACCTCCGGGTAAGTCTACCTATGAGTATGAACTGTCAAATCATCTGAATACTTTTTACATTTCCTTTGCGCCTGTCTGCGACTTGCAGACGGGCGCATTTTGCGTTTTTCAAAACTTTTTTGAAAAACTTTTCTATTCCGTTTGGCAAATCTGCGGTGCGTCCGTGGAAGGCAGCCGAAAAGGGATAAATAACCCGCCCCCCGGGACGAAAGAGGGTGAGAACATGGATTACCCTAATCGGTTGGAATGGCAGATAAGATGTGCGTCTAACGCGTACTGCAAACGCACGTTACGCAATGAACTGATTGACACCTGCCGGGAAAGCAAAAGTCAACAAAAGCACGAAGTCAACTTTTCAGACCTTGCCCCGTTTGAAGAAAAGCAGCTTTATACCGTTGACAGATCTGCTAAAAGTAATATCTGCCATTTCATCAACCAGAAAGAAGAATAATTCACCAATGCCTGTGACATTGGCAATATAAATCTGTTTTTCCTTCTGTGTCCGTTCTTTTAACAGATCACGTAATTCTTCCTGTGACAATTTTTAACCTCCTTTGCTATTTTTGTAGATAAAAAAAAGAATAACCAGTGCAAAATCTATTACACTGGTTTCTATAACCCTATATACAACAAAAGACACCTTAGTTAGTGTCTTTATTTGTATTCAACATATCAATTATTCCGTCTATATCTGGTGTCATAAAATGTTTATTACCAGATTCACATTGTTTTAAATATTCCTGACAAGATTGTATTATACCTGATTCGTTATCATCAATTATTTTCTTTACCAATATATCAAATGATTCACTTATCAAATAAGATTGTACATACCTGTCATCAATTGGAAACAATTTAATATAATGTATTCCATGCGAATGACGAGGTTTTGTTTTGGGATTTGGCGGCAATGAAAAATATTGATTTTTTGGCGTTTTGGGTGATATATTTGAACGAAGGGGTACAACAAACTTATGATATTGTTCCTTGTACTTCAGTTTTACAATTAAAACACTTGGTCGACCATCTTCATTAAACATAAGTTCCTTATGCACGTTATTTTCTCTACACTTATCGAAAAATTCATTAGATATTTTAACTAATCTCATCTTTTGCTCCTACAAAGAAAGAGCCATCTCTGGCTCTTTCTAACTTACAATTGGATAATATTCTAATTTTACATCCCGTTATCCACGGAGATACACTTACAATTGAATGATATTCTAAATTTAAGTCCCGTCATTCACGGAGACAAACATACAATTGAGTAATATTCTTGCCGTCACTCACGACTTACTAGAAACCATTTCTGATTTCTTACTTATATTATACACAATTATAAGGAAAAGACTAGTAGAAAAATATTCCTGTTTTCGTGTTAGTTTTTGTTGAAAATTACCATATATTTAAAAATAAACATCATATAATTCGTTTTTCGTACTTCACGGACAGACCTCGTTTGAATCAGCCTGTCCGCTTAATCATTGTTTATTGTTTTGAATACACTCGGTACTCTGCTGATACACTGCTGTTTGAGGACAATGTATCAGCAATTTATAATAAAAATCAACACTTGCTCAAGGCGATAATCATTATTATCGGAGAATAGGCAGAGTTGTTCAAGCTCTGCCATATTACATATTTTAAAATAAAAAAGGAACTCTCCATGCACTACTCAGCCTACGGTCTTTTCATGCACAGAACTCTTTCCATAAGGAGATGTTCTAAACGCTTGTTTTTAGTGTATTGCAACAGTTTTTATGTGAATTGTCGCCACTATTTTTGGTACTTTTTCACAAAACAATTCATAAATTCGTCATGATGCTCCCTAAATAAGAAATTGAGAATTGTCGAACTTACATCTGAATTGTCATCTTTAAGTGCATACGTAACCAACTGCATAATTGTTTCTTGATCCAGACTTTTACTTGCATGATTCATATTGGTTATTTTCAAATTAATGAAACAATCATCTGTATACTGGTCTTTGTTGCACTCCCAATTTCAGCAGCCCGTTTAGCAGCCAGTAAATCAGAAAATTTCGATATGCCTGATTGAATTATACCAGAAAAACCTAATCATTGAACATCTGTTCGTCCTATGGTATACTGTCTTTGTATATTTGAACAGAAAGCAGGATGTGATTTTCCGAGTTATGCCCTCTAGTATTACGAAAGAGGGATGATGCCAATGAACACAATGGAAGTGCTTACGCTCTTACTGGTTGTTTTTGCGGCTCTATCTTACATAGATAACCATAACAACAAAAAGAAATAGCATCCCAACCGCCTAAAGTTAGATGCTATTTCAAAGTCTCAACTGAGGGCAAATCGGACTCACATCCGATTACCTTTCTAAGTAGATTATACATGAGGGTGCTTGATTTTTCAAGTACCCTTTTTTCGTGTGTCCTCAGTCCCTCGCCTCGATCACAATCAAAATTCCCTCTTCAAATGTTATCTCTGCACGCTCCGCAATGATCTCATTGCTCACACCAAGCGAACAGAACCCCTTTAAATCATAGTGATCCAGAGGATACTTGAAACCGGTCAGTGTAAGACCTTTTACGACATTGGTATAAGGGATCAGGGATACAAACCTTCCAAACTGTTTTTCCTTCTCGAGCGTGATTCCTGCCCCGATCATGCGGATTCTGTTTCTCTCATCCACAATCTGGATTGGAATATGATCTTGCAGTCCAATCCCCAGAAGTTCAATATTTCCAAGCAGATGATCGATTCTTGTTCCGGTTGCCCCAAGCAGCGTAATTTTCTCTGCTCCAAGCGCAATTGCTTTCCGGATCGCCGATTCCGTGTCCGTATCGTCTTTGACCGGGTTTAACCTGATCCATGAAATATCAGGCTGTCCGCTGAAATAATCGAATGCCTCACTGGATGCTGAATCGAAATCTCCGATGATCCAGTCCGGGGTTAACTTATTCCGATAAAAAAAGTTCATCCCGGAATCTGCCGCAATGCAAAGCTCCGGTCTTTCCTTTTCTATGAACTCTTTTGCAAAAATGTCATTGATATGTCCGCCTACCACAATGATGCAATGTCTCATACTACTCCTTTAATACATCTAAAAAACGTTCCACATTCTCAGCAATGTCGCCCTTGAACACTGCACTGCCAGCCACGATAATGTTGGCACCGGCATCCATGACTTCTGTCACATTTTCAAGATTCACGCCGCCGTCTACCTCGATGTCAGTCTTAAGTCCCCTCTCGTCGATCATTTTCTTTAACGCCCTGACTTTTTCAACGGTGTAAGGGATCAGCTTCTGTCCTCCAAATCCCGGGTTAACGGACATGATCAGCACCATGTCAACCTTTGGAAGTATCCATTCAATCGCAGACAACGGAGTTGCCGGATTTAATGCCACACCTGCAAGCAGTCCCTTTTCTTTGATTGCCTCGATCGTGCGATCCAAGTGTTTACACGCCTCGGCGTGTACTGTGATGAGATCCGCTCCCACTTCTGCGAGATCATCAATATATCTTCCCGGTTCCTCGATCATCAGATGCACATCAAAAATACGGTCGCTGCACTCTCTGATACTCTTGATGACCGGCATACCAAATGAAATGCTTGGCACAAACATTCCATCCATCACATCAATATGTACATACTGTGCGCCTGCCTCATCCAACATTCTCACCTGTTCTCCCAGATTTGCAAAATCTGCGGATAAAATGGATGGTGATAAACAATTCATAACTTTTTCCTCCAAAGTAATTTTGAAAACATAATTCTCCTGCAAAATGATGTTTTAATATCTTTTTTTAATATCTTTTCTAATATTTTTTTACATCTTTCAATTCTTCATAGAGCAGCTTATAGTTCTCGTAGCGCAGTGGGCTGATCTTTCCTTCTGCCAGTGCTTCTTTCACACCGCAGTCCGGCTCGCTGATATGGCTGCATCCCTTGAACCTGCAATACGGCTCATACTCTTTGAACTCCGGATAAAAATTCTGCAGATCTTCCTTCTCAAATCCCGGAATATATAACGTACTGAATCCCGGTGTGTCCATAATGTATGTATCTGCTGCGATCGGTATGATCTCCGAATGGCGTGTCGTATGCTTTCCACGCTCGATCTTTCTGCTGATACTTCCGGTCTCCATCTGCACATTGGGCTGGAGACGGTTTACAAGGGATGATTTTCCAACGCCGGAAGGTCCTGCGACCGCTGTTGTCCTGCCATCCAACAACTCATGCAGTTCGCGGATCCCCTCTTCTTTTTCCGCACTGGTATAGAGTACGGAATAGCCACACTTTTTGTATACACCCGCAAATTCCTCAATCGCCTGTTCTTCTAACAGATCTTTTTTGTTAAAACAGATTGTCACAGGAACATCCTGATATTCCATCATGATCAGAAAACGGTCTAACAGATTAAAGTTTGGCTGCGGTTTTGCCGCTGCAAAAATAATCAGCGCCAGATCGATATTCGCAACTGCCGGGCGGATCAGTTCATTTTTCCGCGGCAGGATTTTTTCAATGTTTCCTTTTTTTGTTTCTTCGTCAACAATCGCAATCTCCACATCATCTCCGACCAAGGGTTTGATCTTCTGATTGCGGAACGCACCTTTTGCCTTACATTCATAAATTCCGGGCTCTCCTACATGAACGTAGTAGAACCCGGAAATTCCTTTTACAATCTTTCCCTGCATATATTACCTTTTGTTATTATTCTGCCTTGAATGAGATTGGAGACACGATCTGGGATGATCCACCAAGCTGCTGTCCATCTGCTCCAAGCCAGTCAATCCTTAATGAACCGCTGGATGCTAGCATTCCGGATTTGGAAATGCTGAGACCGTCCTCCCCGAATAAGGAGATAGACTGGTTTGTCCACTGCTCTAAGATATTACCTGTTCCGTCTGCTCCATCATACAGATAAATATTGGCTGCTGCCACGGATTCATTATTTGGTTTTTTGATGTTCAGATTGATCTTATAAGTGGTAGGCGTTACTTCCTGTGCAGGTTCTGCACCCATACTTACCACAAAATCAACTGCGGTTCCAGCATCCACTGCTGTATCTGCAACCGGACTCTGGGAAATGATCTGTCCGCTTGCCACGCTGTCACTGTAGGCGCTTGACACATTTCCAACGGCAAGACCGACATTCTGGATGGCAGATCTTGCTGCATCCTCGGTAAGTCCTGTCACGCCAGGTACTGCTACATTTGTTGTCTCTGCCTGCTCTTTACCACGGCTGATCACGATCTTGACATTGTCCCCTGCCTTTGCAAGCGATCCCGCATTCGGGCTCTGTTCGATGACATTTCCCTGTGCGACATCCGCACTGTATGCATAATCTTTTACCGGAGTAAATCCTGAATTTGTCAGTGTATTGTAAGCAGTTGTCTCATCCATGCCTGTCACGGAAGGAACGGAAACCTCTCCTTTTCCGCTGCTTAAGGTAACTTCCACTGTTGTGTTCGCCTCTGCCTTTGTCAGTGCATCCGGTGTCTGGCTTACGATCTGTCCCTCGTCATATTGGTCAGATGCAACGGTTCCTGCATTCTTGATTCCGAGACCCTTTGCATTGAGCTGCTCTTTTGCCTCGTCAAATGTAAGCCCCTTCAGATCCGGCACTTCAATTCCGTCTGTCTGGGTTTCGGATGTCTCAGTGTTTGCTTTGTTGGAAGATCCTCCGAATTTAAAATCTCCGAAGAAGCTTACCAGAATAAAAATGATCAGTGCGACAATGATGACACCGGCAGCAATCCCCATAATTGTGATTGCCTTATCCATTTTCGGATTCATCTCTTCGAGATCATCATCATCATATGCCTCTTCGTCATCCTCGTCATCCTCTTCGAAGCGGTCACGCTTTTCAAATTTGTCTCTGTGATTCTGATTATGTGACACAACATCCTCATCGCTGAGATAAATATTGCTTGTTTCCTGCTTGATCTTATTGATCTCTTCTTCCCCGATCACACGTGTCTTCTCCTGGGAAACCGGTGCGATCACAACGAAGTCTTCATTTGGGCTGATCAACGCTTTTCTTAAATCCGCAAGCAGCGCTGTCATGGACTCATAGCGTCTGTCCGGATTCTTCTGCGTACATTTTAAGATGATCTTTTCCATACTGATAGGAAGATTTGGTGCGTAAGCACTTGGTGGAACGATCTCCTCCTGCAGATGCTGGATCGCCACCGCAACGGTCGTATCTCCGTCAAACGGTACTCTTCCGGTCACCATCTCATACATTACGATACCAAGGGAATAAATGTCACTCTTGCCATCCACAAAGCCGTTTCTCGCCTGCTCCGGGGATGCGTAATGAACAGATCCCATCACATCGGAACTGATCGTGTTGGATGTTGCGGCTCTTGCGATACCAAAATCTGTGACTTTTACTTTTCCCTCTGTGGAGATAATGATGTTCTGCGGCTTGATATCCCGGTGGATAATGCCTTTGTTATGGGCAGCCTCAATACCTCTTCCCACCTGGATTGCAATGCTGACAGCCTCCTTGAATGTGAGCTGTCCTTTTTTCTCAATATAAGTTTTTAAAGTGATTCCTTCCACATACTCCATCACGATGTAATGCATGCCATTTTCGCTGCCTACATCATAGATGTTTACAATATTCGGATGTTCTAATCCGGCCGCCGACTGGGCTTCCGTGCGGAACTTTGTCACAAAATTGACATCCTCCGAAAATTCCGGTTTCAATACTTTAATCGCTACAAAACGTCCAAGTGTATGATCTTTCGCTTTGTATACATCTGACATTCCGCCAGTTCCTATCTTGTTTACGATCTCATAACGATCTCCAACAAACATACCTTCCGTTAACATTCCTTCACCTCATCAGAAAATGGTTCTATCAACACAACCGTAATATTATCTTTTCCGCCATTCTCATTGGCAGTATCTATTAATTTTTCTGCTTTCTCAACAATATCTCTCTGTCCGAGCACGATCTTTTTGATCTCTTCATCCTCGATCATGTTCGTCAGACCATCCGAGCACATTAAAACTGTGTCTCCCGGCTTTAACTCAACCTCAAAAAAATCCACGGACAACTCGGGAACAACGCCCACCGCCCGTGTGATGATGTTCTTATCCGGATGATCTTTCGCATCCGCTTTATCCATCTCTCCCAAACGGACCATCTCTTCTACCAGAGAATGATCCCTTGTGATCTGCCTGATAGCTTCGTGATTTATTAAGTATAAACGACTGTCCCCTACATTGGCAACATGCAGATGATCTCCGATCACTGTGGCAGCTACCACTGTAGTTCCCATTCCTGCCTTGGCGGCATCCCTGCCCGCCTCTTCCAAAAGACCTCTGTTTGCCGCCTCCACAGCTTCCTTCATTGCTGCTACCGGCTCTGTCTGTCCGGATGTTTCAATCGTCTCTACAATCTTTTCTACTGTGAATCTGGAAGCATACTCACCTGCTTTGTGACCGCCCATGCCATCCGCAACCAGAAAAAGGTTCGGCAGCTTTCCTACTGCGTTCTCAGACGTATACATATAATCCTGATTCATCTCACGTCGCCTTCCAATATGTGTCATGGAAAACGTCTTCATTTACCAATTCCTGCCTTTCTTACTGCTACATCTGTGCATTCCATGCGGAATGTTTCATTAACTTCGCCTGTCATTGTTTTCTGCACGGACTTTGCCCGATGCACTTTATTTTATCACACGTACTGTAAAAGAACAAGTCAACTTCCCATATAACGTTTCCGAAGCTGTCCACAGGCTCCGTCAATATCTCTTCCCATCTCCCTGCGGATGGTTGCGTTGATCCCATTCTTTTCCAGTTTATTCTTAAATTCCGTTGTCACTCTCACATCCGGCTGCACATAGTCACGTTCCTTGATCGGATTTACCGGGATGAGGTTTACATGACAGTTGATGCCTTTGATCAGCCTGCACAGATTCCTTACATCCTCGTCCGTGTCATTCACGCCGCCCACTAAACTGTACTCAAATGTGATTCTTCTGCCTGTCTGCTCAAAATAATATCTGCAGGCATCGATCACTTCATGGATCTCATATTTATTTGCGACCGGCATCAATTCCAGCCGCTTTTCCTGCGTGGATGCATGCAGGGATAATGCCAGCGTGATCTGCAGTTTTTTGTCTGCAAGTTCCCGCATACGCGGAACAATTCCACAGGTGGATACTGTCACATTTCTCTGGCTGATATTTAATCCATTTTCATCGGTCAGAAGTTCAATGAACTTTAACAGGTTATCGAAATTATCCATTGGCTCCCCGGTTCCCATCACGACCACATTGGAAACCCGCTCGCCGGTGTCTCTTCCAATCTGGTAAATCTGGTCTAACATTTCAGATGGTGTCAGTCCTCTCACAAGGCCGTCCAATGTAGATGCGCAGAATCTGCATCCCATGCGGCATCCCACCTGTGAAGAAATACAGACCGAATTGCCATGTTTGTATCGCATGAAAACGCTCTCAATGACATTTCCGTCATCTAACAGAAACAGGTATTTCCTCGTTCCGTCGATTTTGGAGATCTGTACTGCCTCCTGTTTTATGCTGACCAGATGACTGTTCTCTTTTAACTTTTCGATCAGCGCCTTTGGGATATTGGTCATCTCCTCAAAAGACGCTGCCTGCTTCCCATGAAGCCACTGGTAAATCTGCTTTGCACGGAACGCTTTCTCTCCAAGCTGCTCCATGAACACAGTCAGTTCTTTCAGATTCAGCGATCTGATATCTGTCTTTTCCTTTTGATCCATAATTCTCCTTCATTCATCAGAAGTTCCGGAAGTCTCTCACGCTTTTTTCTGTAATTTTGCCAGAAAAAATCCGTCTCCATATGTTTTCTGCGGAAAAATCTGCTGCATTTTCACAAGTTCAAACTGTGGATGCTGTTTTAAAAACCATGTGACATTGTCTTCATTTTCCATTTTATCCATCGTACAGGTGGAATATAACAATGTTCCGCCCGCCTTTACATACTGACAGACAGTTTCTAACATTTTTCTCTGTAAAGAGACGAGTTCCTGCTCTGTCTGTAATGTCATCTTATATTTTATATCCGTCTTCCTGCGCATGACGCCAAGCCCTGAACACGGAAGATCGGCGATCACCACATCTGCTTTTCCAATGGAAGCCTCATCTAAAACCGTTGCATCCATCTGTACTGCACGCATATTAGAAAGCTGATGTCTTGCGATATTCTGTCTTATAAGATCAGTCTTATACTCCGTGAGATCTCTCGCCTCCACCATACCGGTTCCCCCGAGTTTTTCTGCCAGATGGACGCTCTTTCCTCCAGGTGCTGCACACACATCAATGATATAGCTGTCCTTCTTTGGAGCAACCGTTTCCGCCACCATCATGGAGCTCACATCCTGCACATAAAAGAGTCCCTCACGAAAACTTGCCAATGCATTCAGATGGTCAAACCCGGAGATCATAAATGCATAGTTTAATTCCGGCATATCTGCGCAGACCATTTTCTCTGCGGTAACGCCTTCCTCTTTCAACCGCTTTTCCAGCGCTTCCGGTGTGATCTTCAGAAGATTGGTACGGATCGTAACCGGTGTCTCCTGCAAAAATGCCTGCAGCACGCTTACCGTCTGCTCCATGCCATAATCGTTGATCCACTGTCTCACGATCCACTCCGGCATGGAATAACGCACAGACAGATATTGGATCTGGTCTTTCTGCCCATCCGGGTAAGTGATAGTGCTTAAATTGCGGCTGATATTGCGCAGTACCCCGTTTACAAAACCGCTCAAAGAGCCAAACCCTTTTCTCTTTGCCAGTTTCACTGCCTCATTGCACACTGCGGAGTCCGGGACGGAATCCATATATTTTAACTGATACACGCTCATCCGCAGAATATTGCGGATGACCGGTTTCATTTTGTTTACCTTCACCTTGGAGAACTGATTGATAATATAGTCAAGCTCGATCATGTACTGGATGGTTCCCTCAGATACTCTCGTGATAAAGGCTCTCTCTTTTTTTTCCAGATACTGATACTTATCGAGCACAGAACGGATCACAAGATGGCTGTAACTGCCCTCTTTTGTCACTTCCATCAGGATCCCGAGGATCAGTTCTCTCGTATTGACAGAATCAGTCACGGTCTCTTCCTCCAAATAACAGTACCAGACGCAGTAACTGTAAAATAGCTGCTGCCGCACTTGCCACATAAGTCAGTGCCGCTGCTTTTAACACTTTTTTCGTGTATGGGAGCTCACTGTCACTCAAAATGCCCTGCTCGCCTAAAATGCGCAATGCCCTTGCAGATGCATTAAACTCTACCGGCAATGTCACAAGCTGGAATATCACTGCAAAAGAGAAGCAGATGATTCCAAGATTGATCAGAACTGCCCCTGTATTTCTTGTAAAGAATAATCCGATCAGGATCAACGGCCATGCAAGTGTGGAACCAAGATTGGCTACCGGGACAATTGCCGTGCGCAGTGTCAGTGGAAAATAGCTGTTCTGATGCTGGATTGCATGTCCACACTCATGTGCTGCAACTCCAACGGCTGCAACCGATGTGGAATTGTATACAGAATCGGACAGATTCAGTGTCTTTGCAGACGGATTGTAATGGTCGGTCAGATTTCCGGATACATGCTGGATCGTCACATCATAAATTCCTGCGGAATTCAGGATTCTCTGTGCTGCCTGTGCGCCTGTCATTCCCGATGCACTGCGGTACTGGGAATATTTATTGTAAGTTGATTTTACTCTTGCGGAAGCGATCATGCAGATCACTGCTCCGATAATCACAAGAAAATAAGTTGGGTCAAATCCGTAATAATAATATGGCATAGTAATCATCCTTTCTTATCAGCAACGTTTTAAGAAACTGCCTTCTGTCACCTGGTATCCTCTTAAGAAGGCATCCGTTGTCATTCGTTTCTTTCCTTCTAACTGTACCTCTAATAAAGCTAATACTCCATTCCCCGTCTGGACTTCCAGTTCGTCCTTTGTCACTTTTAAAATACATCCCGGAGCGGCTTTCACCTCATGGGAAATGACTTTTGCGCGCCAGATCTTTAGGTTTTTGTCATCGATCCTTGTATATGCACTCGGCCATGGATTTAAGCCGCGCACCAGACGCTCGATCACCTCTGCATCTTTTGACCAGTCGATACTTCCCATCTCTTTCTGGATCTTTCCGGTGTGAGTTGCAAGCGCGTCATCCTGAGGTGTGTAAACAGCTGTACCATTTTCAATTGCTTCCATCGTTTTCACGCAAAGCTTTGCCCCTACTCCCGACAGCTTGTCAAACAGGCTTCCGCCTGTCTCATCCTCATCCACGATCACTTCCTGCTTCATGATCATATCCCCGGTATCAAGACCTTCATCCATACGCATGGTCGTGACGCCTGTGACCTGATCCCCGTTTAACACTGCCCACTGGATTGGGGCTGCACCACGGTATTTTGGCAGCAGGGACGCATGTACATTCACACATCCGAAACGCGGCATATCAAGGATTGCTTTTGGAATGATCTGTCCAAAAGCCTCTACAATGATGATATCCGCATTGTACTGTCTTAAATATTCTACGCTTTCCTCTGCACGGATTTTTGCCGGCTGATACACTTCAATCCCATGTGCAACCGCACATTCCTTCACCGGTGTGTACTTTAATGCCTTGCTTCTTCCAACCGCTTTATCCGGCTGTGAGACAACCAGCACTACTTCATGTCCTGCTTTTATAATTTCCTCTAATGTACCCACTGCAAAATCCGGGGTTCCCATAAATATAACTCTCATGATCCTCTCCTCGCTTCCGGTTTCTTTTCTGTCTCTTCCCTCTGCGCCTATTCCTCTTCCTCATAGGTAACGTCATGAAGCTGGCCTTCCACTTTTTCCACGTAAAGGTGTCCGTCCAGATGATCGATCTCGTGGCACATGGCTCTTGCCATTAACTCTGTGCCCTCAATCTCATATTCTTCCATATTTTCATCAAATGCATGCACCTTCACATAATTTGGTCTTGTGACCTGTCCGGCTTTTCCGGGAATGCTTAAACATCCCTCATCGCCGGTCTGCTCCCCGGAAGTCTCCAGAATAACCGGATTTACCATCACGACCGGACCCTCGCCCACATCGATCACTACGATTCTTTTTAAGATACCCACCTGTGGTGCAGCAAGTCCAACGCCATTTGCCTCGTACATGGTATCTAACATGTCCTCGATCAGCTCTCTTGTGCGCGGTGTCAGTTCCTTCACAGGTTTACAGATTTTTTCTAATACAGGATCTCCCTGTACACGGATTGTTCTAAGTGCCATAAAGTCCTCCTTGTTTTTAAAAACCACTCATTGGATTAAAATCAAACTGTACGACCGTATCTTTAAATGCTCTGTTATCACGCATATAATGTTCGAGACGGTCTTTCAACTCAACCAGTGTCTGATAATCTTTTGTTTTTATATAAATCACCTTTTTATAGATGTCATTTACCTTTGCCACTGCCGGATCCGCAGGTCCTACCGGGAAAACCCGTTTCTTTTTAAAATCCTCTCCCACACGCTCCATTGCAGCTTTGATGTTCTCCTGCCAGGTGTCGATCTCCTGCACCAGAAGCTTTGCGGAATCGTAAGCGGTCTGCTCCTGCTTTGATGCACATAAGATCACAAGCATATTCCAGACCGGCGGATATAAAAGCATTCTGCGGTATTCCATCTCCTGCTCATAAAACGCTTCATAATCCTGCTCTTTTGCAGTCTGCACACTGTAATGATCCGGCCGGTATGTCTGGATCACAACTTCCCCGGGTTCACTTCCGCGCCCTGCTCTTCCAGCCGCCTGTGTCAGCAGCTGGAAAGTGCGTTCTGCCGCATGGTAATCACTGACATACAAAGACAGGTCTGCCGCCAGCACACCGACCAGCGTCACATTCGGGAAATCATGTCCCTTGACGATCATCTGGGTTCCGATCAGAATATCGGCTTCCTGATTCGCAAAAGCAGATAAAATCTGTTCGTACCCCTCCTTGTTCCGCGTGGTATCCATATCCATGCGGAGCACCCTCGCCTGTGGGAAACGTTCCTTGACGATCATCTCAATCTTCTGCGTACCCGCCTTAAATCCGCTGATATACCGCGAACCACACGCCGGACAGGTTTTCGGCATCGGTATCTCATATCCGCAGTAATGACAGACCATTTTTCCTTCCGGATGCTGTCTTGTCACATGCTGGCTTAGAGACACATCGCAATGCGGACATTTTAACACATGACCGCAGGCTCTGCAAGAGACAAAGCCTGCAACCCCTCTCCGGTTGATAAAAAGCATCATCTGCTGTCCCTTTTTCAAGCGGTCCTCCATAAGCTCCTGAAGCTGTACACTTAAAATGGAACGGTTGCCTGCTTTTAACTCTTCCCTTAAATCCACGACCTCTACTTTCGGGAGTGGTTTTTCTGCTACACGGTGCTTTAACTCTAACAGCTCATACTCCCCTGTTTTCGCCCTGTAATAACTTTCCACAGACGGAGTTGCCGAGCCAAGCACGACACTCGCACCGCACATTCTCGCACGCTCGATCGCAGTCTCCCTTGCATGGTATCTCGGAAGTGTCTCACTTTTATAACTGCTCTCGTGCTCTTCATCGATAATAATAAGCCCTAATTTTGAAAAAGGTGTGAACAACGCCGATCTCGGGCCTATCATAATATCCACGTCCCCGTTTTTCGCCCGTTCAAACTGGTCAAACCGCTCTCCCGGAGACAATCTGGAATTCATGATGGATACCCGGTCGCCAAAACGGTTGTAAAACCGCATGACGGTCTGAAATGTCAGTGCGATCTCAGGGATCAGCACGATCGCCTGTTTTCCCTGCGCTAACATATGGGCGATCAGTTCCATGTACACCTCCGTCTTGCCGCTTCCGGTCACGCCCTTGATCAGATAAGTTTTTGCGATTTTCTGATCCAGATTCCGCTCGATCACATCCACCACGGACTGCTGTTCTTCGTTTAACGTGAGATGATACCCCTTGCTGTCTAAATGTGACACCGGGTTGCGGTAGGACCGCTCACTGACCACCTCCACGATCCCCATGGTCTCTAATGCCCGGATCACCGTTCCCGAAACATTCAGCTTCTGCGTGATCATGCTCTGATCCATCTGTGGATTCTCTATCAGCGCAGACAACAGCCGCACACGCGCCTTCTGATGTTTCCGTTCAAATTCTGCAAGTTCACTTTTGGCTTCGATTTCTGTCAGCTTCAGGCGGACGCTTTTGTGTTCCACTGCATTGCTTTTTTTCTTAATCGGAATGACGGTTTTTAACGCATGGTTCATGGTCGCCCCATAGTTTTTCTTCATCCAGCCTGCCAGTGCGATCAACTGGCTTTCAATCGGAACGCTGTCTGTCGCGATCCCGATAATCTCTTTGATCTTTGCCACCTCAAACTCCGGTTCATCCGTCAGCCCCACAACATATCCCTTGATATTACGTCTGCCGAATGGGACATACACCTGCATTCCAAGTGTCAGTTTTTCCTTCATTGCTTCCGGAATCCTATATTGAAATGTTTTATCTAATTTTTCATTGAATATATCAACAATGATATTTGCGTATTCCGCCATCCAGCGCCTCCTGTACTATTTTTCTGTCGTCTAACGGATATCTGATTCCTTTGATCTCCTGATAACTCTCGTGTCCTTTTCCGGCTAAAACAATAATATCCCTTTTCTCTGCCATTGAAACGGCATATTCCACTGCCGCCCTGCGGTCTGCGATCTTTATGTAAGATGGCTTTTCCCCTGCACACAATGCGCCACGCAGCCCATCCTCGATCTGATCCATAATCCGCTCCGGATCCTCCCACCTTGGATTATCCGAGGTGATAATGGTAAAATCTGCCAGTCTGCCTGCCGTCTCTCCCATCTGATACCTTCTCAAAACAGAGCGGTTTCCTCCGCATCCAAAAATCACGATCAGCCTTGCCGGTTTGAATTTTCGTAAAGTTTCGAGCAGATTCCGAAGACTCATCTCGTTGTGGGCATAATCGATCAGGAACACATATCCGGCTCCCGCAGACATATTCTGGCATCTTCCCGGCACAACCTGTTTTGCCAGCGCTGCTTTTATCTGCTCCCGGTCCACCTTAAAATGCCCTGCCACGGAAATGGCGGCAAGCGCATTATAAACATTAAACTGCCCCGGAAGCTGCATGACGATCTCCTCTCTCCGCCACTCTCTTTTTACCGTGAAATGGCTTTGTAAGCTGCCCGATTCCATTCCATACCATTCGTCCTCCGCCATCACGTCCGAAGGATGCCGGATGGAGAAGTTCTCCACCTCGCAGGTATGTCCTGCAAGTATCTTATCCACATTCGGATCATCCTGATTCACAATGCCAATGCCACATTGCCGCATCAGTCTGCTTTTGCAGTGCAGATACTCGGAAAAAGTTGCATGTTCCCCTTTTCCGATATGATCCGGTTCTATATTCAGAAAAACACCGATATCAAAAAAAACATCTGCCGTGCGCTGCAATGCTATGCCCTGCGAGGACACCTCCATCACACAGCAGTCACATTCATTTTCCACCATGCGTGACAGAAGCCTGTGGATCTCGCACGATTCCGGCGTGGTGTTTTTCACCGTCTCTCTCCTTCTTCCATCATAGGATTCGATCGTTCCGATCATTCCTATCCGGTAACCGGCTTCCTGCAAAATCCCCGCAGTCAGAAATGCTGTTGTCGTCTTGCCATTCGTGCCTGTGATGCCGATCATCTTCATCCGTTCTGCCGGATGATCAAAGAAAGCTGCCGAGAGCGCCGAAAGCGCTTTTCTGGTATCTCTCACTGTGACCACACAGATATTTCTGTCACGGATCAGTTCGTGCACATCCACCTTCATGTGTTCTGTCAGGATCACCGGCCCCGACCTGCTTCCGATCACATAGCGGTCATCCACAACAAGTACCGCTGCGCCATGCTCCACCGCCTGTGGCACATATTCATGACCATTGTTCCGGTATCCATTTATGCAAACAAAAAGGGAGCCTTCTTTTACTTTTTCAGAATGACAACAGATATCCGTTATCTTCCGGTCATCGTCTCCCCTTACACTTTCGTATGAAATCTGTTTTAACAGACTGCGTAATAATTGCATACCGCTCCCCTGCCTAATGGCAGAATGTACTTTTTTTATTATATGACAAGAAGGCTGATTTTACAAGTTGTCCCATTCGATTCCATGTATGAAATCAATGGATCTGTGACATATTATATAAAAAAACAGGAGACTTTTATTATGCGGCGAAACTTTTTTATATGCGGACTCACGGGCTGGTGCCTTGAAATTCTTTTTACCTCCATCGGCAATTGCAGCCGGCATGACCTGCGCCTGATCGGGCAGACTTCCGTCTGGATGTTTCCCATTTACGGCATGGCATGTATCATCAAACCGCTGTACAGATACTTTAAAAAAATCCCTGCTCTCTTCCGGGGCTTTATCTATTCCACAGGTATTTTCTGTTTTGAGTACTTAAGTGGTTCCCTGTTAAAAAAACACCATCTATGTCCCTGGGATTACAGCAATGCTCCCACAAACATAAATGGTGTCATCCGTCTTGACTATGCGCCGGTATGGATGGCTGCCGGACTGATCTTTGAGAAAATCCTCTCTAAGTAAGTTTTAGATCATGAATCCAGAGCATCCGACAGATCCTGCGCAGCTCCAATGTCTAGTGTATTTAATGTGCGGCGTTTCATACGTGCCGCTTCTGATGCTTTCAAAAGATAATTTTTGACTTCCTTTGACTTTCTGATGTGGATCAGTTTCAGTTCCGCATTCGTGACATCCCCGGTGTAGCAGGTGATCGTTCCAAGCCCGAAAATGCGCTCCAACAGTGTCGTTGTCAGCTTCACATCCTGTACCTTATACATGTAACAGTCATTTTCTTCCGTCTTTAACAGACCTTGATCGATCGTCAGCATGCTTGGTGTGATCGTATACTTTGTAAACGTCCATGGCAGACCGAAAAATAATAATCTCTTCCGCTCACAGTATTTTACTTCATCCTCGTCTTCTTCATGCATTGTCCTGATATCTTCAGCCATATGATACTCCTTTTTTTCTCCGGATTGCTTTTCATCCTCATGATTATTTGATTATAGCTTTTTTGCTTTCAAACTGCAATATAAAAAGCCAGCTGACGGCCAAAAATTTCTGAAAATTTTATTATTTTGTACCAATATAACGTAAATAATTTTTCTCTTGAATTTGGAAAATGATTATTATATGATAGTAAAAATGCCTGAGAGAAATATCACTATTTCTTATAAAAGAGCAGGTATTTATAAGGAGGTTTATATGCGTCATTTAATGAGTCCATTAGACTTCTCCGTCGAAGAGTTAGACAAACTCTTAGACCTTGCAAATGATATCGAGAAGTTTCCTGGCAAGTATGCCCATGCATGTGATGGCAAAAAGCTTGCAACATGTTTTTATGAGCCAAGTACACGAACAAGACTTAGTTTTGAAGCTGCCATGTTAAATCTTGGTGGTTCTGTTTTAGGTTTTTCCGATGCGAGTTGTTCTTCCGCATCCAAAGGTGAAAGTGTTTCTGATACGATCCGGATTATTTCCTGTTACGCAGATATCTGTGCTATGCGTCATCCAAAGGAAGGTGCACCTCTTGTAGCCTCCCAAAAATCCCGTATTCCAGTAATTAATGCCGGCGACGGTGGTCATCAGCATCCTACCCAGACATTGACGGACTTATTGACGATCCGGTCTTTAAAGGGCAGACTGTCCAACATGACGATTGGTCTCTGTGGCGACTTAAAATTCGGACGGACCGTACATTCACTGATCAATGCTCTCATCCGTTACCCGGGGATCAGGTTCGTACTCATCTCACCGGAAGAGTTAAAGATTCCAAGCTATATCCGCGAAGATGTATTGAGAGCCAACAATATTCCATTTGAAGAGGTGGAACGCTTAGAAGATGCAATGCCGGATCTTGATATTTTATATATGACACGTGTACAGAAGGAACGTTTCTTCAACGAAGAAGACTACGTACGTTTGAAGAATTTCTATATTCTGACCAAAGCTAAAATGGATCTTGCAAAAGACGATATGTTAGTGCTTCACCCACTCCCTCGTGTCAATGAGATCTCTGTCGAAGTGGATGATGATCCAAGAGCTGCCTACTTCCGTCAGGCGCAGTACGGCGTCTATGTAAGAATGGCGCTGATTCTGACACTACTTGAAATCGATACTGCGAAGCTTTAAATCCACTGATGCAGACTCTGAATCAGTTTTTATGGATTTTGAATATTAAGATTTTTCGTGACGTCCGTCACAGATAGGAGTACACATGTTAAATATTAGTGGTATTCAGGAAGGTTTCGTCTTAGACCATATCCAGGCAGGAATGAGCCTTCAGATTTATCATGATCTGAAATTAGACCAGTTAGACTGCACCGTTGCCATCATTAAGAATGCAAAAAGCAATAAGATGGGTAAAAAGGACATTTTAAAAGTGGAATGCCCGGTTGAGGCATTAGACTTAGATATTCTCGGATTCATTGACCACAACATCACGGTCAATGTGATCAAGGATTCCAAGATCGTAGAGAAAAAGGAGCTTCACATGCCAAAACAGGTAAAGAATGTCATCCGGTGCAAAAACCCACGCTGCATCACTTCCATCGAGCAGGAACTCGACCAGATCTTCCTTCTCACCGATGAGGCAAAAGAAGTTTACCGCTGCAAATACTGTGAAGAGAAATATACCAATCCAAACCGCAGATAAAAATACGGCATAAAAAAGTCCCCTTTTATGGGGACTTTTTTATATCGCATATTTCATAATCTTTGTAAAAAATGATTCTCAGAATGGCCGCAGACAACAGCAGTTGCACAGCATATTCAAAAACAGGAGGCTTAAGCACCAGCTTCCGGAACTGGAATATGGTCTGTCATAATTATCACCCATGCTGGTGTACCATGTACCTCCAAATTCCAGATGTTGTAAAAACTGACGGTATTCAAAATTACTTGGCTCCATCTCGACAGCCCTTCCCGCATGCTGTTTTGCAACGATATTATTGCCGGCTCCCTGATTTGCCATTGCACTATAGTAGTACCATCGTGCGCTGCGCTCTGCAAATGGAATACCGTTCAAAACATTGAGTGCTTCCGCATAACAGCGGTTTGCGATATAATTTGCAGCCGCCTGCATCTGTGGGGAGTCATTCGCTGTTCTGTATCCCTGATTTCCACTGTAATTGTACCGATAGCTTCCACCACCTGCGGAGGAGGTGTTATATCCATAACTTCCACCAAAGCTTCCGCCCGACTGTTTTTCCTTCATGATCTGATCATAGGCCTGCTGTACTTCCTTAAACTTCTCCTCAGCCTGTGCCTTATTCGGATTGTTAATATTAGCATCCGGGTGATATTTACGGCTTAAAGCCCGATATGCTTTTTTTATCTCATCATCCGAGGCACCCGGTGAAATACCGAGCACCTGATATGGATTCATCATATAATTCTCCTGTTACTTTTTCCTGTCTTCTTTTTTTCTCTTCGTCTTTTTCTCTTCCAGCTTCTTTTTTCTAAGCTGTAAGTATTCATATCTGCTCCATACACCGGAGTAGAGAATATTCCGCAAAATATCCGCATGCAGTAAAATCGGCAGACGCTCGAATGACTTGGCACACTCCGACATCATGCTCGTCAGCAGCAATTTACAGAATGTATCAAATTCCTGATCATTTTCTTTTTCCATGTATACAAGCGGATTATAGCAGTTCTTCTTCTGGTCTGCTTCATAGTCCTCGTATGCGTCCATCAGATAAATAAACTTACCCATATAAAATCCAAGGGTACGCATCTCCTCCTGCCACTCATCCTCCCGCCAGCACATGATCTCTCCAAGCATCTCACCGGTAAGACCTGCCACAAGATCGAGATTCGTCTCTTTGTTCTTCTCTGCTTCCGCTGTCTTACGCATGAATTCTTCCAAAGCCCTTACCTGTCTTGGATATTTTGACACGATACGAGTATAATCCTTATCGAGGATTTTTACAAACGCTTTTTTCGTGTAGGATTTCTCGTCCTTCCAGTCATCTAAAAGATTCTGGTATGCCAGGATCAGGTTCATGTCTGCGGCATACTCTGTCGCCTCATTGATGTAAGCCGTCCGTTTCTTCGTCGGGTGCAGCGGACAGGTAAACTCTGTCTCGGTGTTCTCCAGTTCATACAGTCCGGTCAGCAGAACGATCAGAAATGTCAGATCATAACTTAACAGCATCTGTCCTTTTGTGCCACAATTTGTTTTGAGTTTCTGGCAGAGTCCGCAGTAATATGCCTGATATATTTTTTTACTTTCTTCCGATAGTTCTTTTTGATTGATATTGATATAACCAAACAATGGAAAAATCTCCTTTTATTTTCAACTTTTTTTCACAAATTCTGTCCGGCATTTTGGACAGGTAATGCAGATTTTTCCTCTGCCTTTTGGCACTCTCACTTTCTGTTTACATTGCGGACATTTGTAAAATCTGTAGTTTTTTCTCTGTGCCAGATGCTTTTTGAACCGGTTCCACTTCACAGCCATCTGATATCTGTAGTTGAGATATTTCTGATTTTCTGCATATCTTGCGGAAATATTCTTCGAGAACATTCTCCATGTGGAATAGATCATCAGCGCGATCGCCAACCAGTAAAAAATGCCAAGACGGCTGAACATCGACAAAAAAAGCAATACCAGTGCAGCAATGCTCTGTGCTTTTGCCAGTTCATCCGCTCCATATCTTCCAATCATAAAACGCTGTATTTTCTCCCTCATTGTTCCGACCTCCTATCAAGTGATTTTATGTTACGCTTCAAAGGAAATCGCGTCAACACACCTATTGTCTTTTAAGAAACATTTTAGATTTCTATAATAATTTAAAATAACTGTACTTTCTGACGCATGCCCACACCATCCTGTGCATAGCAGACAGCAGTATCCGAGTCGATCATACTCTTCATATAAAGGTCGTACACGGCATCGTCCATGGAGACCATTCCCTCTTTTCTGCAGCTGCGCATCACGGACGGTATCTGGAAATACTTCTGTTCCTTTATCAGGCTTTTTATCTCCTGATTTGCCAAAAGAACTTCAAACGCCGCCACACGTCCGCCTCCATCCAGTCTCGGAAGAAGCTGCTGGGAAATAACGCCTGCCAGTACATCCGAAAGCTGTGAACGAATCTGATGCTGCCTGTGATCCGGGAAACATTCCACGACCCGTTCGATGGAAGCCACTGCATTTCTGGTTGGAAGTGCGGCAATCACAAGATGTCCCATCTCTGCCGCAGTCAGCGCAAGTGAAACCGTATCCAGATCTTCCATCTCACTGATCAGAATGACATCCATATCCTGTTTTAACGCAGCTTTTAATCCTGCTTCATAAGACCGGCTGTCAATGCCGATCTCCCGCTGCAGCACCATGGACTTTCCGCTCCGGAAAAGATACTCTGCCGGTTTTTCCAGTGTCAGGATCGACCGCTCATAATTAGAAGCAATATGGTCGATCATCGATGCCATCGTTGTTGTCCTTCCACTTCCGGATGCACCTGTCACAAGAATGAGTCCTCTTCTCTTCCCAGCCATCTGCACTGCCGACTCCGGAAGTCCAAGCATCTGCGGTGTCGGGATCTTCTCTGCGAACAGACGGACAGACATTGCACACGTTCCACTCTGCCGGAACAGATTCACGCGGACACGCTTATTGAAAACCGGGCAGGAAAATTCAACCTCTCCATTTTCTTCGAATGTTTTCTGCTGTTTTTTGTCCAGCAATTTCTCTATGAGTTCCTCCATGGAAAAAGACACGTTCCATTCCTCTGTCATATCCACAAGCCTTCCATCTATCCGGAGCAGCAGCTGCTCTTTCGGCACATAATGGATATCGGAAGCTCCTTTTTTTCCTGCCTCTTCTAATATCTTATGAAATTCCTGTAAAGATCCGGTAGTATCACTCTGCATGATCGTCCTCAACTTTCTTCTATATATGATTGCCACGATTTTTTTGTATACACATTGCGGTGCACTTTTTGCAGGCGCAATGATAATTTCTACACTTACACCATCATACAACAATCCGGCATAAAAAAAAAGATGTCAGCTGACATCTTCTCTATCTAAAATAAGCAGGACGATAAGCCGGGTTATGTCCGTCTGCAAATGCAGACACGAATGATCATCTTTCTAGAATGACTGTTGCCAGCCATTTCAAGCGACCTACCTAAAGCTGGCGGGCCACGTCAACGCTTTTGTTCGGTCTTGCTTCGAATGGGGTTTACATATGCCCCTCCTGTTACCAGAAAGGCGGTAGTCTCTTACACTGCCCTTCCACCCTTACCAGATTCTGGTCAAGCCAGAATCGGCGGTATATTTCTGTTGCACTTTCCTTGGAGTCGCCTCCACCGGACGTTATCCGGCATTCTGCCCTGTGAAGCCCGGACTTTCCTCACCTGCGGTCTTTCGACACTTGCAGCCGCGATCATTTGTCCTACTTATTTTAAAAACTGAAAGAACGCCGCAAAAACTTTGCGACGCTCCTTAATATACACTATTCCTTTAATTTTCGCAAGAAAATTTTTTCGCAAGAAAATTTTTTTCGCCAAAATTTCCACTGCTTTTATACATTAAAACAGCTTCCGCCGATAAATTCACGCAGAATGGAATTCTGGTTGATTCCATCGCTCGGCATTGGAAGGAAATAGTCCAGGAATTTCAGCAGACGCTTTGCCTCTAAATATTCCGGGCAGTCTTTGTCAATAGCAAAAAGCAATGGTTCCGCATACATTTTAAGAACCGCCAGCTCGTAGATGAGCGCTGAGTTAAACATCACATCCGCACCTTCCTGAAATGGAAAAATGTATTTTTCTTCTCCTCTGCGCACGGAATCCCACATGGCGATGGTTTCTTTTGCAGAGGTCCCGCGTGTCCGTGCATCGCGGACAATCCGCCGGATCAGTCTTCCGTCAGTCGTCGGCAGACAGTTATGTTCATCAATATTCAACTGCGTCAGCGCACTGATATAAATCTTAAACTTGCTCTCAATCGGCAGGGAATAGGACAACTTGTCATTCAGACCATGGATTCCCTCGATGACTAACACATCATCCTTTCCCAGTGTCATAAGCTTATCTTTGTATTCCCTTTTTCCCGTCTTGAAGTTAAAAATAGGAAGATTGACTGTTTTTCCTGCCAGCAGTTCATTCATGTCATGGTTGAATAATTCCACATCCAGCGCATCCAGACATTCAAGATCCAGTTCGCCGTTCTCATCCCTTGGACAGATGTCACGGTTCTTATAATAATCATCCAGTGGAAATGGATGCGGATTCAGTCCTTTTGCAGCCAGCTGAATGGACAGTCTGTGTGAAAAAGTCGTTTTTCCTGAGGAGGATGGTCCTGCGATCATAATGAATTTCCGGTCTTTTGCTGAAATGATCTCCTCGGCAAGCCTTCCGATACGCTCCTCAAACAAGGCTTCCTGCGTCAGTATCATCTGCTGTGTTTTTCCGGCTGCGATCGCATCATTTAAGGCTCCGATCGTATCGATCTCAAGCATTTTTCCCCAGTCTCTGGATGTCTTTAACGTGTGGAACAGTTTTTCTGCCGGAACAAACGGTGCGACCTCTCTCGTATTTTTATCCGGGAACTGAAGCATAAATCCATCCGCATAAGGGATCACATCATAATAGCGCAGATATCCGGTCGATGGCACCATAAATCCGTAAAAATAATCCATGTAATGATCGAGTTCATAAATATTGACTCTGGAACTTCTCCGGTAACGGAACAGCTTTTCCTTGTCTGTCATTCCAAGGTCATGAAACAGTGTCACGGCGTCATCCGTATTGATACTCTCCTTGTGGATCTCAATATCGGAAACTACCATCTGATACATCTCATTCTTTAATTTATTGATTTCTGTTCCTGATACTTTCACAACTTCCTCTGTATCATTCTCCCACTTCACAAGTTCACAATAATTTCCCTGTCCGATGGAGTATTTTACACGCACCGATATATTCCCTTTTCCCCAGAGATTATAGACTGCCTTCTGCATTAAAAGTGTCACGCTTCTGCGGTACGCCTTTTTCCCTGTCTTGTCTGCGGTTGTGAGAAATTCTACGGTTCCGTCTCCATCTGCACACTTATTTAATTCCCGCAGTCTCCTATTGTACAATACCAGAACAATATCATCCTGATACGCATCGCTGTAATCCTGCGCAATGCGCAAAAAACTTGTTCCTGCCGGATACTCTTTTTTCTCCCCCTGGATTGTTAACATAACTTTTTTTCCGTTCATCGTAATCCCCCTTTTCCGTGAAAACAAAATACGAAACCTAATAAACTTAAGTTTCGTATTTTACTTTTCTTATTTTTCTTAACAATTACTGCTGGATCAAAGTCACGCTGACTGTACCGGTTCTTAAATCTGCTACTGCTGAAATCTGCAATGGCGTATTATAAATATTCACAAATCTTAAGTCGTAATAATTACCTGCAATTGTCGCATCTCTGCCTTCTGGAAGATATGGAACCGGGAGAGAATGTGGGTGACGCTCAGTCGCCGGGATTCCTCCGTTTAACATTGCAGAATACATGGTAGAAGATACCTGACAGATACCTCCGCCTGTTCCTGTTGAATGTTTACCACTCACATAGATCGGCGCTTCCACATAACCGTTTGCTGCCGTTCTTGGTAAGATTGTTTTGTTAAAGGAAAACTCTTCCCCTGGCTGAATGACTACACCGTTGATTCTGGAAGCTGCCACTGCAATGTTGGTTGCTCTGGAAGCTCTCGGATCAAACTTTGTTGTGCAGGAACCACGGACAATCGCTGCCTGTGCTCCCTCTCCAGCCGAGATCAGTGTCGTTGCATTTCTTCCCTCTGCTGCACCGTTTGCCGCATAATGGGCACAGTAGGATGCAAGGTCATTGCCGAATGCTGCCTGAAGATCCGGGTAATTGGCTCTGTAAATTGCAACATTGAAATTAGCGCAGCCTGATCTTCCCTCATAAATGCCGGAAGATACAAAATGATTGAACAACTTCTGTGCATCATATCCAAACGCCGCCTGAAGATCCGGGTTGGAATTATAATAATATTCTGCATCAAATACTGCCTGATATGCACCTGTATTTGATGATTTCTTTGCTGCATTTGCCGTGACAGTGCTTCCGGACAACAACACCATGCACAATGCAATGGATAAAATCTGTATTACTTTCTTTTTCATAAGAAACTCCCTTCTTTGGTATCATATTATCCCAGACCATACGTTACTCTGGTAAATTATGGTAAGATATATGTAGTATAACACTTTTAAGGATTTTCTACAATCGTTCCTTCACGATATGCCTGAAGTAAATTTTCAAGATCACGGATATTTTCCCGCATCACTTTTCCATTATCTGTGTCTGCAACCGTTTTCCGTCTCACAACATGCTGCACCAGAATCGTATGTGATACAATATCATTTCCTTCCGAAACAGCTTTTTCCACGGATTCAAAAGGCTCATGCGCCGCCAGTACAAGACCATATGAATTGTAGATCAATGTGTACCCGGCAATTCCGGTCTTGGGCTGATAAGCCTTGGAAAAGCCGCCATCTATGATGAGAAGCTTGCCCCCGCACTTCACCGGGGACTCTCCTTTTTTTGCCTCGATTGGGATATGTCCATTGACAATATGCGCCTCCTGGCCGGATAGTCCAAACTCTGCGAGGATCGCATTTACGACCTCTTCTTTTTCCAGCAGCCGGTAATACGGATTTTTCGGTTCCACATGTGTCGCTTTCTCTGCCACAAAATACCGCTCGAACGTTGTCATCTTATCTTTGCCAAACACCGGTGAATTTTTATTTTCCCAGATAAACCAGAGAATGTCTGATCCCTTTTTCTTCTCTTCCGGGTCAATGGCGTAATAACCTTTTCTGGCGTAGCTTTCTAACACATCGTACAACGCTTTTCCGGCATATTCAGTCCCATAAATATTGACTTTGGTAAAAGAACCATCCTCATTCAGCGGCACACAGCCGTGATACAGAAGATTTCCATTGTATACATGATACAGGCTTCCCTTGGTAAAAAGAAAACGCACCTGTCTCTGTAATTTTTCACAATTTAAAAATGCGGCAGTCAGACGTTCCATCACATCTGCCTCATCCGCCGAAAGCTCATACGGATGTTCCCAGTCAATGGTTGGAAAATTCAGATCCCGGAGCGGATATTTCTTCCCTTCGATCAGGACTGTACCGGCTGCCATGTCTATCTTATCGAGCAGTAAACGATTCTCCATTCCAAATTCCGGGTGTCCCACGATCATCTGTCCTTCCAGCTTAAACTGCATGATGGCGATCGCCTTGTGCATTTTCTCATCGAGCATTGCATCCCGGACATCGTATTCCTCTTCCCGGTAATCCAGCTTAAAACAGCTGCATGGATCTTTGTCATAACGGTTCATTGCCAGTCTCGCAAGCGGCACCAGATTGATCCCATATCCATCCTCCAGCAGATTCAGATTGCCGTATTTTGCGGAGATGCGGATCACGTTGCAGATCAGCGCCTGATTGCCCGCTGCTGCACCCATCCACGAGATATCATGGTTTCCCCACTGGATATCCACGGAATGATGTGACATTAATGTATCCATAATCAGGTTTGGATACGGTCCTCTGTCAAAAATATCGCCGACAACATGCAGATGATCCACTACAAGTCTGCGGATAAGGTTGCAGAACGCCACCACAAGTTCTGCTGCCCTGCCTGTCCGGATCACCGAATGGATAATTTCATTATAATATGCCTCCTGATCGGATACATCCGGTCTTCCGGTCAGAAGTTCCTCAATCACATAGGCAAAATCTTTCGGAAGCGCCTTGCGCACCTTGGAACGGGTGTACTTGGAAGACGCTCCTTTGCAGATCCTTATCAGGCGGTACAATGTGACCTTGTACCAGTCCTCCATGTTCTCCTCGGTCTTTATCACCTGCTCCATCTTCTGTTCCGGGTAATAGATCAGTGTGGCAATCGATTTCTTTTCTGCCTGACTGATGGCATTCCCGAACTCATCCTCAATCTTTCTCTTGATCGCCCCGGAACCGTTCTTTAATACATGTTGAAACTGATCATATTCTCCGTGGATATCCGTGATAAAATGTTCCGTTCCCTTCGGCAGGCTTAAGATCGCCTGTAAATTGATAATCTCTGTGGCGGCCGCCGCCACGGTCGGATACTGCTTTGCAAGACTTTTTAAATAACGTAAATCGGTCTGTTCCATCCGTCACCATCCTGTTTTTATTCTGTGTACTGATTTATACTTCATTCATCATTGCGCCTGAATGACATCGCTCATATCATAAAATCCTGCCGGCTTTCCTGCAAGAAATTTTGCCGCCTGCACTGCTCCCTTGGCAAAAACTGCCTTGGAATATGCCGTGTGCTTAAATTCGATCACTTCGTCCTGTCCGGCAAAGATCACTTCATGCTCTCCCACGATATTTCCACCACGCACTGCAGAAATTCCGATCTCGTATTTCTCTCTCTTCTTTCTCTCCCGGCTTCTGTCATAAACATAGGCATACTTCTCATTCAAAGCCTCATTCATAGAGTCTGCCAAAGCCAGAGCTGTTCCGCTCGGTGCATCCAATTTCTGATTGTGGTGTTTCTCCACGATCTCCATATCGAAACCTGCCGGTGCGAGCGTTAAAGCCGCCTTTTTCAAAAGTTCCATCAGCATATTGATGCCGAGTGACATATTGGCTGATTTTAAGACTGCCACATGTCCGCTGACCTGTTTTACTCTTGCGAGCTGTTCCTCGGACAAACCGGTCGTGCACAATACAACCGGCACCTGTTTTTCCTCACAGTAGATGAGCAGATCATCCACTGCCTTTGCATTTGAGAAATCAATCACTGCATCTGCCTTCACATCACAGACGGAGATATTCGGAAATACCGGATAATCATTTTTGATCCCGTCATACAGATCTATGCCTGCCACGATCTCAATTTCCGGATCATCCTTGCACATCGCCGTGATCGTCTGTCCCATTTTTCCATTGCATCCATGCATAATTACTTTTGTCATAATCCTAAGTCCTGCCTTTCGTATCTTCGTTGTTTTTTGATATATAGTGAATTGCGAAACTCAACTTTATACAATGAAAGGATATGAAGATAAAACAAAATTTTCGAAAACACGCTTTCGCTACGTGTCGCTCGCAACGGTACTAGCATGCCAGCCATAGCTAACGCCATGTCTGCCAAGCAAGAACCAATCGAACTTGTTCGATTTTGGCTCACCAGTGTTTTCTCAAGCTTTTGTTTCATCTTCATATTCTAAATTTACATTTTACATGAGTTTCGCAGTTATACAATATTATAATACATAAAAAGGAGCTGTGAAACAGCTCCAATTTTTCATGATAATAGAATATTCGCCAAGCGTACATTCCATTATATTAATCCAGAATGCCATATGCCTTCATCGCATCTGCTAAAACAGCTGCATTTGCATCGGTCATCTCCGTCAAAGGAGAACGAAGTGTTCCAACTTCTCTTCCCATGAGGTTTAACGCTTTCTTCACCGGAATCGGGTTGACCTCTGAGAATAATGCACTGACAAGCGGCTGTGCCTCTCTCTGTATCTTCATTGCAGTCTGTAAGTCTCCGTCAAAGAAACTCTGGCACATGCCATGTACTTTGGCAGGTGCAACATTTGACCATACAGAGATCACTCCGATTGCACCGATCGCCATAAGCGGAACTACGATTCCATCCTCGCCGGAATAAAGGTCGATCCTGCCATCGGTCAGATACATTAACTGTGATGCCTGTGCAACACTTCCTGTCGCCTCTTTGATTGCTACTACATTTTCAACTTCCTTAAAAATCTTTGCTGCTGTCTCCGGAAGAATATTGCATCCGGTTCTTCCAGGTACATTATACATGATGATCGGTAACTTTGTACACTCTGCAATTTCAGAATAATAACGTACCAGACCGCCCTGTGTACATTTATTATAATAAGGTGTCACTGCAAGGATTCCGTCCGCTCCTGCTTCCTCTGCTTCCTGTGTCAGATAAATTGCTTCTCTTGTGCAGTTCGAACCGGAACCAGCCACAACTGGTACACGGTGTTTTGCAAATTCTACTGCTGCTTTGATCACTTTACTGTGCTCTTCCATGGTCAGTGTGGAACTCTCTCCTGTCGTTCCTGCAATGATGATTGCATCTGTTCCCTGGTCGATCTGCCATTCGATCAGTTCCTGTAACTTTTCGTAATTGACTTCTTCATTTTCTTTCATCGGTGTGACGATTGCTACACCTGCTCCTTTAAAAATAGACATTGCATTCTCCTCCTATCGCCATTATACGCACTGCAATTTTTTTTGTTAAAAATGTTGCTACAGTAAAGTAAAAAAAGACCGGCTGACGAGCCGGTCTCAAAATTCTAATATTATACGCATTCTGCATCTTTGCAAATCTGCCTAGAATCTGATAGCTCCCCATCTCAAATGATCTCCATTCAGATGACAGTCATAAAGTTCTTCACTTTATGCCCAAGTAATATGCCTTCAGGCTGCATACCCTTTCGGCGTACTTTCCTTTTGCTTCTTATCAACTGTTCCTGACACATCCAAAAAGCGACTCATAAAGCACGCGACCTCTACCAAGCAATATTTTCATTGCGTAAATCATAACACCATCTTATTCCATTGTCAATGCACGATTTCCCTATCAATATCTACTCTCAGGAATGATTTCCCTGTTAACATCTACTCTTCGTCTTCGATAAATTCCACTTTGCTCACGGAAACTTCATATGCCACACGCTTTTCCGTCTCTGTCTCGCTCAGTTTCTTCACATACTCCCTGCTCTGGATACGTCCCCATACCTGAACATGCCCACCGACTTCAAAACCGGATGCAAACCTTGCATTTCTTCCCCAGCAGATACATGGAATATAATCCGATTTTCCATAAGAGCGGTTCACTGCGATCAAAAGGTCTGCAATCTCTCTTCCAAGCGGTGTTTTCCGGTAAATCGGATCTTTGCAGATGTAGCCATCCAGAAAAATCTGGTTCGTCTTGACATCCTCATCGATCTCATCTAACAATTCCAGTTCCCTTACAAAAACGGATAAAACAAGACGGTTCTTTTTTTCCTCATGCCGGTTGAATGACCGGAACTGTCCCATAACATATATGGTCTGACCAATATAGTCCTCATTCACGTCAATGAGCCGTTCTGAGATCATCAGTGGTATGTAATCCATAAAATTGCTCAGCCGGTTGACTGCGACATCTACCACATAAAAGCCCTCTCCATACACTTCGTGGCTGAATCTGAAATCAGAAACAATCTCTCCCACAATTGACACCTGGTTATTTTCAAAAATTTTATCTGCCATGAATTTTTCTCCCTTCCTCTTATCACCGGAATCGACCGGTGATTTGCCTGACAACTATGGTTTTACCATTTCCTTCCAGAAAAAATTTCGTGTAACTTGTCGATAAGTTTTTTATATTGTTTTGAAAAAAAATATTGCTGCCTACTTGCGTTCTCATAAAATTGTGATAGAATATATGGGTTCGAGTTAATTTATAAGCTATATTAATAGGAAAAGACAGGATTTATTTCCAGATAATTTCTTTTCCGCACAGAAGAAAGAGAGATTTTTTATGAAGCAGAAACGTGAAGACGTACGTAACATAGCAATCATCGCCCACGTTGACCATGGCAAAACAACACTGGTCGATGAACTTTTAAAACAGAGTGGTGTATTCCGTGAGAATCAGGAAGTTGCTGAACGTGTCATGGACTCCAACGATATTGAGAAGGAACGTGGTATCACAATCCTCTCCAAAAATACAGCGATCACTTACAAAGGAACAAAGATCAACATCATCGACACTCCTGGCCACGCCGATTTCGGTGGCGAGGTAGAGCGTGTCCTTAAAATGGTAAACGGTGTTATCCTTGTCGTTGACGCATTTGAAGGTGTTATGCCTCAGACCAAATTCGTTTTGATGAAAGCTCTGGATTTAAAACTCCCGGTTATCGTCTGTGTCAATAAAGTAGACCGCCCGGAAGCCCGTCCAAACGAAGTTGTGGACGAAGTATTAGAGTTATTTATGGATCTGGATGCCTCTGACGAGCAGTTAGACTGCCCATTCCTTTTTGCTTCCGCAAGAGACGGTTATGCCGTTCGTGAAATCCACGACCTTGTAAACAACAAAAAAGATATGACACCATTATTTGAAACCATTTTAGATTACATTCCTGCTCCGGAAGGTGATCCTGAAGCACCGACACAGGTACTGATCAGTACCATTGATTACAATGAATACGTTGGACGTATCGGTATCGGTAAGATCGACAATGGTTCCCTGAAAGTAAATCAGGAAGCGGTCGTAGTCAACCATCACGATCCTGACAAAAAGAAAAAAGTCCGCATCAGCAAATTATATGAATTTGACGGATTAAATAAAGTAGATGTCGAAGAAGCAAATATTGGTTCCATCGTTGCAATTTCCGGTATTGCTGATATTCACATCGGTGATACGATCTGTTCTGTGGAGAACCCGGTTGCGATCCCATTCCAGAAGATCTCCGAGCCGACTCTTTCCATGAACTTCATCGTAAATGACAGTCCATTGGCAGGTCAGGAAGGAAAGTTTATCACTTCCCGCCACTTAAGAGACCGTTTATTCCGCGAGTTAAATACAGACGTTTCCCTTCGTGTAGAGGAGACCGATTCCCCGGACAGCTACAAAGTATCGGGCCGCGGCGAATTACATTTATCTGTATTGATTGAAAATATGCGTCGTGAGGGATATGAGTTTGCCGTAAGTAAGGCTGAAGTATTATATCACACAGACGAAAACGGCAAGAAATTAGAACCTATGGAACTTGCCTATGTCGATGTTCCGGATGAGTATACCGGTGCTGTTATCGACAAGTTAAGCCAGCGCAAAGGTGAAATGATCAATATGAAACCTCTGACCGGCGGATATACAAGACTTGAGTTCAATATCCCATCCCGCGGTCTGATCGGTTACAGAGGCGAATTTATGACCGATACCAGAGGTAATGGTATTATCAACACCATTTTCAATGGCTATGATACTTACCGCGGAGATATTGCTTACCGTCAGCTTGGTTCGCTGATCGCATTCGAATCCGGCGAATCTGTCACTTACGGTCTGTTCTCTGCACAGGACCGTGGTACTTTGTTCATCGGACCTGGTGAAAAAGTATATGCAGGTATGGTCATCGGTTCCTGCTCCAGAAACGAGGATATCGAATTGAACGTTTGTAAGAAGAAACACCTTACCAATACACGTTCCTCTTCCGCTGACGAAGCATTGACTTTAGTTCCGCCTAAGATTTTAAGCTTAGAGCAGGCGCTTGACTTCATCGATGTCGATGAATTATTGGAGGTTACTCCGAAATCCCTTCGTATCCGTAAGAGAATTTTGGATCCGACTTTAAGAAAAAGAGCGAATTTTAAGAAATAAAAAAACGGCTCTGCGCCTTTTTTCCAGAAACTATAAAAACCTATGCAACATTCAACGACAAAAAGGAGACTATGTATGAAAAAAATATGTACATTTTTCGGATTGCTGATATCCATGTGTCTGCTGCTGAATGTCGGTTTTGGCTCTCTGTCCGTAAAGGGCGCAGCTGCCGGGAATACAGAACAGACTTCTGATCCAAACTTTACAAATTTAATCGTATTTGCCAGATTTGCAGATGAGAATGAATTTGTGAATGATATTTATCAAGGTGTCTCTGTAAGGGAGATCATAGACAATTCCTATAACACTGCCTATTATTCCGTGGGCGATTACTACCGGAATGCGTCCTCAGACAAATTGCGCATGAATAGTCTTTATCTGTTTGATAACGGCGGTTCCCTGCAGTTGAAACATGAACGCGGTTACTATGCCGGTTACAGTGCAGATAATCCAATCGGTTATAAAACAAGTGGTGAAAAAGCCTACCGTATGTACGAGCTGCGCACCGATTGGTCTGATGCCATAAACAAGGCGATCCAGGATGGAAACCCCATTACAAATTACGATGGCAGCCAGACATACAGTTATGAGGATCTTGACAAAAACCGGGATGGAAAGATCGATTCCATTACAGTTATCTATAAAAACACGACACAAAATATTGTGATAAACCGCTCTGATCCGCTTTGGAACTATAAGGATTATGCAGACTATGTGGAGATCAATCTTGGCGATGGCAGGATGCTTCAAAGCCAATATTATGTACAGGTCATAAATAACTACTCAACTCTGTATATGGCAAACAATGATCAAAAACCGATCGTTTCATTGAAGTCTCCGATCCATGAAATGGGGCATATATTTGGTCTGCTGGATTTATACAATTCGTCAGGTCAAACGCCGGTTTATTTCATGTCTGCCATGGCAAATGCCATCTCACCTGTTCCACAGGGACTTTCGATCAAAGAAAAAGAGGCTCTGGGATGGACAGACGACAGTACTCTAAAGACGATCACAGAACCGGGTGAATACAAAGTAAAGCTCAGCGGCACAGCTACCGGTACTGACGACTGTATCGGATATAAAGCAGGCATTCCGGAACTGAACAGGACACTGTATCTGGAATACAGAAACTTTTCAACAGATGGCAGCAAATATGATAAGTCAGAGAAGCAGCTGACCAATTCAGAAACATCAAACATAGCATCCGGTTTAGTCTGTTATCTTGCGCAACCTGACATCCGCTTTCCAAGCAATCTAAATGGAAAACCGGGAAATTGGGCACTGGAAGTTATGGGCGGTACACAATCCACTAAATCTGATGCAGCCCTTGGCTTAAATGATTCGCTTCAGGTTACAGACAAACTCAAAGTGACTGTCGCTGCTATAGAAGGGGAAGTCCTTACCTTTCAAATCGAAGGGGAAATGGAACAACATGTCCATTCCGGTGGACAGGCGACCTGTACGAAAAAAGCCGTCTGTGAAAAATGTGGGAAGGAATACGGAGAAATAGATCCAACATGCCATTTGAATCTCCAGCGACAGGGCTTTAAAGAGCCAACACAGGAGGAAAATGGATATACCGGTGATCTGGTATGTACAGATTGTAACGCCATAGTAGAAGCTGGTGAGATCATTGATAAATTACCAGTCACTCCACCTGATGGAAAACCGGAACCGGAAATACCGCCTGTATCTCCTGATAATAAGCCACCGGTCATGCTGGAAGGAAACAAAACAGAAGTAAGTAAAAATCCGGACAATCACTCCGGTGCAGTATTTCGTTCCAGTGCACCGCTCGCTAACTTAATCGAAGTTAAGGTAGATGAAAATGTATTAGTGAAAGATAAAGACTATACCGCCCACTCCGGAAGTACTATCATAACTTTACTTCCATCCTTCCTTGCCGGTCTTTCCGAAGGAGCTCACAACATTGCCATTGTATCAACAACCGGAACGGCAACGGCTGGTTTTTCTGTAATTTCAGATCCTGCCCCGGCGCCACCAGCTCCGGTACCACCGGCATCCGCACCTGTGCCACCGGCATCAGGTAATACAAACGCTGCTGGTTCATCTACAGATACTGTGGCAGATCCGGTTTCCGAAACTGCTTCTACAGCCGGATCTGCCAATGTATCCGGCAACAGTTCTTTACCTGATACCGCTCAGATGAAGAAAGACTCCTCCGGCACAGACATAAAATCACCGCAATGTGGAGAGAAAAACTGTTTCACTCTCTTATTGGAAGATTTCATAGAAATATTAAAAAAAGTATTAATATTCTTAGGTTTTTCATCTAAGATCTGAAAAAACACACAGGACAGCTCCTATGTTAAGCTGTCCTGTGTGTTTTTTTTCAAAAATAATTGATATATTTTCTGCACGTCATAATCCGATGCGTTCTGCCGAAGTATATCATAAATCTGCTCAATGACTGACGGATTTTCTTCCAGCATATCTGCTGTTTCAGACACAGAACATCCTTTTTTGTACTTTTTCATGATCTGCTCGATCATTTTAGATGCTGCGCCTTCTGCTCTTCCTTCTGCTTCGCCCTGTGCCCTCGCTTCCGCTTCGCATTTATGAAATTGGTCTGCGAAAATTTCTTTTATTACATCACTCATGTTTCCTTCTTCCTCCACTTCTTTCCAGTTTGCGCGCATGACGGTATCTGCTAGTGCCTGGAACAATTTTGAATCCCTGTTTTTCTCATATTGTTCCATAAATAATTTAATTTCTCCACCGGACTTCAAATTGTTGCGAAGTTTATTCAGCCAGTAATTATTTTCGATTGACAATTCCAGTACGATAATAAGCTGTATTGGAATTGCATCTCCATAGAGATAATAGATACCATTTTCGATATTTGTCACATTTATATTTCTCTCATTCTGAAGATTTCGTAACATTTGCCGCGGATAATGATAACACACAAACGTAATCGTCAGTTCTTCTGCTGGAATCTGGTTCACTTTCTCGACTTCCGTTTTGTAAATACAGGTATAACCATAGACTTTATAAAAATCATCAATGTTCAGATGATCTTCCGGTGACTTATACTCGATAATGTTATGCTGCCGGAAAATCCTTCCAATATTTTTCCTGATTTTTACCTTCTTCTCGTTTTTGACCAACACATCGATCTGCATTGGTTTCTTCGAAAGCAAATGTTCCGGCTCAAAGGTCAGGTACTTTGCCTCTTCTCCCAGTTCAATCTGCAATGCCGCATCAAATGCAGGATGCCATTGGATTTTTTCTCCTTCTGTGTTCAATCATGTTCCCCCTTTATCATAATAGAATCTGCTGTGATTTTCAACGCATAAGAAGCATTTTCTATGTTAAAAAAATAACAAGAAACTCAGAATCTATATGCATTGCTGTTCTTCATCAAAATGGAATCTCGTGCCGAACCGGCTGTGAACGTTGAGATTATATCCTGCCACCTCAAATTGGTTTTGGATTTGCAGACAAGAAAAAATAAGATGCTTTATCTGTCTGCGACTTTGATGTGATTCCAAGTATAAGGGATTGCGTGGAAGTTGTCAATGATAATTATGAACACTTCTTTCTTATCCAATATTATTCTAATAATTAAGAAGAAAATTTATTGATTTTTGTAAACTCTTTTTTAATTTTTTACAATCCAGTTACCATTCTTATAAACATTGCTACTTCCTTATCCAGCCACTCCCCATAACCCGGTAATTCCCAGACTGTCCACTTTGTGCGATCTTCGCCAGACTGTATTGCCAGATATCCATTATCTCCGTGCTTATAGATCAGATAGTCTCCATGTCCTGTCTCTGATGTTTCTTTTTTGGGCATCACCTGCTCCTGTACAACCCTTACCCATGTATCAAATCCTTCGGTATTAATGATTTCTTTATCCTGATTCAGATACTGACTGCTTTCTACAATGTATTCATTCTGTGACTGTATTTGTTCAATACCCACTGTGTCAATCCCGGCTCCGCCTCGTGGTGCAATCCAGGCAAGCGTCTCTATATTTTCAACCATTCCAGTATTTTCCATTGCATCTGCATCAAAAATCTGAACTTCATTCTCCCAATTTATAATCAAATGACTAGCAGATGTTCTTTCTTCCCGTCTCGTCTGAGTATTGGTGCAGTCCACCAATGTCACAATACATACTATTATTACAATCAAGATTATGAAATATCTTCTAATACCTTTTTTCATATTCATGCCTCATTTATAATATTGAAATTATTTTTTTAGTTTTATTTATTATAAAATAAATATATATCTTTTTCAATACTGTTTAATCTCAAATACGTCCGCCAGCCACTAGCTCCACTGTTAAAAAATAATACTGATTTTATCTGTCATGGCTGCAATTCAAACGTAAAAACTGCTCTTTTATCTGTTGGCTGAAGCTCTACTTTATCCTCTCCTTCTACTTGTAAAGTCATTCCGTCCACGTTCATTCCGATTTCTTCATAAGTCAGCGCTGCAGCTCCAACATTAATTTTTACTCCTTTTTTTGTGCCGTCTTTATAATTTGCAGTACAGGTAATAACCACTCCATCTACAAGTTTTTGATATGCTGCTGCCACTTCCTCCTGTGTTTTTTTCTTTTGTTCTACAATACTGTCAAAATCTGAAAACGGAATTTCATCATTACAAAAGGTTACCCACACTCCTTCTTTCTGCTGATTTTCATAGGAAACTGTGTATTCAACAAAATCGTTTACTTTCTGCTGCATGACAATTTCTCCATTATCATCAAAAATTGGATTGAGATACCCATTGCTATTTTCATCCAATGGCTTTCCGCTCTCGACAGCACTCTGAAAATCATCGGTAATATTTTCACTTATTTCAAAATATCCTTTGCTGATACTGTAAGTTACACTTTCTATATTCTCACCTTCGCAGTAAAGTGGCATATCAATTTTATAACTTGCTGTATTCATATCGCTGTCCCCATTAATCGCATAACCAAACCTGTCATTTTGTGCGATTGCTACAGGCTTCTGTGCCGTCACTTCTGCCTGTGCCGCCATTACTTTCATGGTAAACATATTCTCTTTTTCTGTTGTCGTATGTTCAGCCACTGTTGTTTCTTTTTCTTCCTGAGGTCTGTTGAGATAGTTGTTTGTTGTGGATGCAACAATAATAATCGATGCACAGGCAGCCATTGCTACAAACAATTTTGTTACTTTTAAATTTTTTTTACTCATATTAGTTTCCCTTTCCGATTGAATCTGTGAAAAGGCGACATCTGCTTTTTTCTGAACGATTTCTGGCACTTGAATATCACTATTTAAAATTTCACTCACTTTTTTTGACATGAATCTCACCTCATTTTTCCTTATAATAAACTTCCAGCTTTTCCCGTCCACGTTGTAAACGTGTTTTCACCGTACTTTCAGGAATTTTTAAAATGTCAGAAATTTCTCTGATACGATAGCCCTCGCTGTAAAAAAGAATCATAATAATCCGGTATTTTTCATCTAACGCTGCGAGTGCCTCTTTTAATTCCAGATTATATTCATCGCAGGCTGCTGGTTCCTCGTACTCATCCAAACAAATGATATTCTGATTTTTCTTTCTGATATCATAGCATTTGTTGATGAGGATTCTTGTCATCCATGTTTTAAAATACCGTATCTTCACTAATTGATTCATTTTTTCCCAGCATATCAGAATCGTATCTCCGATTGCATCGGCAACATCTTCATCATTCATCAAAATTGCATACGCAACTTTATACATATCCGTCATATAAAGCTGCATTAATTCTGTGAAAGCTTCCGACTCATGCCTTTTCGCTCTTTTCACAAGATCATCTGTTTGTTTTTTCATAATGCTTTTCTCCACGCGCGCAGTGAATGTAAGACAGTCGCTTTTCTTCTTTTTTTATCTTACATATATTAGACAACAAAATGTATATAAAAGTCTCATAAAGGGACTATAAAATAAGTCCATAGATAAAAAAAGTGCCAGTTCCGGCAAATGTCGGTTCTGGCGTTCTGTGCTATCTGCTTATATATGGCTCAAATGCCGCCATTCAGAAAATCTTCCGACAACTGTTCTATTGGCGTTTCTGGCATATATAAAGTAAAATTCTCACCATTTTCCAAACCATATGGCTCATCTTCTTTTAGAAATCTGTATCCATTTTCTATCCACATCTCCGGAATATCCAATATCTCTAATTTTTCTAAAGACATTGTATAATGATACTGATCCATCCGCTGAATATTTGTAAACTTACCTTCAAATTCACATATCGTTACCGTTCCTTTGGGGAAATCGTCCTCTGCATATGCATTAAAATCTGAATACTCTCCTGTAAATGAGCCATCTCTGTTTAATCGTAAATACGTCCGCCAACCACCAACTCCACTGTTAAAAAATAAATCTTTCGGAAAATCGGCTGGCAATCCATTATCTGCTTCTTGTTGAATTTTGTCCTCTGTTACTACATTTTGTTCAATCTCTATTTCGTCTTTATTGGATGTCAAACCGCACATATATAACAAAGTTAATATAAACAGCCCTATTCCCAATGTATCTATCCATTTTTTGTGCTGTATCCTATTCATTTCATAAACCCATCCATTGATTTGGATAAATCCTCTTCCTTCCTCATTCCTTAAAATCCAAATCACTTATTACCTATCCATCAGATAATAAGTGATTTGATTCCATATAGAACAATCTTTTTTCTATACTTTTTGTTCTGTCGAAAGCATTTCGACTTTTTTCTGAATTTCATCCACGCTGTTTCTGATATCTTCAACAACTGCGTATTTTTCTGTCATATCAGACAACAGTTTCTGGTAATTTACCTCTCTCTGATCCTGTTTTTCCACTAATTTTTCATTATTTTTAATCGTATACAAAAATAGCGAAACAAAAAGAAGAACCCAGATTCCCTGCGTGGTTGCAGCTTCAATTAATGCCTGTTCCAAATGCATCATCTCCTTTCAAAATATTAAGAAGAAACATTTAAAACTTTTCGCAACAAATTGTTTTAATAAACTATATATCCACCTTCAATAGTAACCGTTTTTGAACTAGTATTTTTGATAAAAATTTGAAAATTATCACTAGAACTAATCGAAAAAGCATGACTACATGCCCCTGTACCATTAACATATCTCATTTTATTACCTGATGTAATTATTCCGTATTGAACACTTTTATCTGCCGGTGTAATATTCAATCTTATAGTAATTGCTTGATTCTTTTTTGCATATACAGTTCCCACTATAAGCGTCACCCCTTTCTCTAATGAAGTGCTATCAATTGCTCCACTTTCATCAATAAGGTTGATACCACTCTGGTTATAAAATATTATATTTTCATTCTCAGAGATAAAATCCTCTTCATACTCAATATCTTCTGCGCCTTCATCCTCAACCATTACCTTCGTATCGTCAAAAACCTTCTCATACCCAGCCTTAAATCCTTCTGCTGCTGCAAAAGTAGTTGTTGTTGACAAAACGCACAGCCCAAGGCTTAAAGCAACACCTCCAACAACTTTCATTTCCTTTTCTTTTCTGTAATTTTTCATTTGCAATAATCTCCTTTTAAAATTACTCTTTTTCTTAAATCCAGTTACCATTTGCGGCATCCAGATATGTGACTGTTCCAGTCCATCCACAGCAACGGTATAATATTCCTTTACCGTGTACGGATAGGCAGTTTCATAACACACATATCTGTCACAGGCAATTTCTCCCCACTCATCAATATTTCGTAACAGACTGTTCATTATCGGATTACACCAGAAAATCAATTTTAAGAAAATCCCTATTTTTTTCATTTCCAAAATATGCTGTCTGATATGTACTAACTCGTGATAAAGTATGGTTACAAGTTCTCTTTCCTCATAGTCCTGTACTGGGAAAATAATTTTCTTATTCCACCAGCCAACAACAATTGGAGAAGTCACGGCGTAGTTCTGATACAATGTGACCTTCCTTTTCATTTCGAGTTCCTGCAAAATTTTACTGCACATATCTTCTGGCTGCTGATATGCAAAGCTTTTTTTCAAAATACTTTTAAATTTCCAATATTCCTTGATATAGTTTCCTAAATTAAATATCACGCCGAGAATCCATATCCCTGCTATCAAACATTCTGCCATGTAAATGAACGGTGTCTGCAAAAACAAAGTTCCATAATATGAGCCATGACTTCCCGGAACATGCGTAGAAATCTTCAGATAAATAAACATTACCGGAAAAATGAAAAAAGCTTCCACAATTCCGAGCATCGGATACACATATTTCAATTTTTTCTTCTTCGCCATACCGCTTTTTGCTATTATCCAAAATCCATAAGCAATCACACCTGCAAATGAATTAAGCAGAAGAATATAGAACATTTCATTAGACCATCTCATTCGTGTTTCTCCATAAATTACTTTTTCTGGCTATTATTTCCTTGCGTAAATACATAGATAATGTCTTCTCTACCCATATTGATTTATTTCATTGACTTATCCTCCTAAAAACTAAGTCTATAGTAATATTAATATACTTAATCTTTATTTTCATCATATTTTTACTTTCCGTTAATATTATATAATTATCCATTCATTTATATTATGTAAAAATAAAGTTATTCTATCTATTGTTTCAAATGTTAATAAGAATATTACATCATGGAGTTATATATGTCAAAAAAAGATACTTCAAAAACATCCGAACCCAAATTTGAAAATATTGATTATTATCATACAATTTCATTAAATCTGAATCACTACCGCCGATGCATGGGATATACACAAGCCATGCTTGCAGAAAAAGTTGATTTAACTTCCTCGTATCTAAGTCAGATTGAGTCCATCAACACGGTACGTTCGTTTTCTATGGAAACATTTTTTGATTTAGCCCGCGCACTGGAAATCGAACCTTATAAATTACTAAAACCTTTAGATGACGACATGTAGGTTCACCCCTCTCTATCAAAAGATGTTTTCTCCTGAAAGCATCTTTTTCTTTATTCTGTTCACATACTGTCGTGATACATTTAATTCTGCTGCAATTTCTTTATCATCTTTTCCAGTCAGAATCCCTTGAAGGATTACTCTCTGCTGTTCCGGTAATTTCTTTGAATACTCTGACATATCTGTATAAAAAATCATATCATCATACGCATTTTCATGCACTTCAAAATCCATATCTTCCAATATAGCAGTTTCAGATTCAATTCTTTTCCGATGCTTACCATATAAATAGATGAATCGCGACTTCACAGCCTTCACAAGATAATTCACAACTTTTGCTTCCATATCAACCTGATCAATCTGCTCCACTGCGCTATACAATGCAATTCTTAATTCCTGCTCTGCATCTTCCATCTCGCGTGTTCCAAAATTCCGGGCATAACTTTTAATTAATGGTTCATACTGCTTTAGTAATGCTTCAATTGCTGACTTGTCACCATTCTTATATGCACGTACTTTATCTATTGTAGTTTCTGTCATAAAAATATCACCCTTGAGGTAATAAGCATGATATTTTATTTTTAGAAACTATTTTTTTAGTTTATATTATTTTTCTGTTTCATGCAACAAAATAACAATAAAATTTATTTTCTTGTTTCTATTTTGAAAACTGTTTGCTTCTTAATAGGTGATTTGCAAATCAAATATCACACACAAAGGAGATAAAATTATGTCAAATTATTTTTGCATCAACAAGAGTGGATTAAAAATTCCAGTTTACTCTGACACCAAAAAGACAAAACAGATAGGTACTCTCTACGACCGCGAAGCATTTGGATATGACTGTAATTGGGGTGGCGATGACTATTTTTGCCGTATTGAATTCAGAAATTCTGCCGGGAAATTATCCGGTGGATATATTATTGATCCTCCTGCCAAGGCAATTACCCTCTGCTCTGATTATCCATATGGAACTGTTAAAATTGGTAAAGAAACCTTTTTAACTTTCCTGATGCGCAAATCCTGCCCTGTATACAAAGCTCGTGGTGGTTCATGGGGAAATGTAGCAGCAAATTGCCGGGTTGCATGCCGTACAGCTCTATCAGGTGACTCAAACCCTACCTGGAAAGGTATCAATTATGTAGAAAATACAAAAGGAGTATGGATTCCCGTAACCGGGGATGATGTTTCTTACGGTTTTGTAGATACTTCTTTAGCATCTGCATCAGGACATAGTTCTGTCGCAATGTACGGAAGCTGGTAATCTAATCATTAAATTTATGTCGCAGACATTTTGCACTTTTTCAGATGTCTGCGACTACTATCCGAATTATATAATCCATCAAGGAGGAAAAAAATATGGCTGACGAAATGGTAAAAGAAACTCAAGTATGGTTAAATAAAACCTATAAAGGAAAGACTGGATTCACTACATTTACCAATGAGGAATTAGATGGTGTAACTGGGCAGGGAACATTTAAACGTTTAATTCAGGCACTTCAGATTGAGTTAAATGAAGTTTACGGAAAAAATATAACAGTTGATGGTTCTTTTGGAAACGGCACTTTAAAAGCGCTTCCTTCTCAAATTGAATCTGGATTTCCACATAGTAACATTGTAAAAATTATTCAAGGATCATTTTGGTGCAAAGGATACTCTGCAGGTTCTATTGATGGTGTTTTTGGCAACTTGGTAAAAAAAGCTGTCATATCCTTTGAGAAAGACGCTGGTTTAGATGAAACTGGAATTATTACTCCTGTCAAATTACAGGGAATCATGAATACAGATGGTTATCGTTATTCTGGTGCTAATAACACACTTGCTTATTACCAGCATCTGGTTCAGAAAGCAATGAACCAAAAATATAGTTCTATCTTTGGTTTAGTAGCTCCTAATGGCATCTGGGAAAGGAAATCTCACAAAATACTTATCAAATGCTGTCAGAAAGAATGGGGTATATCCTCTCCCGATGGTGTATGGGGAAATAATACCAAATCAAAAGCACCTGCATTAAATATTGCTACTGGGACCAGCAATCCAAAATCTACTCTGCTCCTGCAGTGGGCACTCACTGTTAATGACTTCTATACCGGAGCTTTTTCTGGCATATTTGATGAATCAATGTCCTCTGCCGTAACAGAATTCCAAAAATTCATGTGTCTTATTCCAGAATCATATGGTGCTGTTGATCAGAATACCTGGGCATCTCTGCTAAATAGCAAAGGTGACACATCACGCAGAGTAAAAGGACTGGATACTTCTTCTAAATTAACTGAAGCATCTTTAAAAAATTTTATTACTCAGGGGATTACTGATATTGGAAGATACCTGACAAATGCAAATGGTGGAAAAGATAAAGCACTTACCTTAGAAGAACTTAATGCATTTCATAATGCTAATATGCATGTTTTTCCGATATATCAAACATCTGGAAATCATGAAGCGTATTTTTCATCAAATCAAGGACTAAAAGATGCTGAATTAGCTAAGGAAGCCGCACAAAAATTGAATTTTCCTTCTAATACAACAATCTACTTTGCTGTCGATTTCGATGTAAAAACAAAATCCATAGAACAATGTATTGTTCCTTATTTCCGTCAGATTAATTCTGTTTTAAAATTATATTATAATGTAGGTGTCTATGGTCCAAGAGCTGTATGTAATGCATTAACAGAAAAAAGACTTGTGACATCCAGTTTCGTAGCAGATATGTCCAGTGGATTTACAGGAAATATTGGACAGCCTATGCCTAAAAATTGGGCTTATGAGCAAATCCTTGAAACTACAATGAATGGAATCGACGTAGATAAATGTGTTGTTTCGCCAAGAAGAACAGGACTTATCTGGGAACCAAAGATCGATTATGCTCCTGTAAATGAAGATCTTGTAGCCAAATATGAAAAAGACTTACCGGATGTTTATGATGCTAAAAATCATTGTTTTTATGAAGGAACAAATCAGCTTGTTGTATATAATACTTTGAAAGCTGCTGGTCTTGGCATCTATGCATTAGCAGCTTTTCTCGGCAATATTCAAGCAGAAAAATTTGACACTGCGCTTTCTGGTCATGATGGTTCTGTTGGCATTTGCCAGTGGCGCGATATATCTAATCCGTCTGCTGGAAGTAATGACGGTCTGCGCCGTACAAACTTTTTTGCATATGCTAAAGACTGCAATGAACAAAATCCTGAAAGTATTCAATTTCAAGCAAATTTTATACTTGAGGAATGTACATCTACCAGCAAGTATTGCGATTCACTAGCTATTAAGTGCTTTAATCTATTAAAAGATTCCTCTGATATACAAAGCACTTATATTGCTAGTGATTATGTAACAGCATTTTATGAACGACCATCCTTATGCAAAACTATTGATGAAATTAATGCTTCGCAATACGATATTTCACGATTTGACATTGATGTTGCTAATTATTGTAATGGATATTATTATTTGGATACCCCTAAAAGGCGTGGCTACACAGAGGTCTACTATAAATATCTTCTAGACATGTTATCTGCTATGTCAATTTAATTACGTTTTTAAAGCCTGTATTTTATACAGGCTTTAAATATTTTCTACAGTTCACACCAATCTATTTTCATCTCCGGCATCCAGAAAATCTGTTTTTTCCATGCAAGATATTCTTGTTCATCTAAATATTTAACGGATTCTCCCTGACTGATGATATACACTTTTCCATCCCCGTCCTTATCATATTCCTCTGGAAAATTATCTGGATTTTCCGGGGCTTTTGGAATCTCCTCTACACTGGCTGTAAGCACAAACTCGTTTTTATTTTCATCATACTGAAATACACTATACGGCCAAAAATCATCCTGATATATAAAACCTGAGTGAAGCGGCTTTGCCTTAATCACTCCGTTCTGATAATAATTACATCCCGCTGAATATTCAAATTCAAGTTCAAAAGCATTTTTTTCTTCTGAATACCGATAGACATATTCTGCCGAATCTCTCACACAAGTTCCTTCAATAAAAAATAGTAATTCTGCCGTACCATCGTCATCCACATCTGCCACCGCAACTCTTTCCGGACTATAATGCTGTGCCCTCTGTTCCTGAAACCGTTCCACATCTGTTCTGCCGTCCTGCTCTATATAAAAGCAGTATCTCCCATCCGGCAGAAATCCCGTTGTATCCAGTGTCTTGATTGCATTATAATATGTCTCATTGATCTTATCATCCTCCGAAAAACGAGGAACTTTACGTTTCAGTTTCTCCATATCGTAGTTTTTGTCTATCTCTTCCAATAAAGCTTCATTTTTTCTTGCAAGAACAGCCTCTTCGCTCTGGCTCTCCTTTCGCTCAATGTATTCTCTTTGTTTCCTGTTCAACATTTCTTCATCCCAGTCCAGCGGAAGAAACTCTGATGAGCAGACTGTGTCAAGCTCCGACACTTCATAATATTGCGGCAATACCACACTTTTGTCGCCGACACCCATTCCACATGCATAGAATGTGCCGTCTGTTTTTTCAATGATCGTATTATCCACATAATCATTACCGAATTCTTCCATATCGGTAATATCATCCTCTTTGGCTGAATAATTCAAAAGTCCTGTCCACACGCGCTGCACGTCTTCTGCCACCTGCACCGGCGTTTCAATCATCGTGGCTTTATCCGTTCCGCAGTTTCCACTAAAGTTGTATCCCCACGTCCAGAGTGTTCCATCTTCCTTCAGTGCGGCGTGGTTAAACCATCCGCCTGTGATCATCTTCACATCTGTCAGAATCTGCTGTGGCATTGTGATACAATATCCCGTACTCTGATAATTCCAGATCATTCCCCATGTCCAGACTGTACCATCCTTTTTCAATGCAACTACATCATCACGTCCGCACCTCGCATAACTGACATCTTCCAGCAAAAGTGCCGGACTGGTGACATACCGTTTTGTCGGATATGCCAAATCTTCCACTGGCATTTCTGTATGCTGCAATAACATATAGGTAGAATCGTTTCCAAGACCATAAAGTTTCCCTTCCTCCGTCAGATAGACAACAAAATCTTTCTGGGAATAGTCCACATGCACAACGTGTTCTGCGATTTTACTTTTTTCCTCATGAAATTCCTCGTCCGCATACCCAAGTCCAATCTGCGCATACTCATTATGCCCACTTCCCCAGAGCACACCATCCTCATCAATGGTATACAGATTGAACTGGTCGCCACAGGATTTCATATAATAATCTTCGATTGTCTGTGCATCCAGCCGCATATCATAAAGATCGCCCGCGTCGAAAGAATATCCTGTCTCTTCTTCTGTCTGCGTGTCACTTTCCGTCTGTGAAACAGTTTCGATGGAATTATTTTGAGTTTCATTTTCCTCCATAAACACCATTCCTACAAAAATAATGACCGCCAATGCAATCGTTCCGCCTGTGATGCCGCACTTGATACGATTCTCTTTATTTGCAAAATACTGTTTGATTTTACTGCTCATACTGCTTTCCCCCTATACTAATCTTCCACTTAACCAGATATTCCTATATGCTAAAGATAATGTGTATGATGTTTAAATCTGTAAACTATATTTTCAGTTTACAGTATTTTATTTTTTTATGCAAGAAAGTATTAACTATATTTTTAGTTTTTTATTCTTTCAAAACTATATACGACCAAAGCTAAATGTGATAAGATAACATCTGTATTTTAACAACTTTATGAAAAAGAATTTCTATAAAGCACAGCAACCTATACGTTAAATTAAGGGAGAAATTAACCATGAGAAAAAAATTTTTAGTTTGCATCTTATTACCATGCTGCATATTGATTGCTGCCTGCGGTCATACGGCTGATACGAAAAACGATCTTTTATCAGAAAATATAACATCTGACACCGAGACAGATACCCAGACATCTGACTATGAAAAATACAACAACTATGGATCAACAGAAGAACAAATGGATGAAGCGATAACAGAAACCAGTGAAACTGCCTCCTCTTCAAAAGAAAACGATTTACCGGAACAATCTTTGCAGAAATACAGCGATGACTGGGACGAAAGCCAGATTTTGGAAGAACTCCAAAAACGGAACACCTATCACGACTACTGCTCCTTTTACCCGGAGTATGTCCGATATATGGAAAATGTAATGGAAGTCCGGGATATTTCCATGAATATTTACCCGATTTATGCTACAGATACAAGATATTATCAGGCTTCCGACTTTAGCAATGTCCCTCCGTTAATCATTCATCTGGCAAAAAATGAAATCTATGCCAGACACGGATACATTTTTAAAAATCAGGACTTAAATGCTTATTTTTTGAGCCAGCTCTGGTATTTACCGGAATTCGACTCGGAAACTTTTGATTCCTCTGTATTCAATGAATATGAAAACGCGAATCTTCAATTATTGGTACAGCTTGATACTTACAAATAAAAAATTCCCTTTCTGGTTTCTATTCCTCAAACTATATGCTTCTTAATAAGTGATTTGCAAATCAAATATCACACATAAAGGAGAAAAATTATGGTAGTAAAAGAGGAGAAACAGGAACCTATGTAAAATGGTTACAGCAGGGATTGCACATCACAATGATAATTGGCTGTTCTTCTTTATTTAATTTTATAGTTACAAATATTATCTATTACCGTTTCTTATCTGTGGCATCTTCTCCCGAATCAGCGCAAGAAATATTTCTCTTTCCTCATGTGTCATATGCTCTTTATCAATGAAGATAAACCCTAAATGATCCGCCTGTTCCTGCGCTTTGCTTATGGACATATATAGTTTTGTCCTTAAAAGATAAACCTCTTTCAAATCATAAAATTTTTGAAATGACTCATATGAAATCTTCTTTTCCTGCTTGAAATCTCTTTGATATAACAAATATTCATTCATAAAGATGCAGCTTCCATGGATTTCTCTGATTCCATATTGATCTTGAAACCGTTCTATCGTCATTTTGCAGACTTTCTTTTTTTCTGCATACCAGAAAATGAGCAGAAAAACTCCACCTCCAAGCATAAATATTGCCTGTCCTTTTTGACCATATCTCTCAAAAATTACGGTCAAAATCCCTACGCCAAACACTATTGCCCCATACACTGCCTTATACCATGGAAATATTTTTGAAAAATACTTATCAAATATATTGTAATTAAAAATTATTTTAAACTGATGATTGTTTTCACTCTTTTCCATATTCCTCGTTTGCATTCATTTTCTCCTAAATCTTTGTTTTATAAACCCAAAATTTAATTTTTCATTTTATATTTTATACTATACGAATTGCTTCTTTTTTTAATTCCATTTTCAACACATCCTGACCGTTATTTTGGTAACTTCACCTGTGACATTTTTTCCCGGACAACTTCAATCAGTACCTCTTCAGACTATTTCTGTAAATTCAGAATATTTTTTTATTTTCTAACGTCCATATATACTTTGCTGCAACTCCCACGGTATTTTTAACTGTGGCATTTTTGTTCTGAAAAGTTCTGCAAGTTTTTCTCTGTCTGCTGGCGAAATTTTGCTTTTTTCTACACAAAAGAGTAATCCGCCTCTGGTTTTAAAAATATAATAATGCTGGCTGGAATAATATTTTTTGATTCTTTTGTATGCAATCTTACAAACAATATTATTCAAATCTCCTGATACCGCAATTTCATCTTCGAGAAATGCCACTTTTTGGAGGTATTCACTACTGCCGTCTTTCTTTTTGGGACAGATCATATTAAGTTGTCTTTGATAATAAATGATTAAAAATATCACCGTTGCTATCAAGGAACCTGCCAACAGTAAGATCATCGCAATATCTTTTATCAGCAAAAAAAGAAACAGACATATCGCCAGAAAACAGAAAATGATTTTTATAATTGTTATACCAACATTCTTCCCGGTCTTTTTATATATTTCCTTTGCGCTTTTTCGATTAATTGTGCATTCAAACTCCATTTTATTCCTCACTCCTTTTCCCAACCTGAAACTATGCTAATCCTCTGGCTCGCAGCCACGGCATTTTTTTGTGAATGATCCGAAGCAGTTCATCCTGCTGCGCAATTGACATTTGCAATTTGTCAAGAATAATAATATGTTGGTCCTTTGTCTGAAAAATAAGAAGATACTTTTTCTTTCGTAATTTTTTGATCTCGCCATAAGGAATTTCAAAATTTGTATCATTGATTACGTTTGTCACTCTGATCACTTCTTTTTCAAAAGATACCACCTGACGAAACTGCTTTACATCATATTGTTTCAAAATGCAGACTGCTTCTCTCCTCTGGTCAACGAAATACACCACAATCTCCACGATTGCCCAAATGCTCAATCCTATGAGAAAGAATGAAGAACTCTTATTTGACTCTATAGATGCCATATCTAACATCTGTTTAACCAAAATCAATAATAAGAGCACGCATATTTTCGTCAAACGGCTGGCAGCATACAATCTGTACATTAATTTTTTATTTATCAGCGTTTCACATACCATACAAGTCTCCTTGAGAATGAAGATTATAAAAAGCAAATCTCTGTTTTATCGTTTTTGCAGTCTGATTCTTCAACTGTGGCATTTTCTGTTGCACCAGAAGTTCTAATTTCTCCATTTCTTCATTCGTTAATGATTTTTTATCGACAAAAATGGGAATCACTTCGTTTGTAATTATCAGGAAAAAATAATAGTGTTTCAATTTGTAATAGTTACTGATTGATTCATACCCCACAATCCTGCTTTCTACATCAAAATCGTTAATTTCTACACTATCAGGCAAAAAATTTACTTTACCAAATTCATTTTCCATCTTATACTTTTTGCATAAACGCATTGCCGCAATCCTGCAGTTATGAACAATCCACCATGTCGGCGCAATAAATGCTGCCACAACCACACACATATTTTGTATCATTAGTTCAGTGGATTTCACTCGAAGCATACATGTAAAAAGAAATAGTATGGCAACGACAAAAACTCTGTATAATGCCATGTAGCGAAAATCCCTTACTCTATAAAATAATTCCACAAATGCTCTGGTTCGATATATGTTTTTCAATTGTTTTTCCTTTCTTTCTCATGAACTTTTACCTGTGGCATTTTCTCCCGAATCAGCGCAAGAAATATTTCTCTTTCCTCATGTGTCATATGCTCTTTATCAAGAAGAATAAACCTCTTTCACCCCAAAACTACTCTTCCAATTCCTCAATAGCATTCCGAAGTTCCTCAATCTCGTCTTTGGAAGCCGGTTCATCCTTATAAAAAGCGGTGATAAACTGCTTCAGCGAACCATTATTCCAGAATGCGACAAACTCCCTCGCCTGCTCACTCTTGTAGTCCTCTTCCGTGATGAGTATTTCATAGGTGATCGTTCTTCCGGCTCGTTTCATCTGGATATAATTTTTCAGGCAGAGTTTTGCCAGATAAGTCGATACGGTCTGTGGTTTCCACTCTTTTCCGTATCCCTCATTTGCATTCTTTACGATTTCTGCCAGTGACATCTCATGGTCTGCGTCCCAGATACACTTCATCACAATTGTTTCTGCTGCGGTCAGTTGTTTTGCATTCATTTTCTCTTCCTCCTGAATCATTCCATAACTATATAAACTATAAATTTAATTTGCAATTACTTACTATATACTATACGATTTAATTCCATATTGCAATCTTTTTCTGCGCATCCCTGCGGCGCATTACTACTTTCCCTCAACAGGGTACTTCCATTTTTTAGGCTCAAAAAGGACTGCACAAGGCAGTCCTCTCTCTGTTCTCTCTATTTTTCTATTCTTCATCAATTGCTGCAATCGCCTTCAGATTCTCCAATGCTTCGAATGTATGATCGACAGCTGTTGAAAAATTGCTTACACTGTCATGCAGACCATCCATATCCGTTCTGCTTGCGGAAGTGCTTGCAGAAATCTCCTGCGTGATTCCTGACAAAGTAGAGATTCCGTCTACGATCACTTCATTGGCACTTAGAACGGCAGATACCTCATCGCTTACCGTCGTCATATCTCCTACTAAAGATTTCACATCTTCCTCAACGGTTATAAAGCTTTCATGTACCGTTTTTACCTTTTCACGCTGCACATCGATACTGTCTACCGCATTCTTAAGTTCGGTCTGTGTATCCTTTGTGATAGCAGTCAGTTCATTCATGATCTGTGTGATCTGCTCCGTTGATACCTTGGTCATTTCTGCCAGCTGGCGGATTTCCTCTGCAACAACGGCAAAACCTTTTCCGGCATCTCCTGCTCGGGCAGCCTCGATTGAAGCGTTCAGTGCCAACAGGTTTGTCTGGCTGGAAATATTTAAAATTGCATCTGTGATTCCGGATACTTTTCCAACATGTTCCACCAGTTTCTCAATGGTCTGGGAAATCTGCTCTGTGGACTGATCTACGATCACGGACTGTCTTGCCAGTTCATCCGACTCATTCTTGCCAGTTTCAATGACCCCCCGCAGCTTCTCCGTTGTCTCCAAAGCTCCTGCTGCCGTCTGATTGGTGTGCTCTAAACGCTCCTGGATCTCATTTGTTTTTTCTGACTGCGTCTGTGTCTGTGTTGCTGAACTGTCAGCGCCATTTGCAATGATTCCGATTGCGATCTGCGTATTGTCGATCGTGCTGGATATCTGGGATAAATCTTTTCTGACCTGCGTAAACTGCGCATCCACATCGTTTACGATAGTCTCAACTTCTTTTGCTACCTGTAACTGCTTCTCTGCTTTTACTTTTACTGCGTTCGTCTCCTCATTGGAAAACTCGATCAGACGCCTGATCGCCTTACATCCGCCAAACACACACATGATCAGGCAGATACATACGAGAAAAACCGTATTCAACTGTTCTGCCTTGTCCGCCGGATTATTTACAAGGATCTGGGCCATCTTGGTAATAATAAATACTAAGGTTGCACCCGCTCCCCACATGATCAGAAATTCGTTCAAATATACAGACAATGAAAGCAAAACCGGGAAAATCAGCATCATAACTGTTGGGTTCTGTAAATAAGAAATAATTCCAAATCCGATACAAAATCCAACTGCTATAAACAGTTCCGCTTTTCTTTCATAAATATTCTTTGCCACAAAAATGGCTGTCAGCGCATACCAGATCACATAAAATGAAACAAATATTATTTTCTCAAGCGTTGTCCGATCCGATGTGAGCATGATCAAAATATAAAAAACATATGCCATTGTAACGGTAAGACACGTCGTGATGTTGGCACGTTTCATTTGATCCGGTGGTAAATCTTTTCTGGTAAATTTCATATTCCTATGCCCCTTTACATAAAAAATAGCAGCTCTGTAATCAAATATTTTCATTTTTATTACAATGCACAAATCTATCTCTATGATAATACTTCATTCGACAAACGTAAACATCTTTTTCGAAATAGGGAGCAAAAAATTTTCGTTATTTTTTATCCGACAGCACAAAAAGAACTGCTGCATATTTCTATGCGCAGTCCTTTTTTATTAAGAAATGAATATTCAAAATGGCCGGTTATTATTTTACTGCATCAAACGCTTCCTGCAGATCGTAGAGAATATCATCAATGTTCTCTGTACCGATTGAGAGACGGATGGTGTTTGGCTTGATTCCCTGCTCTGCCTGTTCCGCCTCATTTAATTCCGCATGTGTGGTAGATGCCGGATGGATGACAAGGGATTTTACATCTGCTACATTGGCAAGTAAGGAGAATAACTGTAAATGATCGATAAACTCCTGCGCTTTTTTGTCATCGCCTTTGATTTCAAATGTGAAAATGGAACCGCCGCCGTTCGGGAAATATTTTTTGTATAATCTCTGCTGCTCCGGATCTTCGGAAACGGATGGATGATTTACTTTTTCAACCAGTGGCTGTTTCTCTAAAAACTCCACAACCTTTAATGCATTTTCCACATGACGCTCGACTCTTAAGGATAATGTCTCTAAGCCCTGTAAAAAGATAAATGCATGGATTGGAGAAAGTGTTGCCCCGGTATCCCTTAATAAAATAGCACGGATTCTTGTCACGAATGCTGCCGGTCCTGCTGCCGCTGCGAAGCTGACACCATGATAGCTTGGGTTTGGTTCCGTGAGCTGTGGGAATTTTCCGGATGCAGCCCAGTCAAATTTTCCACCGTCAATGATGACACCACCGATTGTGGTTCCGTGTCCACCAATGAATTTGGTTGCGGAATGAACTACGATATCTGCGCCGTACTCGATTGGACGGATCAGATATGGTGTGCCGAACGTATTGTCGATGACAAGTGGAATTTTATGTTTGTGTGCGATCTCTGCGAGTGCTTCGATATCCACTACTTCAGAGTTTGGATTGCCGAGTGTCTCAATGTAAACTGCTTTTGTGTTGTCCTTGATAGCGCCTTCTACTTCCTCTAAGTTAAAAGGATTAACAAAAGTGGTCGTAACGCCAAAATCTACTAATGTATGTGCCAGCAGATTATAAGTGCCGCCGTAAATATTTTTTGCAGATACGATATGATCACCTGCCTGTGCAAGGTTTTCAATCGTGTATGTAACGGCTGCTGCACCGGAACCGACTGCAAGCGCTGCCACGCCGCCCTCTAATGCTGCAATACGCTGTTCAAAAATATCCTCTGTCGGATTGGTCAGTCTTCCGTAAATATTTCCTGCGTCACGCAAACCGAAACGGTCTGCTGCATGCTTTGAATTGTGGAATACGTAGGAAGATGTCTGGTAAATCGGAACTGCTCTTGCATCGGTCACCGGATCCGGTTCTTCCTGTCCAACGTGTAACTGTAATGTCTCAAATTTTAATTTTCTCTCTTTTAATGTGCTCATGTGTTTTTCCCTCCTTTTTCTATGTTTTCATTCTTTTTGCCTGTCTGTTTTTCTCAGGTTCTGCTGTTGGAATTATCATATCAAATCAATCGAAAAAGTGTTAATCCATAAAACCATGAGCTGATTATAGGGAAATCCTATAGCAGTATTATTCCCTGTCCTGTTTTTTCCTGCACTCCATGCACAAACCATAAATAATGGAATTTTTGCATTGCAGTGTAAATCCATGATCTTTTAAAACATGCTCAGCGATCTCATCCATAAACGCACATTCCAGATGTATGATGCATCCGCAGGAAACACATTTCAAATGGAGATGTTCCTCACAGTGATGTCCCATCTCCACGTACTGATACACCGCCTGGCTCCCCTTCTCTGCCACATATTTCATGACAGTTCCCTCGTTGGCAAGTTTATCCAGGTAACGGTAAATCGTTGTGATGTTCACCTCGTTATCGTGTTTTTTCAAATACTGGTCAATGTCCGTCACCGTCACTGTGCGGTCGCTGTTTGCCATGAGATATTCTAAAATTTTCTTTCTGCTGGTCGTTGCATAACCATTTCCTGCCATTTTTTCATCTCTTTTCTTTCTCTGTATATGCTTTCACTGTAGCAGATACAATTTTTAACCCTTTCCTCTTAATTTCATACTTCCGCGTATCAATTATTCATCTACATCTGTTAAAATGCAATCCCAAGTAACTCAATGATCACGCCCCAGACAACACCGAATCCATAAAGTGCTGCCATAATTCCAGCGTTCTGCTTCCAATTGCGGTTCAAACGGAACAAAACCAAAAGTCCAACTCCGGCATTTACCAAAAGTCCTGACATCATCGCTCCTGCTCCGATAATTCCACTTAAATAGAGTTCCGTGATTACCACGGAGGATGCGCAGTTTGGAATCAGTCCGACAAGTGCCGCGATCATCTCTCCCACAACCGGAATATTCTGAAATACCACCGCAAGATGATCTTCTCCGATCATCTCAATTACCAATGTCAATATAAATGTGATAAGCAAAATGTATACAAAAATTTTCAAAGTATGTTTCAGCGCAGATTTTAAAACGCCATCCTCACAACTGCAGTGCTCTTCCTCGCATACCACATGGATGTCCATGTCTTTTTCTTTCTTTTTGAAAACATTCACATAAACCAGTTCTGCAAGAAATCCTGAAACGATCGCAATGCAGACTTTTGCACCAAGAATTTTAATGATCGTTGCCGGTGCGACTGACTCTGAAATGAAAATCGGCAGCATCTCATCCGACGTCGACAAAAATACGGCAAGCAGCGTTCCCACCGTAATGACTCGTCCGGCATAAAGGCTGGCCGCTGCTGCCGAGAAACCACATTGCGGCATAATTCCAAGAAGTCCACCCCACAACGGTCCGACTTTCCCTGCATTTTTGATTTTGTTCTGCACTTTTCCGCCTGTCGTGTGCTCTAACAATTCCATTAATAAATAAGTGAAAAACAGAAATGGAAGCAGCTTCACGCTGTCCTCGATCGTGTGTGATAATGTATGTTCTAAAATGTGTAACATAACAAACGCCTCCTGCATTTGGTTGTTTTAATCTTGATTTGTTCAAATTGCAATCAATTTGTTTTTGCATTTTGTATGCATTTGCAAATTGTTTGCATTTTTGACTGCATTGGTTATTATACACGCTTGGAGATGGTTGTCAAGGAGGATTTTTAAAAGAAAATCAAATATAATATGCAAAAAAAGATGACAAATGTTATAAAGTTCTGCTTGCCTGCAAATATCCCTCATGTTACAATGACAAAAAGCATATTTTACAAAATCTTTATGGTGCATTTGCCATCTATATTCTGGAAACGGCTGATTATCCCTGATAATCTCCGTACTTCATTCGTATCTATGCTTTTAATTACCCATTAACTAATTTAAAAGCAGGAGACGGATATCAGAAATATAGATTTCTCCTGCCTTGACAGTTTTCCAACTGCCCCGCCGATCTCAGGAGGAATCATTTATGGCAAAACGAAAAAGAAAACTACAAAACACAAAGAAAACTTTCACAGTTAAAGTTCCTGTAGCCAACCGGAATTATAAAGACACCGTTTTTCGGATGTTATTTTCCAACCGTAAGAACCTGCTTTCACTCTACAACGCAGTAAATCAGAGAGATTATAAAAATCCTGATGACTTGGAAATCGTCACATTAGAAAATGCAATTTACATGGGTATGAAAAATGACCTCGCATTTATCATTGATACTAATTTATATCTGTACGAGCACCAGTCAACCTACAATCCAAATATCCCTCTTCGGGATTTATTCTATATCAGTAACGAATATCAGAAACTCGTGGATAAGAAATCTCTCTATTCTTCTACTTTGCAAAAAATTCCTGCTCCGAATTTTATTGAGTTTTATAATGGTTCAACGATATTATCCGACTGCACTGAACTTAAGCTTTCTTCAGCATTTGAAAATCTGTCAGGCAAACCAAAGCTTGAATTGACTGTCACTGTATTAAATGTAAACGAAGGACATAATGCTGAATTGATGCAGCATTGCAGCACTTTGAAAGAATATGCGCAATATGTCGCCAGAGTACGGCACTATTCTGCCAACATGTCTCTGAATCAGGCTGTAGAATGTGCTGTTGACGAATGCATAAAGGAAGGGATTCTTGCAGAATTTCTTTCCAAAAATCGTGCGGAGGTTATCAGTATGAGTATCTTTGAATATGATAAAGAATTGGAAGAAAAGAAATTGCGAAAGGCTGAGTATGAAGCCGGTTTTTCTGAAGGTCGTGAATCTGGATTTTCCGAAGGACAAAACCATGCTGCAATTGAAACTGCCAGAAGGATGCTGCAATCGAACAAATTTACTATAGAAGAGATTGCAAAATTTTCAGGTTTATCCCAACAGGAAGTAGAAACTATTTCTTCTGACGCATAAGAAGAAGCAAGCCGCCACAAATGTGGCGGCTGATCCAATGATACACTATATTTTTATCCATATTTTGCTCTTTGTTTTTCTTCTTTTCTCCCTTGCCATCAATGCATATCGTATGGAAAAGATATTACGAAGCCTTCACCTGAAACGAAGGATCTTCCTCGATCAATTCAATAAATGCTTCTGCGACATCCGGATCAAACTGCGTGCCTTTTCCTTTTTCTAATTCCCCGATCGCATACTCCACGCTTAAGGCATCCTTATAAGCCCTCCGGGACACCATTGCATCAAAGCTGTCACACACTGCAAGGATCCTGCCTAAAATCGGGATGTCCGTTCCCTTGACACCGCCCGGATAGCCTTTTCCATCATAGCGTTCATGATGGGATAAAACCGCCGGAATGACATAGTTCATATTCGGGAGGAAATGGATCATCTCAATGGAATTCTCCACATGAGTTTTCATTACCTCGTATTCCTCATCTGTCAGTTTGCCCTTCTTCTTTAAGATGCTTTCCGGGATACCGATTTTTCCGATATCATGGAGCAGACCTGCCACTTTTGCAGTCTGGATATCATCCTTTGGAAGCCCCATTTTTGCTGCAAGCTTCATCGCATACCCGGAAACATTCTCAGAGTGTTCAAAGGTGAACGAATCCTTGGCATCAACTGCTGCCATCAGCGCAAAAATCGTCGGCGTTACCTGCTCATAACCTTTCTCCCTGCTCTGTTCCTGCCCCTCAAAACTCTTCTCGTAAATCTCGATATGGTTTTTTCCATTTCCTTTTGCATAGAAGGCTGCCCGTCTTGCCTGACGGAATAATTTTCCTGCACTTTCTGCCATGTTTTTGTCCCATGCGATTCCAATGCTGAACGTAATCGGCTGGATGACTTTTGGCTTATCTTTTTTCTGTTCTAATATCGTATTCTGTATCAGCCGCGCAAACGACAATAGTATTTCTTTTCTGTTTTCTTCCGCAATAATAAGAAATTCATTGGAACCGACACGGAATACCGACATTTTGTCACTGCAGAGGTTCTGCACCTGGGATGCGCTCCACTTCAGGATCTGGTCTCCGGTCTCCTCGCCGTACAGATCATTGTATAACTTAAAGTTATCCATATCCAGATATATCATTCCTGTCGGATGTTCCTTTATATCCAGATTTTTCATAAATTCACTGCAATAGCTGCGGTTATACAGACCTGTCAGTTCATCATGAATGGACACCTGATATACTTTTTCATAGGCACTGATATTTTTTAATGCGCCGGATACACTGTTCCCGATCTGCCGGATACAGTCCGCCTCATCATAGATCAGCCTGTTTTTTCTGTGAAGCTCCACATATAAAAATCCATAAATTTTATCGTCATACTTAAAAACTGCGATCTCCGGTTTTTTATGAATGCCGCCGGTGCCACAAAATGACCTCAGCCTTGCCTCCTCCTCTGTGTCAAGCACCCGGTCTCCGTCTGCCGTACACTCCACAAAATGGTCATCTCTTTTTTCAAAAATACGTGCACACGAGTCCGGTACCGCCGAACTGACGGTGCTTCGGATTCTCTGGTACAGTTCTTTTTTATTCAGGATCGAGGCCGCCATATCCTGAAATTCCACAAGGCTCTCCACAATGTGCTTTTTCTTCTGGTACAGGATACGCTCCAGCCATTTTCTGGCATAGCTCATGACCAGCACCATCCAGAGGCACTGCAGAACGACAAACACTGTGATAAACTGTCTGGTAAAGCTGTCCGTCTGGCCAATCACATGGTCAATGTTTGGCTCCAAAATAATCATTGGAAGAAACGCTACAACTACTGCGATCAAATATACGGCACCTGTTGTCGCACGCATGGAAAATGAGAACAGATACTGTTTATAAATAATGTATACAAAACAGACCGCCATTCCCACTCCGCCAAGGGTATCGAATGGGAAATCACCGCTCCATGGCATCACGCACAGAATATTTCCACCCATGATGAGCAGTGTTCCTATTAATAATGGGACGAGTTTTTTCCGGTACTCTAATTGTTCCCCGATTTTTTTGTGGGCAAGCAGCGTTACATACACTAACAGAAATATCTCTGCTGCTGCCAGCAACCAGATGCCTGTTTTTGCATGATAATGGTAGGATATACCGCCATTCGCCATGATCTGCACTTCCGGCGGTGGGAGAATACAACCGGTAAAAACATTCAGCAGGACAGCTGATACTGTCACAGCCATACAGCCATCCAGAAATCTGTCCTTTCCCCGGATGTCAAGATAATGGAACAAAAATCCATATATCAGTATCGGGATCGTAAAAAGTCCCATCAGTGATACATGATACCAGAACTGTATCCCCGGGCTGATCTGCAGTCTCATGAGCACAGCGCCGCCTGTCCAGGACAATAATGCCGACAGTATTGCCTTGAGATCTCTTACTTCTGATGATTTCTCTGCAACATTCAGAAAACAGAATAGTAAAAACAGATAGCATATGAGTGCAGCCATTGGAATACCAATATATATATTTTTGATCAACACCAGATTCATGAAATGTTCCATTTTTCATTCTCCTTCGTGTGAAATATCGTATTTCCATTCGCAGTCTGACGTCAGATACTGTCTCTGTACGCAGACATATAATATATGTTACCATATTTTTACATTTCATACAAGAATCTGCCCGCTTGTCCATTTGCGTTTCGGATCTGCCCTTGTTTCGTTTCAGTTTCCCTGCCGGAAGCTGTTTTTCTCCTTCGTAAGTTCCAGCATAAGCATAAGCACACTCCATTTCCGGTTCGATGGTGTGAGGACTGCTTTATAGTCAACCGGAATCTGTTTCCGGCGCAGTTCAAACAGTATTTTGTCAAAATGCTTTTCATTTACACCGCAGAATACCATAAGGCTCTCCTGTGGTGCGCTGCCGGTAAATGGTGCTGTGAGCACGTTCTTTTTTCCCTCTGCGAGATCCCCGATACTCTGCCGCAAATCTGTGGTTTTGATCTCCTCCAGGCGGATTTTCATTGGCGCAAGCAGCTGTTTTACCGCTTCTTTTTCTTTTACCTGATAGATTAATATTTTTTCCATGTTTTTCTCTCCAGACTTAAGAAAAGCCAAACACAAAATATGTCTGGCTTTTTCTTTCATTCTATCATTTTTTATAACACTTCTTCAATAATTTTCTTTAAAGTGCCGGCAGAACTTTGCAGTTTTTCTGTTTCCTCCTCATCGAGAGTGATCGGGATCCGGTTTTCCACACCGTGCGCTCCCACGATTGCCGGCATGCTTAAGGAAATATCGGAAATCCCGAATTCTCCGTGCATCAGATTCGATACCGGTAAAATGGATTTTTCGTCGCGGATGATCGCCTCGCAGATTCTGCGCACTGCCATTGCAACTCCAAAGTAGGTCGCCTTTTTCTTTGCAATGATCTCGTAAGCACTGTTTTTTACATTCTCTGCAATACGCTCGGTCGCTTCGTCATGGTTGAAGTGTCCACGCATCTCGCAGAATGTATTGATCGGCACACCCGAAACAGTGGCGCTGCTCCATGCTGCAAGCTCGCTGTCGCCGTGTTCGCCGATGATGAATGCGTGCACACTCCGGCTGTCCACATTCAGATGCTCTCCGAGGTTGTATTTTAATCTTGCAGTATCTAACACCGTTCCGGAGCCAAGCACCCTGTTTTCCGGGAAACCGGACAATTTCAATGCCGTGTAGGTCAGGATATCCACCGGATTGGAAACGATCAACAGGATTCCTCCGCAGTTTCTTTTTGCAATTTCCGGAATGATGGATTTGAAAATACCAACATTTTTCTGGACAAGGTCTAATCTTGTCTCATCCGGTTTCTGATTGGCGCCTGCTGTTACGATGATGATCGCTGCATCCACAATATCATCATAATCTCCGGCATAGATTTTCATTGGTCTTGCAAAAGGAAGTCCATGGCTGATGTCCAGCGCCTCTCCCTCTGCCCTGTTTTTATCAGCATCGATCAGAACCATCTCGGAAAACAGACCGCTTTCCATTAATGCAAATGCTGTTGCAGATCCTACAAAACCGCATCCGATCATTGCCACTTTTCTCTGATTTACGCTTGTTTCACTCATATTTTCGTCCTCTCTTTCTTTTTTCCGAAATATCTCCTGTAAGAGGAGACAACCGCAGAATTTTACTGTTATTCCAGGATTCTTCCGTCCGTAGAAATGGTCACTACCTGCCATGGAATGAATTTTCCACTGTTCTGCAGTGCTTTTTTCGCAGCCATCTCAATTCCGCCACAGCAAGGCACTTCCATACGTGTTATTGTAACAGATTTGATGTCATTGTTTTTGATAATTTCTGTCAACTTCTCAGAATAGTCCACATCATCTAACTTTGGACACCCGATCAGTGTCACATGGCTGCGGATGAATTTACGGTGGAAATCTCCGTAGGCGTATGCACTGCAGTCTGCTGCGATCAACAGCTTTGCGCCGTCAAAGTATGGCGCACGGACCGGTGCAAGCTTGATCTGTACCGGCCACTGAGTCAGTTCGGAACGGATTTCTCCTGCCGCCTGCAGTTCTGCGCTTCTGTCTGCATCTGCCTCTCTCCGGATGGCTCTCGCCTGACTTCCCGGACATCCGCATGGTATCTTTGCCGCCTCTTTGCTCTTTTTATGCTCTTCCACTGCCTTCTCATCATAAGCTGCTGCCTCACGCTCCACAAAATGGATCGCATCTACCGGACAGGCCGGCAGACAGTCGCCGAGACCGTCACAATAATCATCGCGCATAAGCTTCGCTTTTCCATTCACCATCGCGATTGCTCCCTCATGACATGCCTCTGCGCAAAGACCACATCCTACACATGCTTCCTCGTCGATCTCTATAATTCTTCTTACCATCTTCCATTCCTCCTGTTGTCTGCATATCTATTATTTGTTTCATTTGACTTTCTATGTGCATACTAATATAATAAAGAAAATTTTTCTGTTGTTTTTACAACGTAATTATGTTTTATTCTACGAACATTGGGTAGGTAATTGTACTACACATACATTTGAAGGGAGTTTCTATGACAAACGACGATCTGCTTTTATTACAGACCTCTGTATTCACAGGGATCGCAACCGATGAGATCTGGGACATGCTCTCCTGCCTCTCTGCACGGGAGACGACATTTATCAAAGACGAGATCATTTTTTCTTATGGGGAAACCATCACAGGCATCGGCATTGTACTGGAGGGGAGTGTACACATTGTAAAAGAGGACTTCTGGGGCAATGCCAATCTGATGGCAGAATGTGTCCCGGGCGATATTTTCGGGGAAGCCTATGCGATCAATTCCACCGAACCTCTGGAAATGAATATTTTTGCTGCTTCCACCTGCCGCGTTTTGTTTCTGGAGGTCTCTAAGATCCTGACGGTCTGCCCCTCCGCCTGTGCGTTTCACAACCGGCTGATCCGCAATCTTCTAACGTTAGTGTCCCGGAAAAATTTCCAGTTAAACCGCAAATTAGAACATATGTCCAAGCGCACCACCAGAGAGAAACTGCTCTCCTACCTGTCCATGGAGTCGAAAAAAGCCAATGCTTCAACCTTTACCATTCCATTCAACCGCCAGCAGCTTGCCGACTATCTCTCTGTCGACCGCTCTGCCATGTCCAATGAATTGTGCAAATTGAGAGATGCCGGCATTTTGGAATTCAACAAAAAAACCTTCACGATTTTTGAGAAAAACGATTAAAAGAAACGCTATGATGCTATTTCCTGCACCATAGCGTTTTTTCAGATTCCATTCTCCTTCAGGTAATCCACCCAGATCCCATATTTTGAACCATACAGATGAATGTCGTCGAACGTCAGACTGCTCTTTAAGTTGCCTTCCTCATCGCATACGACCTCATTCATGTCAAGGTAAAAGATATTTTTTCCGTCTGCGAGTGCAGCGATCCGCTCATTCCGCTGCTCGATCCCCACATTGTTAAAGATCGGATCTTTATCACTTTTTTCTTTTGCAACCTTCATGATCCCCTGAACGAAGATCACAGCGTCCGGCTGCAGTTCCCGGAATTTTTCCACTGAATCCTCATAGGCTGTCATGAAACCATCCAGCGTTCCCCTTCCCATCTCATTGATCCCGATCTGGAAATAGATTTTCCCGTATTTTTTTGCCTTAAGCGCTTCCTCTAATGTCACTTTTTCCCCGTCCACTTCACAGAACTTTTCTGTCCAGAGGTTGTATACGTTCATGCCGACGGTCGCATAAAAAGTGCTGTCATCGAGTCCGCCGTAATCATGAAGTCCCACGGTTCTCGAGTCACCGATAAACACTGCGTCCGAGAAGTACCCGGCATCCACCGCATGAAAGCTTCTTACTTCCTCCTGCTCTGTCTCCGCCACTGTCTCCGTTACTGCCACACTCTCCGTTCCCTCTGCGGCAGGTTCTGTGCTCTCAGTCGCGGAGATCTGCTCCTCATCTCTTCTCAGTTCTGCCAGATGTTCCCATTTATCCCAGAGTGACTCATGGTCGCTGCTCCATGGGTAAATCCCATCGTGTATGCCCTGCATGACCAGAACAAAGTACGGTGTTTTTACCGGATTGACCGTATAACGGCTGTAAATCGTATCTTTTCCCAGAAATCCTATCACTGACAGGATTGCCCAGCCAGCTAAAATCAGAATGGTGATTTTGCAATATCTGATTTTTTTCATTTCTGCTCCTTCCTGTTATCTAAAAATTAAAGTATAAAAATGGATTGTTTGCAGATACCGCAAGGTAGTACATGCTGAGTGCAAAGATCACCGCAATTGCCAGCGTACCGAGCATCCCCCGCTTTATTTTTCCATAAATCACCGCCGGAACCGGAGTTGCAAAAAGAACTCCCATCGCCAGCAGGCTGTCATAATCTTTCAGATATTTGATATAATCCATGGAATTGACCATGCCGGTATGTGCATTCACAAACGGAAACATACGTGTCAGATAAATTCCAAGCTGATGCACATCCGTGATCGTAAATGCCATCCATGTCACAGGCACAAACAGCAACAGATAGACATGTCCGATCACTTTGCTTTTCTGTAAAAATGGAAGCAAAAACAATTTTTCCAGAAATAAAGCCCCGAGCAGCATGCCGCCCCAGATCAGAAAATTATATCCTGCCCCGTGCCACAGTGCGGTCAGTATCCACACAGCAAAAAGGTTGAACATCGTCCGCAGTCTGCCTTTCCGGCTTCCTCCAAGCGGAATGTATACATAATCGCGGAACCACCGTCCCAGTGTAATGTGCCAGCGGCGCCAGAACTCCGTCACCGATTTTGAGATATATGGAAAACGGAAGTTTACCGGAATCTGGAATCCTAACATTTTTCCGAGTCCGATCGCCATCATCGAATATCCTGCGAAATCAAAATACAGCTCCATGGAATATGCGACCGCACCAAGCCACGCCAACGGCGTTGAGATACTGTTAAACCCGATCGTCTGCACGTTGTTCCACAACATTCCCACCCGGTCAGCGATAATGACTTTGGATCCGAGTCCGATCACAAGGATACGGATGCCACTCTCAAAATCCCGTGCTGTCACCGTCCTTCTTTTCAGGCAGCTGCTCACCTCGGTATAGTTTACGATCGGTCCGGCGATCAGCTGTGGAAACATTGTCAGATAGGTTCCAAGGTTGACATAAGATTTTTCTGCCGGGACAATGCCACGGTACACATCGATCACATACGCTGCGATCTGGAAGGTGTAAAAACTGATCCCCAGCGGCAGCTTCGTGGTCAGACCGCTGTATTTAAAGAAAAAGAGCATTCCGAAATTGTAGCAAAGCGCCAGAATAAGCAGTACTGCCTGTCTTCTGCCTCTTCCGTCCTCCGGTGTCTTATACATGCTGCGTGCGATCACATAGTTCACCGTGACTGACGCTAACAGCAACAGGACATACTGCGCCTCTCCATAGGTGTAGAAGGCAATGCTCCCCAAAAAGAGTACTGCATTGCGGAACTTCTTCGGTGTGATAAAATATATGATTAAAAAAGCCGGCAGAAACCGGAACAAAAATTCAAAACTGCTAAATACCATACGTAATTCTTTCTCTCATTCTCCTGCTTGTGCTGCACGATCAACGTACTTTTCTGCAGAAACTCTACCTGTTTTTCACAAAAATAACTGTCTGTTTTCTTTTTTTATTATATGCACAGACTGTTGTTATTATAGATGAAAAAAATAAATATTACCATATGATTAATTTTAAAAATATATTAAATCCATGCTATTTTGTAACTTTTCTGTAATGATTGGGCACGGACGCTGCTTTTCCCAGATTTTCCGGAAACCATGTTACTGTTTTCCCTGCAGAAATGCTTTGATCTCCCCGATAAAATACAGTGAGCCGAATGCCACTGTCTTTTCTGCGGATGATTTTGAGAAATCCGGCAGCACATCCGCAAGTTTCTGATACGCCTCAGCCGGGATCCCTTTTGCCCGGATGCAGTCTGCGAGCGCCTCTCCCTGCAATGCCCTCTCACTCTCCACAGTCACTGTCTTAAAATCCAGTGCCAGCGGAAGAAGTTCCCGGATCATCTCCCCATAATCTTTATCCGCCATGACACCCATGATAAAATGGAATTTTTCATCCGGATACATTGTCTCCAGACTTTTTTTCAGCGCCTCCACACCGTTACTGTTATGCGCACCGTCCATCAGGAAAAACGGATCATTGCTCACAAGCTCCATGCGTCCCATCCACTGTGTCCGGTCGATCCCTTCCCGGATCGCATGCTGCAAAGCTTTCCGTTCCGGCACATTCTTTTTTCCTGCAAAATATTTTTCAAAAAATAATTCTGCTGCAAGCATTGCCGCCACGGCATTTTCATACTGGTGCACACCGAGCATTTTCATTGTGACTGCATCGTATCCAGCGTATGAAAAACACTGTTTTCCGTCCTTTTGTGGCAGGATCCTGATCTCATCCAAGTTTACGACTTTTATAGTTTTGATATCTGCACGCTCTGCGGCTTTGTTTAACACGTCCATCGCTTCTTTTTCCTGGCTCTCTAACACAAGCGCTGTGCCGTGCTTGATAATTCCTGCTTTCTCTGCTGCAATTTTGGCGAGTGTGTCACCGAGGATCGCCATATGGTCAAAACCGATTTTTGCAATGACGGTCACATCCGGCACTCCGCAGGCATTCGTGGAATCATACGTTCCGCCAAGTCCTGTCTCCAAAATCACAACATCACACTTTTGTTCCTTAAAATAAAGCAATGCCATTGCAAGACAGTAATCAAACATTGTCGGATAAACGCCAAAATCCATAGAGAGAAGCCTGTTTCCAAGGCGCATGGTATCCTCTTTTGAGATCATATCTCCCTGCACCTGGATGCGCTCCCTGAAATCCACCAGATGTGGAGAAGTAAACATCCCGGTTTTCAATCCTGCACATTCGAAAACAGAGCGCAAAAAAGCAGAGACGGAGCCTTTGCCGTTCGTCCCTGCTATGTGTATGATGCGTAAATCTTTCTCCGGGTGTCCTAACTGCTCTAACATTATCTTTGAGATCTCGACACCCTTTAAGTTTCCAAATCTTCTTTTATTTTCAATCGCTGTTACTGTTTCTTCGTATGTTAATGTCTGCATCTGACTATACTGCCATGATCACGCCGCCGTCGTTGGCATACATGCTGCTGACACCTGCGGTATTGATGATGATGATCTTTTTGAACTTCGCAATCTTCTCGATTTTTTCCTTCACTGCTTTTGCCCTCTCCGGACAGTTACAGTGTGAGATCGCAAGAATACGGTTCTCACAGTCTTTTGTCTTTGAGATCATATCCTTCACCATGCGCTCAAGCGCCTTGTTCATGCCGCGCGCCTGACCTAACTGGCAGATTAATCCCTCCTTCGTTGAGCCCATAACAGGCTTGATATTTAATGAATTGGCAATAAATGCTTTCAGGTTGGAAAGTCTGCCATTCTTTCTCAATGTCTCTAATGTCTCCAATACAAAATAGGTGTTCATGGACTTGATGTACTCTTCCACCTTCTCCACAACCTCTTCAAAACCGCATCCGGCTTCCTCAAATTCCTGTATCTTCATGCCGATGAGAGTTTCACCGATGGACGCTGATCTCGAATTGAACACATAAATTTTCTTTGTATCTCCGTGCTCTTCCTCATATAGATTCTTTCCGAGTACTGCACTGTTGTAAGAGCCGCTTAAACCACCGGACAGTGTCACGGCATAAACATGGTCTGCCTCGCCCTCATAAGCATCCATATACTGCTCCGGTGACGGGCAGGAGGACTTTGGTCCTTTCAGGCTCTCTTTCACTCTTCTCAAAAAGTCTAACTGATTAAAAGTGCTGTCATCTTTGATACGGCATCCGTCCACTTCCAACTCTAATGAAACGGTCTCATAATGTCCATCCTGTTTTAATTCTTCCGGTAATTCCCCACAACTGTCGATTACAATCTTATACATAGTATCCTCCTTGTTTTCTAAATGTTATTCATTATTATATCAAAAGTTTCTTTTTTCTATTACATGTAGTATTGATTACTACGTAACATTAACATAAAAACTTTACTTTGTATAGAGGATATTATGTTTTTTATTAAAATTTTATAGTCAGCACGTTCTGGTCGGAATCTTCCAGATAATATAAAGATGTCAGTCCTTTGCAGTAATGCACGATCTTCTGTTTCGTGATAAAGTAGGCGAATGCCTGTTCATACAGCTCCCTGTCTGCAAACCTGACGGAGCAGAAACCATCTCCCTGCTCATAGGCAGCCCGATATACATTTCCGATACTGTCTGCATCCCATGTGTCAAAATAAAGATTTTCATGGACATAATAATTGTCTTTTACCGCCTGACACACCGGAACGATAATATCGTCATTCGGCTGGTGCGTTTTCTGTAATTCCCCGGTCGTAACTGCAAAATAATTATAATTGATAAAGGAATCCAGCCCCATTCCGTCACCGCTGTAGGTGGCATTTCCCCAGGTCGTATCAATATAGTAATACTCTCCATCCAGCTTTGCCAGATTCCATGCATGAGACTGTCCGTCTGCCGTTCCAGCCACCACTGCACAGGGAATGTCCAGTTTTTCCAAAAGATACTGCGTTGCTGCAGCGTATCCCTGACAAACCGTTTCCCCATTGACAAACACACTGATGATGTTCTGATTGTCCGGCGCACCTGTGCTATACGCAACATTCGAAGCCAGATAATCAAACACATATTTTGCTTTGTCATAATCCGGCGCTTGCGCATCGATCCCTGCCAAAATCTGACTGACTGTCTCATCGATCTGTGCCTGCATGTCCATCCGCTCGGCATCCGTCATGGTAAACTTTGGTGTAAAATGGAGATCCACCAGCTTTTCCCCTCTGGTATACTGCGTGTAAGTGTAGCCCGATACCCAGAACAGTCCGCCGTGATCCGCCATCACCGAAACATACGCCTGATGCAGGACTTCGTTGTCTAACGTGCTCAGCGCCACATCTTCTTTTTCATAGAGAATCGCATCATAAACCTCGTCGTACACAGTGCGTACTTCCTCCGGAAGCGTCTGATATGCATAACAGTCCACAGACTGCTTTTCAACGGATGGCTCTTCCTGCTTCTCTGTTTCCCCGGAAACTGCTGCCTGCTCAGTGTCCGTCTCCTGTTCTGTACTTTTTACTTCCGTGCCTTTTCCTTCTGCAATTTTCTCTTCCACATAATGGGTAATATTGGATAATTGATCCGTTGTCTGCTGACATCCCGAAAGCAGAATGAGTGCTGCACACGCCGCACTCCCTGCCACATAGGAAAAAAATTTTTTTCTCACCTGATTCTCCTGTCAAATGCATACTTCATGCTGTATGCATCTTTTTTTGCCTTTCAGCCAAAATAGGCGCTCACCAGATCCTTCAATGCCTGCTGGTCTGCTGCTGCCATCAGTTCTCTTGCAGAATGCATTGCAAGCAATGGGATTCCGATATCCACTGTTTTTACCGGAAGTAACGCTGATGCGATCGAACCTAATGTGCCGCCTCCTGCAAGATCTGAACGGTTCACAAATTTCTGATATGGGATCTGATCCTTCTCACAGATCTGCTGGATCACTGCGACCGCACCACAGTCTGTTGCATAGGACTGGGAACATGCTTCCTTGATACAGAATCCTTTTCCAAGCACCGGCTTGTTGGTCAGATCCATCTTTCCGGCATAGTTTGGATGAAGTCCATGTGCCACATCCACGGATAAAATCATGCTGTTGTACAGTCTGTTCCACACTTCTTTTTCCAGTCCGCACTCGGTCAGAATGCGCACCAGCATATCATGGAGCAGAATGGAACCGGCGCCCTGCTTGGAACGGCTTCCAATCTCCTCGTGATCGAACAGTGCAATGAGATTCATGCCGTCCGCCCTGTCGCTTTCGATGATCGCAGACACCAGTGCAGAACAGGAATTTAAGTTATCGAGTCTGGATGCAGAGATAAACTCATCGTTTAATCCCACAAACTCCGGCTTTTCTTTATTGTAAATGGTCAGTTCAAAATCAAGAATATCCTCTTTTTTCACAGCAAGCTCTTTTACAAGAAAATCAAGAAAATAGTCTGCATCATCGGAAAGTCCGCAGATTGGGAGCAGTTCCGTCTGCTTATTTAATTCCACGCCCTTGTTCACCTCACGGTTCATATGGATCGCAAGATTCGGGATGGTCATAAGATTTTTTTCAGACTGGAACGTGACCACTTCCGGTGTAAACACATCCTCACTGCGCACTGCAACTCTTCCGGCTACACCGAGTGGACGGTCGAGCCATGTATTTAAGATTGCGCCGCCGTAAACTTCCACATTCACCTGTGCGTATCCGTTTGTCTGAATATCGCAGGACGGTTTGATCCTTAAGCATGGGAAATCTGTATGTGCTGCTGCAATGCGGATCGCAGGCTCTCTGTCACTCCAATTTTGCGGTAATGTGAATGCAAACAATGTCGTTTCATGATGATTTACCACATATTTTCCGCCCGCTTTTAAGTTCCATGCCGTACCGTAATCAACCACTTCAAAACCGGCATCTGTCAGTCTTTTTTCGCATGCGCTCACTGCGTGCGCCGGTGAGATTCCTTTTTCCAGTAAATCAAATAAAATTTCTGTTTCTGTCATATCTGTTACCAACCTTTCCATCAAACCTCAGACTTTTTATCTGCGGCTGCAAATCTGTATAATCATTCCGTATTTTGCATTCGCAAATCCTCTGTATTCTAGCATATTTTCTCTAATTTGTCATTTCAGTTATTTACAAGAAAACAAACCAATGATAAATTTATGTTGATACCATTTTCTTTTGGGAGGATTTTATGATCGCTTTAAAAATTGCCGAAGTCAAAGACTTTATGAATAAATTACTGTGCCAGGATGTGTTTGACCACTTTCTCATTCAGGAGGCTGTCATCACAACGAATGTATCCTGCCATATCGACGGCACGCTGCAAAAAGACTTCTACACCTTAGAAGAACTCGAAGAACAGAATCTCACCGGGCTTTCCTTTGTTCCGTATGGTCTTTTGCGCAGTTCCTGCTTCAACCTGATCAAAGGAAAGAAAACTCCTTCTTATTTCAAGTTTTCCCTCCTTTTATCGCCGGAAAATCTCAAACGCACCCTCTCCCAGACCGGAAGTTCTTTCACGGAAAATGATATTTCCGCCGTGTTCTTAAATATCCGCTTCCAGAATGGAGAACTGACCGTGACCACGGGTATCTCCTACCGGATCTTCTCGACCGACAAAACTCTTGAGCACGAGTGGGACACACTCCTCAAACGCTTTCTGACGAAAAATCAGATTTCATTTGACGAATTGTAGCGTCTGGCTTCCCCTCTCTCCCGGCTTTTACTTGGTTTTCATTATGGAATAGATAAAAGGGTTTCTTATAAAACTTGCTCGAATTGCGGCTTTATCAATGTTCACATTTTGACTTTTTTGATTGTTTATATTCATTCAGAAATGGACAGTCCGCACAATGTGTTCGTCTGCGGCCACACTTCCTTCTTATCTGTATCGTGCGCAAGTTACATGCCGGAAAATCAGCAGATGAGCAGGTCAAAAATCACTCAGGCTTTCTTTGATTTTTGACCTGCAATAAAGGATGCTGATTCCGGCATTTACTTGCGCTAGATACAGATAAAGGAAGTGTGTCCCAGACGGACACATTGCGTGGACTGTCCATTGATGAATGTACATAAACTTAAAGTCAAAATGTGAACACTGATAAAGCACTCAATTCTCACAAAAGTTTTATAAGGAACCCTTTTATCTATTCCATAGCTTTACACTTTGACAAAAGCCGGGAGAGAGGGGGAAGCCAGACGCTACAATGCCACGGTAAATAAGATTGATTTTCCGTCCTCGCTTTTGGCTGAGATTTTGCCCTTGTGTGCTTTCACGATCGCATACACGACGGAAAGTCCGATTCCAAAGCCCCCGGTCCTGGAATTGTGGGAAGCGTCCATACGGTAAAAACGCTCGAAAAGCATGTCCAGCTTTTCTTTTTCGATCTGGTCTGTGGTATTCCACACGGTGATGATTTTGTTTTTTCCGGAAGTTTTTAGTGCGATGCGGATGATGCCCTGCTCTGAGGAATATTTCATTGCATTGTCCAAAAGCAGGGAGATCATCTGCCGGATATTTTTTTCATCGCCGACATATCCCACATGCTCTGCCACATTGATCTCAAATTGTTTTCCTTTTGTTTTTGCGACAGAGCGGAATCCCTCTGCGGTATCAAGCACTGCATCCGAAAGTGAAAATGACACTTTTTCCAGCTTTGTTCCTTCCTCGTCCATGCGGGAGAGAAACACCAGTTTTTCCGTGAGGGAAGTCAGTCTTGCAACCTGTTTTCTCGTACTCTGCGTCCACTCGTTTTCCCCCTCCATCATCTCTATGACTTCGGTGTTGGCATCGATGATCGTGAGCGGCGTTTTGATCTCATGGCTTGCGTCCGTGATAAAGCGTTTCTGTTTCTCATAGCTTTCTGACACCGGTTTTAACACTTTTCCAGAGAAAAAGTATATCATGACAAACACAATGACAAGTCCGAGTGCTCCTGTTCCCACGCTGGCAAGAACATATGTTTTTATGGTAGAGATTTCCCGCTGACAGTTTAAAAATACATACATCGTCGAGCCGGCACTGTCCGTTGCAAGGTATTTATAATCAGCGAAAAAGCCTTTTTTCTTTCCTTTTTTCCACAGCTCCGCTGCGTATTCCTCCGCTGTTCCGGCTGAGATGGAAGCAATTTTTCCGGTATCCACATATTCCACCGTACCGTCCGGTGCGATCGTCACTGTAAAATACCGGGTGTCAAACGGACTTTCCTGCGAAATCCCATGCTTTTGCAGGTCATTCATTGCCGGTGGCTGATCTGACTTAGGTTCCATTTTTTTACCAGAATCTCCGGGTGTCATATCCGGGAAAGTACCTCCGTTGTCAGCGATCAGGGAGAGTCTTGCATCCAGCGCCTGATTTGTACTGATGTAGTTTGCAATATTGATCGTTCCGACAATTGCGATCAGCACGATAGAAACCGACAGCATTGCAATCGCAATAAATTTTCTTCTTAATTTATTAAGCATTGTCTTTCTCCAATGAATATCCAAGTCCTCTGGCCGCCCTGATCTTCACCTGACTTCCAAGGGAGGTTATTTTTTTTCTCAGATAGGAAATATATACCCATACGACATTTTGTTCCGCTTCTGAATCGTAGCCCCAGATTTTATCCATAAAAAGATCCGGGGAAATGACCTGTCCTGGATTAGACATGAGCATTTCAAGCATCTGGTATTCCTTGCCAGCAAGACGGATACCTTCTGGATTCTCCGGTCCTGTGAGCTGATAAGTAGAACGGTTCAGTGCAATATCGCCAAATGTCAGCACATTATCGGTCGTGTCCGTCTGCCTCCTTGTCATTGCCCGGATCCTCGCCAGAAGCTCTTTCATGGAAAATGGTTTCGGCAGATAATCGTCTGCGCCACTGTCTAAACCCTCCACACGGTCATCAATCTCTGCCTTTGCTGTGAGCAGCAGGACCGGAACGGAATTTCCATGTCTGCGGATTGTTTTTAATACGGTGATACCATCCATTTTGGGCATCATGATATCTAAGATCACGCCGTCATAATTGTCACCGTTTTCCAGATAGTCCAAGGCTTCTGCACCATCGTACACAGCATCTACCGAGTAATTGTTATGTTTTAACACCGTGACAAGCGCACGGCTCAAATCCTCTTCATCTTCTGCAAGCAATAACCTCATACAAAATCCCATGCCTTTCGTTTATTTCACAGTGATACCGATTCCTGCCCTCAGCTGTTTTTATTCTGCGGTCACTTCTGTCGTCGTTCCCGATGTTGTGAGCGTGTACGTTGCTCCGCTCTCCACCTCTGCGGTGCTGATGATCACACAGTCATAGGTTTTTAATGCCGTGTAACTTACGATCACATTTCCCTCACTGTCTGTCAGCACAACGTTGCCAGCTTCCATTTGTTCTCCTAATTTTACCATAAGAACCTTCTGTTTGGAAGAATCACTCATCCCCTCTGCCATGCCGCTGCTGCCGATTGCCACAAGCGTTCCGCCGTTCACATACGCAGACGACCGGTCGCCGTAATCGATTGCACTGTTTCCGTTATCAGACGGACCGTCAATGTAGATCTCACCGCCGTTGATCGTCAGATCGCCGTTGGAATCCACGCCGTCGCCGCCTGCCAGAATGTGGATATATCCACCGTTTAATTCCATTTTCTCGCCTGCTGTATTGATACCGTCATCACTTGCAGTGATATCAATCGTTCCATCGTTGATCGTCACCGTCAGGCCTTCCAGACCTTCATAACTCTCTGTCACGGTGATCGTACCACCATTTACTATCAGTGCATCATCTGCATGCACACCATCATCGCCTGTCGCAAGCGTGTATGTTCCATCTGCGATCGTAATATTTGCGTTGCTGTGGATGGAATCATCTGCGGAATCAATCTGGTAAGTTCCTCCATTTAAGTACATGCCGCCACCTGCCTTAATTCCTTTTGTGCTGGTGCCGCTCTCGTCGGTTGTGGTATCCTGTGGCATATTTTCTCCGTCCGGCTTTTCGCCCATCTGTGGCATGCTTTCTCCGTCCGGTTTCTCGCCGTTTTGTGGCATTCCGCCACCCGGTCCACCCGGCACATCTGACTCATGCGTTTTCAGACTGTTTGCAGCGCCGCCCCCGGCTGTGATGTCAAGTGTTCCATCCTCGATCTGCACGATATTGGAAGCGTCCATGCCATCGCCATCACTTGTGATCGTAAAATCACCATCTGCAATATAAATATAGCCCTTTTCTTCATCATCTGCATTTTCCGCATGAATGCCATCTTTTTCTGCGGTTAAAATAAAGGTTCCATCTGCGATACGCACACTGTCTTTTCCCGATAATGCGTGCCCTGCTGCTGTGATATCGTATGTACCGCCTGTGATTTTCAGATCATCTTTGGATACAATTCCATGTCCTTCTGCTGATATGATCGTCAGACTTCCAGTGCCGTTTAACGTAAGGTCTGATTTTGCAAAAATCACGGCATCAATGTTGTTGTCGTCAATCGCAACATACTCATCCGTATTGCGAAGCGTATTCTGCGATCCTTCTGCAAGCGTTACAAATACTTTCTCTGCGCTTTTTACATACACTGCTGCACTTGAAGCACAGGTAATGTCCACATTATCAAATACGATCTGCACTTTCGCATTATCTGCGTCCACCACAATCTGTCCTTCCGACAGTGTTCCGGAAAAAATATATGTCCCTTCTGCCGTGATCGTCACCATCTGTCCATTGATCGCAACGCCATCCGTTTCCCCTGTGATACCATCATCGGAAAGTGTGACATAAACTGCCCCACTCTCCTCATAGGTTCCTGCCAGATCCCGCTCAGTAAACATATCTGCACTTGAAAAAGTTCCTGCTTCACTCTGTGCTGATGTTTCTTCTGCATTTGTTTCTGTTTCCGAGGAAACAACATTGCCAGTACTGCTCTTTGTCCCTGTACAGCCTGCCACTGCCGTCATGGATAATGCCGTAGCACAAAACAATGCCAGCAGTTTTTTTCTTCTATAACTCATTGACATTTGCCTCCTGTCTCATCATACTGATTTCCAGATTTCCGTTTCTGCATCTCAATTCATCGAGAAATGTTTTCTCTTCCGCATTGTCTTTTAACGTCACATGATAGGTAAGTTTGTAAAGACTTCCCATATTGGAGGTTTTCACAGCGACTACTTCACAGGATGATAAATATTTTTCAAAAAGATCATCAAATGCTGCTCCGTAATTTAAATCCTCCGGGATTGTGATACGAAGTGTTTTTTCTCTTACTTCTGCTTTTTTTACACCGAATCCGGTCACATTTAACACAAACATCACGGCTCCCATAATGAGTGAAAACAATACTGCAAATCCAAGATACCCCATCCCTGCGATCAGTCCTGCCGCCATTGCAAGAAAAATGGTTCCGATCTCTTTTGCAGTTCCCGGCACAGAACGGAAACGTACAAGCGAAAATGCTCCTGCCACAGCCACTCCGGCACCTACATTTCCGTTTACCATCATGATAACAATGCAAACGATTGCCGGAAGCATTGCGAGTGTCACTGCAAAGCTTGTCGTATAGCGGCTTTTATAAGTGTAAACCCATGTGATGAATGCCCCGATCAGCAGTGACACCACAATACAGAGCAAAAAATCCGGCACGGAAATCACCGCCGCACCTGCTGTATCAAAAATTCCTGTAAATAAATTGTTTAACATATTAATTTCTCCATTTCTTTTTTAACATTTTATTGCCTGCTGCACAACCTCATCTCCGGTAAACACAAAGAAATTTTCCGGTGGACAGCTTCTTCTCTGCTCTCTCGCATAAATCGTGCGGTAGGCGGTCGCATATTTGGAAAATGACGTTTTGTAAATCTGATTTTCTGTCAGAAAATGAACCATCCAGAGCGGTATTGCGCCCGCCGTTTTCACTTCCATAAGCACTTTATTTTTATCTAAAATTGCTTCTCCGTAAATTCCTTTACAAAGAGAAAGGTCGTAATTTCTCCAGAGAATGTTCTGATCAAACGTGATCCGGAACTCGTGATCGTCCTTCGCATAAAAAGCTTCTCTCTCATAGGAAAGCATCACTGCCGGAGACAGCTTTTTATAATTTTTCAGACAGTAATCGATTTCTCTGGTGATCTGTGTGTCTTTTACTTTTTCGTGAAAAAGCAGGTAACGTTCTGCCTCGTCCTCCGTCATTGCAATTCTTCTTTTGTATACAACGGACTCATACTTCTTCTTCAGTTCCACAAAAACGGTCGTGTCCTTGTCTGCCGTGCCATAACTTCTCAATCTCAGTTTTTCTTTATAAACCGGGTGTTCCATTGATCTTTGGATCAGCAGATAGTCCGGTGTATCAAAGTAGAGACTGCATATTGTACTCATTCCATGCTCGTCTGCAGTCATGTATTGTTTCATTTGATTTTTTAACAGTTCCGCCTGCGTGATATCCAACATATATTTGATCTCACACCTTTTAAATATCATCTGATCTGCCATAAGTGTCTCCTTTCCTTTGCACATATCTTATCAGGCGAACCTTAAATGAACTTAAAAAAAAGAAACCATCCTTTAAAAAATGGTTTCTTTGTCATGTTTCCTTATGTTTTTCTGTTATCTGGATTCGGACTGCACACGGTTGGTTAATTTCGGAAATTTGGCATTATCTATCTCTTTTTTTATTATATAGAACCCCTCAAGATTCTTCAAGACTGTTTGCATGGATTTTATATCGTGGATGCAATGATCTGCATGTCACCCTGCAATTCCACGTTTCCGAAGCCATTTGGAAGTATGAAATGATCTCCTTTTTTCACCGGCTGACCGTTGACGATTCCATTGCCTTCCGTAACTGTCATGTTCATAAAAGGCGCATTCTGCTCAAAAGTCATTTTACCTGAAACTTCTATTTTATAGATATGAAAGTATTTGCAGACATACAGTTCATTTAACGTATTGACCGGAAGATCTGCCACCGATTTCACACTGTCTGCAACCGATTTTGCAGGCACAGTGATCACGTCAATACTCTTGTCGATATGTAACTCTCTCGGCTTTCCATTGGAGAGACGGTCATAATCATAAACGCGGTAGGTAATATCACTGTTCTGCTGTGTTTCCAGAATGAGTGTTCCGCCTTTGATCGCATGAACTGTTCCCGGATCGATCTGAAGAAAATCGCCTTTTTTGATCGGGATCTCACGGATAAACTCGCTCCATTTTCCCTCATGGATCATCCGGCTTAATTCCTCTTTTGTCCCTGCATTGTGTCCGATAACGATCGTCGCATTTTCCTTGCAGTCGAGAATGTACCAGCACTCTGTTTTTCCAAGTGAACCATTTTCATGGACTTTTGCATAATCGTCGTCAGGATGTACCTGAATGCTCAGGTCATCTTTCGCATCAATAATTTTGATCAGGAGTGGGAAACGGTCACTGTCCACATTTCCGAAAACTTCCGGATGTTTTTTCCACAATTCGGACAGCTTCATTCCACTGAATCCACAGTCTCTTAAAGTTCCGTCTCCATTTGGATGTGCAGAAATTCCCCAGCACTCCCCTAAATCATCACCCTCGACCGGATAATGAAAATCCTCTCTCAATCTCGTACCGCCCCAGATGTTGTGTGTACATACCGGATCTAAAAATAAAATTTCTTTCGTGGTCTGATTCATTGATAAATTGCCTCCATTTGTCTTAATCACATCCTGATACCAAAATGCAGAATCTTTTACAATTCTCCGCTGTGTCATAAAATCCACATAAATCATGCCAAAACGTTCCTTGTATCCCTCTGACCATTCAAAATTATCCAGAAATGTCCACAGGAAATACCCCCGGATATCGGCTCCCTCATCATATGCCCTCTGCATGGCTCCGATGTAGGAATCCAGAAATGTGATGCGGTCATTGTCATGTACTCTGCCGTCAAAGCTTACATTGTCATGACAGGACATACCATTTTCTGTAATATATAATGGAAGCTGATACCGCTCTGTCAAAAATTTGATTCCATAATAAAATGCTTTTGGTGTTACCGGCCAGTTGCACGCCGTCTTCGGAAATCCCGGTTCCCGATCCACAAACTCCGGTTCGCCGTCTGCGCCCTGACGCACATAATAGCCATTATATATATTCTGTCCCATAAAATCCAGTGGCTGATGGATCAGCTGCATATCTGTCTCTGTGATCTCCGGCAGATACTCTTTGAATTTTTCCAGTCCCTCTTTCGGATAATGACCTAAAAAGACCGGGTCTGAAAACCATGAGATATTCCAGGTCCAGTTATCCATCGGATTGTAAAAACCAAAATAAACTTTTCTGGCAGCTTCGATATCTTCAGCACTGTCCGTGTATGGATAAGCCACTCCTCCAGTCGGTGCAAAGCCGATCCGGATTTTTTGTTTTGCGTATTTTCTTAAATTGATCACTGCCTGTCCGTGCGCTTTCAACAGATTATGCGCGATCTGAAAAGTCTCCGGAATCGACAATTTCAATCCCGGTGCATGGACACCGCTTAAATGCCCAAGTCCTACCACACACTGTGGCTCATTGATCGTGATAAAATACTCGCAGAGATCCGAAAAATTCTCTGCCACCACTTTTGCATATTCCCCGAACCAGTCTACCACTTCCTCATTCAGCCAGCCGCCCTTTTCCTGCAACGCCTGTGGAAACTCCCAGTGAAACAGGGTAATATATGGTGTAATGCCATTTTCCTTCATTGTAAGAATCATGTCGCGGTACATCGCAATCGCTTTTTCATTGACACGCCCAGTGCCCTCCGGCAGAATCCGCGCCCAGTTTAAGGAAAAACGATATGCTTTGATTCCGAGATTTTTCATTAATGCATAGTCATCTTTATAATGGTGCATGTGATCACAGCTTGTGTACGCATTCTGATTTTGAAAAATGCGTCCCTGCTCCGTAAAAGTGTCCCAGACCGTCTTTCCTCTTCCGTCATCCGGGTCAGTTCCCTCTACCTGATATGCGCTGCTTGCCACGCCCCAGACAAATTTGTCATCAAACATGTGATTCTCCTTCTCTGTCTCTGATTCTTGTTTTTTATTTTGGTATAAATATTAAATCTAAATTATATATTTACTTCTTCTCAGAGGCAATCACAACTTCTGCAAATATTCATTTATCTATTCTTCCACAAGATCCTTTTTTAATGCTTCCAGTTTTTCCTCTGCATCCTGCAAAGAGGTGCCTTTGACTCCATAGTAGAATTTGATCTTAGGCTCTGTTCCGGACGGGCGCGCACAGCACCATGCATTGTCAGAAAGTTCATAATATAAAACATTGGAAGCCGGAAGTCCTGTTTTTGTCACTTCCCCGGTCTTTAAATCTTTTCTTGTATCCTCTTTATAATCGCGGACTGCAAGCACTTCAAATCCACCGAGTGTTTTCTTTGGATTGTTCCGCATATCACTCATCATCTGCTGGATCTGGGCGGCTCCGTCGATTCCTTTTAAGGTCATCGTGGAAAGTCCCTCTCTGTAGTAACCGTATTTCTCATACAGGTCGATCATGGCATCCCACAATGTTTTTCCATGTTTTTTGCACCAGGAAGCCACCTCGCACAACATCATGACTGCTACGCAGGCATCTTTATCTCTTGCATATGTTCCGGCTAAGCATCCATAACTCTCCTCCAGACCGAATACATAGTTGTGGGAGTGGTTCTGTTCAAACCATTTGATCTGCTCTCCGATATACTTAAATCCGGTCAGTACCTCGATCAGTGCCACGCCATAGGAAGCTGCCATCGCTTTTGCCATGTCCGTTGTAACGATAGTCTCTACAAGTGCAGGATTCTCCGGCATCGTTCCGGTTGCCGTTTTCTCTCTTAAAATATATTCTGCTATGAGCATTCCGGACATATTTCCGGTGAAAGTCACATACTCTCCGGTCTTTGTGTCTTTGCAGTATACGCCAAGACGGTCTGCGTCCGGATCTGTCGCAAGCACGATGTCTGCATCCACTTCTTTTGCAAGTTTTAAGGCAAGTTCAAATGCCTTTGGAGATTCCGGGTTTGGATATGCTACGGTCGGGAAATTTCCGTCCGGAAGTTCCTGCTCTTTTACAACATAGACATTTTCAAATCCAAGTTCTTTTAACACACGGCGCACCGGGAGATTTCCGGTTCCATGTAACGGTGTGTATACAATCTTGATGTCCTTTGCCATCTCTTTGATGATCTCCGGATGGATGGACTGTTTTTTCAGTTCTTCCATATAACGGTCATCGATTTCTTTTCCGATTGTCACAAAAAGTCCGGCTTTCACGGCATCCTCTTTTGTCATGGTCTTAACCTGTGTAAAAGAAGTTACTTTTGCAACTTCTGCAAGGATATTTTTATCATGAGGCGGTGTGATCTGCGCACCATCCTCCCAGTAAACTTTGTATCCATTATATTCCCTTGGGTTATGGCTTGCTGTGATCACAATTCCTGAAACACAGCCAAGTTCACGGACTGCAAATGAAAGCTCCGGTGTCGGGCGAAGGCTGTCAAACACATAAGCCCTGATTCCGTTTGCATTCAGGCAGAGTGCTGCCTCCTCGGCAAATTCCGGCGACATAATTCTGGAATCATGAGCGATCGCAACACCTTTTTCCTGTCCGTTTTGGGAAATGATATAATTTGCAAGCCCCTGAGTCGCCTGTCTTACCGTATAGATATTCATACGGTTCGTTCCTGCTCCGATCACACCTCGAAGTCCTCCGGTTCCAAACTCAAGCTGACGGTAGAAGCGATCCTCGATCTCTGCTTCGTTGTCTTTGATTGCTTCTAATTCTGCTCTTGTTTCCTCTGAAAAATATGGGTTTGTACACCATTCTCTGTAGGTTTCCATGTAACTCATCGCAATTCTCCTATCTTCTTCCTGCTATTTTTTGAAAGATTTTACCACTCTCTCAAAAGGTTATTGAAATAATAACCTTATTTTTAGTAAATGTAAACTTGTTTTAGCTTATTTCCCTTAAAATCATTTCACACCATTCGTCATCATAACGGCAGAGAGACCATTCAGATTTGAATAGACAAAACACAGCACGATCATTCCGATGATCGATACCGCCATACCGATTCCTGATAAAATCATACCCGCCAGTGCCATTCCGTTTTTCTCCGGCTGCACCTTTCTCGAAAGTCTGCCACCGATCAGTCCAGCGATCCCAATACCAAGACCATATCCCATAAATCCTGTCAGAATGGATATCATTCCAAGTGCGAGCGACAGAGCAGCATTCCGGTCTGCCTCCTCGAATGTTTCAAACACCACGATATGATTTGCCTCCTGCTCCATCTCCTGAAGTTTTTTCGGGCGAAGCAGCACAATACACGGAATCAGCAAAACAGGAACGGCGATCAAATTAATGGCAGACATCTGGTTGATCTGTTCCACCGTTGTTCCAGTTCCAAAAATCCCACTGCCCATCAGGCTTGCGAAATCGACCAGTGCATGAAAAGTCATCACAAGCCAGATATTTCCTGACCGTGCATAAACTGCGCCAAAGATCACACCCAGAAAGGCAGCGTTGACCGCCTGGATCACCGCACTCGTCACCGTCACTCCCTGTGAAATATTTGTCAAATGTACCGCCCCGAACAATACACTACTGAGAATGACCGCCCAGAGAATCCCTCTTTTTGTTTTGGAAAAACGTTCCAGAAACAGATTCAGGATCACACCGCGGAAAATAAGTTCCTCCGCCCATCCGATCAGAAACATGGTTGCAGCAAAAAACAGGATTTCCAATACAGATACAACTTTTGCATCCGGTGTCATCATCTGCACATAAAGCTGTGCCGCCAGTTCCAGACAACAGTATCCTGTCAGGAATCCGCCAATATAAAGACCATGGATAAATCCCTTTCCTTTTTCTCCCAGAACTCCAAGATAACCAAACATGCATAAAAGCAGAAATGCAACCACTCCTGCCATAAACTCTGCGATCATACTGCTTCCATAACCCGGAAGCGAAACTGTATCGGCAAGAAAAAACGCTGCCACATCCATACTTCCCAGAAAAATAGCTACGATCAGTACCGCAACGAGTATCGTAACCACCTTCGGCATTCTCATAAGTTTCTTTTTCATGTTCTTCTCCCCTTTAATTGATTTTTCCATCAGCACCGATCGTAACGCCATCTGAAATCTGTGTCATATACTGATACAGCGCAGATGCACTGTTTGTATCCATCAGTTTTGTTGTGCCCCCTGCCGCATAAACCGGAAGTAATCCATAAGATACGGTTCCATCGGACGCAACCTGTACTTTCACTGCAGCCGTCTTATCAATGTTCTGTCCAAACACAAAGTTTCCAAGGCTGTAAAAGACCGGTTTTTCACTGATATAGGAGATCCCCTGTAAACAGTGTGTATGTGCTCCAAGGATCAGATCTGCCCCTGCATTAAAACAATCTGTGGCAATCTTTGTCTGATAGTCCTGCGGATACGCCTCGTATTCCACGCCCCAGTGGATATAGACCGACAGAAAATCACATCCGCTCCGGGCTTCTTTAATCAACTGTACCAATTTTGTATCATCATAAGCGGTCAGCATTCCCGGTGTCCGCTCTTCCACTTTCCAGTTTGATTCCGGCACCACGCGGGATGCCGCTAGAAATCCGAATTTTTTTCCATTTTTCTCGATAATCTGCAATTCATATGCGCGTTCTTTAGTCTCTCCGGCTCCTGCATACAAAATACCGGCTCCGTCCAGTGTCGTAAACGTATCAGACAACGCATCTCTTCCATAATCTAAGGTGTGATTGTTGGCGAGTGATACAATATCCACGCCCATCTCATTTAAAGCTTTCACATATTTCGGATCACAGCAAAACGTAAACTGTTTGTCCTCCATCGGCTCTCCACGGTTACTGAATGGGAACTCATTATTCACCATGAAAATATCTGCATCCTGCAGCTCCTGCAGCAGCTGCGGCTCGATCACTTTTTCAATTCCGCCCGCATCATAGTTGCTTTTAAAGGCGTTTGCAAACAGTACATCCCCTGCAAAAATCAGTGTCGTGTCATCTGCTATGTCCGCTTCTTCCTGTTCTGTGTCGTTTTGGATCCTGTTCTGCCCGTCTGCTGCTTCCGTCTCTTCTGATTCTTCCGCTTCCGGTATCTGAACCGGTTCCTCCGTGCTGCTGATATCCGTCTCGGACAGCACATCTTTCGCCGGCTCACCGCTCTGTCTTCCATGTGAAAAAATAATCAGTGTCACCATTGCAAGCATTGTCACAAGTGACAGTGCATATAAAACAATCCGTGTTCTTTTTCCCATTCCCCTGCTCCTGTTCTTCTTATTAAAATATACGAATTCTTGTATGTTTTTTCTTTCGTGTTCATCATATCATATTGTGATTAAAAAGACAAAGATTAGGAATTTTTTACCTGAAATGGAGGGGATACTAATGATAACAACAAGTGAACTTTTACAGTTAATGAGTTTGTTAATTAGTGTTGCCGGATTATTTTACCTCATCGGGAAAGATAATCACGGCAGAAAAAAATAACCGCCCCGGGCTGATATGTACCCAAAATTCTGGACACATATTTATAAGTTAAGCGGACATCATGGA